>Ga0302325_10036109_pt1 | contig 10078 bp, 11 predicted proteins | sample Palsa_T0_2_FD_201948 | JGI IMG/M metagenome (GOLD analysis project Ga0302325, IMG submission 201948) | Peat permafrost microbial communities from Stordalen Mire near Abisko, Sweden - Palsa_T0_2 | ecosystem: Environmental > Terrestrial > Soil > Palsa > Peat permafrost | place: Sweden: Abisko... | reverse complement strand
AGCTCTGACGCGTCTCCCACAGCTTCACAGAGTAGAACCCGGGCGTGACTCGACTCTTGAACCTCCATTTTAGAAGGAAGTACAGTTGATGTTTCGAATCGCTCAATTCTCCGGATCGGCTTGAACATGATTGCCTTAGATGTCTGCCGCGAACGGTGATCAGCAGCCGGTGAAGCTGTCACTGCCTCTGGTACTGCCCCTCCAACTTTTCCGTTAACGCAATACTAACAGGCCCTAGAAATACCAGCAAGAACTTTTTCAAGAGCTCAGAGAGAAGGATGAGCTTGTCATCCTTGCTCGTGGCCTGGGGCTCCTTCGCCTTGTGACCAATCTTCTACATTCCTACGATGCCGCTGGCAACAACCTAATACTTGTCGTGGGAGCAGATGAGCGGGAAAATGGATGGATTGGTGAAGCTTTGGCAGAACATGCTGCCATCAGCATGTCTCCCAAGGCTAGAGGACTCAGTGTTGTGAATACAGATGTGATGAGTGTGGGGACGCGAGAGAAGATGTATGCGCAAGGCGGCATATTCAGCATCACATCAAGAATTCTGGTGGTAGACCTCTTGACCAGTTTGCTGGCCCCAGAGACTATCACCGGACTTGTGGTCTTGCATGCGGACAGAGTAGTTGCCACATCTCTGGAAGCATTTATCCTCCGAATCTATAGACAACGGAACAAAGCGGGCTTCTTGAAGGCGTTCTCAGACAACCCGGAGCCTTTCGCTACCGGGTTTGCCCCGCTATCTACTATGATGCGGAACTTGTTTCTACGAAATGTGTCGCTCTGGCCACGATTCCAAGTGGTAGTGGCACAGGCCCTTGAGGGCAAGAAGAAGGCCGAAGTCATCGAGCTGGAAGTTTCAATGTCTGACTCTATGCGGGACATTCAAAACGCTATCATGGAGTGTGTGGAAGTCAGCATTGGAGAACTCAAAAATAGCAACTCGGGCCTGGAGATGGAAGATTGGAATGTCGATAGTGCCCTCTTCAAACAATTTGATATGGTAGTCAGGAGACAGCTCGATCCGGTGTGGCACAGAGTCAGCTGGAAAACGAAGCAAATTGTCAATGATTTGACTGTGCTGCGAGGCATGTTGCACAGCCTACTCACCTATGACGCCGTTTCTTTTAATCGGCACCTGGACACCATTCTAGCCACACATTCTCCCCCATCCGGATCTACCAGGCAAAACCAGTCTCCTTGGCTATTCCTTGATGCTGCTCATACCATATTCGACACCGCTAAACGAAGAGTTTATACTGGCAAACCAACTCAGGGAGATGCGGATAATATAGACTCTCTCCGACCAGTACTTGAGGAGCAACCTAAGTGGGCTATTCTGGCAGAAGTTTTGGAAGAGATAGACCGAGATCTTTACTTCAATCCCGTGGCTCGTGATGATTCAAATGGAACCATCTTGATCATGTGCACCGATACAGAACAATGTCGACAACTCCGGGAGTATCTTCAAACTATGCATGTAAGTCCAGCGACTGCTCGGGGGCATGATGACGAAGAAGATCAAGCGGGAAAGGAAGAAGGGCCATCGGCTGCGTTCATGATGAGACGAAGGCTTCGACAGTACTTCATATGGAAGAAGGACTTTGCGAAGATCAGCGCAACTCTGTTTGCTGAAAATCAAAATGCATTGAATGGCTCTACGAATACAATAAATCCTTCAAACACAAGTTATAGAGGGAAGCCACCGGCCAATAAAAGAAGACGAGTGAGAGGAGGTGGAAACGCTGGGTCAGGCCCTTCGCGTGCGGCTAATGGCAGTATTCTGGCCTCAGAGGACAAGCCGCTCGAAGTTGCGTCCTTGATTTCCGAGATTCAGCCTACAAAGGCCGAGTCTGCTCAAAAAGAAGAAATCCTTGCCGATCCATTGGACGATATGGAAGACTATTACGAATTATACGACATGCAAGATCTTGTTGTAATCTATGCTTATGATGGAGACATGGATGAACATGTTCTCGAGGAGGTTAAGCCTAGATACATAATCATGTATGAACCAGACACGTCCTTTGTTAGGCGGATCGAAGTCTACCGCTCTTCTCACAACGACCGCAATGTGCGGGTCTATTTCCTCTACTATGGCGGGTCTGTGGAAGAGCAACGGTATCTTTCATCTGTCCGGCGAGAGAAGGATGCCTTCACAAAACTCATCAAAGAGAAATCTTCCATGTCCGTTATTATGACGCTCGATGCTCATGGGATCGAGGACCCTCAAGAAGCCTTTCTCCGAACCATCAATACCAGAATCGCTGGTGGCGGTCGTCTCGCTGCAACTGCTCAACCCCCTCGCGTTGTTGTCGATGTACGAGAGTTCCGGTCATCTCTACCCTCCCTCCTACACGGCCGCTCTATGGTCATTGTGCCGTGTATGCTCACAGTAGGCGACTACATCCTCTCGCCCAACATCTGTGTCGAGCGAAAATCGATCAAAGATCTCATCTCCTCCTTCAAAGATGGCCGGCTCTACAACCAAGCCGAAACGATGCAGCTACACTACAAGTCTCCTATGCTCCTCATCGAATTTGACCAAAACAAGTCCTTCACACTCGAACCATTCGCCGATCTCTCGGGTAGCTTATCATCCATGTCCTCTTCCAATGCCTCTTCTGATCTTCAATCGAAGCTCGTACTTCTTACGCTCGCCTTCCCCAAACTTCGAATAATCTGGTCGTCATCTCCCTACCAAACAGCCGAGATTTTTGAGTCTCTGAAAACGCAAGAGCCAGAGCCAGATCCCATTGCAGCAGTGCGAATCGGACTAGAAGGGGGCCAAAAAGTGGAAGATCAGAGCTTTAACAGAGAGCCACAGGACATGTTGAGGCTTGTTCCTGGCGTCACCGGGAAAAATATCAAGAGTTTAGTGGTAGAGATGGGGAGTTTGAGGGAGGTTGCTAATGCGAGTGTGGAAGAGTTGGAGCCTGCTGTTGGGAAGGAGGCGGGAAGGCAGATCTATAGGTTCTTCAATAAGAGTGTGCTTGAGTAGTTATAGTTGAATGTATAGCAGAGAGCCAATCTGTATCGGCTGCGTCGGTTGATACCAAATAAGTTACGAGACCGGAGGAATCGAATCACATCAAAGTTTCACATCAAATGCATTTCAAGAAAGAATCTCGTCAAGTCATTATCATTTGCTCTATTAATCACCGAAGAGAGAAAAACAAAGCAAGCTCGTTGGTCTAATGCCGGGTATTGTAAGAAAAGTCCACAACCGCTTCGTCCCCTTGATCCCATCTAGCCACCTTCCCTCCCTGCGCCCTCATCAATCCCATAACATCCTGCACTCCTCATCAAACCCGAATCGTCCTCCGCAAAGCCGATTATTGTCATCCTCGAGAGAAGATGGTGTGTAGCTCGTCTGAAATGGTGCAGTGCAGGCGTGAGGCAGAGAGAGCAAGAAGTGACTAGACTGTACTCGTCGTTCCCCGGTGTCTCCTACGACCGCCTCCCCGACCGCAGGTCAAGCAGGAGATGATGATGTCGAAGAGACCAGCGATGGCACCGATGATAGCTTGCAGGACGGAGGCAATGCCGTTGACGATGGCCATGAGGCAGGCACCGATGGTGCGGAATATGCTTTCAATCTGTCCGATCTATTGTTAGCCACTGAATTTTCTTGTCGGACGGAAAGAGGGAGAACTTACGCATGAGACGACGGCACCCATTTTGAAGTTGTTGCGCTGTGCGACTGATTGTGTATTTGGTAGACGTTTGAGTTTAGGGGTTGATTGCTCAAGATGAGATGTGAGTTGGTCTGGATGTTTGTGGTATGAAGAGGAAGGCAGAAAGAGCTTGGGAACGCGAAAGCGAGAGAATTTATATATTCGCTTGCTTATGGGTGACCTGACAATCAAATTCACGCGTCATATCAGAAATTCACCCATTTTCGTTATGACCAGGATCTGTCCCAATGACGTAGCTGCAGACCATGCAGCCAGCCATGCTTCGACCTTCAAAGGCAATGAAACGCCTATTGGCGGCAGGAGCGCGACATGTGAGGTGGTTGGTGGGTCAGATCTCCAGGGTTGTACAGAAATCAAGGCATTGGCAGGTCCCGACAGGAGAAGATGGGCGCTCATGGCCCAAATGATCGCACCAGCCACACGATCGGCAGAGGGGACATGTGGCTGGTGACCTCAGACGTCGTCTGGTCCAATGAGAGAAGTAATTGTTACATTAGCCACAAGTTTAAATCGGCCTAGTCACTTTTTACAATAATAAATCGAGATGGTTTACTGCTGATCTTAGTTAGTTCACGCCCTATTCTCGGAACGAGTGACTCGTGTGGAGGGGAAGAGACTTTCACCGATCGCAAAATATTTAGGCGAGAGCAATTTTCCATAGCAGTCCTTGAGGCTGAAGCAGATGACAGTGACGTAATGCGGCTACAACAAAAGATATGAGATTGATGCACGGACTCTGCAATTTGGATTTTAAATTGCCTTAACAGGGGAACATATCAAGGCATTTTATCAAAGATACATGCCCGGCTCGTAAACAAAAGTATCGATGATGAAGCGGCTGGAATGGAAGCAAGGCATAGTACTTGTTGAAAGTTCGTTAATCCACCAATAGAACAAGAAATTCTCAGGACGGTTCGTACTTCTTTTCTAAGCTAGCTATTGTGAACCGCCACGCAGCTTGACTGTTAGTGGCTACTTCCACGACATTTTGTTGCGAGTGGATATTTTACATTCACAAAGGGAGAGGAATGTCTTTCTCATGGCAACGTATAACAATGAAAGCTGGATGTCAGAGCACTAACACAGATATTTGGTTGCTCGATGTTTGAAGAAAATACTTGTTCAAGTTCCTCTAGGTTTTGCAGTCATGCATTGCATTGTCAGAGATACCCTTGGCCTGAAAATACGCCAGAATATCTATCCTTCTAGATAATTAAAACCCATTTGTTTCGATATTATCTAGATAAGTCATTAAAAATGGGGAAGCAACATATATCCTTGATCAACTGAGTGATGATGGAAGCAGTTCATGTGGCGACCTGAACCGCATCCTTTTCAAAAATAATTTCAATTTTGTAGAACCACTCATTTTCTGGTGTCATCTCCTCTGTTTACAAAACAATTTTTTGTTCTTGCTCCGCTCGCTCATCCATGCTCTCACCGTATTCGAAAATTACTCTCCCGGTCTCGATTCGGATGCCCAATAACCGTAAATGATTGTATGAATTGAATGCATTTTAGCGAGGTTCTTAGAGGGCACAAGAGATGATCATGTCTTCCCGTTTTAAACTCTACTTCCGATACCGATGGCAAATACATGGATCGAGAAGCAGGATCCAGCAGTGCATAATCCGGTAAGACTATTAGCTCCAAGTTCCTCAAATCCGACTTGGAAAGCCAGACAAAGACGTCTCTGAGTAGAAACGAATCCACAAGAGTCTTCGTATATGTGATTTTCACAGAAATGACCCAGTTCCTCTTGTTTCCTAATCTCCTGAAGAAGAGATCCACCAATCCTGGCTTGCTGAAAACGAATGTCATGCACTTATACGTCCGACGATGAAGCTTTTTATGAAAGAAGCGGTTGGTCAATGAGAGCCTCTGGCACAAAGGCACCCCGCATTGCCAAGTCCGAGTAGAACCTTGCTGCATGGCTTATTATGTCCTTCTTGGAGAAGGTTACTGTAGAGTGTAGATGTCCCCCCAGAGTTCAGGCGGCAGACACGAAATAGGTGACTGTGGGGCAGTTTCAATTGCCAACGAGGATGAAGCTTTCATTGTGCCCACCTAACACCAAGAGAGGACATTAGCTTTGCATCCAGGGTTTGGAGAATAGTCTCCACAAGACGCGTGAGACGCTCAAGATGGTCTGCAAGTGTGAAGCACGTCGTACATGTTAGCTTGAAAGACTATCGAAGCAGTGATTGTACAGACTATGGATGAGAAGAGGGGATGCTCAGATGGGTAAGGAAAATTGGTGGTGTTTTCAGGACATTACTGCCGCAGGACAAAAAGCCACAAAGGCAAGGCTGTGAAATTAGTGGCAAGGCTGACCAAATGCGAATTTTTTTTACGTCCCACCAGCATCCAACATTCTTTCATCAATCTCCAGGCTCCTATGGATCTGACACCGATCAGAGTTTCGGGTAAAAATAGGCGTGACAATAGTAAGAAAGCAATTGCAAAGAGAAAAGCTTTGGTGAGTAGCATGAAGCGTAGCACGAAATCCGCTAACCCCGTACAACAGAGAAGAACTCCAGGCAGACCACTCAAAGAACCCACATCCAATGCCGTGCTGCAAATCTCTGCGTCATCTACTCCATCCAGCAAGAAAGCCAAGAAGCGTACATTAGAAAATATTAAGTCCAAACGGAAAATGAGCCTTCTGGAGAAGCTGCCCACAGAAATTCTGGAGGCTGTATTTTTATATTGCCTCAATCTGGAGCTTCCACGAGCTAGCCCAGTGATCGCTGGAAAGCTCAGCAGTGAGATTGTCTACTTGCACACGATTCTCTATGCTTTTGGTCCTACATGGGAAAAATGGCATGGACGAGAGAAAATTTCGAAGATCAAGAGGAAGAATGAAGAGGATAGTGTGAATATGACTTTTGAAGGTGATCCAAAATTTCAAGTAAGGCAGAGTTTTAAGTGATCTAGCTGAAATCCTTATTTACCATGAATTAGAGCTCTATTTTGCGTTGTCGTTTTGTTACTCTACCTCGGCTGTTAGCAGCCAAAGACACATGGATTCAGAAAAATGGTCAGGATAGGACGTTCAAGCCTGAATGTATGTACTCAGGTCAAGGACCGTTCTCTCTATAGAAGCACTTGTAATTAACAGATATCAGATTTCTCGAAACCACAGAAGGAAGATGAGACTCCATCTAAGTTGACAGCAACCGATTATTTCAACAACGACTTTATAAGCTTCTTCGAGTTTATGCAGGAACGTGATGGACTCTCGATCCGCCGGCAGTGTTATAACTGGGATGTTAATAGAGATTTAGTTATGGGTGTCGAAATACCTTCAAGCTTACTGCTCGGACCGTGGACCGAAGACAATATTAAGCTTCTATTCTGGCTTATAAAAGCAGGGGCCCGGATTGACTGGGTCAACTCAACAAGTGGCGAAGTATGCTGGAATTTCTCTAGATTATTCACATTCTTATTGACTTCATTCAGGTGGCACGCGAAGGTTTGCAAAGAGCAATCGTCACTGGGCACACTACCGCAATACACCTCCTTGAGTGGGCTGGCTTAATCGAGGAGCTAGATGTTCAAACATTGATTTGGACCTTCCGAAATGCAGGAGGTGATAAGAATGCTACTGTCAATCATACTTTGAGGATAGGGTTATCACAAGTACCGACTAGGGACATCGGAAAAATCAAAAGGGAATTGGCAGATATGCAAAATGAAGCTGAGCAGGAAGGGGATCAGGCGAAGCTGAGATTTGTGAAGGGAATCAAAGAGTACTCATCCCATTCTTGACTTTTGGTAAATGGTTACCGACGAAGGTTCTTTTTTATGAATTCAAGCACTTAATTGTCTTGCTTTCTATAAAATTCATGCGAATTTTAAATTGCCAACGGTCTCGAGGTGGCAAAAGTGGTTACACTGACGCTACCGTACGCAAATGGACATTTTCACTACATCGCCTTCTGGATGGGCATTTATTGAAATCCGGCACATTTGAAGTGTGTCCCTTCGAGGCCTCATAAAATCTCTATAATGAAATCCTGCTATCCCTTGCGAGTCCAAATCAATGTGCCGACTTTTGTGTTGAGATCGCCCTTATCATGTGACTCGCTTCCTCTCAACTCGGTCATCCAAGCTTCAAGAAAACATCCCAGGTCATGAGAGAGCCCCAGCGTTCATGAAGAAGTAGCAATAACCAGCTATCGATCGCAATAGCTTCGTCAGCTGCTATGCGGTCCACTTTTCATGTTCCTGCGCCATCATCAACATTGCTCAGGTTCCTCAAGTCGCAGTCAGAAAGTATTTGCTTCTTCAGCCCGAGTCATCGACCAGGCTTCATATTCGATCATGCAGCACCTCGAGGCCTCCAATTACGGCCACGCATATCAAAAGCTCCTTCAAACCCATCTACGAGATATCTATCAACAGCTACCCCGCGGAAGGCAACAATTGAGGCGAACTTTCTAAATCTTGAATTTTTATGGCCGCGTTCAGCCACCTCAAGTTTAAACACCCAATCGACCCACTCTCACGACCCAGCTCGAAGGAAGAAATTCGGATTTGGAGGACGGTTCATTACTCAACGTTTATCGTCGTCAGGATCGAAGAAATGGCATCAGAAACTCTGGGGAGTTACGTCCTCGAAAGGTGGGAGACCTTTACGCCCAGACGATTTGCCATCAACGCTATTCGGATCAGAAGAAGGGAGTGATACCTACATGTTCAGTCTTGGACGGACCATATCTGCTAAGGCAGCAGCGCAACCCAAGCTTCGCTGTACCGAATTGGACGAGAATGGGAATGTGGTTCTTGCCAGTGGGGAGTTCAAGAAGAGTGAATTGATTGCAAAAGTATATGAGCCAAACATCATAAAGTTCCTCCCTGTTAGAGTACTGACTTTGTTGGTAGTATGGCCTGCTACCACGAGATCTACGAAAGATTGACTCGAGTCTCCTCCCCCACATACTCGTTCGCCCCTCCGCAATCCTCATCAATCTCCTCCACCTGCGAGTCCTCATAAAGTCAAATCGAGTCCTTGTCTTTGATGCCTATGGCACAGTGGATTCGTACAACCAGTCTGCCTTCATATATGATTTGGAAGATAAGCTACGTCAAAAGCAAAATTCTCCCGCTGCTGGAGGATTGCCATATGAATTCCGAGCGCTTGAAGCAGTCCTCGTCTCTGTAATAACAAGTCTTGAGAAGGAGTTCGAAGGTGTCAGGAAACCAGTCCAGCGAGTACTAAGAGAACTCGAGGAAGATATCGATAGAGACAAACTTCGAGCTCTGCTCATTTACTCCAAGAAGCTCGGAACTTTCGAGCAGAAAGCAAAGCTTGTCCGAGACGCCATCGATGAATTGTTGGAAGCAGATGATGATTTAGCAGCTATGTACCTGACCGAGAAGAGCCATGACCTGATGCGGGGAGAGGATGACCACACAGAAGTTGAGATGCTGCTCGAGTCCTATCATAAACTCTGCGATGAGATTGTGCAAGAGTCTGGAAACTTGGTGTCCAATATCCGTAATACCGAGGAAATGTCAGTGACTGCCAAATTTTAATCTGGGTTGTCTGCTAATACGATCACAGCGTGAAAGCAATTCTCGACGCCAACCGCAACTCTCTTATGCTCTTGGATCTCAAATTCTCCATCGGGACCCTAGGGATCGGCTCAGGGGCCTTCATTGCTGCATTGTACGGCATGAATTTAAAGAATTTCATCGAAGAATCTGATTTTGGATTTTGGGGTGTCACGGGCTGGAGTATCATTTTCTCCGGCCTCGTCTGTGGCTACGGACTCGTGAAACTACGAAAAGTGCAAAGACTTAGCATGTGGGGTGAAGGCGGACGAAAGGGACGCAACTGGAGGGACGAGGACTTGGGTGTAATGAATCGGGAACGCGGTGAGAGGAGTAGAAGGCTGAAAGAGGAGAGGGCAGAGGCCATGGAAGAAAAGAGGGCAGAAATGTTGAGACAGAGGCATGATGAGGCTATGGCTGCTGCTGCGGCTGCAAAAGCAGCGCAACATCAAGCATTAGCTTCGGCTGCCAAATCGGCGAAGAAGGTGGTGTAATTATATAATGGGGGAAGTTTATTGCATTGAAGGCGTTAGAGATATGTTGGTGGGCAATATGGCGTACGGGAGTAGATGGCTACATAGGTATCTACACACTTCTCTCTTTCAACTGCTCTATCACGCCTTCGGACGTGAAGTTAGCAAGGTACCAAAACGCTAACGCAACTTTTAAATCAACTCTCTCTTGATAACCTAGAAAAATGTTGTAGATTGTTCAATGGAAGAGTGAACAATGAAAACTCTGTTAGGTGAAGTAAAGGGGGTTCGCGTAGTCCTAATGATTTGGCAGAATGCAGAAAAGTAATAAAATACCACAAA
>Ga0302325_10036108_pt1 | contig 10078 bp, 8 predicted proteins | sample Palsa_T0_2_FD_201948 | JGI IMG/M metagenome (GOLD analysis project Ga0302325, IMG submission 201948) | Peat permafrost microbial communities from Stordalen Mire near Abisko, Sweden - Palsa_T0_2 | ecosystem: Environmental > Terrestrial > Soil > Palsa > Peat permafrost | place: Sweden: Abisko... | reverse complement strand
CACCGGTATAGCTGACGTAGCCGATCGCGCCCCCGTAGCCTCCGCGCTTGACCGGCTCGAGCTCGTCGATGATCTGCATGGCGCGGACCTTCGGGGCTCCCGAGAGCGTGCCTGCGGGCAGCACGGAGCGCAGGGCGTCGAGCGCTCCCACGCCCTCGCGCAACCGGCCGACCACGCTCGAGACGATGTGCATTACGTGGCTGTAGTTCTCGACCGCCATAAAGCTCTCGACCCGCACGCTCCCGTACTCGCACACGCGCCCGAGATCGTTGCGGCCGAGATCGACGAGCATCACGTGCTCGGCTCGCTCCTTCTCGTCGGCCAGCAGCTCCTCGGCCATCCGCTGGTCCTCCTCGGCGCTCGCGCCGCGGGGGCGGGTGCCGGCGATCGGCCGGGTGGCCACGTCCCGACCGGTCACGGTGATGAGCGGCTCGGGGCTCGCGCCGGCGACCTCGAAGTCCCCGAAGTCGAGGAAGTACATGTACGGGCTCGGATTCACCACCCGCAGCCCGCGGTAGATCGAGAACGCCTCGACCGGAACGGGCGCCGACCACCGCTGCGAGGGCACAACCTGGTAGGCGTCGCCCGCGTAGATGTACTCGATGATCCGGGCCACCATCGCCTCGAACCCGGCCCGGGGCATGTTGGGGACGAGCTCGGGCACGCTCCGGCCGGTCTCCGGCCGGCGCGATGGGCGCGGGACCGGGCCCGCGAGCCGCCAGCGCACCTCGGCGATGGTCTCGAGCGCGGCCGCGTAGGCCGCTTCAAGGTCCCCATCCGCGTACACATTGGCGAGCACCGTGACGGTGTGCTTCAGGTGGTCGAAGATGACCAGCGTGTCGGTCAACATGAGCGCCAGGTCGGGCACCCCGATGGGGTCCGGGTTCGGCTCGCCGAGCGGCTCGACGGTGCGCACCAGGTCGTACGCGAAGACGCCGACGGCGCCTCCGGCGAACGGCGGCAGGTCCGCCAGCGGGGCGGGCCGGTAGCGCGCGAGCTCGGCGGCCGCGAGCGCGTACGGGTCGCCCGGCTCGCCCAGCGACCACCGCAGCACCTTGCGAGGGCGGAAGCCGATGAACGAGTAGCGACCCACGCGTCCTTGGTCGGCGGACTCGAGCAGGAACGCGGGCCCGTCGTCGCGCAGCTTCAGGAACGCCGACACTGGCGTCTCACAATCGTCGATGAATGTCTCCCGGACCGGGATCAGGTTGTGCTCGCGTGCGAGCTCGCGAACCTCTTCGAGCGACGGCGTCGCCACCGACGCCGCCTCACTGCCGGCGACGGTCATCGAGCACCCGTTCGGGGTCGGCGAGCGTCAGCTCGCGGCTGCGCAGGAGCACGGTGAGGTGGTAGATGACGTCGGCGGCCTCCTCGGCGACGCGTTCGTCGGACTCTTCGCGGGCCGCGCGCGCCACCTCCTCGGCCTCCTCCTGGACCTTCTCGCCGATCCGCTTGGGGTCGGCGAGCAGCGTTACCGTGTAGGAGCCGTCGGGTCGCTCCCGCGCCCGCGCCGCGATCGTGCGCTCGAGCGCAGGCAGCACCTCGTAGGGTGCGGCGGGATCGAGTTCGCCGCCGTGAAAGCAGGTGCGCTCGCCCGTGTGACAGGCGGGACCGCGAGGCTCGACGAGCGCGAGCAGCGTGTCGCCGTCGCAGTCGTAGCGGATCGCCTTCACGGCCATCGTGTTGCCTGACGTGGCGCCCTTGTGCCAGAGCTCCTGACGCGAGCGGCTGTAGAAGTGCATCTCGCCGGTCTCACGCGTGAGCCGGAGCGCGTCCGCGTTCAGGTACGCGAGCGTGAGCACCTCGCCCGTGCGCCAGTCCTGCATCACGCACGGAACCAGGCCGCGCTCGTCAAAGGCGATCTCGGCGTCGTCCACGGGAGCCGGATTCTAGGCTGCCGGCCCTCGCGCCTCCGTCCCGCGAGGATTCGCAGCGGTGGCTGAGCCCGCGCGGCTACGCCGGCGCGACGCGATCGCCCAGGGCCGCGGCCCGCGCCGGCGTCCAGCTGAGGAGCAGCGCCCCCGTGTCGCCCGCGCTCAGGGGCGCCCCCAACAGGAAGCCCTGGCCATACTCGCAGCCGAGCATCCGCAGGCGCTGAAGCTGAGTCGAGTCCTCGATCCCCTCGGCGATGACGTCCAGGCCGAGGCTGTGGGCGAGCGCGACGGTGGAGCGAACGATCACGTCGCTGCCGTCACTGCCGCCGTTGATCGAGCCGACGAAGCTGCGGTCGATCTTGAGCGCGTCGACGGGGAAGCGATGCAGGGCGGCCAGCGACGAGTAGCCGGTCCCGAAGTCGTCGAGGTGCAGGCCGACGCCGGTCGCGCATACCTCGCGGACGATGTGCTGCATGCGCTCGGGGTCCTGCATGAGCGTGCTCTCGGTGATCTCCAACCGCAGGGCGTCGCCGTCGACGCCGGCGGCCGCGAGCGCGGCGCGGACGCTGCCGGGGAGGCTCGGGTCCTCGAGCTGGCGCGCCGAGACGTTCACGCTCATGCGCACCTCCGTCCCCACCAGACCGGCGTCGCGCCAGCGAGCGAGCGAGTCGAGCGCAGCGCGGAGGACGTGCAAGCCGAGAGGGCCGATGACACCGGTCTCCTCGGCGATCGGGATGAAGTCGAGCGGAGCCACCTCAGGCCAGTTCGACGGCCAGCGCGCCAGAGCTTCGAACGCTCGGATGCGACCGGTCGCCAGGTCGACGATCGGCTGGTAATGGATCTCCAGCAGCGAATGGTCGACCGCATGGCGCAGATCGTTCTCGCGCTCGAGGCGGTCGACGACACGGCGGTGCATGCTCTCGTCGAACAGCGCGCAGCGAGCGCGACCGCGTCGCTTGGCGTCGTACATGGCGATGTCGGCGTTGCGCAGGAGCTCGGCCGGGGTCATGTGCGAGGCGCTCAGCGCCATGCCGATGCTCGCGGTCACGATCAGCTCATGCCCGTCCACGTCGAAGGCCTGGCTGAGCGCGCCCTGAACGCGACCGGCGACGATCGCCGCCTCGCGCTCGCTGACGGTGCCGTCCAGGAGGACGGTGAACTCGTCGCCGCCGATCCGCGCGACCGTGTCACCGGGCCGCAGTACGCCGGCGATCCGACTCGCCAGCGCGATGAGCAGATGATCGCCGACCGCGTGGCTCAGGCTGTCGTTGACGAGCTTGAAGCGGTCGATGTCGATGAACAGAACCGCGCACCCGGCGGCGGGCTCACGCGAGGTGCGGCGCAGGACCTGGTCAACTCGGTCCATGAAGAGCGCGCGATTGGGCAACCCGGAGAGCGCGTCGTGCAGCGCGTCGTGCTGGAGGCGGATCTCCGCGCTACGGCGGTCGGTGATGTCCGAGAGCGACCCCGCCATGCGTGTCACCTCAGAATTGAGGCCGCGAATGGCCAAGCCTCGACTCAAGACCCACCGCCACGATCCGTCGGCATGTCGCATCCGGTGCTCGGACTCCAGGTGGGGCGTTTGCCCGGCGATATGGGCGTCGATGGCAGCGCGCAGCCGCAGCAGATCGTCGCTGTGGACCAGGTCGAACCACACGGCGAGGTCCTCGTCCCCCGAGTGCTCGGCCTGGCCGAGGATCGCGTGCCAGCGCGGCGAGAAGTAGATGCGACCGCGGCGCAGATCCCAGTCCCAGATTCCGTCGTTGGCGGCGCGCACTGCCAGCGCGTAGCGCTCCTCGCTCTGAATCAGGTCGGCGAGCGCGCGCTGATGGCTGATCGCATATCTGATCGAGCGCTCGAGACCCGCGGGCGTAAGGTCCTGCTTGATCAGGTAGTCGGTGACCCCAAGCGCGGTCGCCTCGAGATCGATCTCGTAGTCGCTCTGACCGGTGAGGATGATCACGGGCGCCCGCGGGCGCGCAGCGAAACCTTCGCGGATGAGCTCAAGGCCGGTGTGGGGGCCGAGCCGGTAGTCGATCAGATAGATGTCGTGCTCCTGACGCTCGATCGCCTTGAGGCCTTCGCCGTACTGGGCGCTCCAATCGAGCACGAAGCGCGCGCGCTCCTGGCCGGCGAGCATGTCACGCGTGATCAGGTAATCGTCCTCGTCGTCCTCGACGAGGAGAATTCGGATCGGTTCAGTACGGATAGGCATCGCTGACCTCTCCGTTGGGCAGCTCAACGAGCTCGAACCAGTAACGCGACCAGGTGCTCATCGCCTCCACCAGCCCCGCGAAGGTGACCGGCTTGGTGATGAACGAATTGACGCCGAGGTCGTAGCTCCGGAACACATCCTGCTCGTCGTTGGAGGTCGTGAGCACCACGACCGGGATGCGGCGCAGCGACTCGTCGGCCTTGATCTCGGCGAGCGCTTCGCGTCCGTCCTTCTTGGGCATGTTGAGATCGAGGAGGATGATCCCCGGCCGCGGGGCATCCACCGCCGGATCCGCGTAGCGCCCCTTGCGGCGCAGGTAATCCATCAGGTCCTGGCCGTCGACGACGAAGCGCATCTCGTTGGCGAGCTTGGCATCCTGCAGCGCGTCGCGCGTGAGCTGGCGATCCTCCTCGTCATCGTCGGCGAGAAGGATGGTCACAGACTGACGGTGCGACTCAGGCATGGGTGTTCTCGGCCTCCTCGGCGGCCTCGTGGGTGTCGCGCGCGGCGCGTTCGTGATTCTCCGCCCGCTCCTCGTCGATCGAGGCGACGATCAACACCTCGTCGCTTTGGCGCATCGGCAGGGTTACCGTGAAGGTCGCCCCGGCGCCCGGTTCGGCTTCAGCCATGATCGTGCCGCCATGGCGCTCGGCGATCCGGCGGCACAGGGCAAGCCCGATCCCCGTTCCCGGGTACTCGCCGCGTCCGTGGAGCCGCTCGAAGACGCGGAAGATTCGTCGGCTGTATTTCGGCTCGAAGCCGATTCCGTTGTCGCGCACCTCAAGCCGGACCCGACCATCGGCTACCTTCGCATCGATCGAGACCTCTGGTGGCACCCCTTCGCGGCGGAACTTGATCGCGTTGGAGATCAGGTTCTGCACGAGCTGGCGCATCTGCAGGGCGTCGGCGCTGATCGTCGGCAGCGCACCGATCCGGATCGTCGCGCCCGAGCGCTCGACCTGCGCATCGAGATCATCGACCACCTCCCGGGTGACGGCGGCCAGGTCGACCGAGGCGAAGGGACGGCCGTGCGTCGCCACCCGCGAGTACTTGAGCAGGTCCTCGATCAGCTTCTGCATCCGCTCCGCGGCGCCGTTGGCCCGCTCGAGGTAGTCGCGACCCCGGTCCGATAGGCGGTCCGCCTCGATCACCGTCAGCTGCTGGGTGAACGTGCGCACCTTTCGCAGCGGCTCCTGGAGGTCGTGGGAGGCAATCGAGGCGAACTGCTCGAGCTCGGCGTTCGAGCGCGCGAGCTCGCGCGCGCGTCGCTCCAGCGTTTCGTTGGTCGACTCGAGCTCGGCGTTCACGAGCCCGAGCCTCGCGTTCGCCTCGCGCACCTGATCGGAGGCGCGCAGCGCGCGCCGGCCGAGAACGAGCGCCGCGCCGGCGAACAGCGCAAAGCAGATGAAGATCAGCCACGGCACCCACTTGCGCAGGCCCGAAACGCTCGCGAACAGCGGGCCGTTGGGGGCGGCGAGCACGATCCGCCACGTCGAGTTGGAGAGAAGGACCCGGTCGTAGTACTGGCCGCCCACGTCGGCCGAAGAGTGGCGAAGCGCCCCGATCAGGGCGGGCGTGCCGAACCGCTGCCCGACGCGGATCAACGGGTTGGTCGAGGCGAGCACGGCTCCGTTTCCATCGAGCAGATAGTTGCGTGCTCCCTTGACTCCGGGGATCTCGCGCAGATCCCCGCTGAACAGGGCGCTGAGAGCCGCCGGGGAGAAGCCGGTGAGCAGCGTCCGGGTGCCGTAGGCGGTCTTCAGCGACACCGCGAAATCGATCTCCCCCGACCTTCCGTACCGACTCAGGTTGCCGAGCGCGAAGTGAGCGCCGGCGCGGACCATGGCAAGCGCGGCCGAGCTGGCGAGATCGCTCCTGGCCTGGGCCGTGAAGCCGGTCGAGTGGGCGATCACATTGCCGTTGGCGTCGAGCAGCACCGCGTAGGAGTTCCCGGAACGGACCTTGTTCATCGACCGCTCGCTGACTGTGCGGGTGCCGTACTTGCGCGATTCAGCGGGCACGTCCTGCTCGACCGCCTGGAACAGGCTGTCGATCAGGGCGCCGGCGAGAACGCCGCGCTCGTGCACGCGTGATTCCACATCCTTCCGCGACTTGGCCTGCGTGTCCGACAGCTCGATCGCGAACACGGTCAGGAGCGCCAGGACCACGAGCAACGCCGCGCAAAGCGCCATGACCGCCTCTCGCCTTCTCAATGTCCGTCTCCTCCGTCTTCGGGTGCCTCATGGCCCGGGTCCTCGGAGTCCTTATCGGCCGCGCGCCCGGAAAACCTTACGCCCTACCTTTAGCGTCCGGCCCACAACCTAAGCACATGTCCTATTCGATGCCCAGCCTGTCGAGCATCCGATCGTCGCCGCGCCAGTGCCTGCGTACGCGCACCGACAGCTCCAGATGCACCCGGGAGTCGAGCTCGCGCTCGATCGCGCGCCGGGCCGCCGTGCCGATGGCCTTGATCATTTTCCCCCCCGCGCCGATGAGAATGCCCTTCTGGGACTCCGTCTCGACGAGCACCACGGCGGTCACGGCGATCAGGTCCTCCCGCCGCGACTCGATCGCCTCGACCTCAACCTCGACCGCGTGCGGAACCTCGGCCCGCACCCGCGAGAGGACCTGTTCGCGGACCAGCTCGGCCAGCCACACCGACTCGGGAACGTCCGAGCGCTGTCCGGGCGAGAAGAAGAACGGGCCCTCCGGGAGCAGTGCCACGAGCCGCTCGACGAGCGGTCCGATGCCCGCTCCCGTACGCGCCGAGATCGGGAATATCTCCTCGCCGACGTCGAGATCGGCAACCGCCTGCAGCGTCGCCGCCGTGCCCGCCCGGTGACAGCGATCGATCTTGTTGACGGCGATCACCACCGGCACCGTGGCCCCGCGCAGCAGGTTGGCGATGAAACGATCGCCGGGGCCGATCCCCTGCTCGGCGTTGACCACGAGCAGGCAGCCGTCGGCGTCTTCGAGCTCCCGTTCCACGCGCCGCTGCATCCGCCCGGTGAGCGCGTCTCGGGGGCGCTGGACGCCGGGGAGATCGATGAGCACGAGCTGCCAATCCGGGGTCGTCGCGACGCCGCGGATGGCACGGCGCGTGGTCTGCGGTTTGTCGGAGACGATCGCGACCTTGGCTCCCACGATCGCGTTCGTGAGCGTCGACTTGCCCACGTTGGGCCGGCCCGCCAGGGCGACGAAGCCGGAGCGGGTGATTGGCCCGGGCTCGCCTAGCTGCTTCATGATCTGATCCAACTGAGTAGCTCGGCCTGGAGCGCGAGCATCTCGCCTGCGTCGGTCTCGTGGTCCATCCCCGTCAGGTGGAGCACCCCGTGGACCACCGCTTCGCGCAGGTCGGTGACGTACGGCGGGCAGATGACGACGTCGCCGAGTTCGCGGGGACCGATCGTCTCGCCGTCCTCGTCGACCGGGAAGGAGAGCACGTCGGTGGGCTTGTCCTGGCCGCGGTGCTCACGGTTGAGCTCGGCCATGCGCAGCTCGTCGACGAGCTCGACGGCGACGTGACCGTCCTCGATCCCGCCGGAGGCGAGCGCGAGCGCGCACAGCTGCTCGACCTCTTGGGCGGTGAGGCCGTGGTGGCGCCCAGAGTCGACGCCGATGACCTCGATCTCGAGCGTCACGCGCGCTTGCGCGGCCTGAGCTCGGGCGCGGATCGCTGCGCGTGTTCGGTGTAGGCGGCGACGATCCGGCGCACGAGCTTGTGCCGCACCACGTCCTCCTCGCCGAAGTGGACGAAGTCGATCCCCTCGACGTCCTCGAGGATCTCGGTGATGACCACGAGCCCGGAGTCCTGCTCGCGGGGAAGATCGATCTGCGTGATGTCGCCGGTCACCACCATCCGCGAGTTGAAGCCGAGCCGGGTCAGGAACATCTTCATCTGCTCGGGGCTCGTGTTCTGGGCCTCGTCGAGGATGATGAACGAGTCGTTCAGCGAACGGCCCCGCATGAAAGCCAGCGGCGCCACCTCGATCACCCCGCGCTCGAGGTGCTGTGATACTCGCTCGGGCTCGAGCATGTCGTGCAGAGCGTCGAAGAGCGGTCGCAGGTACGGGTCGACCTTGGCCATCAGGTCCCCGGGGAGGAATCCGAGGCGCTCGCCGGCCTCGACCGCGGGGCGGGTGAGGATGATCCGGTTGACCTCGCGCCGACTCAGCGCGGCGGCGGCCAGGGCCACGGCCAGGAACGTCTTGCCGGTGCCCGCCGGACCGATTCCGAAGGTGACGGTGTTGTTCCGGATGGAGTCGACGTAGCGCTTCTGGTTGACGGTCTTGGGCGCCACCTTGGTCGTCCGGTGACGCCAGACGATGTCCTCAAGGATGTTGGCCGGCGACTCGTGCTGGTCGAGCGCGCGCGTCACGGCCTCGATTGTCCCGGGCGCGATCTCGTGACCCTGGGCGATGAGCTCCGAGAGCTCGCGCACTACGGACGCGGCGGCTTCCACGGCCTCATCCTCTCCCTCGAGGGTGAGCACGTTCCCCCGGAGGTACACGGCACACTCGAGGTGTCCCTCGAGGGCACGGAGGACAGCATCCTCGCTGCCGGCGAGTTCCGCTGCGATGGCGTTGTCGAGCTCGATCTTTCTACGCACGCGAGCTGCTCAACACCTCCCGGACGCGCCCGGAGACGCGCCTGCCGTCCGCGCGGCCATCGACTTTCGCCATCACAGCCTTCATCACCTGACCCATGTCTTTGGGGTCGGTCGCGCCCGTCTCCTCGATCGCGTCCTTGACCATCGCGTCGAGCTCGGCGTCGGCCATCTCGGCCGGCAGGTAACCGTCGATGAGCTCAGCCTCGGACTCCTCCTGCTCAGCGAGCTCCGGGCGTCCGCCCTGGCGAAATTGCTCGGCGGCCTCGAAGCGGCGCTTGCGCTCGCGGCGGAGCACGGCGATCTCATCGGAGCTGCCCTCCTTGGCCGCCTTCTGGAGCTCGGACAGGACCATGCGCAGCGCGCCGACGCGCGTTTTCTCGCCGGCCTTCATGGCGCTGGTGATGTCGGTGCGAACCTGGTCGATGACGGTCATAACTCTGCTCCAAGGATACGCCGCCCGCAGACGTCTCCGCCGGGCCGCCGCCGCGTGCTCCGAGCGCGGCGCTTTACGGCGCCGGGCCCGCCGGCCGGCACCGGATGCCGTCCGCCTGGATCTCCTCGCATACCACCTCCACCAGCTCCCCGCGCGCGCCCGCCCCGGGCGGGAGGTAGCAGCGGGTGTAGTCCTCCGTATAACCGGAGACCTGGGTGTCGGCAAGCTTGTCCACGAGCACGCGCTCACGACCTCCGAGCTTGGCCGCGCGGTGATGGCGTGAGCGGACCTCGGAGCGGCCGCTGAGCTCGCGCGCGCGGCGCTTCTTCTCCTCCGGCGCGACCCGATCGCCAAGCGCTTCCGCCACCGTCCCGGGCCGAGGCGAATAGGGAAAGACGTGCACCCGCGTGATGCCGGCGGCGTCGATCAGCTCAAGCGTGCGCTCGAAGGCGGCCTCGTCCTCGGTCGGGAACCCGACGATCACATCGGTCGTCACGTTCACCTGCGGCACGGCCGCGCGCAGGGTGGCGATGGTGTCCAGGTACTGCTCGGCCGTGTAGTGGCGTCCCATCGCTTCGAGGACGCCGTTGTCGCCTGACTGCAGGGGCACGTGAAGGTGGGGACAGACGTTCGGCTCCCCGGTCAGCGCCTCGAGCAGCGAGTCGCGGACGTGGATGACCTCCACGCTCGAGAGGCGCACGCGCTCCACCCCGGGGAGGCGTGCGACCTCGGCCATGAGTTCGCCGAGCTCGAGTCCCCGCTCGGGATCGCGGTAGTCGCCGACGCTGATGCCGGTCATCACCAGCTCAGGCTGACCGCCCGCCACCCGGCGCCGCGCCTCGCCCAGGACACCGCTCGCGGGCCGTGAACGGGCCCCACCCCGGACCGTGGGGATGATGCAGTAGGCGCAGCTGCAGTCGCAGCCGTCCTGAACCTTGAGGAACCCC
>Ga0302325_10036106_pt1 | contig 10078 bp, 9 predicted proteins | sample Palsa_T0_2_FD_201948 | JGI IMG/M metagenome (GOLD analysis project Ga0302325, IMG submission 201948) | Peat permafrost microbial communities from Stordalen Mire near Abisko, Sweden - Palsa_T0_2 | ecosystem: Environmental > Terrestrial > Soil > Palsa > Peat permafrost | place: Sweden: Abisko... | reverse complement strand
AACGACGACCCGATCCTGGCCCGGCAGCTGCAGCGGGCGGGCTGTGCGGCGGTCATGCCGCTCGGCGCTCCGATCGGGTCCGGCCTCGGCGTGCGCAATCCGCACAACATCGCGATGATCGTCGAGGAGGCCGGCGTTCCCGTCATCCTCGACGCCGGGATCGGGACGGCCAGCGACGCGGTGATCGCGATGGAGCTCGGCTGTGACGCGGTGCTGATCGCCTCCGCCATCACCCGCGCGGCCGAGCCGGAGCGGATGGCCACCGCGATGCGGCTGGCGGTAGCGGCCGGATACGCTGCGCGGACCGCTGGGCGCATCCCGCGCCGATGGCACGCCCGGGCGTCGAGCCCGGTGACCGGCCTGCCGGAGCTGTGAGTACTAGGCAGGGGGAACGAACCCAAAAGCCCCCGCGGGTACTGACCATCGCCTCGTCCGACTCGGGCGGCGGGGCCGGCATCCAGGCTGATCTCAAGGCCTTCGCCCGCTGCGGCGCGCACGGCATGTCGGCGATCGTGGCGCTCACCGCGCAGAACACCGTGGGCGTCCGCGCTATCCACGAACTCCCCCCTGAGTTCGTGCGGGCCCAGATCGACGCGGTCCTTGACGACATCGGGGCTGACGCCGCCAAGACCGGCATGCTGTTCTCCGCCCCGCTGATCGAGGCGGTGGCCGCAGCGCTGGCCGGGCGGAACCTGCCGCTGGTCGTGGACCCGGTCATGGTGGCGAGCTCGGGCAGCGAGCTGCTGCTTCCCGATGCGGTCGAAACTCTGGTCACGCGGCTCTTCCCGCTGGCCACCGTGGTGACGCCCAACCTCCCGGAAGCCCAGGCGCTCACCCGGACCGCGACGCAGGACCGTGCGGAGCTGACCGAACTCCTGGTCAAGATGGGGGCGCGGGCGGCCCTGGTCACCGGGGGACACGGCGCCGAGCCGGTGGATCACCTTTTTGACGGGTCGCGACATGTGGCCATCCCGGTCGACCGTCACCGGGTGGCCGCGACCCACGGCGCGGGCTGCACGCACTCCGCGGCGCTGGCGGCCGGGCTCGCGGCGGGGCTGCCGCTGGTCGATGCGGCACGCCACGCCACCGCGGTGGCCGGCCAGGCGGTGGCCCACGGGCTCGCTATGCTCGGCGAAGGCGACGGGCCGGTTCACGTCCTGCACGGATTCGTGTCCTGCGGCGAGGAGATGACGCATTGAGCGACAGCTTGAGTGACGAGCTCTGGGCCGGTGCCGCCGGTATCTACCAGGCCATTGTGGCTCATCCTTTCCTGACCGGGCTCACCGATGGCAGCCTGCCGCAGGATGCCTTCGCGTTCTACGTCATCCAAGATGCGCTTTACCTGCAGCGATACGGTCAGGCCCTGGCGGCCGTGGCCAGCCGGGCGCCGGTACCCGCGCAGACCGAGATGTTCGCGCGGCACGCGGCGGAGGCGCTCCAGGTCGAGCAGACGCTGCACGGGTCGCTGCTGGCCGACCTCGGCATCGACCCGGCCAGCGCCGCGCAGGCCCAGCCCGCGCCGGTGAACCTTGCCTACACGAGCTACCTTCTCGCCACCGTCATCGGCGGCTCTTACGCCGAAGGGGTCGCCGTGGTGCTGCCGTGCTACTGGATCTACTGGGAGGTCGGCAAGGAACTGCAGCGCCGCGGCTCGTCCGACCCGCGCTACCAGCGCTGGATAGACCTGTACGGCAGCGAGGAGTTCGGCGCCGTCGTGCAGGAGGTGCTGGCCGTCACCGACGAGCTCGGCCCCGACCTGGCCCTACCCGAACGCGACCGGCTGCACCGCCACTTCCGGACCTCGAGCCGCTACGAGTGGATGTTCTGGGACATGGGCTACCGCATGGAAAGCTGGCCCGTCTAAGTGGTCTAGGCTCCGGTCATGCCGAGGCTGCTGGTCGTTCATCACACACCGTCTCCTTCCCTGCAGGAGATGTTCGAGGCGGCGGTCAGCGGAGCACGGACCGACGAGATCGAGGGCGTGGAGGTCGTCATCAGGCCAGCCCTGACCGCCGCGGCCGCCGATGTCCTGCAGGCCGACGGTTACCTACTCGGCACGCCCGCCAACATCGGCTACATGTCCGGTGCGCTCAAGCACTTCTTCGACGGCATCTACTACCCGTGCCTGGAAGCCACGCGGCGGCGGCCCTACGGCCTGTACGTGCACGGCGGCATGGACACCGGCGGTGCGGTGCGCGCGGTGGAGGCCATCGCTACCGGCCTGCAGTGGCGGGCAGTCAGGCCGCCGGTCTCCGTCACCGGAACTCCGGCCCGGCCTGACCTCGAGGCCTGCTGGGAGCTGGGCGCCGTGCTGGCGGCCGAGATCGCCGGCTGACGGGCCAGCAGCCCGCCACCCGGGGCTAGGCCGCCGCCGGGGGGCGGGCTGGCCGCGAGGAGATGAGTGACGCGAAGACGACGGTGGAACTCAGGTAATGGCCGGTGGCGTAGTCGAAAGCGCCGCCGCAGGTTATCAGGCGCAGAGCCGCGTAGTCGGTCGCCTGGTAAATGGCCCTGGCCGGGAAATTTGATTTAGGGTATTCGCGTACGCCGGTGACCTTGAAAATAGCTGTGACGCCGTCGGCAAGCCGCACGTCGATGCTATCGCCGGGGCGCAGGGCCCCGAGGCGGAAGAAAACCGCAGGTCCCTGATAGCTGTCGACGTGACCCTCGATGACCGACGCCCCGATCTGGCCAGGCGTCGCCGAGTACTTGTACCACGCCGCCTCGGCCGCACTCGTCTCGAGCGACGGGACCTGGATCGAGCCGTCGGAGTTGACGCCCAGGTGGAGCAGTCTCGATGTGACGCCAATGGCCGGGATATCGACGGACACCGGCAGCGAGCGCGGCAACGATAGCCGTGCGGATGACCCGAGCGCACCCGCTGCCGCCAGGGACGGCTGCGGCGCGTGCACCTGGGCGCTGATCGCCACGCCTACCGCGGCGACCCCGCCCATGACCAGCAGGACGCCGGCCACCCCGGCCACCCGGGCCCGCAGGCTTCTCGGTGCCGTGGGCGGAGGAGGAGCGTACCCGCTCTGCGGCCAGGAGACCACTACGCGGAACCCGGCTATACGCCGCCATCCCGCACCTCCCAATGCCGTCCCCCTCCTTCTCCAGGTCGTCCTACTCGCGTAGCCTAATATTCCAATGCATAACACGCTATGGCACCTCGGTGCCGTCCAGGCTGGCCACGAATTTTCCTGTTCTGAGGCCGTTTCTGGCGCCGGAATCGGGAAACAAATTCGCCACCCGCCGGGCCCGCGAGGAGGTTCCATGAAGGTGCGCACGACCATCGCGGGGACTGTGCTCAGCACGCGACTGGCCGCGGTCGGCGGCGCCTCGGTCATCCTCGCTTGTGTCGTGCTCTCGGCCTGCTCGGCGACCTCCTCGACCACGACCCCGGTCATCATCACACCGTCAGTAACCGGCACCGCTTCATTTACCGCCGTGCCTAGCAGCAGGCCGGCTAGCGCCCCGGCCACCACGACCGGGAGTCCTTCGGCCGGTTCGACGACCTCACCCACGGCCTCTTCCACGGCGACGACGTCGCCGTCGGCCATGGCGACGGCGAGGACGTCGCCGACGGCGAGGACCTCGCCGACGGCATCTGCGTCGCCGACGCCCAGCCGGTCGGCCAGCGCGTACCCCACCGCGGCCCCCTCCACCGGCGGCGGAGGCACGGCCGGAGTCCAGGACCTCTTGCTCTTCGGGCTGGGCGGAGGCGCGATCCTGGCCGGAGCCGGAAGCATCGCCTATCGCAGGAAGCTCACCAGGGACCGCTGACACATCTCACCACGGGCAGCGGGCGCGGCAGCCGGGCTGGCCACCGCGGATCGTCACTGGTGATCATCATCACCGCTGACCGTTCGGCGTGATTGTTTGTGTTCCCGCGCAGCACTCAGGGTGGCCAGCGGGGGGGTCGTGATCCTGGGATAGGGTTGGTTCGCCAGGAAATGGGTGGATCCACGTTGCGCCCGCCGGGGGGAGCGAGATGAGCGATGCCTGAGCGAGCGCCCACCCTGCGGGACGTGGCGGCGGCCGCGGGTGTGCACCCCGCCACCGCATCGCGCGCTCTCAACCCGGAAACTCGCCTACTGGTCAGCGAAGAGACGGCACGCCGGGTGACCGCGGCCGCAGCGGCGATGGGCTACCGGCCGAATCCCGTCGCGCGGAGCCTGCGTACCCGGCGCTCGCACACCGTCGGGGTGCTGATTCCTGACCTGAACAACCCGATTTTCCCGCCCATCGTGCGCGGCCTGGAAGACAAGCTGGCCGCGGCGGGTTATGTGGCCCTGCTCGGCAATACCGATGCCGACGCCAGCCGTGAGCGCAAGCTTTTCGAGCAGATGCGGGCCCGTCACGTCGACGGCTTCGTGCTGGCCACCGCGACCCTGCACGACCGGCTGCTCGCCGAGGCGGCGGCGGCTGAACTGCCCGTGGTGCTCATGAACCGGCTGGCGCAGGACTACAGCTTTCCCTCGGTCTCGGTCGACAACGAGCAGGGCTCACGGATGGCGGTCACCCATCTTGCCAGGCTCGGCCATACCCGTATAGCGCACATCGCGGGTCCGCAGGAGGCCTCCACCAGCGTCGGGCGGCTGCGCGGATTCAGGGATGGGATGGCGTCCCACCGGCTCGAGGTCGATGAGGACCTGATCGCGTACGCCGCCAGGTACACCGTGGAGGAAGGCACTCGCTGCGGCAGGGAACTGCTCGCCGCGCACCGCGATATCACCGCGGTGGCCGCCGCCAACGACATGCTGGCCGTCGGGTGTTACGCCGCGCTTGACGAGACCGGCCGCCAGTGCCCGGACGACATCTCCGTGATCGGCTTCAACGACATGCCGTTCATCGACCGGCTCCGGCCGCCGCTTACGTCGGTGCGCTTTCCGCACTACCAGCTGGGCACTGAGGCGGCTCAGCTGCTGCTCGAACGGATCAGCGGCGGCGGAGGTCCGGTGAAGATTCTCTACCTCGCGCCGGAACTCATCGTCCGCGGCTCCACGGCGGAACCTCTGGCGAACGCCGCCCCGGCCGCCCCGGCTCGCCTCGAGGATGTAGGTAAGGCAGGCAATCCGCCGGTCCCGCTGCGCCCCGTGTCCTCTCGCGCTGGTCGCGGCCGTCCTTTACCGCCTCTTGCGGGCGAGCGTCAGGCCGTCGCCGATCGGCACCATGACCAGGTCCACGCGGTCGTCGGCGGCGGCGTGATCGTTGAAATCCCGGACGGCTATCACGGCCGGGTTGTCGTTGCCCGCATCGATGACGCGGCCATGCGAGAACGTGTTGTCCACCATGATCAGACCGCCGGAGCGCACCCGCGGTACGACCTCGCGCCAGTATCCGAGGTAGCCGTCCTTGTCGGCATCGATGAAGGCCAGGTCGAACAGCTCCTCGTCCGGCAGCGCGCGCAGCGTCTGGATGGCCGGACCGAGCCGCAGCTCTATCCGGTCCGCGAGGCCCGCCTTCTCCCAGTACTTCCTGGCCACCGAGGTCCACTCCTCGTTGATGTCACAGCAAAGCAGCCGCCCGTGGTCGGTCAGCCCCCGGGCGATGCAGATCGAGGAGTACCCGGTGAAGGTGCCGATCTCGATGGCCGACGCGGCCCCGGCGATCTGAGCCAGCAGGGTCATGAGCGTCCCCTGCTCGGGGGCGATGGCCAGGTTGGTCTCGTTCGGGAACAGGTCAGCGGTCTCGTTCGCCAGCTCCCGCAGGACCGCGTCCGGCGGGCTGCTGTGCGCGGTGAGATAGGCGTTGAGGTGGAGGCTGATCTGCTCGGTACGCCGCGTCATGAGACAACGCTATAGCTACACCTTCGTGTCCGCGAGGTGCCGGCGCCAATTAGCTAGATTTTCGACCAAATAGGACGACAACGGTTTCTTAGGGTTCAGGCCACGCTGTGGTCCGTGGTGGCCAGCCAGCCCAGCCGGCCGGACATGTTCCGCGCGCAGCTGACGATGGCGCGTACATATTCAGAGGTGTCGTCCGCACGCCACAGCACCGACCACGGGTAGTACGAGGTTGGCTCAGTCAGCGGCCGCCAGATGGTACCGGGGAGGGCGGCGATGCAGGAGGACGGTACGCAATAAACGCAGCGTCCCTGGGCGACCAGGCCGGCGGCGGCGCGGATGCTCTCCACGGTGCCCTCGTGCACGGTGGGGGTGAAACCGGCGGCCCGGCACATTTCGATGGTGAACTGGTTGAATTCCGGGGCCCGGGCCTCTTCGGCGAGCAGCAGCGGTTCCCTGGCCAAAATGGCGACAGGTATGGCGTCCAGCTCGGCGAACCGGTGATGGCGCGGAACCAGGACCCCTAGCGGATCGCGGCGGAACAGGTGCGAAGCGACCTGCGGCGGGGCGAGCGCGGCCCGGCCGATTCCGACGTCCAGGCGGCCGTCGATAAGTTGCTGGTACTGCTCGGGGACGCCGACTTCGACCTGATGGATAACCAGGCCGGGGTATCGGGCCTGGACCTCGTGCAGGATCTGCGGCATCGAGTCGTAACTGGAGTCGATGATGCCGACCCGCAGCGTGGGGGAGCCGCCGGTCGCGGAGCGGGCGATCGCGGCGGCCCGATCCACGTGAGCCAGGATCTGCCGCGTCTCGACCAGGAACACCGCTCCGGCGGCGGTCAATGAGACGTGGTGGGTGCTGCGCTCAAGCAGCCGGACGCCCAGCTCACGTTCGAGCCGCTGTACCTGCTGGCTCAACGCGGACTGCACGATATGCTCCCGTGCCGCCGCGCGGCCGAAGTGCAGTTCCTCGGCCAGGGTCACGAAGTAGCGAAGCTGGCGCAGCTCCATGCCGGTCACCCCTGCCGCCAGAGCGCAACCATCCGGAGCGGCGGAGTCCGCCGGATGCACGTCGCCTGGCCTAGGAAACTCTGCGACTAAGCCTACGTCCGCGCGTCGGATGCCGGAATGTCCAGCTAGTTGCCCAGGGTAATCGGCGGAGGTGATGGGCTCTGCTCAGGTTGCCTGTTTCCGGTGCCGTCTCGCCGGGTTTGACTGAAACTGGCAAGCCGGCGGTGTCCGGCGTTTCCGTAAAAGTAAGAGGTCATGCATGAGCCCCGACCAGAGCATGGCCCTGAACGTACCGGCGGTGAGCCTGAACGGGTCGGCACCGCGCTGTGAGCATCTTGAAGGGCTTGTGCCGGTTACGCCTCAGTCGGATCGCTGCCTGGACTGCCAGGCGTGCGGGGGTCACTGGGCGTCGCTCCTGATGTGCCTGAGCTGCGGCTGGGTGGCATGTTCTGACGACTCACCCCACCGTCATGCCAGGGCGCACTACCAGGAGACCGACCACCCACTCGCCCGCGGTCTTGAGCCAGGACCCCAGCGGCGTTGGTGCTATATCCATCAGCGTCTGGTCTGAACGTTTGCCCGCGCCCGTACAGCGAGTCACCTGGCTCCCCCCACGACGACTGGCTCCCCCCACGACGATAGGCAGAGATTGTGATAGATCAGGAAGCACGGGTCGGCTATGACGGCACCGGGCCTTTCCCCGACGGCGGTCCGACAGCTTGGACGGGTCAGCGGCGAACGCAGGTGGCGGTGACCGGGCTGATCGTGATGGCGCCGTTCGCCGGGCTGGCCGTCGCGGTGCCGATGCTGTGGGGGCACGGTATAAACCTCGCTGACGTGCTCCTTGCGGTCGGCCTTTATCTGATCACCGGATTCGGCGTCACGGTTGGTTTCCACCGTCTCCTCACGCACCGCAGTTTCACCGCCCCGTCCTGGCTGCGGGTCACCCTGGCGGTCGCGGGTTCGATGAGCTTCCAGGGCGATGTCACCGGATGGGTCGCGATTCACCGACGCCACCATGCCTTCACCGACCGTCCGGGTGACCCGCATTCGCCCTACCGATACGGCACAGGGACCGGCGCACAACTCCACGGCCTGGTCGACGCCCACGTGGGCTGGCTGTTCCGTGACGACCCGACCCCGGCCGACCGGTACGCCCCAGACATGCTCGCCGACCCGGCGATGACCTGGGTCGCCAAAGCCTTCCCGGCCCTTTGTGCCGTCTCGCTGGTCCTGCCGTTCACCATCGGCTGGGCCATCGGTGGTGACCTGCGGGCCGCATGGATCGCCCTGGTGTGGGCGGGCCTGGTCCGCGTCCTGCTGCTCCACCACGTCACCTGGAGCGTCAACTCCTTGTGCCACATGATCGGCACGCGGCCGCATCAGAGCCGCCGTTTCGACCGGTCGACCGACCTGTGGCCGCTCGCCCTGATCTCCTTCGGGGAAAGCTGGCATAACGGTCATCATGCCGCGCCGAGCTGCGCCCGGCACGGCAGCCGCCCGCACCAGATCGACCTGTCCGCCAGCGTGATCCGGATCTTCGAACGCCTCGGCTGGGCCACTGGCGTCCATTGGCCGTCCCCGAGTACCAGCGAAACCCTCCTCGCCGGGCCGCGCCTCCGTCAGGCCGTACCGCCGGTCCCCGAGCAGGCCGTGTCGCGGGTCTCCGAGCAAGCCGTGTCGCCGGTCTCCGAGCAAGCCGTGTCGCCGGTCTCCGAGCAAGCCGTGTCGCCGGTCCCCGAGCAAGCCGTGTCGCCGGTCCCCGAGCCCGCAGGCGTGCCGTGACCACGCGGCAGTCCGTTACGAGGATCCCGGCCGCCAGCCATTCTTTATGCTTCCGCTTCAAACTAATTGTTAGCGTCGCCGTTGATATCACATGTCTGCTAACAGCGAAGCACCTATATGCATATCCCCTTCGCCGTGACCGCGCTCATATTGTGCGCGTTAACATCATGACAGATGCTCACGGATTGTGCCTGCCCGGCCAGCACCCGGATCGTAACCAGCGCGAGCGGGACAGAAGCCGAAATAATAGGACCAGTGGTCTAGGCTGTACCCCAGGTCCGGCGGGCGCGAGACGCCAGGTGCACGCAACCACCTCCGGTTTGTACGGGGCGTGTTCACACAACTACGCGGTTGAGTGGAAACTGGGACGAATATTGCCAATGGGGTGGCACGCCGATGCCGGTGCGGACAATATATTGCTTCGGACGTCCGCAGCCGCCACGTATTTTTCCAGGTGGCACCCGGCCGTTGTGCTATTGACGGCGACGGCCCCCCGTTCATCGCACCGGGAGGGCCCTCCTTAACACAGGCACTTCCAAGGAGGAATAAGCCTTCCATGACAGTACGTCGAATACCAGCCGATGGAGACGTTCCCGGTGATCCGGCCGGGGCATGATTCCCGCGGATGATGGCGCGTCGACGGGCAGCTGCGACGCCGATCCGCAGTGCGTCCACGTGTCGTGCTTTCAGGTTCAGCTGGAGGCCTCACGTCCGCAGCGGGCTCACCGGCAGTCAAATGCGTGCGCCTACCATGTCGCCGAGATCATCCAGGCCCTGCGCGCCTGGGCCGGGAAGCACGGCCTGGTCGACGGGCAGCTGACCATACTGGCCATCGAGCTGGCCGTAGGCGGACGCCAACCCGGCGGGCCCGCAGGCCCAGGCGCAGCCGATCGATCCGACCTGAACGGTTTCGCCTTCAGCACCATCCCGCTCACGGCTTACCGCCTTGACCCCGATGCCAGGGTCGGCTCGAACGCGACGCCCGCCGAACCGGAGAGCTAGCACCGCAGGCTCGCGTCGTGATCATGAGCATCCGTCGGGGAGTTTTGGGGGTTCCTAGTCCAGGCGGGACACGCGATGACGCAGTGCGCGGGCGAACTCAGCGGCGAACGGGGCGGCGTCGGCCTGCTCCAGGCGGGCGGAGGAAATCCGGACGCCCGGCGCCGCGGCTATCCGGAACCGTTGCCCCGGGGCCACCGCCCAGCCCGCCCCGGCTAGCGACGAGGCGACGCCGTCTTCGTCCGAAACGGGCACCCAGCAGGTGAATCCCGATCGGCCGCTCGCCGCGATGCCGTGGCGACGCAGGGCCGAACGCAACGCATCACGGCGCCCCGCGTAGATGTCGGCCGCGGTTGCGAGCTGGACCGCGACCGACGGATCCGCCCACAGGTCCGCGACCATCTCCTGCAGCTGGTAACTCACCCACCCGGTGCCTAGCGCCTGCCGCCCCGCCACCCGCGTGATCGTAGCCTCGTCGCCGGCCAGCACCGCGAG
>Ga0302325_10036105_pt1 | contig 10078 bp, 12 predicted proteins | sample Palsa_T0_2_FD_201948 | JGI IMG/M metagenome (GOLD analysis project Ga0302325, IMG submission 201948) | Peat permafrost microbial communities from Stordalen Mire near Abisko, Sweden - Palsa_T0_2 | ecosystem: Environmental > Terrestrial > Soil > Palsa > Peat permafrost | place: Sweden: Abisko... | reverse complement strand
GACACTGGAATTGTTCGAGCGAGAACGCCCGCCATTGACGGAAACCACTCCCGGTTGGTCATTCCCGTAGAAGAGATCCGCGCCCAGCGTGCCTTGCACACCCGGTTGCAATTGCAGCAGGTCGAAAGTGTCACGGGATTTCAGGGGGAGCTGTGTGACATCGAGAGCGTCCATCACCACACCCAGTTGAGCATTCCCCGCTTCAACCATCGGGGCGTTCCCAGAGTGCAGGGAACCCGCAGAGTCTTGCTTCTGTGAAAGGACGATGTCAAGATTTACCACCTGCCCGATGCTGGCACGAACACCGCTCGCTTCAAACGGCAGAAAATCGTCAGCCTTTACCTGCAGTCGATAGGTGCCGATCGGCAAGGAAGCGAACTCAAACACGCCCGCATCGTCGGTGCTTGCGGCGCGCATGAGGGATGTATCCAGGGCGGTGATAATGACGAACGCACTCACGACCGGCTTGTGAGAGGCGTCCGTGACTTTACCCTGCACTTCAGCCGTACTTTGCCCCCATGAAGGAGGAGTCCCAAGCAATACGCAAATCAGGAGAGCGGTCGTTACGCCCCGGTCGAAGCGTCTCATTTTCCTCAGATCTTTCTTTAGCTTGGCTATCAGTCGACCTGCCATAATCTCCGCATGTGCGGGCGCTACCCCACGCCGTGCGATGAATTCTGTAGTCTTTACTAGTCTTGGCTCTTTACGTACTCGACCCCATATTCTGTTAAACCGTTGCTGATCTTGCGGCAGCGTACAATACAACCGGCCACGAAAATGTTTGCCGCACCTTGCGTGTAAGGGACAGCAATTTGAACCCAACTGTCCTCATGGTAAGTTTGAGAACTGCGGAAACAAATACCTCCGCGTGAAATGTTCACCACCTCAACTATGTCTGCTTGGGGACCAAGTGGACCAATGCAAGCAACTGCTTTCATGTTGATGCGGCCGTATTTTCTCTTCTCCGGTTTTTTGCCAGTCGCGAGGAGTTCCTCCGGTAAGGTTTTATCCGGAACTGGTTCCCACACGGTATTTGCAGAGCACACATCGCACAGGCGCGTGAGACGATGGGTGATTTGGAAAACGAAGAGTTCAACCTCGTTGAGGGTAGTCACGTGACAGGTTTGGCACACAGCGCATTTGAGAAGCGTGCGTGAGTGACCTTCTTCCAGTTCCTTTTGTTGAGGAAACCGACTACCCCATGGTCGAGGAAACCGAATACCCCAGAAATTGTCGCCTTGGTTGAGCACTTCGATTCCATAAAGATTGTGTTCGGAACGAATGCCACCTGCCCCACTACGCGGCCGACCGCTTCCTCGCCGCTGCCTATCCGTTGCAAACGAATTTTCTGCCCCGGAGCCAAGGAACACTTTAAAAGCAGACGGCAACCGTTCCGGCTGACATTCGCCGTCTGCACAACGTCGGTGAAGTGCTCACCCGCGAGATCGATACACGAGACCCGAACGCTGATTGAGATTGAAATACGATCACCCTTGCGGGTCGTTGAGGCCGCTGATTCTTGAGTTTCCATAATCAGAGGAAAACAGTGGACGACGGGGGAAGGGCCGCGTGAGTTCCTTCACATGTTCCCAGCTAAAATTTAGAACCGCGACATATCTTGGGAGTGTTCACAATTGCACACTGTTTGAAATAAGTGATCCCGATTTGGGAATGAGTTACAGAAGCCGCGAACTGCGTCACGCATGCACTAGCAGTGGCGAGCAATAAGTACCAGCACAGGATGTCAGGAAACACTGACTCCCGCTCGGTGCAGAACGTTCTCGCAGTCACGACATGCCGATGCCGCTCCGCCTTGACGGTTGCCACGCTCGTGTCGGATATTGGGACGGAATGGGCTGCCGAACAGACTATTGCCGACATCGAATGCCTTGAGCGAATGTTCGCGGTGCCCGACACGAGACCGCTGGGCGCAAGCGCCATCTCGGTCGCGAATCGACGGCACGACGAAATGCTCGCGCACAGCCCGTGGTTTCGGCTGTGGCAGCACTTGGGGTTTGCTGCCGAGGTGAAGCCGAAGGCGGGCTTCGGAGTCAGAGCTAGTGCCGCCTTCACCGTCTTGAAACCGATAGCCATGCTGGCTTTCTGGGGGGACTTGCATTCGCCGAAGCCCAGCGCCTTTCACGGCGCACGCTCCAATTGGCTATTGAGACCTGCTCAGTACTCCGACCAGACTTGGGCGATCTCAACCTTTCTAGAACTGCGGCATCATGTTCGAGGGTTTGGGCGAGGCCTTCCTGTTCGCCTTCGACGCGACCGTCCGGGGTCATGTAGACATCATAGATTTTCTTCAGCGTGGGTTCGGAAGCTTTGCGCGGCTGAAGCAGTTTTGTGCGAAATCGCATAACATTCACCTGCCACTGGGGCATTCAAACCCCTCAACTAGATGCCCGATAGTTGGGAAAGTGTTGGGAGCGAGCTTCGGCGACCAAAGTTAGGCAACAAGGAAGCATCTGGCCAAGCTGCTTCTGGGGTATAAAAGGCCGAGGGGATTTTGCTACACCTGAACGTCGTTCTCCGGTTGGAACGCTTACGCGACGCGCTGCAACTTCAATTGCTTAATCTGTTCATCCGTGATGGTCACCGGATCGGGCGATTGCCACGACGCCCATGAGTTGAATTTCTGCTGAAGATCGCTCAGATGTGCGGTGCTCAATGCTCCGGTGCGCAGTACCTCTCGCTCCAACTCATTAACGTTATTGAATGGTCGGGCAAACATTTTGCCATCTCTCAAAACGGCCAGCCGAACCGTGTTCATGTGTTTCTCTGGTGAACATTGAGGTGCCTGTGCGTGGCGGGCACAATCGAAAACTGGTGTGACGTAAACCGTGAAATTCATCCTTAGAAAAGGATAGCGCTGAGTCATTTCTTTTTCTATTGTTGATAGAGGTTCGCTCTTTGAGAACGCGCTCCCTCGATTGGCGGCGGAGAACCGTGATACTAGGGATGTACGGTAAGTAATAACGGAAAGCAGATCATTCGTCCCTGATCGCGCAGTTGAATTTCTTGCGATCAGCGGATAGACAACGGTAGGTCGTGCGACGGATGGTGCCGTTCATCATCTTAAAACTGAACCGCTCGTGCTCGATCTTTGTGGGCCTACGGTTTCTAGTCGTTGATATGGCGCTACCACTCGACGCAGTCGATGATGAAACAGAAGAACCGTTTTAATGGTGCTTGAGAAACTCGATGAGTAGTGGAAAGTAGGCATGGGCCATCCCGGCGCCCAATGCATGTTCAAGGATGTGTCGAGCCGACGTAAGGCTCTCCCGAGTAATAGCGTGCTTCGGCTTCGGTGATTTTATCTGTGCTTCGACGGTCACACATTCCGCCTTCAACTCTTTCTTGGCTTCGGAGGTCAGTTTCGCGGCGTTAAGCAGGGGCCGGATTTCTTCAAGAACTCGCTCGACATCCTGTTGATAGTTGATAGTCGCAGTTTAAGGATAATCCCGCGTTGCTGGAGTGCTGTATGAAAAAGGCTTGCGAGAAGGAGCCCAGATCTGGGAACAATCCGTAGGATTAAAGAACTATGGAGCGGTGTTGTCACTACTGGTGATCGTGGAAGCGGCGGAAAAGGGGAAGTAACGGAGAGGCAAGAAATCGGGCCCAGGCATAGTTACAAAGACCGCAATTGAGAACTTCAAGAGAAATCCAAGCGTGCAGAACGTTGCCGATGGCTCAGCTCACTTGGAGCGCCGCATTCCGCGCCTCGAATCTCGGACATGATCGACTTGCTCACATAGGCTCCTGACATTCTGCCATTTATCGTCAAACAGGACAGATGCTGTTCTGATGTTAATACTCGACAGGGTCTTTCCCACGACGCCGACCACTTCAGCGACATTGAATCTCACGCTCATCGGGTGCGAAGTATATAGTGAATCACTGGATTAGAGAGTCACACGACGTGGGACAATTGGGGGCTCATCACCATAATTCTCGCCGCTCTCTTCGATCGAGGCTTCTTTCTGATCACGATTTCTACATCGCGGTCAAGTGCGTTCAAGAAATTCATAAGCCGTTCTACCGAGAACCCCTCCAACCGATAATTCATCAAAGCAGAAATCTTAGGCTGATTGATGTCGAGGAGCTGTGCCGCTGCAGTCTGCGATAGATGACGTGCCTCTATGATCTGATTGATGGCGACCGCCAGGAGCACTCGTGTTTGCTTCTCGCCGGCATCGCGTAGACCAAGGTCTACAAACACGTTACCTGAACTTTGAACGACAGCTTCGCTATTTCTTCTGTTTGCCATATCGAGCCTCGTAATCCTCACTCGCTACTTTGAGCCTCCGAGAAACCAATTCCACATCCGTTTGGGCCGTCTTTATGCCCTTCGGCGATTTCTTCTGGAACGCATGTAGCACGTACGCAGCGTTCTCGAACTTTACGGTGTACACCGCCCGGTAAGTGTCTCCCCTATAGTCCTCGACTATTTCTAGAACGCCCGCCCCCTCGCCCTTCCAGGGCTTTGCGCTCGGATGCTTTCCGCCAAACTGCGCAACGCTTAAAGCAACACCAATTTCGTCCTTCACAGCCTCAGGAAAGTCCAGCAAATCACTCTTTGCTGATCCTATCCAAAACAGCGGCTTTTCGCCCGGAACCCTCTTTGATCGCGCCATCGACATTATCCCAGTTCTAGGATATTACGTCTACAACTATTTCCAATGAGAATCCACAGTTTACAGAAGAATGTAAGCACAAGTGCAGCAGAGGCTTTGCGCCTTTTGACCACTCCGCCCTCTTCCGAGTGGACGCCCCTTGGCCGCGGCTCGGACGGGCGTTTCGGACTACGCGGTTTCGCGCCAAACTATCCCCAACCCCGTTTGCACTGAGATCGGCATCCGAATGGCACTGTGAGCGCATCAGCACGAAGTGGTGCAGCTCGTAGTCAAAGATGGTGCCAAGTTTTCGGTTGTCGGTCTCTTGATCGGAGTGATTGGCGCGGGGCCAATCACGCTGCGGCACGCGCTGAAGCCGCGGCTTCCGGGCCTCGCCTCAGCCGGGTGCATGGCCATTACTAACGGGCGAACGCGGCCATTATGAAATAGCTGTCGGCCGCGATCCTGCACCTTACCTGCGGGTGCTCGAGAACTTCGCACATGGTATTGGTCTGATACCAGAGCAAATTTGGGACGGGCCGGACATGCCCACGCATTTTTTTCATTTCGGTGGTCCGACGGATGCTGCTGTACCCTGGTCTGGGGTCATTCTGAATACGTAAAACTGTATCGTTCCGCTGCCGACGGCAGAGTCTTTGATCTGGTCGAGCCAGTTCACGACCGTTATGTTCGACATATCGGCGAGCGCAAGACGATTGAAGTCTGGAAATTCAATCGCCAAGTGCAAATCATTGAGGCCGGCACAACCCTTCGGATACAAGCCAACGCTGGTTTCTGCTGCGTTGGACGATCGATAATTGGCAGCATTCGACCGATACACCATCGAAACCTACGTCTATGGGAATTGATTACGCCGACATCGTGGTGCCAAACAGCACGATTTCCGTGCAGTTTACATTCTTGTGGGTGGATGAAGATCGCTGGCAAGGCGAGGACTACAACGTTCAAGTCAGGGCAACTGCTACTTGAAGAGGGAGCGGAGGTGCGTCTGCGGCGCGTCCGCCATTTCGTTGCGGAACACATTATCCAAAAGGTTCCAGCGTGGGCCGAACATCGCGCCGGATGCACAAGGCGTATGAAGCGCCCACTGGTGAGGACGTCGTGTGTTTGAAATCGAGGGGCTGCAATCAACCGGAAAGAGCCCCACGGTATGAATACACAGCCTCGCAGTCACAGCTTATCGGGCGTGCGCCCCGAGCGAAACAACGCTGCACAACTCACGGCGGAAATCACAGTCGCAAGCCACAGTGCCGCTGAGATCGAGTAATGTATGACGACCGCACCCAATGCCGCACCCAAAAACATTGCGGCCAGCGACGCAGCCCTTCTCGCAAATCTCGGGTTGTTGCCGTTCGCGAGCGAAGAGTCCGCGCCGATGCCCGTAATCGTTAACGTCAGGACCGTTGTCGTCAGATCCGGGATTGCGAGTTTCCGGATAGCGGCATTCCGTGTGCCCATCGCGAGCGCCGTCAAAGCGATCAGAGCGAACGGTTGAAAAGAGTGTTCCGGCAAATCGCCACGGTATCCGATGCCGCAAAACGACGCAGCAAACAGAAAGACTCCCTCTAAGAAGAACGCTCTTGCCGCAAATCGAATCTGCGAATCGGCACTCGCCCGGGCCATGACCCGTCCGCCGAGTGTCGCCCCCACAAGAAAAGCCAAGAGTGCCGTTAACGAGCGCGCGATGGACAGTCCGGACACGTGCGCCGTTGCAAACGCGAGAAACACGATGTTCCCCGTCATGTTCGCAGTAAAGACGTGCCCGAGCGACAGAAAACTGACGGCGTCCATTAGGCCAGTGACCACCGTCATTCCGAGCAGGGCGTATGGTATGACTTTTTCAGTGGCTGGACTGTTCGCCATGAACAACAGCCAACCAAGTACATTGCTATTGCTCATTGCCGGCTCTCCCCTCACAAAACGGCTATACCACTCCTCGATGGCTCCCTAGAACTTGTATCCGGCCCACAATGCCCAGTAATTGAGGTTGCGGGCTGGCAGACTCTCCTTAACGAATTTCCCCGCGTAGAAAATTCCGTAGTCGGCCTGAAACCACAGGTGACGACTCGCTTGCCAGACTGGGGCCCGAAGGATGCACAACCCATTGTGTTTCACCACGGCTGGCCGCTGTCGTCGGACGACTGGGACACGCAGATGCTGTTCTTCCTTGCCAACGGCTATCGCGTCGTTGCGCACGACAGGCGCGGTCACGGTCGCTCCTCGCAAGTGGGCACTGGCCATGACATGGACCATTATGCGTCCGACGCCTCGGCCGTGGTCGAGCATCTCGACCTGAGAAATGCGATCCACATCGGCCATTCGACCGGTGGTGGCGAGGTAGCGCGCTATCTTGCGAAGTACGGCGAACCGCAAGGCCGCGTAGCCAAGGCGGTGCTCATCGCCGCCGTCCTCCCACTCATGGTCAAGACCGAGAAGAACCCGGGTGGTACGCCGATCGAAGTGTTCGACGGCTTGCGCAAGGCGCTCGCCGACAACAGCGCCCAGTTCTTTCTTGATGTGGCTTCAGGTCCGTTTTACGGCTTCAATCGACCTGGAGCGAAGGCCTCGCAGGGAATCATCCAGAATTGGTGGCGTCAGGGAATGATGGGCGGCGCACTCGCTCACTACGAAGGCATCAAGGCTTTCTCGGAGACAGACCAAACGGGCGATCTGAAAGCGATCACGGTGCCGACTCTGGTGCTGCGGGGTGACGATGATCAAGTCGTGCCATACAAAGACGCTTCATTGCTGCAGGCCAAGCTACTGAAACATGGCACGCTCAAGATTTACCCGGGCTTCCCACACGGCATGATGACCACGAATGCCGACGTGATCAATGCGGACATCCTCGCATTTATCAAAGGGGCGCCAGTCACGGCTGCCTGATGCTTGACCGCAGCCGGTTACAGTCCACTTTTGTGCGGCAGGGAGCAGGCTGTTCGCCGGGCGATCGTCAATGAACTCCTGGGAAGAACTCGATATGAGTCCGATCAAGCCCACGCTTTTCTCATTGCCCGACCTTCGGCGGAACTAATGGAGTACGCTGGTGAGGCCGAAAGTTCGGAACTGGTTGTGGTGACTTCCGTCTATAGCAGATGCATGCAAACCAGGCCCAACTATTGATCGACTTTTCGAAGGTTCAATTCTGGGTACGTTAAGGGGACGATAACAGAAGCCCTCTGGCATGCATTTGTACGAAACGACGTTCGCCGACACCGTTTGATATCTGTTACATGTCATTGTTGCCCTGTCACGGCAGAAGACCACATCGGTAAAAGCACCAGCATTGTGAGCGTCGGCAAGAGCATCCGGACGTCTCCGATATCGCATATCATGCGCGTCCTATTCCAAGGCTATGGCCTTGCTCCTCTTCAGAGGGCCGCACTCCTCGCAAGGAAAGTGGTTCGGTCTTCGGTGCAACTGAGTGCTGTTCTACCTCTACTGCTGTACGCTGCGAAGTTTCGCGACCTAGGCTGTGGGAAAGCTTGCTGCCGTCATTTGTGTAAATCTGAGCGTCGTGTTGAGCTCTTGAAACAGAGGCGAAGCGGTTGTTAACCAAGAGTTCGCTTTTCTCTGTGTCCACGTGGATTAACACCCGCTCCGCGGTCTGCCCCTGGCTGCTGTGGCTGGTCACTGCGTATCCGTGGTCCAGGTGCGCGTGCTCTCGGATGTTGAATCGAACCTCGCGTCCCGAGTCCAGGCGGACACTAAGGTTACCCTCAGAGCTGACTCTCTCGATAGTGCCGAGTTCTCGGTTAGCGACCTTTAGTTCTTTCGATGGTGCCGTGAACTGGATGCGGTCGCCTTTGGAGAATTCATGGTCCACCTCGCGATGGACCGACACTCCAGAGAGGCGTCGGGGATCGTAGGTCTGCAGTGTTCCCTTCTCGCGCTCGATCGTTATACGGTTTTCCTTCGGGTCCACATGACGGACTCGCGCATACTCTCCTGCTTCGATCTGCAAGGCTTTGCTTCCGCGCGAGTAGCGAACCACGTCCCCCGCCTCATATTGTCCAGCCCACTGGCGATCTGCCCCCGTCATTTCTTGACGCGACTCCAGAACCCGAAATTTGTGCTCGTCTTTGCTCACGTCTCCCCGATTCTGCATTTCGCGATGGATCAGCGAATTCAATTCGCGTCGGGATTTATTGTCGGGAGAGATTACGAGCGTTCCCTCTGGGAGTCGTGCATACTCTCGGGCAATTGCGCCGAACCGTTCTTGGGGATTAACGATCTCATGTACACGGCCCTGCCGTTCGAGGTTCGCGATTCCTCCACGAACGTCTCCGCGGGCGAGCTGCTCTACCGTCTCCTTGAGCATTGGGTCCTTCTGGCGCAAAATCTGATCCAACTTGGCCGTCTGCATGCCCGCTTCTTGTAGCTGCTTATATGGTCTGCCAGCTTCCACTGCCTCATGTTGCCGCGTATCCCCAACCAAGAGCACACGGTCGGAATTGTGAAGGCGATGAAAAAACTCGTTCATTTGCTTCGTACTTGCAAGGCTCGATTCATCGATCACAAAGAGCCGTTTCTGTCCATCCGGGGGTGCCTCGTGCCGAATGAGATGGCGTTGGAGCGTGCCTGACTCAATTCCTGATTCCGCCAATTTGTGGGCAGCACGCGACGTGGGAGCGAGTCCGATCACTTGGTAGCCTTCGTATTCCGCAGCTTCGCGGATCGCGGACAGCGAAGTTGTTTTCCCAGCCCCGGCCACACCCTCAAGCCCCATGATCTTGTCGCGGCCAGACACGATCTGCTCAACGGCGGCGCGTTGGCTCGGGCTTAAGTGCGCGTGACTTTCCTGGACGTGCTGCCATGTTTGGGGGTTGACGAGAGGACCGTTCTGGCCTTGTCCCCTTTGCATTTCGGCCACGTTGTCGCGTTCGTACTGAATCATCCTTTCCGTGGTGAACGCGCGGCCTGGAGATTTGTTCTCAACTTCGATGAAATTCCCTGACTGAATGCTCTTTTCGAATCTCTCTCTAATCTCGACGAAGCTCGCTTCACCGATGGAACGCTTTAGCGCATCGCGTATCAGCTCACGCTCGTCCGCGACCGCGTGTCTCTCAAAATTCTTGTCCCTGGCATATGTCAGCGCTGATTCGAAATGTTGCCTATCTGGACCGATTCTCTCGACCTCGTGTGCATGAGCTGCGCGGATGATCTGCTCTGGCTGATTGCCAAATCGCTCAGCCATTTCCTTATGCATCCGCTGCATCTCGGCGTGGCTGATGGTTGGCAGTTTGCCGTCGCGAGTCTGATGAGCTGCGATCTGTGCCGCACCTGCACCTTTCAGGCCTTGTTGTTCGAGGTATGCCTGGATTTGCTGACTTCTCGGACTGGAAGCATCGAGGTACTCACGGGTATAGCCGGCGATCTCCGGCTGCCCGCTCTTTCCTTTTTCGATCTCATAGCCCTCACCCTTCAGACGCAACGCA
>Ga0302325_10036104_pt1 | contig 10079 bp, 9 predicted proteins | sample Palsa_T0_2_FD_201948 | JGI IMG/M metagenome (GOLD analysis project Ga0302325, IMG submission 201948) | Peat permafrost microbial communities from Stordalen Mire near Abisko, Sweden - Palsa_T0_2 | ecosystem: Environmental > Terrestrial > Soil > Palsa > Peat permafrost | place: Sweden: Abisko... | reverse complement strand
TGTTGGTGGTGATGTCGACGTTGGCGAGGGCAGCGGCTGGTAGCACAAGGATGGTGTGAATGCCGGTACGCTGATCGTCGTCGATACCTTCAATCTGGTAAAGGTTCACGTACGAAGACTGGCCGTTTGCGTTCACCGACAGATCATTGTTGGCGTTGAAGAACTGCGAGTTGTTGAAGACGATCGGCGCCATACCGGGGACCGTGTTGAGCAGAGACTGGTAGCTGTTACCGCTGCTTAGCGGAAGGTTGGCGATCTGGCGTTGCTCGATGTTGGTCGAGATATCGGCCCGGTCCGTCTGCAGCTGCGGTGGCGCAGCAGTGACGGTGACGGTCTCCGAGGCGCTGCCGGCGGCCAGGACCACGTCCACGCGGGCTGTGGTGTTGGTAATGACGGCAATGTTTTCGCGCGTCTCCTTCTTGAAGCCAGGCGCCGCGACCGTCACGGTGTAGGTGCCGGAGGGAAGGTCCGGCTCAGTGAAGTTTCCGCTTTCATTGGTGACGGTGTTGTAGGTGGTTTGCTGACCTGTGAGCACAATGGTGACTTGTGCGTTCGTCACCGCCGCACCACCTGGGTCGGTCACGGTGCCGACAACGGTGCCGCTAACGGCCTGGGCGCAAAGCTGGCGTCCTACCAATAGGAAAGCGCAAGAAACCAATATCGCGGTCAACAGCCATGGAGCGCGGCTAGGCAACTCCCAAGACGAGTGTATTTGCTGGTGCATTACAGCCTCCGAAAGGAAACGACATCTTGTTTTGAAATCCCCTAATGTACGAGTCGCAAACTAATGCAGCCGGATAGTATCAGGGTTGAACAAGGGTTGACTAGCTCGCGGACTGAAATCAGCAACAGCTAAACAATTACTTGCAATTTGCAAGTAAACTTCTTTATTGTTTTCATGTGCTTGGCAAGCCCAGGTCGAAGCGCCGCTCCGGTTGCCCGGTCAGTGTGGGCCTCGAGGTTTTTGGCGATAGCTGGTCGCTGTTGGTGGTCCGCGACCTTATGGTTCGGGGTTATCGAACGTTCAAGGAATTCCACCAGGCGGGCGAGGGAATCGCAACCAACATTCTGGCCGACCGGCTGCAGAAGCTTCAAACGGCCGGAATCATCTATTCCGAGCGGGCGGAGACGGACGGAAGAAGATTGAACTATCGGCTCACCGAGAAAGGGATCGATCTTGCGCCGGCGCTGCTCGAATTGTTGATTTGGGGGGCGCATTATGAGACTACCGAGGCACCCTGCGGGGTGACCGAGACCATGGAGCAGAACCGGGAAGCAGTGCTGGCAGAGATTAGGCGCAGATGGAGGGAAAGGGATTCCACTCCGCTGCTGCCCAGATCAGGCGCGTGGCGTTGGCAATAAGGACAAATAAAAGGGGCGGATGCTCCCCTGCCCGATGCGGTGGTGACCGAGGCGGAGCCTTTTCTGGTGATCGGCGGCGTTGGCCGGCGGCTAGAAAAAAATGATTCGGCGAGTGTCGATTTCGCTTTGCCTTGTTCGACGCGTAAGTAGTGCCGGAATTTTGAACCCGGCTCCACTGAAAAGAGGAGAAAACGAGATCATGAAATTTTTGTGCTTGTACAAGTCCGCGAAGCTGGAGGGCACGCCTCCCACGGAAAAGGAAATGGCCGAGATGGGCAAACTCATTGAGGAATGGATGAAATCGGGTAGGCTGCTCGCGACCGAGGGTTGCCTGCCGAGCGCGCTGGGGGCGCGGATTCGGCTCTCCAACGGAGAGTTCAACGTGGTGGATGGCCCGTTCACCGAAGCTAAGGAAGTGGTGGGTGGTTTTGCATTGATCCGGGCAGCGTCCAAGGCGGAGGCTATCGAGTTCACCAAAGAGTTTCTTAAGGTGGCGGGCGATGGCGAAACCGAGATACGCCAGGTCTACGAGATGTGATTTGTAAGTCATCATTTTCCGGGCGTTCTGCATTCGAGGATAGGTCGAGGTCAGGATGCCCGGGAAACATGATGCTTCTCAATGAGAATTCTCACGGAATGCGGAAATGGTCTGCTGCGGTCACTACGGATTCCACGCATCCGCGGGCGGGCAGCGGGTCGCTCCAATGCGCTACCCCGGATTTCCTGTTACGTTTAGTGACGTTGGCGATCTATAGATCCACGAGGCGCTTCGACAGGATGACGGCCTTGTGGGAGTTTTGAAGGAACCGCAGTTCCACAGACCTTTCCTGGAAAAGTTTTTTCGGGTGTCGATTTCTTCCTTCCCAGTTCGACGTTCCAGTAGAGTCAGGAATTCACTCAGAAGGAGAACAAGGACCATGCGATTCATGATGCTGATGATCCCCAAGGGATATGAGAAGGCCGAGCCTGGGGCTGTGCCCACCGCGGAAGCGGTGGCGGCGATGATGAAGTACAACGAGCAACTGCAGAAGGCGGGCGTGCTGCTGGCGCTCGACGGGCTGTACCCGCCCTCCATGGGGGCGCGGGTTACGTTTGCCGGTGGCAAGGCAAAAGTGACCGACGGCCCATTTACCGAGGCCAAGGAAGTGGTGGGCGGGTATTGGATGATCCAGGTGAAATCGAGCGAGGAAGCGATCGAATGGGCTACACGGTGCCCGGGCGACGACTGCACCCTCGAGGTTCGGCAGGTGCAGGAGCTCTCCGATTTTCCCGCTGACGTGCAGGAGGCGGCGGCAGGCTTCTCTGAGATGCAGTCGGGCAAACGCAACCCAGCCTGAGCCGGTTGGGAGCCCGGGTTGCGGAGGCGGATTGAAGGTGGTGTGATGGGTAGCTGTGAGAGCAGCCGATACCCATCGCACCATCGATGCAGTCTGGAGAATCGAATCGCCGCGCCTCATCGCCGGCTTAATGCGGATGGTGCGGGACGTCGGCGTCGCCGAGGACCTGGCACAGGACGCTTTGGTGGCCGCGCTGGAGCAGTGGCCACAGTCGGGCATCCCGGATAATCCGGGCGCCTGGCTGATGGCCACGGCAAAGCATCGCGCCATCGACCGCTTCCGCCGAAACACGCGGCTGGAACGAAAACTCGACGAATTCGGCCGCGACCTGGCGTCCAAAGAGATGGTGGTGCCCGACCTGGTGAGTGCACTGGACGACGAGGTCGGCGATGACCTGTTGCGCCTGGTGTTCATCTCGTGCCATCCGGTGCTTTCACGAGAGGCCCAGGTCGCGCTCACGCTGCGCTTGCTTGGGGGGTTGTCGACCGGAGAAATCGCGCGGGCTTTCCTGGTTCCGGAGAGCACCATCGCGCAGCGTATCGTCAGGGCCAAACGCACGCTCAGCGAAGCACGAGTTGCTTTCGAAGTGCCTCGCGGGAGCGAGCTGGCGGAGCGATTGTCGCCGGTCCTGGAGGTCATTTACCTGGTATTCAATGAGGGGTACTCGGCGACCTCGGGTGACGACTGGCTAAGGCCGGGGCTCTGTGAGGACGCGCTCCGCCTGGGACGAATCCTTGCCGAGTGCGCTCCGGAGCAGGCTGAGGTTCATGGCCTGGTGGCGCTGATGGAAATCCAGGCGTCGCGATCCAGAGCGCGCGTAGGACCTGGCGGCGAGCCGATTCTTCTGCTTAACCAGAACCGGGCGCAATGGGATCAATTGCTGATCCGCCGTGGCCTGGCAGCATTGGAGCGGGTAGAGCGGTTGGGCACTGTGCCTGGCCCTTACGCAATCCAGGCAGCCATCGCCGCTTGTCACGCGCGGGCGCTCAAGCCGGACGACACAGACTGGCCGCGGATTGCCGCACTCTACGCTGCCCTGGCACACCTCAGCCCTTCTCCTATTGTTGAACTCAATCGTGCCGTGGCGGTGGGGATGGCGTTTGGCCCGCAAGCGGGGTTGGCGTTGGTGGATGAGCTCACGTCTGATCCGTCGCTGAAGAACTATCACCTGTTGCCGAGCGTGCGCGGCGATTTCCTCGCCAGGCTAGACCGGTGGGACGAGGCCCGGGCAGAGTTCGAAGCGGCGGCCGCACTCACCCGCAATGCGCGCGAGCGTGTCCTGCTGCTGGAGCGCGCCCGGGCAGCTAGTCCACCATCAACATGATCTCGGTTGACTTGATGACTGCTGTAACCTCATCTCCCACCTTGATGCCGAGGTCTACTACGCTTTGCCGGGTGATGACGCTCTCGATGAGGTTTTCCCCCACGCGTACCCCCACTTTCGCCGTGACCACTCCCAGATCGACCGATTCTACTTTGCCTCGCAATTGATTACGCGCCGATATCTTCATGCCCGCGATTGTATGTAGAGTGTTCGGTGAGGACAACTCTGTCTTCACGGAGACCCATGAGCATTAATTTTCACGTGATAAAAAGCACCATTGTAGGCGCGCTGGGCGGGCTGCTTTTCGGTTTCGACACGGCGGTGATCTCGGGCACGACCAATGCTTTGACGCAGACGTATCACTTGTCACCCGCGCTGTTGGGCGTGACTGTCTCGAGCGCTTTAGTGGGCACGGTAGCCGGGGCCATCACTGCCGGCATTCCCGGACAAAAGTTCGGACGCCGGGACAGCCTTCGGGTGATGGCTATCTTCTATGTGATCTCGGCCTTGGGATGCGCTTTCGCCTGGAACTGGACTGCGCTCATCTTCTTTCGGTTAATTGGAGGGTTGGGTATCGGGGGATCCTCGGTGCTGGGACCCATGTATATCGCGGAGATCGCGCCGCCCGAATGGCGGGGACGCCTGGTTGGCTGCTTTCAGTTGAACGTTGTCATCGGCATCCTGCTTGCCTATGTGTCTAACGCATGGATCGACACTATGCATCTGGGCGCGATTGAATGGCGCTGGCAGCTTGGGATCTCCGCCGTGCCGGCGGCTCTTTTTCTGTTGGCGTTGTTTGGCATCCCGCGCAGCCCCCGATGGCTGGTGATGCACGGAGAGGCTGAGGAGTCGTTAGCTGTGCTTCGCCTTACCGGCGTTCCAAAACCAGAAGAGGAACTCAACGAGATCATCGCTTCCATTCACCAGGAGCGAGCGGCCTCTGCCGATCCTTTGTTTTCTCGCCAGTATGCGTTTCCCATTTTTCTTGCGGTCACGATGGGCATGTTTTGCCAGCTATCTGGAATCAACGCGGTTCTGTATTACCTGAACGATATTTTTGCGCTTGCCGGAGCGACAAAGGTTTCTGGAGCACTGCAGGCAGTGGCAGTGGGCGCAACGAATCTTGTGGCTACCCTGGTGGCCATGTCGGTGATCGATCAATTCGGACGCAGGAAGTTACTGTTGACGGGGACGACGGGATTGACGGTATGTCTGAGCGCGGTCGCCTATGTCTTTATGACGCACAAACACCTGCACTGGCTGGTGTGGTTGCTGATGGCTTATATCGCTTGCTTCGCCATTTCGCAGGGAGCAGTTATCTGGGTGTACGTCAGCGAGGTATTTCCTAACCGGGTGCGAGCGAAAGGTCAGGCTCTGGGCAGCTCTGCCCATTGGCTGACAAACGCGATTATCTCGCTGGTGTTTCCTGTTATGGCGGGATCTTCCGGGGCTTATCCCTTTATATTTTTCGCGGTGATGATGGTGATTCATTTCTTTATTATTCTGAAATATTATCCGGAGACGAAAGGTGTCTCGCTGGAGCAGATGCAGCATCGGTTGGGGATTGAGTAGTGAGAGGCTCGAGGATTTTCGAGTCCCGTTAGGGACGGCTAAAATTAGGTTTGAAAGATGCCTCGGCATCTTTCAAGCCTAATTTGGACAGGTCTGAACCTCAGCCGTCCCTGGGGACTCAACTTGCAGCTACCGGCGTTGGAAGTCGGGCGAGCCGAACAATAAGCCTGCCGTGAGTGCGGCCTCGCGGTCGGCGGCTTGATGGGTTTGCGGACCCATCGCTACCGGCGTTGCGCTTCCCTGCGGCTGGGATGGTGGTGGCGACTGTAATTGTTGCAAAATCAAGGCGCGGGTTTTGTCGGATAGCTGCTCGTGCATGAGTAGATTCTCGATCTGGCGCTCTTCCAAGTCAGGAACCAATGACACTGCGCCAAGCTGGCCCAACCAGTCGGCCGTCACCCCCTTACTGAGCCGATTACCGGCCAGGGCCAGGGAGAAGTTCATTCGCTCTAATAATGCCGAGCTGTTGACCCAGGGCGTCGACAACATGGAATAGCCGTCCGGCGTTTGCCTGCCGTAGAGCGGCTGGCCTAGATCGGCGATGGCCTTTACCACCACGTTTGCGTCCTGAACGTCGATTCCACCTGCACGCACGGCGGAGAAGACAAAGTCCTCCGGAGTTTTGATCTTTGAACGGTAGGAAGTCACCGCCCAGAACTCCGGCGATTGCACCAGAAAACGCATCACCTCGCCGATGTTGCCGTTCGAAGCCAGAAAAACCGCGCTCAAACGGTCAACGAGGCTTTGTGGCGGATCGTCGCTCACGAAGCGCACTGCCAGCTTGCGACAAATAAAATGTGCGGTCGCAGGGCTGGTGGCCAGCAAGTGCAATACTTCAAGACCTTCCTTGAAGCCGTTCTCTTTAATATTGACGCCGAGCACTCGCTTGATGCCCGGCTCGTGACGGCTTTCGTCGAACACAAAACGCGGGCCGCCCTTGGGCGGTTGCTCGATCGTCCAGCCGGTGAAGACCCTGGCCACCTCGGTCACATCGCGTTGAGTGTAACCGCCATTGACCCCGAGGGTGTGCAGTTCCATAAGCTCACGCGCATAGTTCTCGTTGAGCCCTTTGGGCGACCCTCCCTTGGGAGGTAACGGGCGTCCGGGTCCGCCGATTGCATTGATCGAGTGCGGGCCGGTGCTGCCGGCGTTATCAAGATAGGTCATCATCGCGGTGCTGGTTGCAGTTTCGTACAGCAGTACTTCGAAGCTGCCCAACGCGTTGGGACGGATGACGTCGCGTTCGTACGGGACCAGGCTGTAGATTTCTTCGCCGGTCTTGCCTTGAAAGATATTGAAGTGGTTCAACCAGAAGTCGGTCATCACTTCCTGCAACTGCCGCTGGCTGTAGACCGCGCGCAGCACCCGGCTTTGCAGCAGCTCGTTCTGCACCACCTGGCGCGGATTGTCGAGAGCTATCAGGGTCTCGTGCTGTTCCGGGGACATACCGTCGTCCAGAGCAGTGCGCTGGGCCGGCGAGAGCTGGTGGCGCAACGGTCCGTACTCGCCCGCGGGGAGCGAGAGCAGTTTGGCCATGCGCGGACCGGGAGCGAGGCTTAACAGCTTCGCTATTTCTTCCGCAGACAGAACGGGTGGTACGACGGGCGGCGGTGCGTTGCTTACGACGGGCGGATTTTTCGCCTTGGCCTTGTCCTCCTCTTGCTTCTTTCGGTCGGTGACTACCTGGTTTTCATAAATAGCCCGCTCGGTGGCATTGAACAGGGGCACGGACATCTTCCCGTTCTCAACCTGGCGAATGACGCTACCGGGAGGGTATTTCCGGGTGAGATCTTCCTCGGATAGACGCATGGCCGGAAATTGCTCCAGACGCTTCTCCATCGCCGTATCGTCAATGGCGGCGGGATGGAGTTGCTGGGTGATCCAGGTATCAAGACCCATGGCTTTGACTTCTTCCACCTCACCAGGCCGGTGGCCAAAGGTAAGCCGGTCCAGTGCATGCAGAACGCGTTCATCCCCCTGAATCTGCTTTAGCTTGGGCGGTGCGGGCAGCTTGACCGTGATCGTTTGTGTTGGCGGATCTTTCTTCCTGGCGGCGAAAGAAGGCAGGGTTTCGCAGACCTGGGTGAGAGCCAGAGTAAAGATCAGCAAGCGAATCGTCGGCAAACGCGGCGGCTTTTGCAAGACACACCTCGACATCAGGAAAGAACCCTCGCGGCTGCGACAAGTTGCTGGTGGTATAAGATTCGCCAGAGGAGCGTCCGATCTATGATTCGTCTTATCCAGCGCATGGGTCTTGCTGCCGCTATCCTGTTCATTCCTCATGGCCTATGGGGACAACTTACACCCGCAGAGAAGGTCCCCTGGGTAGGCGACACGCCCGCCACCCCTCTGCCCCTGGCTACAGTTCTATCGCCGGAGCTGACGCGAAAGAACGTTAGCCGTGCCATGCAGAAGGTTGCCGATTGGCAACTGGCCCGGGCGGAACCCGGGTTCAACCAGGATTGGACCTTTGCCGCTCTCTATACCGGCTTCATGGCCGTCCCCAAGGCAGCAAATGGGGAGAAATATCAAAAGGCCATGCTGCAGATGGCGCAGAAGTTCAACTGGCAGCCGGGGCCACGCGTGCCCAATGCCGATGACGCAGCTATCGGCCAGACTTACCTGGACCTTTACTTCCGCCACCACGATCCGGCGATGTTGGCGGCTATTCAGCAGCGCGAGGACGCGGTGATGGCATTGCCGGACAATCCGGAAAAGCCTCTGTGGTGGTGGTGCGATGCGCTCTTTATGGGGCCGCCGGTGTTCACGAAATTGAACCGGGCGACCAGCGACCGCAAGTACCTGGACTTCATGGACCACCAATGGTGGATCACGTCCGGGTTGTTGTACAGCCCTTCGAATCACCTCTTCTTTCGCGATAAATCATTTCTTGAGAAGCATGAGGCGAATGGCTACAGCATCTTCTGGTCACGCGGCAATGGATGGGTATTTGCCGGCTTGGCCAAAGTGCTGGCGGAGATGCCGAAGGACTACCCCTCGCGGGCGAAGTATGTGACCCAGTTCAAAGAGATGGCAGAGGAACTGGCGTCGCTGCAGGGTCCGGACGGGCTTTGGCGGCCTGGATTGCTGGATGCGGACGCTTATCCGCTGCCCGAGAATTCCGGTTCCGCTTTTTTTGTTTTTGGCTTTGCTTACGGGATCAACGCAGGCATTCTGGATCGCGCGAAATACCAGCCTGTGGTGCAGAAGGCGTGGACCGGGCTGTTGTCTCATATTTATGAAGATGGCCGGCTGGGGTGCGTCCAGCCGGTGGGTGCTGCTCCCGGGGATTACACCGCGGCCTCGAGCTATGTATTTGGTACCGGGGCCTTTCTGCTGGCGGGGTCGGAAGTCTACCGGATGGCACACTAATTTATTGAGCGGAGAGTGCGGCTCGCTTATCATCATGCCGTCCCCCCAGGAGAAGGCCGCCTTGTTTCGATTAGCTACGCGCGTAGTCTTTTTTGCCCTGGCATTTTGTGCGTTGCCACTCAACGCGCAAGATTCAGACGCGTTGTCGAACTATTTCACCGGCAAAGAAGTGGTGCTTAAGATCGACATGCCCGGCACCCAGCAGGGAGTTGATCTGAGCTTCAATAAAGACAACCCCATGAACTGGAAGCAGTACTCTGGCCGGCTGAAGGCCAACGGGGTCGCCATCCACAAAGGAGACACCGCGCGCATCACGGGATTCGTGGTCAAGAATGACCGGATCGAGTTTCAGTTGGATGGCGGTGGGTTCGGCACCTTCTTCGATGACAGCAGCACGACCGTTAACGCGAAGTCGGTTGATAAGAGCGACTACGAAAAGCAGTTGGAAAGAGATATTGCCAATACCACCGATGAAGATAAGCGGCGGAGACTACAGCGTGACCTCGATCGGGAACGGTCGCGGCGCCAGCGCCAGGAAGCCGATAACCAGGACGCTGCGATGGTCGCCAGCCAGATCAAGTCACAAAAGGTGGCGGATGACCGTCTCCGCGGCGGCTCACGATTCAATCTGCGATGGCCGGGTTCCATACCTCCGGGTCAAAGGAATCCAGAGGCGGTGATGAAGCTGATGGCGGATTACGTAAGCTTCCCTGCTGCAGAGCAGGCAGGACCTCCTCCTCCGATGGAAAATGCTGCGCCTGATAGCGGGATTCCGGCGACGGCTCAGCTCAAGCGGGGCATGAAGATGGGTGAAGTTTCGAACTTATTCGGGCCGGGAAAGCAGATGTCGCAGTCCGTTTCACCCGACGGTTTGAAAACGCAAGTATTTGAATATACAAGCGGGGACCGGCGGGTGGATGTGACTTATGTCGAGGGCCTTGTGGTTCGTTATTCGATCAGTTCGAATTAACACTCGCACCACAGGTTGCGGAAAAAGGAACAACGTACCTCAGGGCCTAAAGAGTCTGCGTGAGAACTGGCTCCTTGAAGGGTACGGGCTTCAGCCCGTACATTAATCACGCAAGTTAGGACGGGCTTTAGCCCCTGAGGGC
>Ga0302325_10036103_pt1 | contig 10079 bp, 9 predicted proteins | sample Palsa_T0_2_FD_201948 | JGI IMG/M metagenome (GOLD analysis project Ga0302325, IMG submission 201948) | Peat permafrost microbial communities from Stordalen Mire near Abisko, Sweden - Palsa_T0_2 | ecosystem: Environmental > Terrestrial > Soil > Palsa > Peat permafrost | place: Sweden: Abisko... | reverse complement strand
GTTGAGGATGCCGAGCTGATCGGCGGGCGCGAGTTTTGCGAATGCCGTCTCTACCTCTGCAAATAACGAGGCATCATAAAGCGTTCGGAAATAACCGGTCTGCCCTGCGTTGACGACAGGAACGCCGGCGCTTGTGAAGCCTGCGTCTGCAGGCTTATCGCGCGAAACGATGCCGCTCCACTTGCCTTCGCCACGCACGACTGTCACTGGCACAGGCCATACTGTCGGCGCTGCGCCGGAGGAATCCACCGCAAAGCGGTCCTGCGTGAGTTGGAAGGCCGCCCCTTTGCTCACCGCACGGATCAGCGGCACGCCGGCCTGCAGGGTGAAGGCGTGCGCAATCGGGGTCACCGGCGACGCGGCTGTCTTGTCGAGTTCGCGCCACAAATCGTCGGAGACCGTGTTGCCGTAGGCGTGGGCCTTGATATAGGCACGCACGCCGGCGCGGAACGCATCTTCGCCGACCGTGGTCTCGAGCATGCGGATGACCGCCTGCCCCTTTTCATAGGTGATGGTGTCGAAGGCTTCGTTCGCCTGCAGCACGTCGCGAATGGGCGTGATGATGGGATGCGTGCCGGCGCGGGCATCGACCTGCATGGCGCCCTCCTTGGCGCCGAGCCCTTCCAGCCACACTTTCCATTCCGGATGGAAATGATCGGTCGCCTTCAGTTCCATCCATGAAGCGAAACCCTCGTTCAGCCAGATGCCGTCCCACCATTCCATGGTGACGAGGTCGCCGAACCATTGATGCGCCATCTCGTGGGCGACGGTGATGTAGACACCGCGGCGATCGGATTGCGTGGAAATCTTCGGATCGATCAGCAGGTCCCGTTCGAAGTAGAAGATGGCGCCCCAGTTTTCCATGGCGCCGAAGAACTGGCTCTGGCCCGGTCCCGCGATCAGATCGAGCTTCGGCAGCGGGTATTTGACGCCGAAATAATCTTCGTAATAGGGCAGGATGTGGGCTGCCGCATCGAGCGCGAATTGCGCCTTGTCGGCATCGCCGCGCTTGAACACCACGCCGACATCGACGCCGTCGACCATGCGCGAAATCCGCTGGAAATCGCCGAGCCCGAAGAAGAGCAGATAGGACGACATCTTGGGCGATTGTGCGAAGTGCACGCGAGCCGTGCCGCCGGCCAGCAGCTCCGTCTTCGCAATCGGCATGTTCGAGAGCGCAACGTCGTTCGCGGGAACCGTCGCCGTCAGCGTAAATGTCGCCTTGCGCGCGGGCTCGTCCCAGCATGGGATGAAACGCCGCGCATCCGAATTCTCGAACTGGGTGAAGAGCGCACGCCTCCTGCCGCCCGCCGCGTCATAATCGAGGGCGAAAAGCCCCGCAGCGTGCTGGTTGATCTTGCCGGTGAAATCGATCGTGAGGATGTGCGGACCGGCCGCGACGGGCGAGGCGAAACTCAGCGTCGCCGTCTGCTGCTCTGCATCGAAGGTTATGCGCGGCGCCGCCGACGCGCCCGAAAGCGTCACATGGGTGAAAACGAGGTCGACCGCGTTCAGCGTGATCTGCGAGGTCGGCTTCGCAACCGCAATATCGATGGCGATATGGCCGTCGAATGTCAGGACCGCGGCGTGGGGCGTGATCGCGATGTCGTAATGGGTGGGAATCACGTCGGTGGGGAGCACGATGCGGTCCGCCGGAGCGGCGAGCGCCGGCAGGGCGAAGACGAAAATGAGCGCGGCCAGGCCGGATAAGCGCGGTGTCATGCAACCCCCCTGCGGTGTTCCCGGTCTGTTAGCGTTTCGGATCAATCGCTGCAAGCAGCGGGCGCTGCAAGCACAGTTTGACGTCCTTTTGTCATGGCCGCCCGGATGGCCGGATTTAATCCGGCCATGGAGGCGGCCATCCATCGCGCACGCGTCCGCGTGCGGATTGAACTTCTCTTCGACGGGCGGTCGGGTCGAGGCCCGGCCGTGACAAATTGGAGGGATGCGCTGCAACAGTTCCACTCCACCGCCTTGACTTGCGGCTCGCGCGGGCGACAATCCCGCCAGTCCCAGGGGCGCTCCATGACGGAGCTGAGATCGGGTGAATCCCGAGTCCCTTCGAACCTGAACCGGTTAGCACCGGCGGAGGAAGCGGACGGCGCGTAAGAGCCGCTTTCTTTCCGTCGCTTGAAAGAGGCAGCTCCCAATGAACAAGCCCATTCGCAATCCCTCGACCGAGGCTCTCGTCACGCGTGGCGCGCTGCCCGGCTCGCGGAAAATCCATGTCGACGGCGTGCCGTTTCGCGAGGTGGCATTGTCGGGTGGCGAAGCGCCCATCCGGCTCTACGACACGTCCGGTCCGTATACGGACGATATGCGCCGCATCGACATCGAAAAGGGCCTCGGCGCCGTCCGCCGTGACTGGATCCTGGCACGTGGCGATGTCGAGGAATATCAGGGCCGCACGCGTCGCCACGAGGACGACGGGCTGAAGCCGGGCGAGCGTCTCTCGGTGCCGCAATTCGATCGCGGCGTGCGCAAGCCGTTGCGTGCCAAGGCCGGCAAATGCGTGACGCAACTCGCCTATGCGCGCGCCGGCCTTATCACCGAAGAGATGAAATTCATCGCGGTGCGCGAAAATCTCGGGCGTTCCGCCTTGCGCGACGGCAATTCCTTCGGTGCGTCCATCCCCGACGCGATCACGGCGGAATTCGTGCGCGACGAAGTCGCCCGCGGCCGCGCCATTATCCCGTCCAGCATCAACCATCCCGAGACCGAGCCGATGATCATCGGGCGGAATTTCCTCACCAAGGTGAACGCCAATATCGGCAATTCGATCGTCACCTCCGGCGTTTCGGAAGAAGTGGAAAAGCTCGTCTGGTCGATCCGCTGGGGCGCAGACACGGTGATGGACCTTTCGACGGGCCGCCACATCCACACCATCCGCGAATGGATCATCCGCAACTCCCCCGTGCCGATCGGGACGGTCCCGATCTACCAGGCGCTGGAGAAGGTCGGCGGCGTCGCCGAAGACCTCACCTGGGAGATCTATCGCGACACGCTGGTCGAGCAATGCGAGCAGGGTGTCGATTACTTCACCGTGCATGCGGGCGTGCGCCTTGCGCATATTCCGCTGACCGCCGAGCGCGTCACCGGCATCGTCTCCAGAGGCGGCTCGATCCTCGCCAAATGGTGTCTTGCCCATCACAGGGAGAATTTCCTCTACACGCACTTCGAAGAAATCTGCGAGTTGCTGGCGCAATATGACGTGTCGTTCTCGCTGGGCGACGGATTGCGCCCCGGTTCGATCGCCGATGCCAACGACGACGCCCAATTCGCCGAGCTCGAGACGCTGGGCGAACTCAATCGCATTGCGCAGAAGCACGACGTGCAGGTGATGATCGAAGGCCCGGGCCACGTGCCGATGCATAAGATCAAGGAAAACATGGACCGCCAGTTGAAGGTCTGCGACGAAGCGCCGTTCTATACGCTGGGGCCGCTGACGACGGACGTGGCACCCGGCTACGACCACATCACGAGCGCAATCGGTGCGGCCATGATCGGCTGGTTCGGCACGGCGATGCTCTGCTACGTGACGCCGAAGGAACATCTGGGCCTGCCCGACCGCGACGACGTGAAGTCGGGCGTCATCGCCTACCGGATTGCAGCCCACGCGGCCGATCTCGCCAAGGGCCATCCGGCGGCGCGTATCTGGGACGATGCGATGAGCAAGGCCCGCTTCGAGTTCCGCTGGCGCGACCAGTTCGCGCTTGCGCTGGATCCCGAAACCGCGCAGGCCTTCCACGATGAGACGCTGCCGGCGGACGGCGCCAAGGTCGCGCATTTCTGCTCGATGTGCGGACCCAAATTTTGTTCGATGAAGATCAGCCAGGAAGTGCGCGACGCGGCCCGCGGCAGCAACGACACGCTGTCGTCCGCCGAAATCCGCGCCGCCATGGCGAAGAAGGCCGAAGAATTCCGCGACGGCGGCGGCGAGATCTACGTGCACAGGTCCGCGGCGGAGTGATGCGCGCGATTGCATTGCTTGGCGCCGCGCTGGCGCTGGTGGCGTTCTGCAATGTCGGGCGCGCGCAGGATGGCGCGTCGTGCCTCCTGACGGCGGCCGACAAAGTTGCGAATGCGAAACTGAGCTTCGACGATTTCGACCAGAAAGGCGTTGCGCCTTCGACCTGGCGCCAGCTCGAAAATCGGGGATGTCACGAACGCGCCGTCGCCGCGGCCGACGACTATCTCATTAATGGGCCGGCGCTGACGGCGTCGCAGAAAGAGGATGTGCTCTTTCACGAATCCCAGTCGCTCGCCATGCTGGGCCGCAACGAAGACGCGGCGCACATGGTCGCCGCCGCCATCCCGCCCGACCGCGCCAATCACGGCGATCTCGACTGGACCACCTATCTCGTGGGCACCTGGGCGTTCCTCGTCGGCAACAAACCGCTGCTCGATGCCTCCGGCGCCACGATGGCGAAGGAGATCGGCGAGCCCAACCGCATCGACGGTGCGGTGCTGCGCGGGTTGTCGGCGTGTTTCGGAAAGCCTTACGCGGTTGCGTATAATGATTGCCGGCCGAAGACGTAAGTTTTCTTAACTCGTACTTCTCTTTGCGAGCGCCGCCTTTTTGAAGCACCCCCTCTCCCCGATGGGGTGAGGGGAAATAAATCGCAAATCTTTTCCCCTCGCCCCCACTTCGGGGGAGAGGGTCAGGGAGAGGGGGTGCCGGAATTCGTGCGAGCCGTTCACGCGTCAGCGTTTGCTGTCAGCCATAAATCGCCGAACGTCGGCATGCGAAATCGCATCCGTCGCATATGAAAACGTCCCGTTCTCCTTCACCTCGCGCGCCGCCCGCACGAACGCTCCAAGCGCGGCACGCGCAAACGAGCCGCCGACACTGATGCGTTTGACTCCGGCAGCCGCCAGTTCTTCGACGGAATAGGCCGCGCCCTTCAGACCCATGACGACGTTGACGGGCTTCGAAACCGACGCGCAGACCTCGCGGATGGCTTCGAGGCTTGGGAGGCCGGGCGCATAAAGAACATCGGCGCCGGCTTTTTCGAAAGCCTGCAATCGCTTTATCGTGTCGGCGAGATCGGGACGCCCCCAGAGAAAGTTCTCTGCGCGCGCGGTGAGCACGAATTGGCAATCGCTTGATGCCTCGGCCGCCGCGGCAATGCGCGCAACCGCGAGTTCGAATTCGTAAATAGGGTGCTTCGCGTCGCCCGTCGCATCCTCGATCGATCCGCCGACCAAACCTGTCGCCGCCGCCAGACGGATCGTTTCTGCGCATTTTTCGGGAACGCGGCCGAAACCGTCCTCGAGATCGGCGGACACGGGAAGGTGCGTTGCTTCGACAATGGACTTCGCATTCTCCAGTATCAGTTCGCGCGTCAGGCTTGCCGATGAATCGAGGCGGCCGAGCGCGAAGGCGAGACCCGCACTTGTGGTCGCCAGTGCGTCGTAACCCAGCGCGCTCAGGATTCTGGCCGAGCCTGCATCCCAGGGATTGGGAATCACGAATGCGCCGGGCCGTTCATGGAGGGCTCGAAACGCCCGATATTTCTGTGCGCGCGTCATGCCGGCTTCACCGGCCGCAGGAATACGCGCTCTTCGCGCAGGATCAGCTTTTCGCGCTCGGCGAAGGTGAAATTCGCGACGCTCTTGTCATCGGTCCGGAGTCGCGCCCGGTAGGTCTCGTAGGCCGCGAGGCTCTCGAAACCGATCATGGCGAAGGCGACGTCGTTGGTGCCTTCATGCGGCATGAAATAGCCCAGCAATTGTCCGCCGCAGGCCGGAATGATCGTAAGCCAGTTGCGCGCATACTCCTCGAATTGCGCGCGCTTGAACGGATCGATCTGATAACGAATTTGACAGACGACATTCATCGATTTCTCTCCTGGAAGAACGGGCTCTGACGAGGCCGGCACGCTCCCCGCAAACGGCGCCAGCAATGCGGCAGCCGCGGCTCTGGCGAATCCCATGATCAGCGTGCGCCGGCCGAACGGTCCACTCATGCTACGACCCTCATCGAAGGATGCAGGTTAGCGCTTGCGGCTGCACGAATGCTTCGACTACCATCGAACTATGAAAGGCACCATATTGTGAAAGCCACTCAATCATGAAAGCCACTCAATCATGAAAGACGCTCAATCATGAAGGACGGGCCCAGCATCGCACCGATTGCCGCGCTCGCCGGCGACCCCGCCCGCGCCAACATGCTGGCGGCGCTCGCAGGCGGCAAAGCCCTGACCGCAAGCGAACTTGCGAATGAGGCGGGTGTGACGGCGCAGACGGCAAGCTCCCACCTTTCCAAGCTCGAAGCTGGCGGACTCATCGCGCAGGTCAAGCAGGGCCGTCACCGTTACTTCCGGCTCGCGGGCCCCGACGTGGCGCTCATGCTCGAAACGATGATGGGCGTGGCGGAGCGCTCGGGCCATTTGCGCACGCGCCCCGGGCCCAGCGATCCCGCGATGCGCAAAGCGCGCGTGTGCTACGATCATCTGGCCGGCGAAATGGGCGTGCAACTGTTCGACAGCCTCGTCGCCCATCGCTACATCGCAGACAGGGCGGACATTCTCGCTCTGACGCGCAAGGGCGAACAGTTCTTCGCCGAATTCGGAATCGAATTCGGTGCACTCGCGAGTGGACGGCGCCCGCTCTGCAAGAGCTGTCTCGACTGGAGCATGCGCCGCTCGCATCTGGCGGGCCAGCTCGGCGCCGCCCTGCTCGATCGCATCACGTCACTCGATTGGGCGAAACGGGACAACAAAAGCCGGGCACTGATCTTCAGTCCGCGCGGCGAGCGACGCTTTCGCGCCGCGTTCAGGGTCGCCTAGAGTCGCGCGTTGCGGTTCGAACCGTCCTCGCCGCTGAAAGCATAATTCAGGCCGACGGCGATGGCCCACACCAGAAACAGCGCGCCGGCTGCCGTCTCATATCGCGGATAGACGAAGCGCGAGAGAACGAAAAGCCCCACACCGGCAACGCCGAACAGAATCGGATTGGTGAGAAGGTGTAACAAGGTCCGCATCGCAACGTCCCCTTGGCGCAACCGGCCCACTGTGGTTCGATCATGGCCCCATGCCGGACGAATCCCAAGCGCCCGAAGGCCTGCCGATCAGCGGCGATTGCGATTCGCAATTCGCCCGCGTTCGCGCTGCTTTCGCCGAGAATTTCACGAAGCACGGCGAACGCGGCGGCGCCGTCACGATTGCGATTCACGGCAAGCCGGTCGTCGATCTCTGGGGCGGCTGGGCGGACGTGGCGCGCACGAAACCGTGGCAACGCGACACAATTGTGAATGTGTTTTCCGTCGGCAAGGCGCTCAATGCCATTGCCGTATTGCGTCTCGGGGAGCAGGGCCGCGTCGCGCTCGACAAGCCCATCGCAGCGCTTTGGCCGGAATTCGCAGCCGCGGGCAAGGAAAGCATCTCCGTTCGCACGCTTCTCTGCCACCAGGCAGGTCTGCCTGCGCTGCGCGCGCCTTTGCCGGACGACGCCATGCTCGACTGGGCGTGCATTACGCGCGCACTTGCGGATCAGCAGCCATGGTGGGAGCCCGGTACCGCACATGGCTACCACGTCAACACATTCGGTTTTCTCACGGGTGAAATCGTGCGGCGCGCCAGCGGCAGGACTATCGGGCGTTTTCTGCGCGATGCGGTGTTCGGCCCGCTCGAGGCAGACATGCATATCGGCGCGCCTGTCGGCGCCGACGTCGCGGAATTTCTCTGGCCGGGCCAGCCGCCGCGGCCCGAGATGAAAAGCGATCACGATCTGATGCGTTGGAACGCCTATTGGAATCCGAGCGGATTTTCCGGCGGCGGCTGGGTCAACACGCCGGAATGGCGCGCGGCGGAAGTTCCTTCGACCAACGGGCATGCCAATGCGCGCGCCATTGCACGCATTTACTCCGCGCTCGCGAATGGCGACGCGATCGACGGCGTCGAGGTTCTTTCAAAAGCCATGCTGTGCGAAGCGACGCGCGAGCATTCCTCCGGCACCGATCTCATTTCGCAGCGACCGATCCGCTTCGGCCTGGGGTTTCAGCTGACGCAATCCGAACGTCCCCTGGGGCCGAATCCGAATTCCTTCGGCCATTTCGGCGCCGGCGGCTCGCTCGGCTTCTGCGATCACGACACCGGGTTGGCCTTCGGCTACGTCACCAACGACACGGGCCCGCGCTGGCAGAACCCGAGGAATGGCGGGCTGATTAAGGCAGTGTATGCGTGTCTGTGACGAGCCTCACTTACGTATTGGAAACGCAATGAGCGAAACGTCTTTGAAATCCATCGTCCCCATCCTGTTCGTCCGGGACGTGTCTGCGAGCGCCGCATTTTTCGAGGAGAAGCTGGGGTTCGAGATCGACTTCCTCTACGGCACGCCGCCGTTTTACGGTTCGGTCTCACGCGACAAAGTCCGCCTGCACCTTCGCTTCGTACATAAGCCGAACTTCGCGGAGCTCGCCGCGCGGGAAGCCTCCCTGATCCTGGCCACCGTCGAAGTCTCGGATGTTCAAGGGTTGTTCGAGGAGTTCAGGGAACGCGGCGTGGAGGTCGCGCAGACGCCGACTAAACAGCCTTGGGGTGGTACGGATTTTCATGTTCGCGATCCCGACGGGAACGCGATTTCCTTCGTTACTTTCGGGTGACGTTCGCGCTCCTCACCAATACTCCGCCATGATCGCTTTCGACCATGCGGGTTCGCGCACCTGCCCGCGTGGGGCGAAGCCCGTGAGATAAGGTTTGATGTCGAGCACGGGCGTGCCGTCGATGGCGTCGAGGCCTTCGACTTCCAGGTTCAGTCCCGACACCGAAACGATTCTGCACACCGTCACCCCGATGCGGTTGGGACGGTTCCGGCCGCGCTGTGCGAAGATGCCGATCTTCGGCCAGTCGGTGCGCCCGCGCGGATGGCGCGCACCTTTGACGATTTCGTCGTCGGTGACGCGATCGAACACGTAGACGATTTCGGCGTGCGAGAAGTCGCCGAGACCCGCCAGCGCCGTATCGTCGAACTGGGCCGGATCGAGGGCAATCGTCGCGCGGCTCGTGCCCCATTGATCGTCAATGGCTTCGTTTCTGCCGCCCCGCACATGGCCCACAGCCCTCATGATAAACTCCATCGCAACCACCTTTCCCTTTGATCTGGCAGGCGAATCCGGCGCTCTCTCATCCCTTGCCGCCCCCTCTTGACCGATTTATGCTGAGGAGTAGCATAAATCGGCAGACCGGCCATTGAGGCCGGCATTTTCGACCCTTATATATGCTCAATTGGAGCATTAAGGAGACGGTCATGGGACAGGTTCGGGACTTGGCTTACACGCCCGAGATAGCTCGGGCAACGCAAGGGCTTTATGCGCGTGTAAAGCACGTGATCCCCGAGATCGAATGGGCCGTGCACGCGCCTTACGTGAAGGCCATCAACGATCTCAAGCGCGCGAAGAACGCGGTCGTCCTCGCCCACAATTACATGACGCCGGAAATCTTCCACTGCGTCTCCGATGTTTCGGGCGATTCGCTGCAGCTTGCGCAGGAAGCCGCCAGGACGGACGCGAAAATCATCGTCCAGGCCGGCGTGCATTTCATGGCCGAGACATCGAAGATCCTCTCGCCCGACAAGACCGTGCTGATCCCGGACATGCAGGCAGGCTGTTCGCTGGCTGCCTCGATCACCGGCGCCGATGTGCGCCTGCTGAAGCAGAAATATCCCGGTCTTCCCATCGTCACCTATGTGAACACGTCGGCCGACGTGAAAGCCGAGAGCGATGTGTGCTGCACCTCGTCCAACGCCGTCGCCGTCGTGGAAGACATCGCACGCGAATGGGGCGTGGAGAGCGTCGTGATGCTCCCCGACGAATATCTGGCCCAGAACGTCGCCAATCAGACGGCCGTGAAGATCATTGCCTGGAAAGGCCGCTGCGAGGTGCACGAGCGTTTCACTGCCGCCGACATCAAGAACTTCCGCGACGGCAATCCGGGCGTCGTGGTGCTGGCGCATCCAGAATGTTCGCCCGAAGTAGTCGCCGAGGCCGATTTCGCCGGCTCGACATCGGCCATGATCGGCTATGTGGGCCAAAAGCGCCCGCCCCGCGTGGTCCTGGTCACGGAATGCTCGATGAGCGA
>Ga0302325_10036102_pt1 | contig 10079 bp, 12 predicted proteins | sample Palsa_T0_2_FD_201948 | JGI IMG/M metagenome (GOLD analysis project Ga0302325, IMG submission 201948) | Peat permafrost microbial communities from Stordalen Mire near Abisko, Sweden - Palsa_T0_2 | ecosystem: Environmental > Terrestrial > Soil > Palsa > Peat permafrost | place: Sweden: Abisko... | reverse complement strand
AACAACCAGAAGAAGATGAATTGCAAACGTTGGAAGTGAGATTTAACCGCTCGCGACCATAAACCCACTAAGGAGAACAAGCATGCCATATTACCAGCTACTTATGCCCGAGGGCGTCCTAACGTCCTCCTCTCGTGCCACGATCGCCAAGGAGATCACCCACATCCACTGCGAAGAAACCGGTGCTCCAGAGTCATTTGTCCATGTACACTTTCAGGAAATCAAGAAGGGAACCCAGTACACCGCCGGCGAGATCGATGATCAAGTCGGAATTTTCCTGGGCATGATTCGTGAAGGCCGGTCAATTAACGAGCGGCAACGGATCATCCAAAGGATGAGTAAGAGCATCTCTGGCGCACTGGGTAGGCCGGAAAACGAACTCATCTTAAACATCGGTGAGATCAATTCGGCAACTGCCATGGAATTTGGCCTCATTCTACCGCATCCTGGCGGAGAACCGGAATGGTTCGAGAAGAACAAGGAAGCACTGAGGGGGGTCACGGGGACGGGTCTCTGAGCGGAATCAAGCCCTTGCCCCTTTCCCGCCGCATCAGAACTCATCGTCAGTGCTGCGTGCCCAAAGCTGGAAACGCAGAGAGGACGCACGGCACGAAAACGTGACGCCCCCCCCGTTTTCTTATGTAGGCAAAATGTCAGTTTTCGGACCGTGAGGCGGGGGCGGCCCCGTGGGTTTTCGCCGAGCGTGCGCTGTTCGCACTCCTGCACATGTCCAATGTGACGATGGAATTCGATGGCGCGGGGACGTTTGTTGGCTCAGGGTCGACAATGCGGCAAGGATGTTCAGGACCATAGACACGCTCACAGATGCCCAGCCCATCAGGCTGGATTGCACCCCAATGGCGCCCGTCGGGTTTTGTTCCAAGCGCGATATTCGGGCGGTGATCTTGGCGCGATTCAGCCGAACGATTCCCTCATCCACCGAGCGAATGGTCAACGTCGATGAACTCCCCATCGACGTGACTGTAGTCAGCGCCAACCGAGCGCCGGCGCCACGTGAACGAGGATCGCCTCCAACAGGTGCACGTTGTAATCGATGCCGAACTGGTTGGGGACGGTGATCAGCAGCGTGTCGGCCTCGGCCATCGCTTCATCCAGGCGAAGCTGGTCCACCAGGATGTCCGGCTCGGCGACATAGCTGCGCCCAAAGATCGCCCGGCCCGGCTCGCCGAGGAAGCCGACCTGGTCCTGGTCCTCGCCGCCCGGGCCGAAATAGGCGCGATCGCGATCGTCGACCAGGGCCACGATGTTGCGGCTCACCGAAACGCGGGGCGCGCGCGCATGTCCGGCTTCCGCCCAGGCGGCGCGATAGGCCCGGATCTGCGCCGCCTGCTGAACGTGGAACGGCTCGCCGGTCTCGTCGGCCTTCAGGGTCGAGCTCTGCAGGTTCATGCCCAGCTTCGCCGCCCACACCGCCGTGGCGTTGGAGGCGGCGCCCCACCAGATCCGCTCGCGCAGCCCTTCCGAATGAGGCTCCAGGCGCAGCAGGCCCGGTGGGTTGGGAAACATCGGGTTTGGATTGGGCTCGGCGAACCCCCGGCCGCCCAGCAGGTCGAGGAACACCCGGGCATGGCGGCGGCCCATGTCGGCGGCGCTCTCGCCCTCGCCGGGCCGGTAGCCGAACCAGCGCCAGCCGTCGATCACTTGCTCGGGCGATCCGCGACTGATCCCCAGCTGCAGCCTGCCGCCGGCGATCAGGTCCGCGGCGCCCGCGTCCTCGGCCATGTAGAGCGGGTTCTCATAGCGCATGTCGATCACCGCCGTGCCGAGCTCGATGCGGCGCGTCCTGGCGCCAGCGGCCGCCAGCAACGGGAACGGCGAGGCCAGCTGACGGGCGAAGTGGTGGACGCGGAAGTAGGCGCCGTCGGCCCCCAGCGCCTCGGCGGCGACCGCCAGTTCGATGGATTGCAACAGCACATCCGCCGCCGACCGGGCTTGCGACTGGCTGTCGGCGGTCCAGTGGCCAAAGGAGAGGAAACCGATCTTCTTCATGCCTGACAGACTAACGGCGCCCCGCGATCCGCGACATCCCGGCGGCTATTTCTAGAGCGGTCGGCGGGGTAGTGTCTCAGTTTGAAATTGGCCCCTGAATGATAATTTTTAGGATCATGTGAGCGAACAAGCCGCCCATGCCGAATCCACTGAGCACCCACATCAAATAACCCGGAAAGTCTACCCCGGTTTCTTCAATGTTAGGGATGCCTCGCCTATTATTTCGCCAACGTTTCCATAACTTAAATGAACCTATCACTCCAAGATAAAGAAACGCGAGATCAAATAACAAGAACAATCCTATTTCAAGCAGCCAGAAGATCGTTGTAATTATCACTCCGCCACTCTCTTTTTGTAAGGTCCCCGCGTCGAGGGCTTCGTGTTCCGCGCTTCGACCCGCTCTGCAATATCCTCCATCGACCAGAGCGTCTTGCTGACGCCCGCAGCCATCGCGGGCGTCATCTTGAGCGTCTTGTGGATGCCGACGAAATTATAGAACATGAAATAGAGCCCCAGCGCGTGGACATGGTTCTCAAATTTCTTGCTGAACGCATTCGTGAGCCGCGTGAACCGCCGGTTTTGCATCCGGATTGAGAGGTTCGACCGCTCCACGTAGCTGGTCGACACGTGCGCCAGATCGGGCTTGCCCTCGACGATGTCCTTCCGGACGCCGGTGCAGACGGCGGGGCTGTAGCGGCCCCGCGCGGCGGTCGGATCGGTTCCGTAAATCTTCTGAATGGTTGCGTAGTCGGCATCGGCTCCGAAAGCCGTCTCAATGGCTCCCAGATAGGCGTTGTGGGCGTCCGTGGTGATCTGGACGCGCTCTGACACCACGCGGGCGCGAAGATCGTCAGCGACGACCATGGCGCTTTCGCCAGACCGATCGCCCACGAAATAGGAGACCATCAGCTTGGTGTCGGCATCGAGCGCCGTCCACGTCCACACGTCCCCGGCTTCAGCCGGGGCTGACTTCGCCGCCGCTACGTTCTTCGCCTTGGCGTAGCAGAACCACCAGATTTCATCAATCTGGAGGCGGTTGGACTGCACGCCGTGGACCATCTCGTCATGGAGGGCAAGGCAGGTTTCGCCGGCGTCCTCGAGCAGCTTGGTGACGGTGTTGATCGACACGTCCGCGACGCGGGAGATCGACCGCATGGACGACCCCTCGCAGAGCATCGAGAGGATCATGACGCGCTTGGCGAGAGGGAGCTTGTTCATGCACCATTTATCTGAACTTTTTGCTTGAGTGTCAAGCATTTTTATAAGTTTGAAAGTTGCGTTTCCCCTTATATGCAAAACGAGTCATAGTCAGATTTGGACTCTTGAACCCTCGTGAGTGTTGATCTATATGTCAATACGAGAGTGGATCAGAGGTCTAATCGATGATGCGGACAAACGCCTCTACGTCGTCAATCCTCCGTTTCCGAGCGAGCCGGCATTGCGAACGCTGCTCGTCTCGCCAGAAATCCACACCCTGATCACAGGGCAGCAGTGGCCAAATGCCGACTGGACAAGGCGCTGTAACGCCTTGCGGGCCGACCTGGAGTCCTTCGTCGTGGGGAACTATATCGGTGTTAGCTTGACGCCCCGCGAAGCCGGGAGCGCCTACATGGGGCTATTGGCTCCCGAAGCCGATGGGACCTGGGATATTAGGTCCCGCGATCCTAGCCCTGGCATCCGCCTGCTCGGTAGATTTGCCGAAAGGGACACCTTCATCGCCCTCATTCCGGCGTCCAGATCAGTGCACTCTGAACTTATGGTGCGCGGCCCGTTAGGGGCATTTGGTTCGGAAGAATGGAATGCCGCCATCAAAGAATGCAACGCTGAATGGAGAAAGTTGTTTCCTACGTATGGCCCAATAACTGGAGGAAATGCCGGTGACTTCCTTAGCGCAAAATACCACGTTTTATGAGCTTAACCACCTAAATGAGTTATCACTAGGCACAAGATCGTATTTTCAAGAACGCCTAAAAAACAGACTTTATGATCTAGTCCTCTCAAAATTCCATGAGCGGGTGTCAAGCGATAATTTAACTAAGGCCGAACTTGCGCGGCGCACAGGGCACAGCCCCGCCGTTATTACACGTTTGCTGGGGGCACCCGGGAATTGGCGGCTGGATACCGTCAGCGACCTATTGCTTGGAATCGGGGGGGAGGAACTCGTTGCATCGTCGTCGTCGCCACTTGATGGCGCAAAACGAAACTATCAGGCAGATGATCATTTTTCTAGATTGCCGCCTAAACAGGCGACCACTCCACCTTCGCGGAGCGAGGTGGAGGTCAATTTCGTTACATTAAAATAAATAATGAGCTGATCGACTAATGTCTATATCCATAAAATTTGTGAACGCAATACTTTGCGACTATGTTGGTCGCGGAGAGAACGGAAAACCGCTTCTCATAAACGTCATATCTGGAGACTTACTTGTTGGTATGATGCCGGCCGACTTATTGATGGGTTTATATTTAGAATGCATTAAAGAACCAGATGGAATATTTATATTGAGTGTAGATATTCTTTTAGACGACCGCCGAATTGGCGGCTTTGATGCAACGTTAGGCGCGGGACCGGACCCCCGGGCCACGGTTATAGCTATTCAAACATTTCCTATCCATATTGAGCATAATTCTACATTAAAAATTGTAGCGCACGGGCCAGGATTCAGACGAAACGTAATAATATCAAAAAAAATGACACTAGATGAAAGGCTTCTTACGGGCCCCATCGTTTCGCCGCAGCCTTCCGCGCAATCTCCGACCGCCGCTCAGGAGAAAGCGCCTGAGCACGCGAAGCGGCGCCTTTCTTCCCGCCGGCCCGGTGGTGGGCCTTAGTCTCATCGGCCGTGTCCTCAACCTCGCCAGTGGCGATCTTGGCGACCATGATGGCGGCGCCTATCACGTCGCCGGGGCGCTTCTGGCCTTGGGGTCCTTTAGGCATTGCGCACCACGTAAATCGTCTGAGCGTCTCCGCGCGTCGCATCGCGTGCTGCGTGTTCGATAGCTCTTGCCCAATCCGACTCGGCGAAATGAGTTCGGCTCCGTTGAGCGGCATGAAAAGCCGCCATCACGCCCCAAGCGACGTTGCCCGTTCCAGCCCAGACGTACAGAGCGCGGATTTCGTCTGGGGGCGTTTCGCCTGGCGCGATTTCAACGACGTTCACCATGCTCCTATGATAGTGGCTCGCAGGGTCGGACGCCATGCTTGTCAACGGCTCCGAATTTCAAACTGAGACACTACCGTCGGCGGGCGCCGTGGCGGATGTGCAGCACCGTTACGGCCCCCGCCCGCTCGTCGATGCGAAAGATCACCCGGTAGACGTTACGCCCATGCCCATACAACAGATGCCGGAGCGCCGGGCTCTCGGGCGTGGCTGGGCGTCGGGCGGGCGAGGATTCGAGGCTCAAGATCGAGCGTTCCAATCCGTTGAACCAGTCCGCCGCCTGAGACGACGCCACGGCGCTGACTTCCCGGTAGAGCTGTTGGAGGTCGCGAGCCGCTCGCCGTGTCAGGTCAACGCGGTACGCCATGTTCGGCGCGCATCTCGTCGAAGACCTCGCGGGCGGGACGGACCTGTCCGGTGTCCAGGTCCTCGAGCCCTTGTCGCACGCCCTCGGCCGCGCTGGCTTCCGCGGCGAGATCGAGCAACCGCTGATAGGCGTCGGCGTCCTGCACCACGGCGGCGGCCTTGCCGTTCACGGTCAGGATCAGTGGGCGCTTGGTCGCCTTGATATGCGCCATGAACGTCGACGAATTGTTCCGAAAGGCGGTCATCGACTGGATGTCCTTGGTTATGTCCATCGATCGTGTCTCCGCGACAAAGCACCGAATAAGGTAACACAGTGATCCGGCGACTCACAGGATGGAATCGCCGCGGTCGGCAGATAGACTGACGACGCCCGGCCACGAGATACGACCGTCTCCCGAAACAACCTGGCGGCTCGCGCCCTCGTCGCAGCTATCGGCGAATGGCTCAATTGAGTCCTCGACCTAGGCCAAGCCGCCCGGCGACAACAGGATCTTGCACTGGTGGGTGCGTTGGCGCAGCGCCTCGAAGGCGCCCGGAAAGCCCACGAGATCTACCCGGTCGGTGATCATCGCCGAGGGATCGATCACGCCGCGCGCCACCCGATCGATCGCCACCTCGAAATCGTAGAGGTCATAGGCCAGCGAGAACACCAGGTTCAGCTCCTTGTTCATCGCCGCCGCCGGAGTGATGACGTCCGGCCGCATGCAGCCGCCGAGCACCACCACCTGGCCGTGGATGGAGCCCAGGGCGATGCACTGCTCGAGCACGCCCGGCGCGCCGACACACTCGAAGACGGCGTCGGGCGGCCCGCCGGCCAGCTTGCGGAACTCGCGCCGCACATCCTTGTCGCCGGTGATGAAGTCCGTGGCGCCCAGCTCCAGGGCCATGGCCGCGCCGCGATCCGAGCGGGCGGTGACCACGATCCGGCGCGCGCCCAGCGCCTTGGCCCAGACCACGACGCCGAGGGCCACCGGCCCCGCCCCGACGATCAGCACGTTGGCGCCGGCCTCGAGTCTGGCCCGCCGCACCCCATGCAGGCCGACCGCGAGGGGCTCGATCAGCGCCGCCTCGTCCCACGAGACGCCGTCCGGCAGCTTCACCGAGCCGGCCGCGCCGATCGGCGTATATTCCGCGAAGCCGCCCGATATCTGGCCGGTCGCGTGGGTGCGCATCGCGCGGCACCAGATCGGCTTGCCGGCGAGGCAGCTGGCGCAGGCGCCGCAGCCGACGAACGGCATCGACACCGCCCGGTCACCGACCTTCCAGTGGTCGGCCACGCCCGGCCCCACGTCGGCGATCTCACCGCAGAATTCATGGCCGATCACCGCCCCCGGGGCCACTGGCGTGCCTTCCTCGGTGTAGTGCAGGTCGGTGCCGCAGACGCCGCAGTGCTTGACCTTGAGCAGCATCTCGCCGGCGCCGAAAGCGGGCGTGTCGATGGACCGGACCACGAGGGGTTGTCCCGCGCCCTGGAATACGGCCGCCTTCATGTGCGTACCTCCGCCGCGCCCACGAGCCTTTGGAGCCCCAGCCTGAAGTCCGTGATTCCTTGCGCCCGACATTCGAGCATGGATCCCTCCTTCCCAGATCTCTACCCATCCCTCCGCGGGTTCCGCCGCGAAACCGCCAGAAGATGCCGCAAACCGCGCGAAACCGCCAGGAATTGGGGTCTGGCCAACCAGATGCGGCCCTCGCTGCCGCGCTCAGACCAATGCCGCTTGCAGCTCGACCTGCAAACCGCCGCTTACTGGGTGATGCCCACGGTCCGCGACGCCGGATCAACTCGGGCGACGAGTTGAAACAGCGGAAGGGGTTGGCCACTCTGACCCGATAGTGCAGGAGCTAGAGCCTATAATCATGTCTGACTCCCCCCGTCCCAAGACGGCAACGCCAGTCGCCGATGACTTCATGACCGCCAGCGTTGTCGCCGTGGCGGCCGACACGACCGTGCAATCGGTGGCCCGCGTGCTGCTCGAGCGGCGCATCGGCGCCGTTCCGGTGGTTGACGAAGCCGGGGCGCCCGTCGGCATGGTCAGCGACGGCGATCTGATCGGTCGGCGCCTGGCGGCGGAACGGGGAGACTGGTGGCTGGAGATGCTCGCCCGCGAGTCGCCCTCCGCCGACGCCCTCCCCGCCGACGCGTTGGCGGCCGCGCGCGAGCGTCCCGTGCGCGAGGTGATGAACCATCCTCTGGTCACGATCGCGCCGCGGACCGCCATACCCGAAATCACCCGGCTGCTGCGCGAGCACCGCATCAAGCGTCTTCCTGTGTTGCACGAAGGCAGGATGGTCGGGATCGTCACCCGCGCCGACCTGCTGGCCGTCGTCGAACGCCTGCACGAAGCTGCGTCGGCGGCGGCCGAACAGGGCGGCGCGCTGCGCCAGTTCGTCCAATCGTTGTTCGCGGGAAAGACGGGACCCAGCCCCACCGAAAGGCTGGCCGCCGCGGAGGCCGAGGCGGCTGCCGAGGCTCTAACGAGCGCCGCCGTCGTCGCGGCGGCGTCGGAGATCTCGGCCGGCGGTTTCCGCGACCTCGTGGTGGCCCGCCAGCAAGCCAAGGTCGACGACACGGCGCGGGTCGCCCACGCCGCGGCGCTCGAAAGCCAACAGCGGGTCAAGGCCGTCCTCGAGCAGAGGCTAAACGCCGAATTCTGGCGCCAGCTCCTCGTCCAAGCCAGGGTGGCGGCCAGCAACGGCGAGACCGAAATGCTGCTGCTCCGTTTCCCGGCCCGCGTCTGCAGCGACGGCGGTCGCCAGATCGATGTCGCTGAACCCGGCTGGATGGAGACCTTGCGTGGCGAGGCGGCGGAAATCTACGCCCGCTGGGAGCACGAACTCAAGCCCAGGGGCTTTGGTCTGACGGCCCGCGTCGAGAGTCTCGAGGCCGGCATGATCGGCGACATCGGCTTGGTCCTCACCTGGGGCGGATGACGGACAGCGCCACTTAGGTTCGGCGCCCGGCACGTTGGTAGCGGCGTCCAAGGCGCTGTCACGGGATCCCCCGGGAGAACCGATGGACGCCTACTTCGCCAACGCCCGTGTCACGGCGTCCGGTTCCTTGGCGATAACTCGCAACAGAACACCCACCGGGCCGGTGGCGCGGCGGTGGCCTTGTTCGTAGTTCCGCAGGGTCTCCACCGAGAAGCCGAAACGCGCGGCGAACTGTTCCTGGCTCAGGCCCAGGCGCGCCCGCATGGACTTGATCTCGGCTGGCGCGACTGACGGTTGCACCCGGCGCGCTCGGGCCAGTTCGTCGTCGGTGAACAGCGGCGCGGTGTCTTGGTCGGCGATGATCTGAGCCTCGATCCGCGCCTCGGGAACGGCTTCCAAAGCGGCCCAGTCGACGGTCGAAAGGTCGATGTCAACACGGCTGCGCCGTACGATAGCCACTGCGTTCCTTTCCAATCAGTTGAGAGCGCGGCGGGTGACTTCCGGCTCACGTTCGATGACGGCCAACAGCGCCGAGGCTGGGGCATCCGGCCTGGCCCGTCCTTGCTCCCAATCCCGTACCGTGCCGAGCGGCAAGCGATAGGTGCGGGCGAACTGTTCCTGCGTCAGGCCGAGACGAGCGCGCAATGCCTTGACGTCGGTCGGCCGCCGCATCCGCGCCAGTTGCTCCTCCGTCATCGGCTGAGCATCTGGATCGGACAGCGCCGCGGCCGCTACCTCCTCATCCGTCATGGCGCGCACCCGCTGCCAGTCCGTGCGACCCTCCGGCGCCGTCTGTCCTCGTTCAATGCGTACCTGCGTAGTACCTGTCTTGCTCATGTCGTGTGGCCCTCCGGGCGGATATGATGCGGCAGCGATTGTCGTCGCGCATGGTCGTAACGACGAACAGAATGCTTCCGGAGGTCATGCCGATGGTCTGCATCCGCTCCTCGCCGTAGGCAAAACGGTCGTCGATATCCTCGATACGGCCAGGATCGATCAGGGCGCCAATAGCATCGAGGAAATCGACCCCATGTTTGGCCAAATTGGCAGCGGCCTTGGCATCGGCCCACTCGAAATTCATCAAGGAAAATAGAGTCGCCTCTGGTGTCCGTCAATGACGGAGTTCGATGCATGACGGACTCCGATGCACCGCGATGTGCGGCCCATGACACTGGAGTACAAAGCCCAGTCGATCACTTTCCCCATGCCGGGCTGGTATTGCGCCACGTCGGAGGAGAGCATCCACACCGGCGAGGACATGAAGGTGTCCGACCGGATGTTGAACCGCCTCAAAGCCCGGAGCGAAGGCTTGCTGGAGCCCGAGGACATTCGCCGCATCCGCAAGAAACTGGGCCTGAACCAGGTGGAGGCGGGCGAACTGATCGGCGGCGGCCCGTGCGCCTTCCAGAAGTACGAGGCAGGCGACCTTTTGCCCAGCCGTGCGATCAGCAGCGCCCTGGCCTTGCTCGACAACGATCCGGAGAGTTTGCGGGTGCTCGAAGCGCGGTTTCATCCCCAGCTTGCACAGTCTGTCCCGCAGCCGGCTCCGTGACGAGATTTTCTGGGAAAGCCGTACCGTGTCGTAGGCCGCCTATGAGTTTGCGTGATTTT
>Ga0302325_10036101_pt1 | contig 10079 bp, 5 predicted proteins | sample Palsa_T0_2_FD_201948 | JGI IMG/M metagenome (GOLD analysis project Ga0302325, IMG submission 201948) | Peat permafrost microbial communities from Stordalen Mire near Abisko, Sweden - Palsa_T0_2 | ecosystem: Environmental > Terrestrial > Soil > Palsa > Peat permafrost | place: Sweden: Abisko... | reverse complement strand
GATCGAGCCGTCGCCGCAGGTTGTCGATCTCCTTGTCCTTTTGCTGTGCATCCAAAGCCCGCCGAATCAGCAAAATCAGCTCATCTCCATTGATCGGCTTGGTGACATAATCGTAAGCTCCCCCCTTGATCGCCTCGACGGCGCTGTTCACGCTGCTGTGCCCGGTGACGACGATGAATTGGGTCTGGGCGCGGCGTTTTTTCCACAGTTGCAGCAAATCGATCCCGCTGACGTCCCCCATCTGCAGGTCGCTCAGAACTACATCGATGTTCTCGTCGATGTATCCGATGGCCTTATCCGCACTTTCCGCGCCGAGCACGGTGAAACCCTCGGATTTCAACAAGGCACTGACAGCACGACGTTCTGTCTCGTGGTCTTCAACTACCAGAATGCGGCCAGCACTTGCCATCCGTTCCTCTCAAAGAGGGTGTAAAAATACCACCCAAGACACAAAGTCATACCACAGAAGCGCCGCCGGCCACAACGTCGAATTTACGACGCCAGCGGCCCGTGGTAGAAGTCCGGGCTTTCACCACGGGCTGGTAGTGTTCAAACGATTCAGGCGGCTGGAGATCTCGCTTGCTGCCAAGTGCCAGATTCTCTTCGGGGCGGCGGTGATTCTGATCATCGGCGCGGCGCTGGCGGTTCCATGGCGCCGCATGGAACAACTGACAGGCGAACTGAACGGCCGCGCCGCTGCCGCCCTTGCTGACAACGCGGTGCTCGAGCACATGCTGGCAGAGAAGTCTTCGGGGCCGCGCGTTGACCTGACGACCCAGCCCTACACGCCGCCGGAGCGCGGGGTGCATCCCTGGCTGGTGCCGCCGCGGCTGCTGGCGATTGACACGCCGCCATCGGCAACGCTCTCCAAGTTCGAGCTGCATTCGCTCGGCTATTTCCTGCGCCATCCGGAAGAGAAGCCGCGATTTGCGTATTCCGACGACAATGAGCGATATTTTTATGCCCGCCCGGTCTACATGACTCATGGGTGCATCGCCTGCCATGCCCCCAAGTCCGCGACAACCGAACCGACAACAACCACGGCGCCGGCGGATACGACGTTCCTGCTGGAGCCGGTCGGTCATTCAGAGCTGGTAGGCCTCGTGAGCATCGACATCCCCAATCGCATCCCGCAGAACCAGCTTCTTCTGAATCGCGTGTTCATCATGGTCGCCGGCTTGGTCGGAGGCACGCTGGCGATTCTCTGCTTCTATCTGATTACCACCCGGCTGATTCTTCAGCCCGTTCGCGTCCTGCAGGAGACTGCCGAGCGGGTCAGCGAAGGAGATTTGAATATTCGTTCGGACATCAGCACCGGCGATGAGTTTCAGCAATTGTCGGAGACATTTAACGCCATGCTCTCGAATCTGCGGGAAAGGACCGACCAACTCCGCGCGATCAATACCGGGCTGGATTTGAAGATCGGCCAGTTGGCCGAGGCGAATCTGGCGCTGTATGAATCCAACCGGCTCAAGAGCGAATTTCTCGCCAACGTCAGCCATGAGCTGCGCACGCCGCTGAATTCAATCCTCGGATTCGCAGACCTGCTGAAGGATGCGCTGGGAACGGGAGCCGACGCCAGGCCGACGCGATATGTTCACAATATTCTGCAAAGCGGCAGGGCCTTGCTGGAGCTGATCAACGATCTGCTGGACCTGGCGAAGATCGAGGCGGGGCGAATGGAGATTCGTTCCGAGCCCTTGTCGTTGGGTGATCTGTTCGAGGGGCTGGAGAACATCCTCAAGCCGTTGTGCGAGCCGCGACAACTGGTGATCGATGCGTCCGTCGCCAACAACATTCCGATCCTGCAAACCGACCCCGGCAAGCTGCAGCAGGTGCTCTACAACTTTCTCTCCAACGCGATCAAGTTCTCGCCGAATGGGTCGGCGATCGACCTGACGGCGGCCCGCGAAGGAGAAGGGCACGTGAAGATTTCGGTGACGGATCGCGGACAGGGGATCGCGCTGGACAAGCAGCAGATTATCTTCGAAAAATTTCGCCAGGTGGACGCATCGGTCACGCGCGCCCACAGCGGCAGCGGATTGGGCCTGGCGATTTCCAAAGAGCTGACGGCGATGATGGGGGGAACGATCGGCGTTCGTAGCGAGCCCGGCGCGGGGGCGACGTTCTGGATCGTTCTGCCGTTGAAAATTCAGCCCAGCACGTTGGACGTGAGGGGACGAATGGTGATGAGCTGATCCTGGTGATTGGTGATTGGAACGTGACGAGAAGATGCACGACGGCGCGAAGTGGGGACTGCCCCGCGGCTAAGAGCCCATTTCAGATTCCTTTTAGCGGCGTCCCAAAGATGTTCTCTCTGTTGTAAATACCGGGTTTGATTTTTTTCGTGCCATGTTGTTCACCTTTGATTGAGGGGTTCGGGAGCACCTCGTGGGTGCAGGGACGAGTGACCGTGGCCGCGGCGTGACGTGGACAGTTGCTGGTGTTTTATCCGGCGGAGGGAGCATAGCAGGCACGTTGTGTTGGGGCTGCGGAACCGACAGCTTGTTCACAATCGGCCGATAATCCGCGGCCGAGTTATCCACAATGCTGCTGCGCTTGGCTTCCCTGACGGGCCGCTGCGCAGCATCATGGATAACGTCGGAAACGGTAGCAGGGGGCGAGCGTTCAGCGACGATCTTTGCACCAGAGCGTTTTCACTTGACGTATACCGTTGGCCGATCGAAGCCGCGGATGTACATCCGCGGCTCCGCGCATTTCGGCCGCTACACTTCAAGTGGAGGTGCTCTATATCATGGATCGCGAGGATGCGCTGCCGGACTCACGCCCCTTCGGGGCGCCGCTAAAATGGGGACCCCCTTCGCTTCTTCGCGGCTGTTTTCTCTTTCCCACACCGAGCCGTAACTTGAAGGGCTGTGGGACTTGCCGCATAATTCCGCGCTTTTCGACGCGGAGCGTATGACTTCAGATCAGATTCGCCAGCAATTCATCGATTTCTTCGTGCAGAAGCATGGGCACACGTTTGTGCCCAGCTCACCGGTCGTGCCGCACGATGATCCGACGTTGCTGTTCACCAACGCGGGGATGAATCAGTTCAAGCCGATTTTCCTCGGGCAGGAAAAGCGGCCGTATACGCGGGCGACGAACACGCAAAAGTGCATTCGTGCCGGCGGGAAGCATAACGATCTCGACGACGTCGGCCGATCGCGGCGGCATCACACGTTCTTCGAGATGCTTGGCAACTGGAGCTTCGGCGATTACTTCAAGCGCGGGGCCATCGAGATGGCGTGGGAAATGCTCACGCAAGTGTGGAAGCTCGATCCGACGCGATTGCACGTTTCCTGCTACGAGGGGAACGAATCGGCCGGCATTCCGCGCGACACCGAGGCGGCAGAGCTGTGGAAGCAGATCGCCGGACTTTCCGCCGATCAGATTCATTATTTCGGCAAGGATAACTTCTGGGAAATGGGCGAGACCGGGCCCTGCGGCCCATGCACGGAAATCTACATCGATCGCACGCCAGATAAGACTGGCGGGACAGACGTCAATGGCGAAGACCCGCGTGTCATGGAAATCTGGAACCTCGTTTTCATCCAGTTCAACCGCGACGCCAATGGCAAACTGACGCCGCTGCCTTCGCAGCACGTCGATACGGGGATGGGCTTTGAGCGCATCTGCCAGGTGCTGCAGGATAAGCAGGACAATTATGCGATCGATCTGTGGCAGCCGATATTTGACGCGATTTCAGGGAAGACTGGCGTTGAGTACACCGGGAGGTTCACGGCCAACAATTCGACCGATCCAAAAGCTGAAGCCGCCGATCCCGAATTACGGAAAGACATTGCCTTTCGTGTGATTGCGGACCATCTGCGCGCCAGCACGTTCGCGATTACTGATAACGCGCTGCCGAGCAATAAGGGGCGCGGCTCCACATTACGAAGCATCATTCGTCGTGCTTCGCGATTCGGGTGGCAGGAGCTGGATCTTCACGAGCCTTTTCTTTACGCGATGGTGGATGTGGTGGTCGCCACGATGGGGCACGCATTCCCAGAACTCAAGGCGAATCCACGTCGCGTAGCTGAAATCATTCGGGGTGAAGAGGAGACATTCGGAAAAACTCTGCAGCGCGGTCTGGCGCTCTTCGCCGAGGCGGCTGCGCGGGCCGAATCCGGCGCGATCTCCGGACAGGACATGTTCGATCTCCATACCACTTACGGATTTTTCCCCGACCTCACCCGCGTTATGGCTGCCGAGAAAGGGCTGACCGTCGACGAAGAGAGCTACCAAAAACTCTTCAAACGATTTCAGGAGGAATCTGGGGCGGAAGCACAGACGAACTCCGAGCTGCTGAATTTGCCTCCCGACGTGCTGGCCAAGCTCGCGACGGAGGGGGTCGCCCCCACGGATGATATGCCAAAATTTGGGCCTCAACCGAGTGCCGCAACGGTGAAGGCCATCTGGGACGGACGCAAACTCCTTGAGCAGACGCATGGCGCGGAAGCCGCTGAGAGGGGCGTCACGATCATCCTCGACAGGACCAACTTTTATTCGGAAATGGGCGGCCAGGTCGGCGACGCCGGCGAACTGCGATCCAAAGAAGGAATCATCGATGTCATCGCCACGCGCTCCGCGGGCGGGTTCGTACTTCATGCAGGCCGCATGGTTGAGGGTCATCTGCGGGTGGGCGATCACGTCGTCGCCAAGGTCGCAGACTCTCGTCGGCTCACTGAGAAGAATCATACCTCAACCCACATCGCCAACTGGGCGCTGCGTGAAGTGCTCGGCGACGAGGTTCAACAAAAGGGTTCCTTGGTCGATCCCGAGAAACTTCGGTTCGACTTCTCGCACGGCAAATCGCTCAGCGATGAAGAACTGGCAAAGGTGGAACAACTCGTATCGGAGCGGATCGAGCGGAAGCTGCCGGTCTATGCGGAGGTTGCGCCGCAGGAGCAGGCGTTGAAAATTAATGGCCTGCGGGCGGTATTCGGCGAGAAGTATCCGCCGATGGTGCGCGTGGTCAGCGTGGGGGTGCCCGTGAAGGAACTGCTGGCGAATCCCGCGAAGGAGAAATGGCGCGAGTTCTCCATCGAGTTCTGCGGCGGCACGCACCTGGGCAACAGCGCCGAGGCGGAGGCGTTTGTCATTACGGCCGAGGAATCGGTCAGCAAGGGCATCCGCCGGATCGTTGCGCTGACGGGGGAGCCGGCACGCCAGGCGGCGGAGAACGCCAGGCAGATCGATTCGCTGGCAAGCATTGCGAAGAAAGCGGAAGGCAGCGAGATCGCGCCGTTGATCGCATCGCTCAACGCCGCGCTCGGAGCCGGCGTTGTGCCGCTGCGGGCGAAGCGTCGCGCCCAGGCGGCGATTGCCGAACTGCAAACGCGGCTTAAGGCCTTTGAAAAATACAGAGCATCGGAGCTCGGCGGATCGAAAGTCGATGTGACGGCGCTGGCGCGCAAGCTCCTCCGCGATGCCCGCGAGGAAGGAATCGAGAAGCTGATCATCGGTGAGCTTCCCGGCGCCTCCGACGATCAGCTTCGATCCGCGGTGGATTGGCTGAAGAAACAGACGCCGAGTTACGCGATTCTGCTCGCCACCCGCGGCGAGGAGAAGGTGACGTTTATCGCCGCGGTGAGCGACGATCTGATCGCGCACGGCCTCAAAGCCGGCGATTGGGTGCGGGAGACTGCCAAAGCCGCCGGCGGCGGGGGAGGCGGCCGGCCGCAGATGGCGCAAGCCGGCGGGAAAGATCCGTCGAAGCTCGCGGCGGCGATGAAAGTCGGTCACGAATATGCTGTGAAGTATGTTCGGTAGCGCGCGGTGCGGTGCGTCGCCAGAGAGAGGAGCCCCAGAGTGCAAGCACTCTGGGCGTTAGGGGAAGTTTGTTGCGCAGCATGCATCTCTCGGGTTGAACGCCCGGGGTGCTTTGCACCCTGGGTCCGGGAATCCGGCGCCGCGAGTCGCGTTACGGACGGGGTCCCCGCGCATCCCCGCTCCCCGGCTCTTCCTCAACTTGACAGAACACACCCCACCTTCTAACGTAACCCCCTTTCTCCGCCCCGCGAGTGTGAAAGCGCGGGTGGTGTATTGATTCTGGGGCCTGACGTTGGCTTTAGCGCGGTCGGCCGAAAGAGAGTTTTCTTTTCATGCTTCCGGTTCAGAAACACAGCAAGGCGCGGAAACGCAAACGGCGTGCGCATCAAGCGTTGCGGCCGATACATTATGTTCGCTGCCCGCAGTGCGCAAGCGCCAAGCTTCCTCACAGCGCCTGCGACAATTGCGGCTACGTCAACCCAAAACTGGCGCTGCAAATGGAACCAGAGACCACCTGAGCCAGGCCTCGCCTGACGGAGGTTGTGCTTGCGTGCTGCGGTGGACGTGATGGGCGGTGATCGCGCGCCCGATGCGATTCTCAAGGGATGCTGGGAAGCTGCGCCTTTACTCGACGGCGACGATCTCATCTACCTCGTTGGCGACGAAGTGATTGTGCGCGACGCGCTGGCCGCCTGCGCGCTGCCTCCGGAATCAAAAGCCCGCTACAAGCCCGTGATCTCGACGGAAGTCGTCTCGATGGACGATTCGCCGGTCGAGGCGGTTCGAAACAAGCCGAACAGCTCGATTGCGATCATGTGCAAACTCGCCGCCAAGGGCGAAGCGGACGTGGTGATTTCCGCGGGAAACACCGGGGCGTGCGTCGCGGCGGCGCAGTTGCGGATGCGGACGCTGCCGGGTGTGAGCCGGCCGGGCATCGCCGTCACCATGCCGACGTTCTACGGGCCGGTCGTGATCTGCGACGTGGGGGCGAACATTGCCCCGCAGCCGCGGCATCTGATGCAGTACGCCATCATGGCCAGCGCCTATGCGACCGCCGTGTGCAACATTCGCAATCCGCGCGTGGGGCTGCTGTCGATCGGCGAGGAAGACACCAAGGGAACCACGATGGTGAAGGACGCGCGCAGGCTGATGCGCGACGAGCCGCAGATCAATTACATCGGCAACGTCGAGGGACGGGATCTGTTTAAGGGGACGGTCGATGTGGTCGTCTGCGACGGATTTGTCGGCAACGTGATCCTCAAGTGTTCGGAAGGCATGGCGGAGGGAATGTTTCAGACCATCATCGCGGCATTGAACGATGCGGACCCGGCGTTGGTGGACAGGTTCAAGCCGATCATGAAGCAGATTCATCACAAGCACGATTGGCAGGAGTACGGCGGAGCGCCGCTGCTGGGCGTGGGGGGGTATTGTCTGATCTGTCATGGCCGCTCCGAAAGCCGGGCGATCAAAAACGCGATCCGCGTCGGCAAACAACTGGTGACCAGCGGAGTCAATCAGCAGATCGTGAAGGAAATCGCGGCCAGCATTCCTGGCGGCGAAGAGTAATCACCCATGTCTCAATTCGGCTCCATCATCGCCGGCACGGGCAGTTACGTGCCTGAGAAGCGCCTCACCAACGACGACCTCTCGAAGATGGTGGATACGAACGACGAGTGGATCGTTCAGCGCACCGGAATTCGCGAGCGGCGTATCGCCGGCGATGGGGAATCGACCGCCTCGATGGCTGTGGCCGCATCGCACAATGCGCTAGCCGCCGCAGGCGTCGAGCCGAAGGACCTTGACCTCATCATCTGCGCAACGGTCTCGCAGGAGATGGTTTTCCCTTCGACGGCGTGCTTCGTTGCCGCAGCGCTGGGGCTCAAGTCGACGCCGGCATTTGACATCGCCGCCGCCTGCAGCGGATTTATCTATAACCTGGAGACCGCGTCGAATTTCGTGAAGACCGGGCGCTATCGGACTGTGCTGGTGATCGGCGCCGAGACGCTGAGCCGAATCACGGACTACCGCGACCGTGGAAGTTGCATTCTGTTTGGCGACGGCGCGGGAGCGGTGGTACTGCGGCAATCGCCTGATCCGAAGCGCGGCGTGATCTACAGCAGCCTTCACGCCGACGGCAACGGCTGGGAAATGCTCTACTGCCGACCCGGCAGCCGGCATCCGCTGACGCCCGATGGAATTGCCGCCGGCGATCAGTACATGAAGATCAAGGGGCGCGAGGTCTACAAGTTTGCCGTGCTGCGTTTCGGGGAATTGATGGAAGACGCAATGCGGAAATGCGAGCTTTCCAGGGAGGACGTCAAGCTGATCGTGCCGCACCAGGTCAATCTGCGCATCATCAGCTCGGCGATGGAGAAGCTCGGACTTGGCATGGAGAAAGCGTTCGTCAACATCGGCAAATACGGCAACACCTCGGCCGCCTCGATCCCGATCGCGCTCGACGAAGCAATGCGCGAAGGCCGGATTTCGGCCGGCGACGTGGTCATTCTGGTGGCGTTCGGAGCTGGGCTCACCTGGGCGAACGCGGTCATTAAATTCTAATGCGACTTCGCAACGTTAATCCGGCGTGTTCTGAATTGCCGACCCCTTGGCATGGGCGTCCCGCCCATGTCCGTGGTTTAGGGTGTGAATTGAATCTTCGATTGCGCGCTCCCTCCTTGTCCTGCGCCGATCACATGGGCGGGACGCCCATGCCACGGGGAGGGCGATAACCATGGCAGCGCGGACCTACATTCTCTGTCCGGGGCAGGGCGCGCAGGCAGTGGGGATGGGAAAAGATCTGTACGAATCGTTCGCGGTTGCCCGGGAAGTATTTGACCGGGCGAAGCAGATTCTCGATTGGGATCTAGCATCGATCTGCTTCAATGGACCGGAAGAACGGCTCAATCAAACGGACGTTAGTCAACCGGCGATTTTTGTCGCCAGCGTTGCCAGCTTTCGTGCGGCTCTCGATGCGGGGGTGATCGATGCGACCGCCATTGCGGCATATGCCGGGCTGAGTCTCGGCGAATACACCGCGCTTCACCTCGCTGGCGTCTTCGGCTTCGAAGAGGGTGTAAAACTCGTCGCGGCACGCGGTCGGCACATGCAGCAGGCGGCGGTGGCTTCGCCCAGCGGAATGGTCGCGGTGCTCGGCGCGGATGAAGAAGCGGTGGCCACGCTCTGCCGTGATGCGGCCGGGGGCGAGGTGCTGGTGCCGGCGAATATCAACGCCCCCGGGCAGATCATCGTGAGCGGAAGCAGTGGCGCCTGCGGGCGAGCGCTGGCGGCTGCGGAAGCGGCGGGATTCAAAGCGGTGGCGCTCAAGGTCGCCGGCGCGTTTCACAGCCCGCTGATGCAGCCGGCCGCCGACAGGATGCAGGCCGAGCTGGATCGCGTGACATTTGCTTCCCCGACGACTTTGGTCTACTCAAACGTCACTGCATCACCGCACACGAGCGCCGATTCGAAAGGGCGGTTCGTCGAGTTGTGCCCGGGTCGATCGCTTGCCGGGCTGGCCAAGCGAATCAACCGGCGTATGCCGATCGACAGCGCGGCGACGGCCGAATCGATCGCGCAACTGAAGCAGAACTGAGGTTGGTATGACGGAAAAGCGCGTGGCATTCGTAACCGGTGGATCGCGGGGGATCGGCGCGGCAATCGTGAAGCGGCTGGCGAAGGACGGACTGCACGTCGTGGCGGTGGCGCGACAGTTGGACAAACTGCAGGAAGTTTGCCAGGCCGTCGCTCAGTTGGAAGGTTCAGCCGAGGCGGTGGTGTGCGATGTGGCCGACCCGGCGGCGCTGGCTGCGGCGATCGAACAGGTTGCCGATCGCCACGGGCGTCTGGATGTGCTGGTGAACAACGCGGGGATTACCAAGGACGGGCTGATTCTGCGGATGGACGACGCCGACTTTGATACGGTGATTGCGACCAATCTCAAGAGCGCGTTTGTGGCGATTCGAGCCGCGGCCCGGCCGATGATGCGATCCAAAAGCGGACGGATCATCAATATCAGCAGCGTCTCGGGTGTGGCAGGAAATGCCGGGCAGGCCAACTACTCCGCCAGCAAAGCGGGGCTCATCGGTTTGTCGAAAAGCGTTGCCCGGGAATTGGCCGGCAAAGGGATTACATCCAACGTGGTGGCGCCGGGGTTCATCACCACGGACATGACCAACGTATTAAACGAGAAACTGAAAGAGACAGTCAAGGGGGCCATCCCGCTGCGGCGCTTCGGCGAAGCGGACGAGGTGGCGGCGGCCGTGGCATTTTTCGCAAGCGAAGCGGCCGCTTACATTACCGGACAA
>Ga0302325_10036098_pt1 | contig 10079 bp, 8 predicted proteins | sample Palsa_T0_2_FD_201948 | JGI IMG/M metagenome (GOLD analysis project Ga0302325, IMG submission 201948) | Peat permafrost microbial communities from Stordalen Mire near Abisko, Sweden - Palsa_T0_2 | ecosystem: Environmental > Terrestrial > Soil > Palsa > Peat permafrost | place: Sweden: Abisko... | reverse complement strand
CGTCGATCGTGCGAAATTCTGGCATCTGGCGCTCCATCCCTCGCCCTATGCTAAGGCACGCCGCGGCCAAGGCCCAGAAGCGGCCGCCGGGAGGAGCACGCCATGGAAATCAAGGACAAGATCGTCGTCGTCACCGGCGCGGCGAGCGGCATCGGCCGGGCGCTGGCGCATCGCTTCGCCAAGGAAGGCGCCAAGCTCGTCGTCTGTTCGGACATCAACGGCGACGGTGTGAACGCGACAGCGGACGAAGTCGGCGGGATCGCCTTCGTCACCGACGTCTCCAAGGAAGCCGACATCGCGTCGATGATCGAGGAAGTCGAGACCCAGCACGGGCCGATCGATCTCTTCTGCTCTAACGCCGGCGTCGGCTACGGCGGCGGCGCCGAAGCGCCCGACGACCGCTGGCAGAAGATCTGGGAGATCAACGTGATGGCCCACGTCTGGGCCGCCCGGCACCTCGTCCCGAGGATGGCGGCGCGCGGCGGCGGCTATCTGCTCAACACCGCCTCGGCGGCCGGCCTGCTCTCGCAGGTGGGTTCCGCGCCCTATGCGGTGACCAAGCACGCGGCGGTGGCGCTGGCCGAGTGGCTGTCGATCACCCACGGCGATCAGGGCATCAAGGTCTCGGTGCTCTGCCCGCAGGCGGTGCGCACGGCGATGACGGCGGGCAACCCCGACGGCGTCGCCTCGGTGGACGGCATGCTGGAGCCGGAGGACGCCGCCGAGGCCTGCGTGCGCGCCATCGAGGCCGAGACCTTCCTGGTGCTGCCGCACCCGCAGGTGCTCGACTACATGCGCCGCAAGACCGAGAACTACGACCGCTGGCTGGGCGGTATGCGCAAGCTGAACCGGCGCTATCAGGGCTAGGCGCCGAGCGTCAGCCGCACCGGATCGAGCGGCGTCATCTGGGGATAGTGGTCGCCGAGGACGCGCCAGCCGTCGCGCGACAGCTTGGTCGGGATCACCAGGGCGTCGCCGTCCCGCGTCGCCGCCGCCAGATCGAGCAGGGCGAGTTCGACGCGGCGGTCGCGCGCCGGGCTGTCGGCCACGGTGATCGAGCCGCCGGCTGCGCCGATTTCCACGATCGGGTCGGCGAGGAAGACCTTCAGCATGCCGCCGTGCGCCTCGAACCGCACCTCGCCGACGAATCCGCCGGTTCCTTCCGGCTTGCCGTCGGCGCCGAGCGTCAGGCCGCCGCCGGGCGCCGCCGCGAAGCTGAAGCCGCCGTCCTCGGTTCTCGTCGCCCCGGCGCCGGCCTCGGTGACACCGCCCGCGCCCTCGACGTAAGCCCGAAAGCTCTGCTTGACGCCCCAGGTGAGCGTCGTCTGATCCGAAGCCATTCAGAACACCTCCGAGGTGATCGCGCCGTCGGGATGCAGGGCCGCGCGCTTCATGCCCTGGCTGTTGAACGGCATAGCAATCTCGCCGGTCGCTGTCAGGGCGATCAGGCCGCCCCAGCCGTCCAGCGCCTTCACCTCGGCCAGCGCCGCGTCGGCGGCCTCGGCGAGGCCCTGGCCGGCGAAGCGGAGGCGGAAGGCGATCTGGGCGGCGGCCGCGGCGCGCACGAACATCTCGCCGGTGCCGGTGCAGCTGATGGCGACCTGATCGTCGGCCCAGACGCCGGCGCCGACGATGGGCGAGTCGCCGACGCGGCCGAAGAGCTTGCCCTGCGTGCCGCCGGTGGAGGTCGCCGCGGCCAGCGCGCCGGTCTCGTCGAGCGCGACGCAGCCCACCGTTCCGGCCCTGGCCGACTTCGTCTCGGCCTTGCTTGCCGGGGTGAACCAGTCGGGGCCGACGCGCTCCAGCCCCTGCATCGCCGCGAACGCCGCCGCGCCTTCGCCGACCAGCAGCACGTGCGGCGTCGCCTCCATCACCGCCCGCGCCGCGCGGATCGGCGAGGCGAAGCCTTCCAGCGCCGCCACTGCGGCGGCGCGGCGGGTCGGGCCCTCCATCAGGCTGGCGTCGAGTTCATAGCGGCCGACGCTGTTGGCCGACGCGCCGCGGCCGGCGACGTAGAGACCCGAGGCCTCGAGCCCCGCCACCGTCTCCATCGCCACGTCCAACGCCGACGCGCCGGCGCGCAGCCGATCGCGCCCGGCCTCGATCAGGCCGCGCATGTGGGCGAGCTCGGCCGAATAGTCCTGGCCGGTCAGCGCGCCCGCGCCGCCGTGCAGCACGAGGCTCAAACATTTGTTCGTCACGGCGGCTCCTTGGGCGCTCTGGGCCCTTCCTTGCGTCCAGCCCATCCGATAGCGTCCGCCGCTCAAAAGAGAAAAGATTTCCGGAGGAGTTCGATGAAGGCGCTGCTCAGCAAAGCGGTCGGTGGGCCGGAGACACTGGTGCTCGAGGACCTGCCCAGCCCCAAGCCGAAGCCCGGATTCGCGGTGGTCTCGGTCAAGGCGATCGGGGTCAACTATCCCGACGTGCTGATCATCGAGGACAAGTACCAGTTCAAGCCAGCCCGCCCGTTCGCGCCCGGCGGCGAGGTCTCCGGCGTGGTCAAGGAAGTCGGCGAGGGCGTGACCCACGTGAAGCCGGGCGACCGGGTGCTGGGCAACGCCGGCTGGGGCGGCATGGCCGAGGAGATTTCGCTGGAGGCCGCGCGGCTGATCAAGATACCGGGCGCGATGCCGTTCGACGAGGCGGCGGCGTTCATCATGACCTATGGCACCTCCTACTACGCGCTGAAGGACCGCGGCCACATGAAGCCGGGCGAGAGCCTGCTGGTGCTGGGCGCGGCCGGCGGCGTCGGCCTGGCGGCGGTGGAGCTCGGCAAGGCGATGGGCGGGAGGGTGATCGCGGCGGCTTCGTCGCAGGCGAAGGTCGACCTCGCCGTCTCCCGCGGCGCCGAGTCGGGCGTGGTTTATCCGCTGGGTCCCTTCGACCGCGACGGCCAGAAGGCGCTGGCGGACCAGTTCAAGCAGGCGGTGGGGCCGAACGGCGTCGACCTGGTCTACGACGGCGTCGGCGGCGACTATGCCGAGGCGGCGGTGCGCTCGATGGCCTGGGAAGGACGCTTCCTGGTGGTCGGCTTCCCAGCCGGCATTCCGCGCGTGCCGTTCAATCTGATGCTGCTGAAGGGCTGCGACGTCGTCGGCGTCTTCTGGGGCAGCGCGGTGTCGCGCGACCCGGCTGCGCACCAGCAGAACGTCAAGGAGCTGCTGGCGCTCTACGCCGAGGGCAAGATCAAGCCCTATGTCTCCGAACACTATCCGCTCGACCGCGCCGCCGAGGCGATCACCCACCTCGCCAGTCGCAAGGCGATGGGCAAGGTCGTGGTGACGGTGGAGTGAGATGGCCGGCAAGCTGGAGAACAAGGTCGCGCTGATCACCGGCGGCGCGTCGGGGATCGGGCTGGGGACGGTGGAGCTGTTCCTCGCCGAGGGCGCCAAAGTGGTCTGCGCCGACCTGCAGGACGCCAAGGGCCAGATCCTCGAGCAGCGCTTCCCGGGCCGCCTCGCCTACGTCCACTGCGACGTCACCGAGGAGGCCGACATCGCGGCGGCCTGCGCCAAGGCGGCCAGCGAGTTCGGCGGGCTCGACGTGCTCTTCAACAACGCCGGCGCGGTGGGCATGCTGGGCCAGATCGGCGATCTCACCGCCGCGGGCTGGGACGCCACCTTCGCCATGCTGGTGCGCGGGCCGGCGCTCGGCATTCGCCACGCCTTGCCGCTGATGCTGGCGCGGGGCGGCGGCTCGATCATCAACACCGCCTCGATCGCCGGCCTGCAGGCCGGCTGGGGGCCGCTGGCCTATTCCAGCGCCAAGGCCGCGGTGATCCACATGAGCCGCTGCGCCGCCGCCGAGCTGTCGCCGCAGGGCATCCGGGTCAACGCCATCTGCCCGGGCCTGATCGCCACCTCGATCTTCGGCGCCGCCATCGGACTGCCGCGCGAGGGGGCCGACCAGATGGTGGCGCGGGTGGCCGAGAACGCCGCGTCCGCCCAGCCGGTGAACAAGCCCGGCCTGCCCGAGGACATCGCCCGCGCCGCCCTCTACCTCGCCAGCGACGACTCGGCGTTCGTCACCGGCACGCACATCGTGGTCGACGGCGGCATCACCGTCGGCGGCCGCCACGCCTGGGACCCGGCGGCCGGCTCGCCGTTCGCGGCCATCTTCGGCATGCCCCCGGCGGAGATGGCGGCAAGCGGCGGCGGGCAGACGTGAGGTTGGCGAGGTTCGTGGTATAATTGGCCCATGGCCGTCGCCGCCCGCATCGATCCCAAGACCTATTTCACCCCCGAGGAGTGGGCGCCGCTGGCCCGCCGTTCGAGCTGGATCGGGCTGGCGCTGGTGGCGCATTGCTGGGGGGTGATCGCGCTCTGCTGGGCCGGCGTAATCGCGGCGGTGCATTTCTTCGGACCAGTGGGGCTGCTCGGCCTCATCGTCGCCGTGCCGGTGATCGGCGGGCGGCAGCTGGGCCTTGGCATATTGCAGCACGACGCCGCGCACGGCGCCCTGCATCCGAGCGCCAAGGTCGGCGACTGGATCTCCGACGTGCTCTGCGTCAGCGGCGTCGAGCGCTATCGCAAATACCACCTGCAGCACCACAAGTTCGCCCAGCAGGTCGAGGACCCGGACCTGGGGCTCTCCGCGCCGTTCCCGATCACCCGCCTCTCGCTGCGCCGCAAGATCGTCCGCGACCTGACCGGCCAGACCTGGTTCAAGCAGCGCTTCGGCGACTTCGGCAAGCGGCTCGCGGCGCGCAAACCCGGCGAGCCGATCCTGCCGATCGTGACCAAGGAGATCGTCAAGCAGCGGCGCTGGCTGCTGGTCAACGGCGCGGTGATCGTGCTGACGTCGCTGGCCGGCTACTGGTGGGCCTGGTTCGCGCTCTGGCTGCTGCCCCGGGCGACCTGGCAGATGATGATCACGCGCTTCCGCAACATCGCCGAGCACGCCCTGGTGGCCAAGAACGAGCCCGATCCGCTGCGCCACGCCCGCTCAACCCATGCGGGCTGGATCGAGCGCGCGCTGATCGCCCCCTACTATGTGAACTATCACTGCGAGCATCACATGTTCATGCACGTGCCCTGCTGGAACCTGCCGCGCGTCCAGCGTCTGCTGCGCCAGAAAGGCGTGCTGGACGACATGCTGACCGCGCCCGGCTATTGGAGCGTGCTGACGGCGGCCAGTTCGCGCCGGACCGCCGAGCCCGAACCGGCGTGAACGGCGCCGACGACGATCCGGATCATCCGATTCCGTCGCTTTCGGGACTGGACTTCGTCGCCAAGAAGCGGGCCGGCGGCGCTGATCTGGGGATCGTCATCGCCGCGCCGCTGAACGCCGACGAGCGCTCGCAGCGTCGGCTGATAGACAAGCTTGAGCTTTACCTCCGCTTCATCGCCTCGCCGGAGTTCCAGGCGGAGTTCGGAACGCCGGACCCGTCGAACACGAGCGTCGTGGTCACGATCCACACGGGGTCGCATCCGGCGATCTTCGAGCTGTTGGATCGCTGCCAGCCATGGGCGGCGCAGAACCGAGCCGCGCTGGTGGTCGAGCGACGTCCGGCCACCTGACCATGTCCGCGATTGGGCCAGACCCCGAGGCCCGCCGCGCCTTCATCCTCGCCAACACCCGTCTGCAGGCGCCGCCGCACACGCCGGAGCTACCGCTGCATCTGGCCGACGAGGTGACGCCGATCTGGCGGATGACCGAGGAGGAGCTGGGCGCGATCGGCCTGCCGCCGCCGTTCTGGGCCTTCGCCTGGGCCGGCGGGCAGGCGCTGGCGCGCTACATCCTGGATCAGCCCGAGACGGTGGCGGGCCTGGGTGTCGTCGACTTCGCCACCGGCTCCGGCATCGTCGCGATCGCGGCGGCGAAGGCCGGCGCGGCGTCGGTGCTGGCGGCCGACATCGATCCCTTCTGCGCCGCCGCGGTGGCCCTCAACGCCGAGGCCAACGGCGTGCGGCTGGGCTTCACCGACGCCGATCTGCTGGACGCCGCGCCGCCGGCCGTGGCGCTGATCCTCGCCGCCGACATCTGTTACGAGCAGCCGCTGGCGGACCGGGTGATGGCGTGGCTGGGGGCGGCGCGGGCGGCCGGCGCGCGGGTTCTGATCGGCGATCCCGGCCGCAGCTATTTCCCCCGCTCGGGCCTGGTCCAACTGGCCGAATACCGGGTGCCGACGACGCGCGAGCTCGAGGACGTCGAGGTCAAGCGCACGGCGGTCTGGGCGATTCCGTAATACCGCGCCCAGGTTGCGCCGCGGGTTAAACCTTCATTACCCGGCTGGGGCTAAGCGGGGGGCGGTGGCGGGATCCGCCGAATGAGCGAGCGGCCGAAAAGAGCCATCGGATGAAGCGTCTTTTCTCGATCAGCTGGCTCATGCATTCGATCGCCGCCGTGGCGGCGCTGGCCTCATTGGCGATGTGCGGCCTCGGGCTGCAGAAAGCCCTCGATCATCGCCGCACCGCCGAGCGGGTGCTGCAGATCGTGGACGTGTCGCGCGACCTCTTCCGGGTGCTGCAGGACGTGCGGGTCGAGCGCGGGGCGCTGGCTAACGCCATCACCTCGCCGGCGGTGATTCCGCCCTCGGGATCGCCGGGTTTTCGCGCCCGCTTCGCCCAGAGCGAGAAGGTCTACGCCGGCGTCCTGGCCAAGCTCGACCAGGACGCCTCGCCCGCCACCCGCGCCGACGTGCGCGCGATCCGCGCTCGCCGCGCCGCCTGGCTCGCCGTCCGCGGCGAGGCCATCGCCGCAGTGCACCGGCCGAAGCCGGAGCGTCCGGCGGACCTCGCCGACCGCTGGATCGCCGCCGACGACGCCCTGGTCGACACCGCCGGCGCGCTGGATCATCGGCTGAACGCCGAGGCGAGCCGCGACGACCCGTTCGTCGCCGAAATGATCAAGATCGCGCAGATGGTCTGGTGGACGCGCGACGCCGCCGGGACTGACGATCAGATGATCGGCCGCGCCAACGCGCTCGGCGTCCGGCTCGCCCCCGCCGATCTGCAGGCGATCGCCGAGCAGACCGGCCGCGCCGAGCAGCCGTGGGCGATGCTGCGCTACGAGACCCGCGCCGCCGACTCTCCACCCAGCCTCAAGGCGGCCGTCGCCCGCGCCGACAAGCTCTACTTCGTCGACCAGGCGCGGGTGCGGCAGACCATCCTGACCGAGCTGGCGGCCGGCCAGCCGTCGACCGTGCCCGAGCCCCTCGAGATGGGTGTCGCCCGGGTCGGAATGGAGAGCCTGATGGACGTCACCTTGGCGGCGTTCGATCTCGGCGAGGCTCACGCCAAGGCCGAGCTCGCCGCCGCCAACCGCGACGCCGTGGTCGCCGCGGCCGTGATGCTGATGGCGGCGACGCTCGGCGGCTTCACCCTGGCGTTCATCTCAGGCAGGATCGTGGGACCGATCGCCCGCATCACCGCCGCCATGGGCACGGTGGCGGCCGGCGACCTCGCCTTCGACATCCCCTACCGGGCCCGCGGCGACGAGATCGGCGCCCTGGCGCGCGCCCTCGACGTCTTCCGCCGCACCGCGCTGGAGAAGCGCCGGGTCGAGGACGAACTCGACCGCAGCCGCGTGGCCAAGGAGGCCGCCGAGGCCGCCAGCCGGCTGAAGTCGCAGTTCCTCGCCAACATGAGCCATGAGATCCGCACGCCGCTCAACGGCGTCCTGGGGATGGTCCAGGTGATGGAGCAGGAGACGCGCACCGCGCTGCAGGCCGAGCGGCTGAAGACCATCCGCGACTCCGGACAGGCGCTGCTGCAGGTGCTGAACGACGTGCTCGACCTTTCCAAGATCGAGGCCGGCGAGTTCGAGCTGCACGAGGCCGAGTTCGACGTCGCCGATCTCGCGGCGCGAACTTGTGCGGCCTTCGCCGGTGCGGCTGCGGCCAAGCACCTGAGGGTCGGCCGGCGGATCGATCCCGACGCCGGCGGCGTCTGGATCGGCGACGTCCTGCGGGTGCGGCAGATCCTCTCCAACCTGCTCTCCAACGCCCTGAAGTTCACCGACACCGGCGGGGTGACGCTGGAGGCGGAGCTGCGCGGCGCGGCGCTGAGCTTCGTGGTGCGCGACACCGGCATCGGCATCGCGCCCGACGCCCTGCCGAAGCTGTTCAGCAAGTTCACCCAGGTGGACGAGTCCAACACCCGCCGGTTCGGCGGCACCGGCCTCGGCCTCGCCATCAGCCGCGAGCTCGCCCAGCTGATGAAGGGCGACATCGAGGTGGAAAGCACGCCGGGCGTCGGGTCGGCGTTCCGCGTGACCCTGCCGCTGCGGTTCGTCGGCCGCCGCCTGGCCGCGCCCGAGGCCCCGAGCGTCGCGCAGCCGCAACCGGCGGCCCACGAGCGGCCGCTGCGGATCCTCGCGGCCGAGGACAATGCGATCAATCAGAAGGTGCTGGACGCGCTCCTGGCGCCGCTGCGCCCGCAGCTGACGCTCGTCGGCGACGGCCACGCGGCGGTCGCGGCCTGGCGCGCCCAGCCGTTCGACCTCATCCTGATGGACATCCAGATGCCCGGCCTCAGCGGCGTGGCGGCCTGCGAGATGATCCGCGCCGAGGAAGGCGCGCGCGGCCTGCCGCGCATCCCGATCGTCGCGCTCTCGGCCAACGCCATGAACCACCAGGTCGACGCCTATCTCGCCGCCGGCATGACCGCCCACGTCGCCAAGCCGATCGACGCGGCGGCGCTCTATCAGGCGATCGATGACGCGGTGACGGCGCCCGAGCCGGACGTTGAGGCCGAGCGCGGCGAACTGGCCTCCGCCGGCTAGGTCGACCGAACGCGGCGGCCTATAAGCTGGCCATGGCGACCTCACCCGAGAGCTTCAAATCCATCCGCGGCGGCGACCGCGTCGCCGGGGCGCCGTTCGCGGGCCGCTCGGCGGTCTGGGGCGCGCACGGGGCGGCCGCGACGGCCCACCCGATGGCGAGCCTGATCGCCATCGATGTGCTGCGCGCCGGCGGCTCGGCGGTGGACGCAGGCATCGCCGCCAACATCGCCCTGGGCCTCGTCGAGCCGATCGCCTGCGGGATCGGCGGCGACGCCTTCGCCCTGCTGTGGGACCCGAAGGCGGGCGAGGTGGTGGGGCTGAACGGCTCCGGCCGCTCGCCGCGGTCGCTCACGCTGGACACCCACCGGGCGCGGGCCAGGGAGGGCGTGATCCCGAGCCACGGCGTGCTCTCGGTCTCGACGCCCGGCGCGGTCGACGCCTGGTGGATGCTGCACCAGCGCTACGGGCGGCTGAAGTGGGCCGACCTGTTCGCCCCGTCGATCGCGCTGGCCGAGGCCGGCACGCCGGTGGCGCAGACCGTGGCCCACTATCTGGCCGCCTCGCACCGATCCTTCACCAACCCTCGCCTGGGCGTGGACGAGACCGGAAACTTCCTCAAGGTCTGGGCGCCGGAGGGCCGCACGCCGGCGGAGGGCGAGGTGTTCGCCAACCCCGGGCTTGCACGCACGTTCCGGCTGATCGCCGAGGGCGGGCGCGAAGGGTTCTATGAGGGCGAGGTCGCCGAGACCATCGACCGCTACTTCGCCCGCATCGGCGGCTGGCTCTCGAAGGCCGATCTCGCGGCGCACCGGGGCGAATGGGTGACGCCGGCGCAGATCAGCTATCGCGGCGCCGAGGTCTGGGGTCTGCCGCCGAACGGCCAGGGGCTCGCCACGCTGCAGATGCTGAACATGCTGGAACGGTTCGACCTCGCCGGCATGGGCTTCCTGTCGGCCGCCAGCCTGCACCACCAGATCGAGGCCAAGCGCCTCGCCTTCGAGGACCGCGCCCGCTATTACGCCGACCCGGCCTTCGCCGAGATCCCGATCGCCTGGCTGATCTCCAAGGACTACGCCGCCCAGCGCGCCGCGCTGATCCGGCCCGACCGCATCCTGACGCCGGCGCATCCCGGCGAGGCGCCCGGCCAGGGCGACACCACCTATCTCTGCGCGGCCGACAGCGACGGCATGATGGTCTCGCTGATCCAGTCCAACTACCAGGGCATGGGCTCGGGGCTTATGCCCGACGGGCTCGGCTTCATGCTGCAGAACCGCGGCAAGGCTTTCACGCTCCAGGACGGCCATCCCAACGTCTATGCGCCGGGCAAGCGGCCCTTCCACACCATCATCCCCGGT
>Ga0302325_10036096_pt1 | contig 10080 bp, 5 predicted proteins | sample Palsa_T0_2_FD_201948 | JGI IMG/M metagenome (GOLD analysis project Ga0302325, IMG submission 201948) | Peat permafrost microbial communities from Stordalen Mire near Abisko, Sweden - Palsa_T0_2 | ecosystem: Environmental > Terrestrial > Soil > Palsa > Peat permafrost | place: Sweden: Abisko... | reverse complement strand
AGGTTGGTGTTGAGGAGGGTCTCGTAGCCCTCCCGCCCACCCCAGAACGTATAGCCGTCGCCGCCCAGCTCATGGGTGACCTCCATGGCCTTCTTCACCTGCGCCGCCGCGTAGGCGAAGACGTGCGCGTCGGGATTCGTCGCCGCGCCGCACATGTAGCGCGGGTTCGAGAACAGGTTCGCCGTCCCCCACAGGAGCCTGACACCCGTCTGCTTCTGGAGCGCCTTGGCGTGGGCCACGATCTTGTCCAGGTTTCGGTTCGACTCGGCGAGCGTCGCACCCTCGGGTGCGATATCCCGGTCGTGGAAGCACCAGAACGGCGCCTCTATCTTGACGAAGAACTCGAAGGCCGCGTCCATGCGGCGTTTCGCGACGGAAATCGCGTCCTTTCCGGCCTCCCAGGGGCGCTTGATCGTGCCCGGACCGAACGGGTCGCCGCCCACGCCGCGGAACGAATGCCAGTAGGCGATCGAGAATCGCATGTGCTCCTTCAGCGATTTTCCGTCGATCATCTCGGCGGGATTGTAGTGCCTGAAGGCCAGCGGATTCGCCGACTTCGGGCCCTCGAAAGGAATGCGTGGAACGTTGAAGAACTCGGGCTTCTTGGGTTGCGGCATGGCCACCGACGACTACCACGAATGCGAGGCTACCGTCGAGTATTCGTTCTTCGTGCCTCATCATCGGGCTGGAGCCCTTGCATTTGCCCGACTTTCGTCCGTCTTTTGCGGAATGAACCCCCCATTCCGCCACCTCTGTCCCATCCTCCTGGCCACGGCGATGACCGCCGGTGCCGCCGACTTCAGGGTCCTCGCTCACTATCCCATAGGGGGGGAGGTTCGGTATGACTATCTCCGCGTCGACCCCGAGATGAGGCGCCTCTACGTGTCGCACGCGACCCGCGTGGAGGTGCTGGACGCCGACAGCGGCGCAAAGCTGGGCGAAATCGGCCCGATGAAGGGAATCCACGGGATAGCGATCGTGCCCGGCCTCAGGCGCGGGTTCATCACCGCCGGCTCCGACCGGACCGTCGTCATGTTCGACGTGGATTCCCTCAAGATAGTGAAGGTGATCGCGGGCCTGGGCATGAAGCCCGACGCCATCGAGTACGACCCCCAGACCAAGATGGTCTATGTGGCGAACGGGGCCTCGGGCGGCGTCACCGTCATCGACCCCGCGAAGGGCGAGATCGCGGCGAACGTGCCGATCACCGGTAAGCTGGAGGGCCTCGCATTCGACGGCCGGGGCCGACTGTTCGTGAATACAGAGGACAGGAGCATGATACAGGTCATCGATACCCATACCCTGAAGCCCCTGGCATCGTGGCCGATCGCGCCGGTCGAGGGCGGCACGGGCCTTTCGATCGACGCGCCCCACCACCGGCTGTTCTCCGCCGGCGGCAACGGGAAGCTCGCCGTCGTTGACAGCGACACGGGGGCGGTGGTGGCGACGCCCGAGATCGGCGAGGACCCTGATGGGGACGCGTTTGATGCCGCCAACGGCCTCATCTTCACCTCAAACATGGTCGGCACGCTCAGCGTGCTTCACGAGGACTCGTCCGACTCCTACAGCGCCGTGCAGACCGTTCCCACGGCCTTCGGCGCGCGGACGATCGCGCTGGATGCCAGGACGGGCCGGGTCTTTCTCTCCACCGGAAAGTTCAAGGCGGCGCCTGCGCCGACGGCGGACAACCCCCGGCCCTGGCGCCAGGGGGAGCCCGGAACCTTCGAGGTTCTCGTCGTCGGGCATTAGGCCCGGACGCCCCAGATGCGCGTTCCCGATCCCAGGCAAGGCAGGGGCACCGGGACGGGGTTGATGGCGGCCGCTTGCCTCGCGCTGTCATTCTCCCCGGGATCCGCAGCCCAGTGCGCCTTGTCCACGCCAGCCGAGAGGGCGCGCCTCGTGGAGCTGACGCAGAATGATGCGGTCGCCAAGGCCGAGTTCGGGGCGCTGAAGGGACAGGCCGACGCGGCGTTGAAGGATGCGCCGAATCCAATCCGCAAGATCCAGACGGAGGGAAAGCTCGCCGGCGATCCGGTGAAAGTCGCGACTCAGTCCTCCCTGAGGGACATGCATGCGCTTTGGGTTCTCGGCTACGCCTACATGATCACCGGCGACGCCAGGTATGCCGACAAGGCCCGGACTCTTGTCCTGGCATGGGCCGGAACTAATCAGCCGACGGGGGATCCGATTGATGAGACCAATCTTGAGCCCCTGATCATCGCCTACGACCAGACGTGCAGGACGTTTTCATCCGAGGACCGGGAAAAAGCCGATGGATACCTGCGAAGGATAATACAGGCCGAGTGGGGCGCACGGCAGGTCACGAACAACTGGCAAAGCCACCGCCTCAAGATCGTGGGGCTCGCCGCCTACGTGCTGGGGGACGACGCCCTGGTGGCCCGGGCGATCCGCGGCTTCAAGGAGCAGATCGGGGCAAACCTGAATCCCGACGGATCGAGCTATGACTTCCACGAGCGCGACGCCCTCCATTATCACGTCTATGACCTCGAGCCGCTGCTCGCGCTCGCGATCGCGGCCCGCCAGCACGGGCTCGACCTCTATGATTACTCCAGCGGGGAGGGCGCGTCGCTCCGCAGGTCCGTGCATTTCCTCCTCCCTTTCTGCACCGGCGAGCAGGAACACCATGAATTCGTCCATTCCCATGTCGAATTCGACCGCGAGCGGGCGGCCAACGGGGAGAAAGGCTACCAGATAGGGCATCTCTTCCGACCCGAGGAGGGATTCAAGGCCCTGGGCTTGGCCGCCTATTTTGACGACGCGGTGGATCCCGCGGTGGCCAGGCTCGCCGGCCAGAATTCGAACCTGATGGATGCTTGGGCGCTCGTCCTGGCCCGCGCCGGGCGGGCAGGTCCGAATTGACGATGGCGACTCCCGCATACTCCGCTTCGACGGGCCCGACCGTCCCCCGCGCGACCGGTCAGGTCCCCGGCCTGACGGCCATTGCAAAGTAGACGGCCAGCATCATGCAGATGAAACTGACCGTATAGTTCCAGGTCAGGCGCTCCTTGAGGAAGAGCCATGCAAAAACAATGAAGACCAGAAGCGTGATCACCTCCTGTATGACCTTGAGCTGGTATCCGCTCATGTGGCGGGTCATGTAGCCGAGGCGGTTGGCCGGGACCTGGAGGCAGTACTCGAAAAAGGCCACGCCCCACGCCACCAGGATGGCGACAATCAGCGGGCGCCCCTCCAGCCATTTCATCCTGAGGTGTCCGTACCAGGCCACTGTCATGAAGAGGTTCGATCCGACGAGCAGGAGGATGACTTTGTACATGATGAGGCACTCTCGGACGGGCCTTGGGCCCTCGCAAGCCCCCGAACCGCGATCCGGCGGCGCAACTCCACGTAAAGAAATTACAAGACGATGCTTGATCGCGGCAAATCGTGCCCTATACCTTGCCGCTTACTCTGTCCGGGTTCATAATACGCGAATGACAATCAAAGCCTATCTCAAGCCGTCCTGCGGTTGGTCCAACGGCGTCCGCGCCGTCCTCCGCAAGCATGCTCTCGCCTACGAGGACATCGACATCATCGGCGACCGCGCGAGTTATGCCGAGATGGTCCGCAAGTCGGGCCAGCCGCTGTCGCCCTGCGTCGAGATCGACGGCGTGATGCTGGCGGACGTTTCCGGCGAGGAGGTCGAGAACTACCTCCTGAGCAATGACCTGGTGAAGCCGACCGAGGTCGCGGCGAGCGTTCCGACGAACGCGGGCTGCTCCGACGAGGAGCATGCCAAAATGGCGACCAAAACGATCCGCTTCTTTTGATGAGAGGTCCTGCCTAAACCACACAATTTTCGCAGGGGCCGGCTCTCAAAAGGAAGTACCGGCCCTTTTTTTGCCCACTCACCTTTAACCGAGTTCCCTGCGACAACCGACTTGGCTCCAAAAATGCTCCCTAGACCGAGAATCCCGCTCCCCAGAAATGCCCACTAGCCCCGACCCTGCGCGCCGTGCGGCGCGCCATGCCCACGGCCTGCCGCCGAAGCAGGGCCTCTACGACCCGTGGTTCGAACACGATTCCTGCGGCGTAGGTTTCGTGGTGGACATCAAGGGCCGCAAGTCGAACAAGATCCTGAAGAACGCGATCCAGGTCCTGAAGAACCTGGACCACCGCGGCGCCGCGGGCTCGGAGGCCAACACGGGCGACGGCGCCGGAGTGCTGATACAGATGCCGCATGCATTCCTGAAGGAGGCCTGCAAGGCGGCCCGCATCGCCCTACCCGGTCCCGGCGAGTATGGCTCCGGGCTCATCTTCCTGCCGCGCGACCGGATCAGGCGCCGCCGGCTGGAGGAGCGCTTCGAGCGGATCGTGCAGTCCGAGGGCCTGGTCATGCTCGGCTGGCGCACCGTGCCTGTCGACAACTCGAGCCTCGGCGAGACCGCCAAGTCCAGCGAGCCGATGATCCGCCAGGTCTTTGTGGGTCGCAACCCGGCCGTCTCGGACCCGATGGCCCTTGAGCGCAAGCTCTATGTCATCCGCAAGCGCGCCTACGCCGACATCCGGACGTCGACCCTGGACGGCGCCGAGCAGTGGTACGTGGCCAGTCTCTCTTTCAAGACGATCGTCTACAAGGGCATGCTCCTGACCGGCCAGCTCGAGGAATACTTCAAGGACCTGCGGAACCCGGCCGTGGAGACGGCGCTGGCGCTCGTGCACTCGCGCTTCAGCACCAACACGTTCCCGAGCTGGGCCCGGGCCCATCCCTACCGCTACATCGCCCACAACGGCGAGATCAACACGCTGCGCGGGAACATCAACTGGATGCATGCGCGCGAGGCGCTCTTTGAGTCCGACCTCTTCGGCGAGGACACGAAGAAGATCCTGCCCATCGTCAACCCGAACGGGAGCGACTCGTCGATGTTCGACAACACGCTCGAGCTGCTGATTCTTGCGGGCCGCTCCCCGGCGCACGCGATGATGATGATGATCCCCGAGCCCTGGTCCAACAACGAGGGCATGGACGACGAGAGGCGGGCGTTTTACCAGTTCCACTCCTGCCTGATGGAGCCGTGGGACGGCCCCGCCTCCATCGCGTTCACCGATGGCGTGCAGATGTGCGCGGTGCTCGACCGCAACGGCCTTCGCCCCTCCCGGTACTATGTGACCAAGGACGGCCTTGTCATCATGGCCTCCGAGGCCGGCGTGCTCGACATCGAGCCGGAGAACGTGCTCCAGAAGGGGCGCCTGCAGCCCGGGCGCATGTTCGTCGTCGACACCGAGCAGGGCCGGATTATCGAGGACGACGAGATCAAGAAGAAGATCGCGTCCGCCCATCCCTATCGCAAGTGGCTCGACGAGCACATGGTGCACCTCGGCGACATACCGGACGCCCCCGAGATGCCGCCGCCGGACCACCAGACCCTGCTCCAGAGGCAGATCGCGTTCGGGTACACGAACGAGGACGAGCGCATCATCCTGACACCCATGGCCAAGGACGGCGTCGAGGCCACGGGTTCGATGGGCAACGACGCCGCGCTTGCGGTGCTCTCCAACAGGCCGCGCCTCCTCTACGACTATTTCAAGCAGCTGTTCGCGCAGGTCACCAACCCGCCGATCGACTGCATACGCGAGGAGATCATCATCGGCGCCGAGACGCGGCTCGGGTCCGAGGGCAACCTGCTGAACCCGGCCCCGTCGGCCTGCCGCAGGGTCGAGCTGAAGGCGCCCATCCTCACGAACGAGGATTTTGCCAAGCTCAGGCGGATGAACCTGCCGGGGCTGAAGGTGGGCGTCCTGCCCATCCTCTTCCGCGTCACGCGCGGGGAGAAGGGCCTCGCCAAGTCGCTTGAGGAGCTCTCCGCCATGGCCCGCCGCATGATCGAGGAGGACGAGATCAATGTCATCATCCTGAGCGACCGGGGGGTGAACCGCGACTTCGCGCCGGTGCCGGCGCTCCTGGCGATAGCGGGCCTCCACCATTACCTCATCCGGGAGGGGCTGCGCACCCGGGTCAGCCTGGTCCTCGAGACCGGCGAGGCGCGCGAGGTGCACCATTTCTCGCTGCTGATCGGTTATGGCTGCAGCGCCATCAATCCCTACGTCGCCTTTGAGGCCATCGATGACATGATCCGGGCGGGCCTCCTGCCGAAGGTCGACCACAAGACCGCCTGCAAGAACCTCGTCAAGGCGGCCACGAAGGGCGTCATCAAGGTGATGTCGAAGATGGGCATCTCGGCCATCCAGAGCTACCGCGGCGCGCAGGTGTTCGAGGCGCTCGGCATCAGGCAGGACGTCATCGACCACTATTTCACCGGGACGTCGTCGCGCGTCGGGGGCATCGGCCTGGACGTGATCGCCCAGGAGGTGCTGCTGCGCCACCACGCGGCGTTTCCGGACCGCCCGGTCAACGGCCATGTGCTGCCCTCGGGAGGGCAGTACCAGTGGAGGAAGGACGGCGAGCAGCACCTGTTCACTCCCGAGTCCATCCACAAGCTCCAGAAGGCCGTGCGCACGGGCAGCTTCAAGGTCTTCCAGGAGTACGCGGCGATCGTCAACGACCAGGCGGTCAACGCCTGCACGCTGCGCGGCCTGCTCGACTTCAAGCCCGCGACGGCCATCCCGATCGAGGAGGTTGAGCCGCTTGAGGCCATCATGAAGCGCTTCAAGACGGGCGCGATGTCCTACGGCTCCATCAGCAAGGAGGCCCACGAGAACCTCGCGATCGCGATGAACCGCATCGGCGGCAAGAGCAACACGGGCGAGGGCGGCGAGGATCCCGCCCGGTACATTCTGGAGGCCAACGGCGACTCCAAGAATTCCGCGATCAAGCAGGTCGCCTCCGGCCGCTTTGGCGTCACGAGCGAGTACCTGGTCAACGCCCGCGAGCTGCAGATCAAGATGGCCCAGGGCGCGAAGCCCGGCGAGGGCGGCCAGCTGCCGGGCACGAAGGTCTACCCCGAGATCGCAAAGACACGCCTGACGACCGCCGGCGTGGGCCTCATCTCCCCGCCGCCGCACCACGATATCTATTCGATCGAGGACCTTGCCGAGCTGATCCACGACCTGAAGAACGGGAACCGCTTCGCGCGCGTGAGCGTGAAACTCGTCGCCGAGGTGGGCGTCGGCACCATCGCCGCGGGCGTCGCGAAGGCGCACGCCGACGTGGTCCTCATCAGCGGGTACGACGGCGGCACGGGCGCGTCGCCCCAGACCTCGATCATGCATGCCGGCCTCCCCTGGGAGCTCGGCCTGGCCGAGACGCACCAGACGCTCGTCCTCAACAACCTGCGCAGCCGGATCGCGGTCGAGACCGACGGGCAGCTGAAGACCGGCAGGGACGTCGTCATCGCCGCGCTCCTCGGCGCCGAGGAGTTCGGTTTCGCGACGGCGCCCCTCGTCGCGTCCGGCTGCATCATGATGCGCGTCTGCCACCTGAACACCTGCCCTGCGGGCGTGGCGACCCAGGATCCCCAGCTGCGCGCCAAGTTCACGGGCAAGCCCGAGCACGTCGTCAACTTCATGCGGTTCATCGCCGAGGAGGTCCGCCAGATCATGGCTCACCTGGGCTTCCGCTCGGTCGAGGAGATGGTCGGCCATGTGGATCGGCTCGAGGCGAGGAAGGCGGTCACCCACTGGAAGGCGAAGGGCCTGGACTTCAGCAACATCCTCTACCAGCCGGACGTGGACGAGGGGGTGGGCCGCTTCTGCAAGATCCCGCAGGACCATGGCCTCGACAAGTCGCTCGACCTCACGGTGCTCCTCGACCTCTGCAAGCCGGCCATCGAGCGCGGCGAGAAGGTCGCGGCCGAGATGCCGATCCAGAACGTCCACCGCGTCGTCGGGACCATCACCGGCGGCGAGGTCACGAAGAAGTGGGGCGCGAAGGGCCTGCCCGAGGACACGATACGCATCCTCTTCAAGGGATCGGCCGGCCAGAGCTTCGGCGCCTTCATGCCGAGGGGCATGACGTTCATGCTCCAGGGCGACGCCAACGACTACGTGGGCAAGGGCCTTTCCGGCGGCAAGATCGTCGTCTACCCGTCCGACAAGGCGACGTTCGTGCCCGAGGACAACATCATCGTCGGCAACGTCGCGCTTTACGGCGCGACGAGCGGCGAGGTCTACATCCGCGGCATCGCGGGCGAGCGGTTCTGCGTCCGCAACAGCGGCGTCACGGCCGTCGTCGAGTCCGTCGGCGACCATGGCTGCGAGTACATGACCGGCGGGCGCGTCGTCGTGCTGGGCTCCGCGGGGAGGAACTTTGCGGCGGGCATGTCGGGCGGCATCGCCTACGTGCTCGACGAGGTCGGGGACTTCAGGTCGCGCGTCAACACGCAGATGGTGGGCATCGAGAAGCTCGAGTCCCCGGCGGAGATCGCGGAGGTGCGCGCCCTGGTCGAGAAGCATCTTTCCTATACGAGGAGTTCGCGCGCGAAGCTGATCCTGGACCGCTGGGACACGATGGTGCCCAAGTTCGTGAAGGTGCTTCCGAACGACTACAAGCGGATGCTCGCCTGCATCGACCGCGCGCACGGCCAGGGCCTGACCGGCGACGAGGCCGTCATGGCCGCATTCGAGGAGAATGCCCGGGACCTCTCGCGCGTGGGCGGCAACTGACCTTGCGCCAACCAGAACCCGCGACCCGGACCTAGTACGATGGGAAAACCAACCGGCTTTCTAGAATACCTGCGGGAGCTTCCCGCGGACTACACGCCCGTCGAGCGGGTCGGCAACTGGAGGGAGTTCCACCATCATTTGGAGGAGGGAAAGCTGCGGCAGCAGGGAGCGCGCTGCATGGACTGCGGCGTCCCCTTCTGCCACACCGGCAGGCTGGTCAGCGGGATGGCGTCCGGCTGCCCCATCAACAACCTCATCCCGGACTGGAACGACCTGGTGTTCCGCGGCCTCTGGCGCGAGGCGCTCGACCGTCTTCACCGGACCAACAACTTCCCTGAGTTCACCGGCCGGGTGTGCCCCGCCCCCTGCGAGGGATCCTGCGTCCTCGGCATCAACAGCCCGCCCGTGACAATCAAGAACATCGAGGTCGCGATCATCGACCGCGGCTGGAGCGAGGGGTGGGTGGTCCCGGAGCTCCCGAGGGTGCGGACGGGAAAGAAGGTCGCGGTCATCGGCTCCGGGCCGGCCGGCCTCGCCGCCGCGGCGCAGCTCAACTGCGCCGGGCACACCGTGACGGTGTTCGAGCGCGCACCGCTGCCGGGCGGCCTCCTCATGTACGGCATCCCCAACATGAAGCTGGACAAGAAGGACGTGGTGCTGCGCCGGATCCGCCTCATGGAGGAGGCTGGCATCCGGTTCATCTGCAACGCCAACGTCGGCGAGAACGTCGAGCCCCAGATCTTCCTGAACGAATACAACGCCACCGTCATCTGCACGGGCGCGACGCAGCCGCGCAACCTGCCGATCGAGGGCCGCGACCTGAAGGGCGTCCACTTCGCGATGGAGTACCTGACGGCCAACACGGCGGCCGTGCTCGAGGGCGACGCTGAAAAGGCGCTCATTCATGGAGGGGGAAAGGATGTCGTCGTGATCGGAGGCGGAGACACCGGCACCGACTGCGTCGGGACGGCGATGCGCCACGGCTGCAAGAGCCTCGTGCAGATCGAGATCTTGCCCAAGCCCCCGGCGGAGCGCGCGGCCGACAACCCGTGGCCGGAATGGCCCAAGGTCTACAAGATGGACTACGGCCAGGAGGAGGCCGCGGCGAGGTTCGGCGCGGACCCGAGGGTGTACCTCACGACCGTGAAGAAGTTCGTGGGCGACGGCGAGGGCCGCCTGAAGGAGCTCGTCACCGTCGAGATCAAGTGGGAGAGGAACGAGCAGGGTCAGTTTGTTCCGAAGGAGCAGGCGGGCACCGAGACGGTGCGCCCGGCGCAGCTCGTCCTCCTCGCGATGGGGTTCCTCGGGCCCGAGCAGCCGCTGCTCAAGGAAATGGGCGTCGCTTGCGACGCCCGCAGCAACGTGAAGGCCGAGCATGAGAAATACACGACGAGCCTGCCGGGGGTGTTCGCCGCCGGCGACTGCCGCCGCGGCCAGAGCCTCATCGTCTGGGCCATCAACGAGGGCCGCGGCGCGGCGCGCGAGTGCGACCGCTTCCTG
>Ga0302325_10036094_pt1 | contig 10080 bp, 7 predicted proteins | sample Palsa_T0_2_FD_201948 | JGI IMG/M metagenome (GOLD analysis project Ga0302325, IMG submission 201948) | Peat permafrost microbial communities from Stordalen Mire near Abisko, Sweden - Palsa_T0_2 | ecosystem: Environmental > Terrestrial > Soil > Palsa > Peat permafrost | place: Sweden: Abisko... | reverse complement strand
CATCTTCCCACCGGTTCGCGAGCTCGCCTTGCAGTTTCTTTTGAATTGTTTGATATAGGCATCGAAAGAAATCGCAATATCTGCCAGAGTTAAGACAGACTCAATCAAGTGGTAGTTTGGCGCATTACTTACAAACGCTCAACTTCTTGTATGGATGCTGGGCATATGCCTCGATTGCTTGGGTCTCTCAGAGCCAGCTGTAGCGTCTCTTCGTCCAGATATGTCTTAAACCATTCCTTGGGTTCCTTGTCTTCGCTGTTTTGCTCAATGGGATGTTCGGAAAGGAAGCCCCACGATGATGGGGCCATGGAATTCTTGGGATAAACAAGAACAGTTGGGACCTGCGTAGCTTGTTAGACTGTTGATAATTCTCATCTAATAAAAACTGACCTTTTCTACCACTGCGCCCCCTCTGCCTGGCCATTTATTAATGGCTCGCGGTCGTTCTTCTCCAGTTGCTATATTGCAGTATGCAACCCCCGTACCTAGACAGAAATTTGTCACCTATGCACCAAACGATAGAGAATTAATCACACGTACATGTCATGCCAAAATCAATGGCAATAACCAACTCTGGCCTTCGAACTTCGTCAGACATTGTGGAAGAGTAGGATATTCATGAACAAGAACGCGAGGCTCTACGCAAGTGAGAGTCGACAATGAATTTGAAGTCTGAGTATAACAGGTGTAACCGTAAATCGAAATTCAGATGACCCTAGACAGCTACCCCAGCCTCAGCTAAGTTGATTCCTTTTCTTTTGCTATCAATGCACAAGGGTATTATTGGCAGAGCGTAAAGTGGGAAGTCTAGATCAGGGCAGTTAAAAGCCACTGCCTTGTTTGGGTGATTTGTGTACCAGCGGAAAGGCATTTTCCTATAAATATCTCATCGCGCGGGATCATTGGGGGAGGGAACCTATGAGGCTCGATGGAAGCTGAGACATTCTTCTTCAGCTGGGCGTTCTTGGCTAAATAGTGGCCGGAGATGCGCCTTTGCCTGAACTGATTCTCTTGCACGATATTACGGTGAAATTAGGGATGTATTCAGTAAAAGCCGCTAATTTGCTGAGGCTGGAGGATTGTGTTTTCTGCTATTAAAACATGACCCATCTCTTCGCGACGCACTTCAAACCCCTTTTCCAATTCTCTCCTTGTTCTCGATCTTCACCCACCCCGTACAAGTCATACGTCTATTTTACACCATGGCCTCTTCCTCATCGTCAACCACCACAAGTTCCCAGACATCTTCGTCAACCACCACAAATTACCAGACATTTTCGACAACCACCACAAGTTCCCAGACATCTTCGACAAGCTCCTCTTCCAGCTCCTCTTCCAGCTCCTCTTCCGCCTCCTCTTTAAGCCCCTCGGCTGCTTTCCCGAGCCCGGCGCACAAATCAAGCCCGATCATAACCAAAGGTGAGGCTGCTGGAATTGGAATTGGCTGTGCTATTGCTGGTGCTATCCTGGCGGGACTGATCCTCTTCTTCATCCTGTCCCGGCGATTTCGTCGACAAGCAAGCTACCAATCTCAGGATGTCCCACCAAACAATGAAAGATACCTCCATCAAGAGAAATCCGGCGTCACCACGACAGTGACTAATGTCGATCGCCTCCTTCCACAACCCGCCGAGGACGATGCTCTAGCAAGCGGATTGTCCAAGATCCGTGACGGTATAAAAAACCACGTCCAGAACTATTACCACAATGCTCCGGTTGACCCTAACATGGTGGATCAGACAAGGCTTGTGGACTTGGCAAGGGTAATGGTAATGCCAACATCAGCGATCTCGGACTTGCTCCTGAACCCAGCTACTCGGATTCCAATGCTCAGGCTATTTCTTGCGCAATTGATACTGTCGAGATGTATCGGAAATACAGACAAAACATCCTCGTTTCTCCCGGGCGAAGTGGCAGCTCTTGCGGTTGCAGACACAGGAAACAAAAATACTACGGCTGGTAAGTGTAACGAATGATACTTCTCGAAAACCAATCTAATGTTTGAACGCAGCTCAGGTTGCCCTCTTCAGCAAGTGGAAAAGTGTTTCTGGTACACTTCTTCACCAGCAATACAGCAAGCAACCGGACGAGAATGACCCACGTGAAGCCAGTATCGCGAAAGCACTTGCTACTGCGGAGCCTATCCTTCGCCCATTTGTCAATCCAAGCATCGACACAAATGTACGCCGCCGAAATCTGGAAGGAATTATGAGACGGGCTGCTCAATATGCATTCTTGATGTTCAGCCAGCCAAGCTCGTTTGTCTTTGATTACAGCGGAACCGGGCAGCCTGACAGCCTGGTGGTGTTCCCAGCACTACTAGTTACTGTCAGCGATGAGGCACAAAGGCTTTCACAGCCGCGGCTGCTGAGCGAGAAGGAGGTTGTGTCAGGCCTGGGTCGTTATTGAGAAATCTTGTGGTTTGTGGAGTGGTTTGTGGAGTGATTTGAGTCAAATTGATCTAATTCTGTTTTTGAACGCTTGAGCCAGAACTCAAAAGCAATTATGGGCGAGCACGATTAGACCGCAGCCTTACCATCAGCTTTAACACAGCCTCGGTATTCTCATGCACAATTGCCAAGGTGGTGGTGCCACTGTAAATGGTAAATGGATGTTGAAGCTGTTATGCGTTTGGTGGCGCTAATTACCGTAATACAAGCGATTTTCCCCATGAATCTTCCGCTCGGCAAGACGATAACCTGCCCGATGCGACGGAGCCAAGAGCCCAGACTATTGGAAAAACATATGGGGGGGCTCAAAATGAGCTGCTATGTTTCAGCCGCTTTCCCTCTGAGTCGGTATCTCCTCTCTTCGCACGGGAACATCCCGGTTTCATGCGACCTCGCCTCCAATCCCCGCCCTTGAAAAGGCCGAGACCTGTTCGCTTGCAGGAAAAAGCAACGGAAGGATTCTGAGGCCTGGCGAACTCTCAGCCTCGTTATTCTCTCCACTCAGGTGACCAAATCGAATGCAAGGTATTTGTCACTCTCAATAAGTCGTTATCTCTCAGCCTCAACAATTCTGACCAATGCATCCTCCCACACGGTTCCCACTAAGTCAAGTGGGAGATGATGTGCATTCGTGAAGGATGGAGTTATGGGGCTGACTTTTACTTCTTCCTTCACTCCTCGAGGGGCATAGCTTGGTCTCAGCAAGGCTAAAGGGAATGGAACTTCAGAGTCTAGACCGTCTATGAATCCCTAAATCAACAGAGCCTCGCCGGTGCCAAACTTTATGCAAGCCACAGAGGATGGAAGGCTGAGCTTGCAGATCAGTTCCCTGCCTTCCTGCAACTGGTTTGAACTGGATTCCGTGGCGCCTTGGAAACCCCTCTCAAAGCGTCGCTTCCCGAGACTGCTACAGTACGGTGCCAAAAGTATTGGCACAGGGTCTGTGCTCATTAGCCAATCACTTCTCTTAAAAATCTCAGTGTGAATTGTGGTTGGTTGAATACAGTGGGTCCGCACGGACCATGCGCCAATACTTTTGGCACCGTACTGTAACCCGGATAATCTGGGGCTGGTGGAGCTCCGTTGCTTGGTAGACAGCGGATAATTCCATACCTATCCACCGAAGCCATGACTCTATGATCAAAGATTCGAGGAAATACCAGGTCATCGCATTGTCTATCAACCCCGCATTTTGATCCCAAAGTCTTATCGAACTTCAGCTCCCTGTATGAGGTACCAGCCTGAGGATGGGGGAGCCAATCAGCACTGCTGCAGTCTTTGCCTTTCTGAATAGTTGTTTCAAACTCGCAGAGTATGCCGTGAAGATCTACAGCGTCGAGTCCGAGAATGGTGTTTTCGTACGCATGATTCTGCGAATTCGACAAGACTTGGAAGAAACAGAGCGTCTTCTGTCAGTGCCATCTGTTAAAGCGAGACTCATAAGCATACCGCAGAAATCGCCTTGGATTAGAGGAGCCGTGCTCAGCACCAAAGCAGCGCTGAATGAAATCGGGAGATGGGTGGAGCGTGTGAGATCGGAGAAAGCTGGATACGGCAACGTTTCGTTCGAGTCTAGAGTTCGATGGGTTTTCAACGACCAGGAGAAAATGGTTAGTCGGAGCATGGAGTTGCGAACAAGCCATCAGACCTTATCGACTGTGCTGGCTTACCTGAGCCCACTCGAGCTCGAGAAGCCGACCACTGTAGCAAAGGCAGAACCTCCAAAATACGACGATGCCACATTCTTTGATGAGCTTCTTAGTCCACGCCAGAGAAGACTGAAAGCTCTGACTGCTAGTGTGGGCAATAAAAATGAGAACATGGATAATAAAGGTAAACATTCTCCCACAACAGAGTGCGATCCGAGTAGACTGACATTCTATATTACAGGATTTCCAGCAACTTCAACGAATGCGCAGCACGTTATTCGACCTTCTTCATCCATGAGCTTTCTTCCAGGATCATTTCCGGTATCAAGCGTCTTTCCGACATCAAATACCCCAAATATATCTCTCTGCGAAGCTACAACCCAAGACAATACATCGATCTCTTTTGAATCAAATCAAGATACGAGACCATATTCTGGATCTTTAGACAGCATATATGGGATCCCAGTATCCTCTCATTTCTCCGTATCATCGGTGCAGTTGCCGACACCATCATCATCTGCGACACCTTTTCCGTCGTCATCCTCTTTCACAACAAGCTCGTCTGACTATTTTGTTCAAGAGCAACTACCGCTCTCACCAACTACCTCGCCGTCTTGGACGGACCCGCCGCCTGCTTACTCGACGTTAGTGGTGCTGAACCCAGCAGATGCCACAACCACAAAACCATCTGTTCCTGTGCCCAGTAATGCAGTCCAATTAAAGTCACTCCCTTCGACATATTCACCACCAACATTCCACCCTCCATTTGCACCACCCCCTCAGACACCGGAAAAAACAAGCTCCCTTGAAGTTGCTAAAGGCCCTCAACCAGTTGCTCCGTGCCAACCCAGCTTCCCCATAATATCACCTCCACCAGAAGAGACCTCACAGATACAACGATCTCGTAGACTAAGCACAATGAGTTCTACAGGTCCCGTCGACCCATACGAATTCTGGGTACCGACATTACCACCGAAGCGACTTCCCGTCTCAAGCAATGAACCAATTGTAAGCAGGCAACCGTTAAACTCAGTCACAATACCAGATTTTCCTTCGGCCAATCATCCTATACATGAAAAAGTTCTGCCACTTGTTCCAGCAAAGGTTGCCGTCCCAATTAACGTTGCAGAATTGATGGGCGACCTGTCACTCAATCAAGCAGAAGCCAACAATGACCTCGCTAGTGTATCCGAACATTCATCTGCAGGAGAACAATCAGGGTTTTCTTTGAAAGAAAACAGACCTTCCATCCCTTCTTGGAGTCATTTCTCAATGCCGAATCTTCCCCCAAAGGTCCCCGAGAAAATACACGAACTGCCACCCGACGCACTTACTCGCAGCAATACGGTTCCTTCCGGCGCTGAAGAGATGCCTTCATTTACCGTTTCGCAAATCACGGACTTTGCAATGTAAGTTCAACTAGGAAGCTTAACTTATAAGTAATGGCGCTGACACTTACCCCACAGCCCCAAAGCAAAAATATCGTACGCTACGAACATCAATCGGCAGAAGACTAGGAAATGGGTTGAGGCTAAGCCCGGGGATTATACTGGTGACCAGTGGGCAAATGAAGAGGAATATAATTTTGGTCCTGCGCCCCCACAACCCGCAGAGACACCGCGGCCATGGAAACACAATCGGCTTGATCCTCAACCTCAAAACCAATATCAATTCGACACCCAACAGAATACCCAGGAAATGCCAAGCCACAGCATTGCCCAGGAACAGCAATATAAGGCATATTCCCCTCCACTGCCACCACCTTCTATGTCGAAACAACAGGCTACTTCACCAGAACAGCAATATGAAGCATATTCCCCTCCATTGCCACCACCTTCCGTAACAAGACAAATTCCTTCGACAGAACAGCAATACGCTCCATACCGCCCTCTAGTACCACCCCGAAAGCCACTGGATCCGGGAGCCAACATTCCCATTTCGCCAATCGGAAGTCCAGATCTCTCACATCAACAACAGTCACCTCCACCCTCACGTTCTTTCACAGTATCACCCCCAATTCAATCCTCCACGCCAGCACAAGGATTTTCATCCGCCGTTCCACCCGAGAATCAGGTTGCTCGATCAGAAACTGTGAGCGAGACGAGAAGGAGAAATTTGAAGGCTCGGCTTGCTTTGATGAGTCAAGGAACTCCTGAATGAAAAGGATAACTTGCATCTATATACAGTATGTAGGAAATGCAGTCCTGTTGTCGAGAGAAGAATACTGGGCGTTGTTGGTCGTGACATTTAAGTTTCGGGGGACGCTAAAACTCGCTACCACTATTTTCTCGCTTAACCACGTCGGTAAGGGGCCCAAGAAGCAACCCAAGTCCACTTTGACACCGAGCCCTGCATGACTGCGGATGTCTCTTCACAGAGTCTCGATTGATGGCCTAGGTAGCATGGCATTCTCAAATTAAATGGGAATGAAAACGTCCACATAATCATCGATTTCCGCTAATGAACTTTAATTTGGTCAAGGTGCAGCCGTTATGCCATATACTGTATTAAAATTCGCCTCAGCGACACATTTCATTAAACTCGTTTTCCTCCATGCAGCGCACCATTACTCTACCTCATTTCATGCTTCCTATATCTATCAAAGGCATGAAAAGTGCCCCTGAACTCCTGAAAGGCCCAATTCACACTTAGCTATTGCGTAACTATCTTTCTACAGTTCTCAAAAAGACACAGCTATATCCTCATTAGCCAAGGAAACGATAGGACAGAAGTTCCAAATTCCCAGAATCACACATATAACAGGGTATCCGTATTACAAGTCCAAAACTCCGAGATCCTTGCCTTCCTTTTCTAAGCACCACCAAAGATCAAAAGGCTCTGAATATTGACACAGCCAAACCCACGTTGGCGCAATAGTTCTCGGCCACGCTGAAGCGGGAACTCAGCCACGACCATGATGCTGACATCCCCAGCGCTGATTCCAGCTTTATCTAATAGCTGTAGCACCGCACAAAGCGTCTCCCCCGTGGAAAGCACGTCGTCCACCACCACCACTGATGCGCCCCTGGGGACCACATCCCGCTCCATCTCGATCCACTTCTCTTTCGAATGGTTGGATGCCAGGGATGAGATATGCGACGAGGGCTTGATAACAGAAACGGTGGGTGGAGGGAGCTTGCCAGCTTCGCGGATCAGCACCAAAGGCACATCGACCCGTGAGGCCAACGCCGACGCATAGACAAAGCCGCCAGCCTCGCAACATGCCACGGCACTACATTTGGCCCAGTCACCGGTGAAGTGGGTTTGTAGCAGAGACGTGCACAGGGCCAGTCCACCTGGCTGCTGGGATATGCCGAGCACGTGGCGGAACCCGATGCCTAGGCTTGGGAAGTCAGGTACCTGCCGCACCATATGGGCCAGTCGCTGCAAGTCCTCGTGAACGAAGGGAAGCAAGTGGCGTTCAGCAAACTTTTTTGCCGCCTCGTTCCCGATCGTGTCATTATCGAAGATAAAATTAGGGCGGTAGTCCAAGGTCGTCAAATCCGACCTGCTATTGTTGTTGTCCTTGTTGTCCTTGTTGTCCTTGTTGTCCCTTTTATTGTCACTTGTAGCATTAATACCGTGGCACCCTCGGCGAACCTCCAGCGTTTCTTCGCTAGCTTTGACGCAGATCTCGAGCAGTTTGCTGTCTGGCACCAGATGGGAAAAGGCTGCGACCGGGGCCTCGTCTCTCATCCCGGTGATGAGCAGCACTTCCACATCTGCGGCGCCGTACACTACATTTAAAAAATGCTCCTCTGGCAGCCGAGGTCGTTGTCGCACCTGGTCCTGAAAGAACGCTGTTAACGCTGGCCGGTGTTGCTCCTTGTAGGCACGATCCCAAAGCAGACGGTTTAGGTCGGCACCTGTAGCCGCTGCGTATTCTCGCTTGGTTGCGTCGCTAATGCTGACGGCCCGGGCCGTGAGGCTCTTCTGGGCACATGTGGTAAACACAGAGACCCAGAGGTCAGCACAGTAGTCCTTGCCGGCGTAGCTTTCGCCCGTGACAAGCAGGATAAGCTTCGGTTCCATGGGCGCTTTCGGGAGCGGACAGGTGTAAGCCAGCACATTGCGCGGATCCAAGTTGCGTTTGAGACGGGCCAGGCGTGGCCGGTTTGGTCCAAAAGCCTTGACAGCCAGTGCCGCGTCTCTCGGGTCCGGTCCGAGGTCCGCACCGTAAGCTCCGCTACTCATAGGCAACAAGTCCCCAGCGACATGGTAAACCCACCGCATAGCAGCTCGAGCGGCTTCCGTTCCATCTTGGTCGCGGGGCCAGACACCAGTTACTACGCAGGCAAAGTCCCAGTCTCGACAGCCGAAAGCTGTGGCATCAACCTTCACGTCGCTAACCGCTCCACCACCTTGCAGTAGATGGAGATAGCAGAGGGGCGAGGGACGAGTTTCAACGGCCGCCACCAGCATGTCGGCAATGTTCACTGCTCCGATGTCTTTTAAGAATAAACATCGCTTGAACGAGGAGGTTTTGCCGCCGCCGTGCCCGCCGTGCATGCCGGACCTGTACATCTCGGTGTCGAACAAACCGACGCCATCCACAGTCTTGAAACTGTTTTCCGGCCCCAAAATGTTACCAATATGTTTAGGCGTGAGCGTCTCGAAGGTGAGCATAGACGTAGAAGTTTCGAACATGGTTACGCCAAGAGACAGCTGGTCATTGTCCCAGTACAAATATGCGTCTGCAGAAGAATTCCGGGGAAGCTTGCTGGCAATGATTTTATCAAAATCGCTGAGCCTGAGCCGCGCCTCGAGGTGGTCCCTTAGCGGAACAACCCAATTTCGAATGGAATAGGTCGGAGCTGTGTGAGCTTTGAAGGTAATGCTGATCACGATGCCAAAGTTGGTCCCGGCGCCTCTCATTGCCCATAACAGATCGGTTTCGTTTTCCGGGCGTACAGCGCCAACTGGCCAGTGTTGACTTGGTACATGGCCAATGCAGAGGACCTGGCTAGATTCGACGCTGACCATCACGGCACCGACGATGGAGTCGCACGCGAGCCCGTGCAGCCTCGCCAGGTGCCCAATGCCGCCTTGTAGCCACAGCCCCGCGCCCACACTTGGGCGGGCTCCCAAGGGCACTACCAAGCCCTCTGCCATGGCCTTTCCGACGATATCTCCTGTCTTGCAGCCAGTCTCGACAACGACCAAGGAACAGGAATCGGTACCGAACTTTCTTTCATCCTCTCCAGCAGTGAGAATGTGTACTTGGTTAAAGGAGCCCATATCGACCGAGACGACATTTGGCCAGAGACAATGGCCGCTGTGACCCCCGCCAATGACAGCAAGACTGGCCCCGTGCTTCAGAGCCCATCGAACGCACTGCTGGACATGACGAACCTCTGTCGGTCTAACAATCGAGGCAGGGTGGTAGAGGCGAGCCTCCCTGTTTTTGACCACCTTATCCGCCTTAACCAATGGCACCTGCGCCGTCAGCTCCGGCAACGTGGTCGCATGTTGGGTAAACGCCGCCATGACGTCGGGCGAGCTGAATAAGAGCTGGTCTGGGTGCGCTTCCTCGCGACGGCCCAAGGCGCGGCAAACCTTACGCCAACGGACTCGGATAGCGTTGTCCACGTCCAAGTCCTGCATGACAAACCCCGCGATGAAAGGAGCAAAACAGTCCAGTGCTTCATCGTCATTTGCAACGCTAATGACTCCAGTAGGGAAAGAAGCTGTTCGATGGCAGACCAAGCCTTTGAGATTCAGGGCCCCGTCGCGATGGAAGACCACAACCATTCCGCCTTGTGGCCATTCAACAAGCATTTCCAGCGCCCGTTCGATGAACTTGTGTTTGGGCTTCATGCCAAACATGCTGTGGCAGAATAGGATGATGTCGTATTTTTCGCCGTTATCCTGCGTACCGGTAGTGGTACTGTTCCCTATGTTGTCCTGCAGAACGAATGGAGTTCGACGGATGTTTGGCGGGGTTTCCAGACAAGGTAGCGGGTACTCCGTCTCGGAGCTAG
>Ga0302325_10036093_pt1 | contig 10080 bp, 11 predicted proteins | sample Palsa_T0_2_FD_201948 | JGI IMG/M metagenome (GOLD analysis project Ga0302325, IMG submission 201948) | Peat permafrost microbial communities from Stordalen Mire near Abisko, Sweden - Palsa_T0_2 | ecosystem: Environmental > Terrestrial > Soil > Palsa > Peat permafrost | place: Sweden: Abisko... | reverse complement strand
GGCCGGGGCGCGGTCGGCGGGGCATCCCGGTGGAAGGCCGCCATGGCCAGGATTGGGGCGAGGTCGAACAGGATAAACGAGCTCCACGTGCCGGAAGGCCTGGGCAGCAGGCCGGCGACCTGGGCCTGCAGCAGGAAAACCAGGTCGGCGGCGACCGCCAGCGCCGCGATGGCCCGGGCCATCCGGCGGTGCCCGAGCACCAGCGCCGCGAAGACTATGATCCACGCGGAGTCAACGGCGTTCGTCACCACGGGCCAGGCGCCGTTAAGCGCGGGGGCCGCCAGGCTGGCGGGCAGCGCGGGCAGCCACGCGCCCTGATGGCGGCGCCAGGCCAGGACCGTGAGGTCCCCCAGGCCCTGCGACGCGTGCACCAGCGCCACCGCGAGCACCGCGCCCCGGACGGCCTGGCCCCAGGCGAAGTACCGGCGCGGCGCGCCCGCGCCGCCCAGGTACAGCCGGGCGGCCAGCCCGGCCACGCTGGCGACCTCCGCCCAGCCGGGCCGTCCGAACTCGAAGACGTACTCGTCTTCGCCCTCGTCGCCCGTCACCCGGCTGTCGAGGAAGGCGCCCGGAACCCCTGGGAGAGAACTCTTCATGGCGGATGTTTCCTCAGCCTGCCGAACTGCAGGCCGCGGGCGCCTTTCCGCCGCCCTCCAAGGCGAGCAGCGCGCAGAAGCTGGTTTCCCCCACCTTCCAGGTCTTGTCCTGGTACACGGCGACGCCCTCCTGCTTCGTAAGCACCGGTGTGCCGCTGATGAGGATGGAGTAGACGACCGTCGCCTGTGTCGGGGACGTCAGCTTCACCGACTGGACCGACGCGCCCGCGGTCTGCGCGGTCGACGACGTCGCGCTTGCCTTGATCTCCGTCGCGAACTTCTGACCGTTCTGGACGAGGGCGATCTTCGTGGCCGAGGGCGCCTTCCCGTTGAAGAACATCACCCAGTTCTTCTTGATCATCGCGATGGCCGCCGCCCCACTGCTTGCCGCCGGAGTAGACGCGGCAGCACTTGGCGAAGGTGAAGCAGACGCAGACGGAGACGCAGGTGCCGAGGCCGAAGCCGACGCCGACGCGGCAACCGAACTGCTACTGCTACTGCTACTGCTACTGCTGCAAGCCGCCAGCGCGGCGGCAAGGGCCAGACCGGCCACCGGAACCAGCAGGCTCCGGCGAGCCAGGGGTTGGATTCTCATTCGTGCGCCTCTCTCTGCGGTCCGGTACCGAGCTTAGCCGGTTCCGGAAATAACGTTCTCTCGCTAAGAGATCACTATTTCCAAAAGACGGCAACCGATCAACAGCGCCCACGGTCACATCTTGGTCACCGTCACCGTCACCGTCACCGGTGACTCACGTCACCGGTGAAGCGAGTCACGCGTCACGGCGACGCTTCCGGTGCCCCGGTCACCCCGGCGATGATCAGGTCGGCGAGCAAGCGGTAGGCGGCGGCGCTGCCGAGACCGGTCATGGCCGCCATCTCACCGCGCTGAATGGACTCCATCGTGGCGCCGGCCACCGCGCCGATGAAGGCTGCGTTGAAGGCGGCGTCGAGGACGCGCCCGGCCAGCCTGGCCGCCTGCACGAGTTCCTGGACTCGGCGTGCGGCGATGGCGGTGTTGTGCACGTAGATCTCGCGCGCAGGCGCGAACAGGTCGAGATCGGCGAAGAACGCGGTCGAGGCGGGCGCGAGCTCGGCGGAAATCGCTTCGAGGTAGGTACGGATGCGGCCCACCGGATCCGTCTCGAGGGCCAGCCGCGCCTCGACACGCTCGGTGGCGCCGCGGAAAAAGGCACGCACCACCGCCGTGATGAGCTGCTCCTTGCTCGGGGCCACGGCATACAGGGTCGACTTAGAGCATTGCAGCCGCTCGGCGAGGTCCTCGACGCTGAATTCCAGGAAGCCGGCCCCGAGGAACAGCTCGACAAGACCGTCCAGGATCTGGGCCCGCCGGGCGGACCGCCGGGGAACCCGGGGAACTCGGGGAACTCGGGTAGCGGGGGTCATACGCTGTACTGTACCCAGGTCGCTATTCAAGTACAGTTAATCGCATCGGCGGACTGCCCTGGAGGTTTCCGTGCCCGTTGAACGTCTCATGCCCACCCCCGAGGCGGCCGACCTCATCGAGCTCACCCGCAACATCGTCGACAAGGAGATGAGGCCCAACGTCGACGAAGCCGAGCGGACCGGTTCGTTCCCGCGACCTGTCTTTCTCACCCTGGGCCGGGCGGGTCTGCTCGGCCTCCCCTATCCGGAGACCTACGGCGGCGGTGGCCAGCCCTACGAGGTCTACCTGCAGGTTCTTGAGGAGATCGCCGCCGCGTGGGCAAGCGTCGGCGTGGGGGTGAGCGTGCACGCCCTCTCCTGCTTCGGCCTGTTCCACGCCGGAACGCAGGAGCAGAAACAGACCTGGCTTCCCGACCTGCTCGGTGGCGAGCTTCTTGGCGCCTACTGCCTGTCCGAGGCGCATGCCGGATCCGATCCCGCGGCCATGCGCACCCGCGCCGTGCGGGACACCGACGGCTACGTCATCACGGGTGCGAAGGCCTGGGTAACCCACGGCGGGCAGGCGGACTTCTACAAGGTCATGGCCCGCACCTCCGACGATAAGGGCAAGGGCGTGTCCTGCTTCCTCGTCCCCGCGGACTCCCCCGGTCTCACCGCCGACAAGCCGGAGGACAAGATGGGGCTCACCGGGTCCACGACGGCGACCATGCTGTTCGACGGCGTCCGCGTCCCGGTCGAGCGCCGGCTCGGCGCGGAGGGCGCGGGTCTTGCGATCGCGCTGGCCGGACTCGACGCGGGCCGTCTCGGCATCGCGGCCGTCGCGACCGGGCTCGCGCAGGGCGCCCTGGACGTCGCGGTGCGCTACGCCAAGGAGCGCGAGTCGTTCGGTACGCCGATCATCAGGCATCAGGGCCTGGCCTTCCTGCTCGCCGACATGGCCGCGGCGATCGAGTCGGCGCGCGCCACCTACCTCTACGCGGCCCGTCTGAAGGACGCGGGCCGCCGATTCTCACAGCAGGCCTCCATCGCGAAGCTGGTCGCCACCGACAACGCGATGAAGGTGACCACCGACGCCGTGCAGGTGCTCGGCGGAGCCGGCTACACCAAGGACTTCCCCGTCGAGCGCTACATGCGCGAGGCCAAGGTGATGCAGATCTTCGAAGGAACCAATCAGATCCAGCGTCTTGTCATCAGCCGCGGACTCGCGTTATCAGCTGCTAAAAAAGATGATCATCCCGAACGGACCCGGCCGACTCCCCGGGCAGGCGGTCTCTCCTCCACCGGGACCGGCCGCAGCCGCTGGCGCATCTCACCGTCGACGCGTTCGAATTGCCGCAGCTGCACCGGCGTCCCACCGTGGCGGGACGGCGTTCCTGACGGCGCTGTCGACGGCCCCGGCCGACGCCGCTCGGCGACAAGCATCAGCTCCGCCGCCATCACCGCGAGGTCGTGACTGGCCTGGTGCCGGTGCCCGCGGCTGCCCAGGTCCACCTGGGCGATGGCGTCGCGGCCATGCCCGGCGGCCGTGTCGAGGAGAACCGCTAGCTCGATGCCGTAGCCCACCGGAATGGAAAGCGACTCCATCAGGTCACGGCGGGCCGCCCACTCGCCGGCCAGCGGCTGCACCACCCCGGTCAGCTCGGGCCACCACAGGCTGAGCAGCGGTCGGGCCACTAGCTCGGTCACCCGGCCACCGTCGGCCGAGACCGAACCGTCGGCGCCGGCGTAGAGCCGCTCGTAGAACCCCTTGACGAGCTGCACCCCGGTGTCATCGAGCAGCGGGCCGAGCAGTCCCGTCACGAAGTGCGGACCCCAGTGGGTAAGGTCGGCGTCCACGAAGACGAGCACATCGCCCTTGGTCACAAGGAGCGACTTCCACAGCGCCTCGCCCTTGCCCGGCAGCGAGCCGAGCTCCGGCGCCACCTCTCGCGCCCGGTACACGATGGCGCCGGCCTGCGCCGCGACCCGCGACGTGGCGTCGGTGGAGTCCGAATCCATCACCACGAGCTCGTCGACAAGCCCTGTGTCCGCCGCGAGCCGCGCGATCGCGCTCACCACCCCGGCCACCGTGCGCTCCTCGTCGCGCGCCGGTATCACCACGCTGACCGTCACGCCCAGGTCCCTTTTCCTGTCGGCCAGCTGCCGCTCGGGCCAGTCTTGCCAGCGGCTCGTCCTTATCAAGGAGTTCAACTCAGCGCGGCGGCTAGGTCAGAGCGGCTGATATCCGTGCGCTGAAACAGCTCCGTGTCCTCCACCGCGCTCGGCGCGATCACGGCGAGGCGCGGCCTCAGGGAGTGCTCGACTGGAGGTTCGAGGCGAGTTCCCTGGCGAGGGAGCTGGTGTACCCGCGAAACACCTCGGTCAGCGGAATCGATGGATCGAGCAGCCATGAGGTCTCCATTCCGAACAGAAAAGCGGTGATCTCCGCGGCTTTGACGGCCGGATCGAGGTCACGGCGGTACCGGCCCGCGCGTTGGCCCCGCCGGATGCATTCGGCGATAATCTCCACCGAATCCCGGTACCTGCGCAGGAATCGCTCGTGCAGCGGGGCCTGGGGATCGAGGTTTTCGGTCAGGAGAACGATGAACAGGCCTACCAGATCGGCAGATCGCTCGAACCGCTCGGTCACCCTTTCGAGCTGCTCGATGATGTCGCCCGTTATGTCCGCGTTTGCCAGATCGTCGGCATCGCGGGCGTCGAGCACCGCGTTAAGCAACTGCTCCTTAGACGTGAAGTGGTGCAGCAGGCCCGCCGGGGTAACGCCGGCCTCCGCGGCGATCTGCCCGAGCGTGGTGCCGCGGCCGCCGTTGCGCGTCAGCAGGCGCTGAGCCACGGACAGGATCCGCTGCCGCCGGTCCTCACCCCGAGCGAAGAGCGTGGCATACCGCCGCTGATCAGCCACTTGACTCCCTCCAACCAACTTAATGAACGTACACTAGTTTGGTTTACGAACCTGTGACAAGACGTAACTGCAGCGCAATTTGATGCTGGGCTGCCAGGCGGGGCTTATCCACCTTGCCCGCGGCGTTCAGCGGAAGTTCGGAGCGGCGACGCGGACCCGGTCGGCCAACTCGGCGAACGTGAGCCGCAGCGGTCCGTCGGCCACCGCCTCGGCGTCACCGAAGCGGCTGCCCGCGCCGCGCACCATCTCGGGGATGGTCTGGAAGGTCGTGTCAGCGGTCGAGCGGCGGCAAGCCGGGCGAGATTGCAGCATTGAAAATTCCACTTAGCAATATAGGAGAACGTTATTCTCATTCTGGGCGTGCCGCAATGCCACTGCGGGATGGACATATTGAGAGCGAATATTCACTGTCCATCTCCACCACCTTCCACGCCTATCGGGGGATCGGAACGGCGCAGGCCCACCACACCGTCTCCACCGCGGTGCTTGGCATCGGTGCCACCTTCCACGACGCCGTGGAATGGGACGGCTGGCTCAGGTACCACCACGAGAGCAGCTACGTCGGCGCGGGCATGGGCTACGTCCGCGGCCAGATCGCCACCCCGGGCGGCTCCCTGACAGGACCGATGCGGACTCTATGGGACCGTCCAGCGTCGCCACCGTCGACCACTTCCTGCCAGTCCACTTCACGGCATATGACGTACTGGCCGGTCAAATCTTCAGCGCGGCGACAGGCAAGATGATTGCTGACGGGCGGTCCGCGTCGCGGTAGACCTCCTGGTCGGCCGGGAGCAGGCGGGTGGCGGTGGCGCGGGGCTCGCCGGTGCCGGTGTTGCGCGCGTAACGCGGGAAGGCGCCGCTCGAGACCTGGACCCGGATCCGGTGACCGCGCTTGAAGCGGTACGCGGTCGGCCACAGCCGGACCGTGGCCATGGTGATCACGTCGGCGCCGGTCAGGCTGACCAGACCGTCGCAGACGTTCCAGGACCGGTCGCGGTCATCGACGTCGCACAGCCGGACGAACACGTCGGCGTACGGGAGGCTGGAACGGAACCAGATCTCCGCGCTTACCTCGCCGATGATCTCGGTATCCGACTCGAGCGGTGCCGTGGTGTACGTCAGCACGTCCGGTCGGCCCTCAAGCGCGCTATTCTCGACCCGGCCGCTGCCCCGCCTGACCATGCGCACCCCGCCGACCGCGGGCGTGGGGTTCGCCGGGTTGTAGCGGTACCGGTCGGGCGCCGACTCGCCCGGCAACGCTCCGCCGGACAGCTCGCCGTACGGCTCGTCGGGCAGCGCAAGCGCACCGTCGGGTCGCAGTAGGAGACGGCACGGCGGATATCCGGGCGGCGGCCAGGATTCGAGGTCGCGCCAGGCGTCCTCCCCCATCACGAACAGCCGCACTGGCGCGCGCGGTGGCGGTTCCTCGCCCCTGGCGCAGGCAAGCCCGAACTCCAACGAATCGCGCATCGGGGTACCGTCAATGTCGAGGTGCGTCCACGGCCCGACCGTCAGCCGCGCGGGACGCCCGAGCGACTGCAGGACGCTGAAGTCGCGGAGCTGGCCGGGCAGGAAGATGTCGTACCAGCCGGCGATCGAGCTGACCGGGGCGGTCACCTCCGCCACCAGGTCCCGGTGGTTGATCGCCGCCCAGTACGGGTCGTCCGCGTCATGGCGGAGGATGTCCTCGACATACGAGGCGTGGTGGCCGACCGCGGCGACGTCCGCCTGCCCGAGCGGAAGCGTGGACAGGGCTCGCTGGTTCTTCCGCTCCGCGGCGAGTGCCCTGAGCATTCCGCCGCGGCGTTCCTGCCCGTCGACCAGGATGCCCCAGCCGAACGGTGTCTCGAGCGAGAACCCGTCGGCCCGCAGGAAGTCAAGCGTGAGCGCCGATTCGGTCTTTTCCGGGATGATCGCCTTGACCTCCGGCGGCATTCGGCCGGCGACCGCCCACTGCACGTAACCCATGTAGCTGAGGCCGAAGAGCACGATCGAGTCGCCGAACCACGGCTGCTTCACGATCCACTCCAGGGTCGCCACGCCGTCTTCGCGCTCATTCCGCATCGGCTCGAACGTCCCGCCCGAGCCGAACGTGCCGCGGGCGCTCTGCAGGATCACCTGGAATCCGCGTTCGGCCAGCGGCCTGACCAAGCCGGAGCTCAACATGCGCCCGCGCCCGTACGGAGTGCGTATCAGCGCCACCGGCAGCGAGTCACCGCCCGTCCGCGGTGCCCACCGGTCCGCGAGCAGTTCTGCCCCGTCCGGCATCGGCACCCGAAGGCCGCGCTGTACGACCAGGTCCCTGGTGATCGGGGGGTCAAGCTTCAGGAGGCGCTGGAAGAGATGGCTGGCCAGGTTCATGCCGCGGTCTCCTCGGCTGGGCGAAGCTAATGCGAGATTCTTACTAACAAATCTCGCGAGTGATGTTCTCACAGTATTCGCGACTTGCCCAGCTTGAGGATGTCACCGAAGCCGGCCGCCCGGACCGCGGCCTCGAGATCGGCGATGCCCGCGACGCCGAGTTCGCGGCTGAGCCGCAACGCCCGCTTCGGCCCGATGCCGGGCACCTTCGCGATCTCCTGGACGCCGGCGGGATCTTCGCCCTGAGCTCGTCCACACCTCTTGCTGTTATCAACGGCGAACGCCACTTTTCTTGCTGTTATCTCATTACGAATGAGATATTTCTTGCTGTTATCAGCCAACCAAGATTAGTGCTGAAGATCTGAGCGCCAGCGCAAGCACACCTCTGCATGAGTGTGTGTTTACTTTTCTAGAGTGGGCCGAGGCTTGAGCGCGTCTGCTCTGCCTGAGCACTTCGGGAGTGCACTTGGGATCGATGGATGGCCGCGTCGCGATCGTCACCGGCGCGAGCCGCGGCATCGGGCAGCGCATCGCCGAGCGGTTCGCTGCCGAGGGCGCCGCCGTCGCGCTTGTGGCACGGACGCTCGCACCCGGCACGTCGCGGCCCCCCGGCTCGCTCGAGGAGGTCGCGGACCGCATCAGGGCGGGCGGCGGCAAGGCCGAGGTCCTCACCCCTCGGTCGAACCCGGCGACGCGATGGCGGACGCCGCCGTCGTCCTGTGCGGCACGCCACCCGGACGGGTGACCGGCGCGCGATCGCTATCGTCTAGCGGCCGGCGTCAGCGGCCCGCGGCGTAGATCCTCCGCACGACGTCTTCGATGTCGGGTTCCTCCACGGTGAGGTCGAGTACTTCGGCCTTATCCGAGACGGCCGCGAGCACCTTCGCCGCCGTGGTCTGCTCGGCGTCGAACGCGAGCCGCTGCCGGAGTCCGCCTGCCTCCGAGGAAAGGTGCCTGGCGCCGCCAAGGCCGGTCAGGTCCGGCATGGGCTCGGCCAGGTCGACCACGAGCACCCGCTCGACGCCGACGGTCCTCGACAGCCCGGGCAGGTCCCCGTCGTAGGCGAGCCTGCCGTGGTCGATCACCAGGATCCGGTCGCACAATCGCTCCACGTCACCCATGTCGTGCGTGGTGAGCAGCAGGGTGGTGCCGTGCAGGCGGCGCTCGCCGACGAGGAACTCCCGCAGCCGCTGCTTGGACAGCACGTCAAGGCCGATGGTCGGCTCGTCCAGGATCACCAGCCGCGGTGAGTGCAGCAGCGCGGCGGCGACCTCGGCCCGCATCCGCTGGCCAAGGGAGAGCTGGCGCACCGGGACGGACCAGAAGCTGCCGAGCTCGAGCCGTTCGACGAGTTCGGCGGTGCGGTCGCGTTCCTCGGCCCCGGTGAGCGCATGGATCGCGGCCAGGATACGGAACGACTCCCGCACCGGCAGGTCCCACCACAGCTGCGAACGCTGGCCGAACACGACCCCGACCTGCCGTGCCAGCCGCCGCCTGTCCGACACCGGGCGCAGCCCGCAGGTTCGGACGCTGCCCGCAGTGGGCACCAGGATTCCGGTGAGCATCTTGATGGTGGTCGACTTCCCGGCGCCGTTCGCGCCGATGTAGCCCACGGCCTCGCCTGGCTCGATCGCGAAGGTGAGGCCGTCGACCGCGGTGACCAGCCGCCTGCGCTTGCCGTCGCGTACCCGGAACTCGCGGGTGAGGCCGTCGGCCTCGATGATCGCACCGGTAGTGATCGCACCGGTATTGGTCGCACCGCTCATCCGCCGCCTCCCTGGTAGTGACGCAGTCCCCAGCGCCAGCACAGCAGCCCCATCAGCCACGACCACACCGCGGCGGCAGGGGCATACCAGCCGAGCCACGCCGGCAGCCAGTTCGGTCCTGGCAGGCCGAGTATCGTCACCGCCGGCAGGTAGGCGGTGAAGGCCATGGGGAAGAAGAACCCGAACACGAGCTTGAGTGGCCGCGACCAGACCGCGGCGGGCTGGGTGGCGGCATAGCGCCCGCCGTACACGAAGGCGTTGGTCATCTCCGCGCCGTCGAGGAGGAAGAACTGCAGCCCGGCCGCCCATACGAACAGCCCCGCGAACGTGGCGTACCCGCTGACAATCGCGAGCGGCAGCAGCACCGCGGTGCGCGGGCCCCAGGTCACTCCGGCGGTGGCCAGGCCGACGCCGAGCGCGGCGGCACCGATCGCCGCCCGAGCCAGCCGGCGCAGCGAGATGTCGCTGGTGATCAGCTGGAGCAAGATGGGCTGCGGGCGCAGGTAGAAGACGTCAAGGGTGCCGGCCCGCAGGAAGTCCGGCAGGGTGTCGAGGTGTCCGAAGGAGAGGTCGGCCAGCGAGAAGGACAGGTCGGCCAGGCCGAAGACGAGCAGGATCTGGTGGAAGCGCATACCGCCGAGGGCGGTGACGTTGCTGAACAGCACCCAGACCTCGGCCAGTTCGACCAGGCCGACCAGCGCGGAGCTGCCCAAGTCGATGGCGAAGTTGGCCCGGTAGACGCGCTGCGAGCGGGCGCGCGAGGCGAGGACGGCGCGGTAGGGCCGTAGTCTCTCGCTCAGCCCGGTCTCAGCCACCCTGCACCTCAAGCCGCCGGCGGCCCGCACGGGTGAGCAACTGGCCGATGGCCGCCACCCCGGCCAGCCACGCCAGCTGCGCGAGCGCAAGCTCGGCGGCGCTTCCTGCGCCGCCGAGCCCGGACAGCACGTCGACGGGGTACATCATGATGGACGGGAACGGCGTGGCCGCGGCGACGATCCGCAGCCAGTGCGGGAACAGCCCGATCGGCACGTAAAGACCGCCGAGGAAGCCG
>Ga0302325_10036092_pt1 | contig 10080 bp, 6 predicted proteins | sample Palsa_T0_2_FD_201948 | JGI IMG/M metagenome (GOLD analysis project Ga0302325, IMG submission 201948) | Peat permafrost microbial communities from Stordalen Mire near Abisko, Sweden - Palsa_T0_2 | ecosystem: Environmental > Terrestrial > Soil > Palsa > Peat permafrost | place: Sweden: Abisko... | reverse complement strand
CTCAATGCAGGGAAGTACGGGCTCGGGCTGCTCTCGTTCGCGCTGTTCCAGCCGGTCGATGTCATGGCCGACGTCATCAAGAAGTACCACGGCGCCCAGGACGAGGCGCGGCAGGCGCAGACCGAACCGCTGACCCGGGTCCGCAACGACCGCGTCGGCGCCTACACGCTGGTGCACTGCACCGACGACATCGAGGAGGCCGCGCACTACGGGTTGTGGGACTCGGTGCACTGGTGGTACCAGAACAATGCCGAGTACATCCTCGAGTGGGAGCTCCCGAACCTGACCCCGGAGGAGCAGGCGGCGACCTTCCCGTTGCTCAAGGACATTCTGGAGGGCAACGTCGACATCAAGCGGTACACCGACGAGGACATGATCATCATCGGCACGCCGGAGGAGTGTCTCGAGAAGATCCTGCGCTATGAGGGCGCGGGTATCGACCAGCTTCTGGCCTACCAGCAATTCGGCATGTTGCCGCACGACAAGGTCATGCGCAGTATCGAGCTCCTGGGCACGAAGATCATTCCCGAGCTCGAGGCGCGCGGGCACCGGGTCGACTACTCCGGACTTACCGGTGGTACGCGGCCGTGACCAGTGGCCCCCGATGAGCGGGGCCTGGCTGCTGTGTGCGGCGGTGGCCGTACCCGGGGCGTGAGCACCTTCCGGTGACCGCGCCCGGGGGGGCCGAGGGGGTGAGCGAACGGCACACCGAGGTGGCCGGGGGAGCCATCCGGTCATGGTGGGGTGGCGACGGTCCTGTAGTGGTCGTCCTCCACCACTCGTTCGGGAATCCCGGCTGGCTCCCCTTCCACCGCGAACTGAGCGAGCGCAGCACGGTCGTGGCCCCTGATCTCCCGGGGTTCGGCGGGTCGGCCCAGCCGGCCTGGGCGCGCCACCCTCGGGACCTGGCGCTGTTGATGGCCTGGTGGATACGCGCGCAGGACTTCGGACAGGTGACCCTGGTCGGATGCGGGTTCGGGGGATGGGTGGCCGCCGAGTTGAGCACGATGAGCCCCGAGCTGCTGGCCGGCCTGGTCCTCGTCGCGCCCGCCGGGCTCTTGCCGAAGGAGGGACGGATCCTCGACCAGGTGCTGATATCGCACTCTGAGTACGTGCACGCCGCCTTCGAAGACCAGAAGGCCTATGAAGCGGTCTACGGCACCGACCTCACCGACGAACTTCTGCTGGCCTGGGACATGAACCGCGAGATGACCACCCGGGTGGCATGGAAGCCGTACATGTACAACCGCCGGCTCCCACCGCTCCTGGCACACGTGCAGGTGCCGACCCTGGTGGTGGCGGCGGAGTCCGATCGGATCATTCCACGGTCGTGTGCGGAGCAGTACGTCGAACTCATACCGCAGGCCCACCTCGAGATCGTCCCGAACTGCGGTCACGCCGTGGACATGGAGCAGCCGTCGGTGTTGGCCGGGCACGTGGCCGCGCACCTGCCCGGCGCCCGCTAGCGGCGACGAAAGGGAGACATGTTCCTCAGTTACTTCACCGAGCAGCCGATGAGCACCTACCCCGAGGACGAGGGGTTGGCCGCAGGGTTCACCTCGGTGCTGTTCTCGAACAAGTTCTTCGACCCCGTCGAAGGGAGCCGCCTCTATCGGGAGCGGCTGGCCGAGTACCGGCTGGCGGAGGAGGTGGGCTACGACGGCATCATGGTCAACGAACACCACAACGCGCCGTACTGCATGCAGCCGCGCATCACGGTATGGTCCAGCATTCTGGCCGCCGTCACCGAACGGGCCAAGATCATCCAGTTGGGCAACCCCCTCCCCACCTACGACAGCCCACTCCAGTTCGCCGAGGAGATCGCCATGATCGACATGATCTCCGAGGGCCGATTGGTCTCGGGGATCGTGCGGGGCGCCGGCCAGGAGCAGATCTGCCTCAACGCGAACCCGGCCTACAACCGCGAGCGTTTCGACGAGGCCCATGACCTTTTGGTCAAGACGTTCACCGAGGACGGGCCGTTCTCCTGGGAGGGCGAGCACTACCAGTACCGGGTGGTGAACCCCTGGGCCCGTCCGCTCCAGAAGCCCCACCCCCGGATATGGGTCCCCGGGGTCTTCAGCGCCGAGACGCTCGAGTGGGCCGCCCGGCACCGCTACCCCTACATCTCCCTGAATACGCCGCTGCATCTGACCGGCCAACTCTGGGAGATCTACGACAACGCGGCGCGGGCGGTGGGGTACGAACCCGGCCCGGAGAACCGGGGCTACCTCCTGCGCGTCCATGTCCAGGACACCGAGGAGAAAGCACTCGAATGCGCCCGGGAGTTCATGTGGATGCAGGGGCAGTTCACCGGCGTCGGCCACCCCTACTGGGTGAGCCCGTCGGGGTACGGCTCGCCGGATCGACGCCTCCTCTACACCAAACTGGCCAACGGGTTGATCCCGCGCATCAACGCTGCCTCCTTCGAGGAGCAGCTGGCGAGCCACGAGATCGTGGCCGGCACCCCCGATCAGGTGATCGCCGCCCTGCGCGTCGTGCTCGAGACCTGCCGGCCGAGCATTCTGATGCTGTGGGGCAACGACGGGAAGGTCGGTCACCCCGACGCCATGCGCTGTATAGAGCTCACGGGACAAGAGGTGCTCCCCGCCCTGCGGGAGATGGGCGATGAGCTCGGCCTCCACGACCCCTTCGCGCTCGATACGCCCGTCAGCCTGGCCTACACGCCGCCCGACCAGCTGAGGGCTTCGACTGGGACACCAGTCTGATGGGCCGCCGATTCGCGGGAGTGGCAGTTTCTGGCTCGAGGGGAGAGGGGGGCGCAGGGAAACGCCGGTGAGGTGTCGGAAAGAATCCAGCCGTTGCGTGAGCAGGGTATGAGCTCTCTATGTAGAGTCATGTAAGAGCTATATATATTTAAATATCGATAGGGGAGGGAACGTGAAGATGAGACGACTTCGTGCCCTGGCGGCACTTTCAGGAGCATTCGCCATCGGCTTGACGATGTGTACTGCTACCGCATCCGGGGCCAGTGGCGGCAGCAAGTCGCCGATCGTGGTCGGCGGTGTGGCGCAGCTGGCTGACTATTCGGGCATCGCCGACGGGTTCAACGCCCGGATAGCCCAGTTCAACAAGGCCGGCGGTGTCGAGGGACACAAGATCCAGTTCCTGGGCGTCCAGGACGACGGTGGAAGTCCGACGACGGATCAGTCGGTCGTCCAGCAGCTGGTGGAAGAGGACCACGTCGACGTGGTCGCTCCGATCGCCAGCGAGGTCTTCGGCCCTTCGGGAAGCACGTTCTTGACCCAGCACAAGGTGCCGTTCTTCGGATGGGCGGTCGCACCCAACTGGTGCAACGAGTCCTATGCCTTCTCTGCCGACGGCTGTCTCATCCTCACCAACGGCCAGGTCTCGCTGGCAACCGGTGGCGCCCTGGCGACGTACCTCAAGTCGATCGGGAAGAAGGCGGCCGGCACCACGGTGGCCATCGTTAACGGGGACATCCCCACCGCGGCCGCGTCGGGCGCCTACGAGGCGGGACTGTTCGAGGCCGCTGGTTTCAAGGTGGTCTTCAACAAGGGCATCGTCCCGATCAACGGCGCGTCGATCAACTACACGCCGTACGTACAGCAGATCGAGGCCTCCAATCCGGGTGTCGTCTTCCTTTCACTCGACTTCGCCTCGGCGACCGGGCTCAGCGCCGCCTTCAGCGCGGCCGGCTACAAAGGGATCCTCTACAGCCCGGTGGGCTACAGCGAGGGACTCCTCGAGGCTGAGCCCAGCGTCAAGGCTGCCCTGCAGGGGGAGGTCGTTGACTCGGAGTTTCCCGCGGCGGAGGACAACAGTGCCGCGATTGCGGGGATCGAAAAAGCGCTCAAGGCCATCGGCAAGTCCGAACCGCTGGGCTTGGGGGCTGCGATCGGGTACTACGACGCCGACATGCTCGTCCAGATGTTGCAGAACGCGGCGAAGAAGGGCAAGCCGCTGACCGGTCCGGGTATCACCGCGGCCGCCAACAGCGGGTTCACGTACAAGGTGACCGCCACGGGCGGGTCGTGCGCGGAGACTTTCCCGGCGGCCCATGTCGCCGGCACCGTCGGCATCACCCTCATGCAAGTGGAGGGGGCCCAGTACAAGCTGAAGGTGCCGTACACGTGCTTTAAGAACGTCAAGGCTCCAGCCGGTAGCTGAACCCGGGCGGTCTGGTTGGGCGGGGCAAACCCCCGCTCAACCCGACCGCTGCTCTCTCCTTGACTCACGGGCGTCTCGTCGGGAGCGGCCCGGTATCGAATGCATGGCTAAGTTGTCAGCGAGGAGGTCGGCTGATGGCGCTGTGCCTGGGGATCGACGTCGGGGGAACATTTACTGACGCCGTCCTGACGGATGGTTCGAAGGTCTGGCGGGCGAAGTCACCAACGGTGGCCACCGACCTCGGGCAGTCGGTGCTCACCGCTACGGCACTTCTGGCCCAGCGAGCGGATTCGACGTTGTCCGAGCTCCTGCCCCGGATCGCCCGCTTCGGTCTGGGCACCACCGCCGTGACCAATGTCCTCACGGCGCGTACCGGTGTCCGCGTCGGCCTCGTCACGACCGCCGGATTCGAGGACTCTCTCCCCTTGGCCAAGGGGCGTCGTGTCAATGACGGGATCTGGTCCGTCTACCCCGAGGCGATAGTCCCACGCGAACGCATTGTGGGCGTGCGCGAGCGGGTCGATCGCGACGGTCACGTGCTCATTGCCCTCGACCCGGAGGCCGCGGTCGAGGCGGCCCGCCAGCTCGTCGAAGAACACCAGGTCGCGTCCCTGGCCGTTTCGTTTCTCTGGTCCTTTAAGAATCCGGACCACGAATTCCGGGCGGCCGCGGCAATCCGAGAAGCCTTCCCCTCCCTTCCGGTGATCTCCGGCGCCGATCGCCAGCCCACTATCCGCGAATTCGAGAGGACCGCCTATGCGGTCCTCAATGCCTATGCCGTGGCTGCCGTGCCGGGTATTGAGCAGCTGTCCCGGACGCTGGAAGAGCTTGGATTGGTCGTCCCGGTCCTCCTCGTGCATTCGTCCGGGGGGGCGATGACGGCTACCGAGGCACGGCATGCCCCGATACTCCTGGCGGGGTCGGGTCCTGCGGCCGGTGTGGCGGCCTCCCTCTCGGTCGCCAAGGCTGCAGCACAGAAGAACCTCGTCACGTGTGACATGGGGGGCACCTCATTCGACGTTGCCGTCGTGACCGATCAGCGAGTTCCACGGCGCACCCGTTCGGAACTTGCCGGACTCCTGACGTCGCTGCCCATGGTCGATACCGAGTCCATCGGGGCCGGCGGTGGATCGATTGCCTGGGTCGACGCCCGGGGCATGCTGCGGGTCGGACCACATTCGGCGGGCGCCGATCCCGGACCGGCCTGTTACGGCCGGGGAGGGCAAAGTCCGACGGTCACCGATGCCCTTGTTGTGCTGGGTTTTCTCGACCCCGATCGATTTCTCGGCGGTGACATGCGGCTGGACGTCGACGCCGCGCAGGCCGCCTGTGCCGGTCTCGGCGCGGCCCTCGGGCTCGATGCCGAGGAATGCGCCTGGGGGATCCGCCGATTGGCGCTCGAGGGCATGGCCACGGCGGTGCGCTCCCTCCTCGACGCCCGGGGACTGGGCGGCGCCGACTTCTCGCTGATCAGCTACGGAGGTTGTGGGGCCCTCTTCACGGCCGATCTGGCGACGACCCTGGGGATCGACCACGTTCTCATACCCGAGCTCTCGTCGGTCCTCTCTGCATTCGGAGCGGCCACCGCCGATCTGCAACGGGAACGGGTGCGCTCCTTGGCTTGCCTGCTTCCCGGTGGTGAGGAAACACTCGAGAAGGTCGCCGAAGAGCTCCGGGCCCAGGTACGGCGGGACCTCGAGGCCGACGGTGTCGACCCCTCTGACGGCACGGTCCGCCTGGAAGCGGACCTGCGTTTCCGACGTCAGGTGTGGGAGCTCACCCTCCCCGTCGCCGGCGATCGGATCGATGCGGACGCCATCAAGGATCTTCTGCGTCGCTTCCACGAAGAGTACGTGCGACGCTACGGTGCCGGTTCGACCATGATGGCGGCGCCGGTCGAGCTGGTGACGTTGCGGGCGCTCGGAACTGCCGCCACCGTGAAGCCGACAATAGTCACGGGCCGGCGCGGTGGGGTCAAGGCGGGCACGGCCCCCCGCCCGGTGGGCCAACGGAGGGTGCGCGTCGAACGGGGCAAGACCGGTTGGCGCAAGGTTCCGGTGTTCGACGGGGCGACGCTGCGGTCTGGACATGCGATCGAAGGACCTGCGCTCATCGACGAACTCGACACGACGGTGTGGGTCCCCCCGGGAGCGCGTGCCACGGTGGCTCGCAGCAACACCGTGGACATCGCGGTGGGATCTGGCGCTACCTCGCGGTCCCGCACGACGGCGGCGACCCGTGACCCCATCGGATTGGAGCTCTTGCGATCACAACTCCAAGCCGTGGTCGACGGTGCGGCAGGGACGATCGAGCGCACGGCGATCAGTCCTGTCGTGACGGAGTCGAAGGACTATTCGGCCACGTTGCTCGACGCCGACGGTGGTCTGGTGGCCGGTGGCGGCTTCATCACCTACCACTGGGTCGCCGCCACCCGGGCCGTGCGGGCGACGATGGAGCGCTACGGCGACTCCATCGTGGCCGGTGACGTGTTCCTCGCCAACGATCCCTACCACGGCGGCGGTCTGCATCCGAACGACGTGTTCGTGCAGCGGCCGATCTTCGTCGAGGGCAGGCTCATCGCCTGGGTGGCCCTGTCGGCTCACCTCATCGACATGGGCGGCATGGTGATGGGGTCGTTCGCACCGGCGGCGAGTGAGTGCTTCCAGGAGGCACTCCGCATTCCCCCCGTGCGCATCCTGCGCAAGGGCGTCGAGGTCGAAGAGGTCTGGGACATCTTCCGCACCAATGTGCGCCTCGATGTCCTGGTGGAGATGGATCTCCGCGGCTTGGTCGCCGGAGCCAACGTCGCCCATCAAAAGGTGGTCGACCTGGTCCGTAAGCGGGGCGTGGCATCGCTGGCCGACGGCATGCGTGCCCTCCAGCGGCTTTCGGAGATCGAACTGCGCAAACGCATCGCCCTGTTGGCGGACGGGTCGTACCGGGCGACCGGCTGGGTGGAGTGGGACGACGAGCTCTTCGAGGTCCCCTGCACCTTGACGGTGTCCGGTGAGTCACTCCACTTCGATCTCACCGGTGCCGCCCCGCAGGCACCACACTTCTTCAATTCACAGCCGTACATCGTCAAGAGCAGCTTCGTGATGGACGCCGCCTGCCTCGTCGCCCCCGATCTGCCCTACACCGAGGGGCTCCTGTCGCCGATCTCACTCGAATGTCCGGAGGGATCGATCGTGAACGCGGTTCCGCCGGCGCCCATGAATGCGGGCCACATCCACGTCGCCTTCACGGCCAGTGAGGTGATGGTGCAATGCCTTCGCCTGGCCATGTGGGCGTCCCCGGACTGGGCCATGCCCGCACCCGTGACGGGCTGGGGCTCCAATTCGGCCATCGCCCTCAACACCTGGTCGGCCATTGGCCTGAGTGGCACGTCGGATACCTGGATGTTGATGGACGGGGCGTACACGGGGGGAGGAGCCGGCGACGACCGCGACGGTCTCGATATGGGCGGCAGCCCGGTCGGATTCCCCCAGCCGGCACAAGTCCCCGACATCGAGATCCTGGAGTCGTGGTACCCCGTGCTCTTCGAGCGCCGCAGCGTGCGGTCCGGTCCACACGGTGCGGGCACGGCCCGGGCCGGGGGCGGGAACGACGTGAGCTTCCAGCCCCACGGTACGGATCGGCTGGTGGGACAGATGCTGGCCATGCGCGCCTACCTTCCGCTGGAAGGTGCCGCAGGAGGCATGCCGGGAGCCCGAACCGAGCTGTGGATCCGTCACGGCGACGGGCGGCGGGAACGGGTCTCGACGGCCGCCGCCGGCGTGGTGGTCGAGGCCGGAGAAGCGTTTGAGATCCGTTGCGCCAGCGGGGGTGGGATCGGTGATCCCCTCGACCGCACCGCGCAATTGGTGGCCGACGACGTTGCCCACGGTCGCCTCACTGCGGTGGAGGCAGCCGAGAGCTACGGCGTCGTGCTGGACGAGACCGGACGAGCCGTTCCCGATGCGACCAGGAAGCGCCGGGCGGCGCGGCGCAAGGACCGTCTCCGCCGCGCGACCCCGCCCGTCCGACCCTTCGCCAGCCCGGTGACGGCCACGGATGGCCCGTCCCTTCCCTTGTACCCGGGGGTGGTGCACCGAGAGGGTGTCGCCTTTGCCAGCGCATCGGGCGAACCTCTCGCGGCGGCGCCCGCGCACTGGACGGACGGGTGCCCGGTACTCGAGTCCCCGCCTGGTCCCGGGCCCGGAATCGTCACCCGTTGCTACCTTGACCCCAAGAGCGGGAGCCTACTCATGGTGGAGGCCGTCCCTCTGGGCGCGCCCCGCGCCTTCGAAGTCCGTCCTGACCACTGGAATGGGCAGAACCCGTGAGGACCTCGCGCAGTGTGTGCATGGCGCGGCGGGCGGCGACGAACGGGTCGAGCGCTGCCAGCTCGTCGGAATAGACCTCGACCTCCATGGGAGCGATGCACCCCCGCTCCCGCACTGCGCGAACGAGTCCCGCCAGATCTCCGGCGCCCGTCCCCGGGAGGAGGCGGTGGTGCATCATTTCGTGGGCCAGGTCCGCCGAGGGTACCGGCGCGACATCGCCCAGCTGCACCGCCAGGATCGATTCCCCGGGAAATCCGGAGTCGAAACGGCCGACATCCGTGCCGCGCAGGTGATGCCAGGAATCGACCATCACCCCGCCGTTGCCGCGTCCCGCCGCCCGCACGATCTCGTACGCCGTCGCGAGGTCGGGTATTCCGGACTGCGGGAAGTATTCGATGTGGGCGAGGAGGTCATGGTCGGCTGCTTGATCACACACCGACGCAAACGCAGAGGCGACGTCCGCAAGCGCGAGCGTGTCCCCGACTCGGCGGCCGCGGATCTCCAACACGGTGATGGAGCGCGCACCGAGCGAGGCCGCGGCGGCGACGAACTCGCCGGTGCTCGGGGCGCCCGCGTCGCCGGGAAGCCAATCCATCCTGCCATCGAGCTCCGCCACCGTGATCCCGTGGTCGTCCATGAATGTTCGAAGGTCGAGGTCGCTCCAACCCGCTGCGCGCGCCGTCCGGTACTCTTCGTAGTACAGGGAGATCCCCTGGAATCCGGCGTCGGCGGCAGCCCGGACGGTGAGGTCGAACGGTGCGCTGCGGACGGTGCCGCTGCACAGCACCAGATCGTCGCGTCCCAGCGGATGCGTCACGGTTCCGGAAGGTCCGGCGGAGGAATGGCCGCACGCCGCCGGCTCGTCAATGGCAGGCGGAGCGTCTGGAAAAGGAGCTGTGCGTGCAACCGACCGACATGTACCACGTGGGAATCGTCGTGCCGAGTCTCGAAGACGGGCAGGCACATTTCGCAGACCTGTTCGGAGTGCGATGGGCACCGGTTATTGAGGCCCCGACGGCCATGCGTACGTCCGACGGCACCGTGGCGACCGTGAACCTTCGGCTCGTCTATTCCGTCGATGCCCCGCACCTCGAACTGATCGAAGCGGTCCCCGGATCGATCTGGGTCCTCAATACGCATTCCAATATCCATCACATCGGATTTTGGTCCGACGACCTGGGGGGTGACTTGGGGCGACTCCACGGAGGCGGTTGCCCCCTCGAGGTGATGGGTGACAGCGGGGGGAGCGAGCCGCTGTTCTGGGCTTACCACAGCGATCGGTTCGGGGTCAGAATCGAGCTGGTAGACGCAGCACTGCGTGAGGTCATGCAGGCCGGATGGGACAGTGTGGCTCCCACCACGCTTACTTGAGCAGCGCTCCGGCGTCGATCGGCAGGGTGACGCCGGTGATATAGCGACCCGTGTCGCTGACCAGGAAGAGGATGGCTCCTGAAATGTCGGCCACTTCGACGTAGGGGACCGGGATCAGATTCATGGTGGCGAGGGCGCTCTCGGCGTCTTCCTTCGTCGGAGACTCGAGGTCCGGCCGGAACTGCCGGTAGACGTGCTCGTTCATGATCATGGGGGTGTTGACCGTGGTCGG
>Ga0302325_10036090_pt1 | contig 10080 bp, 4 predicted proteins | sample Palsa_T0_2_FD_201948 | JGI IMG/M metagenome (GOLD analysis project Ga0302325, IMG submission 201948) | Peat permafrost microbial communities from Stordalen Mire near Abisko, Sweden - Palsa_T0_2 | ecosystem: Environmental > Terrestrial > Soil > Palsa > Peat permafrost | place: Sweden: Abisko... | reverse complement strand
AATTGATGCTTCCACTTGCAAGGAATTAGACATAACTAGATGGTATGGAGGCCGGTGAGTGTATATGTAGCTAGTCAAGGAATGGGTTAGTATTAGGGGACTTTTTTGAGTATTTGACTACGAAGGAGAAGGCTAGAGAGCACTTCCAAAGGCAGGCGCTCTTATAATGATGTCATTTAAATTTTTCTATATGAATTAACCATTGGGTACCCATAAACCACTGGTTCTTGTTGAAATATAATAGTTTGGGCCGGGTTGGTTCCTAATTATAATGGGCCGGGTATGGTTCCTATAAAATAACCACCCAAACGACCCATCGAGGACACTGGAGAAAGTACTAACAATCCCCCTATTTTACCACCCCGCAATTGCTATAAACAAAAGCGGAGTAGGGAGATAGGGAGCAAACATTTGGAAAGCTATATAGGGGAAAGGGTTTAAGTGCTTAGATAATATCTATAACCCTAACACAAAACAAGTAAAGAGACCGGCGGGTATAAATGCAACAAAATATAGTCGGGTAAGATCGTCTGCTGAAAACCTAATCCGGGATTTACTAGAATCATAAACAACGGCCCTCGCCCTCCCACAAGGGGAAGAGCAGCCGGAACATCCAAGTCTTAATCCCTTAGAATAGCGTATTTAGACGTTTACATCTAACAAGAAAAGCATATAAACTTTACCGAGCGGAAAGACTAAGCGCTATAGACTTTAACAAGAGGGGACTACGACCGTTAGTAGCATATCGAAGAATAACTGGTAAACAAAACACATCTCCTACAAGACATTAGGCGACAATAAAAGACAACTTAACAATACTTAAAGCAGGGGACCTCCTATAGAGACTCCTATATGACAAGGTACTAACGGGTCACGAACTCTACTAGATACCACTAAACTAATAGCTTTGCTTATTTATACAAGTGTAATATGACTAAATAATACGTTTTTATTAAATACGAAATTGCGATAGCAATAATACAAGAAATAGATAAAATCTGCGTGTACCTAGGCTCGACTGTCCTAGCAATATAGCCAACTAATATAGACAGAGTAACTGCCTTAATAGCCTTAAGCTAGGGGAAAGAGAAAAGCCCAATAGAATAAAGACGTTGGAATATGCTCTTTAAAATAGCAATATAGTGCCTATAAAAATGCAACCTCTTAGTTGCATAGAAAGAGTCATATATGCTATAAAACCCTAAAATAGCTGTCCCAATATACCGAACAATGCCAAAAAGGCCAATTATTAGCGAGAAAGCTATAGCTTAAAACAAGGTATACAAAAATAAATAGTATAACGAATCGCACTTCTAATAGATCTAGTGAGAAAGCCCGCGGACTTTAAGTTTACGAAAAGGCACCTGGTGTCTAACACGCACGAAACCGCCGAGTATAGATACTAAACTCAAAGATAGACTAGACAAGAATAGCGAGGACGAAGACACCATCCCCTAGAAAAACTAAATATACTCGATGGTCACTGCAGCACCTTCCTTTCCTAGAATTACAAGGGTAAGCCTGCATGCGTGGTTCGAAATAACTTATCGTAGGGTGGCTAGAACGTCGGGTTCGATTCCTGATATACTGCTCCTGGTGGCGATGGCGCCCCTTCGACTAGCGGTGACGCTAGAAACCAAAAATCAACGATAAAGCAGTTTTGGCATATGTTTTTGTTATACCTTATACTTATAATCCCTATGCAAGTCTATACAGCTCTGCTGCCCAGCCTTCCACTGCACCGGGATACTCGAATTGATATAGGTCTGATGTATTATTTTCGGTATCAACTGCGTCCTGTTATCGATAAGATCCGAGCCTGGGGCTAGGATTTCTGAGCGGTGGATAGCATCGCTAGCGCCGTCTTCAAAGAGGAGAAAGATCAGGGTGCTAAAGGCGTTGACGAGGAAGCCGATTATAAGGAAGTTGATGACGAGGAAGATGACGGTGGCTCGGCGCATCTTGGTGATCCGACCCAGCAATGATGGGAGAGAGGTCTTATGGTGAGGAGGACAAGCAGAGAGGGCGCAGGTATGTGAGGTTGGGTCTGCATTAAAGAAGAGGGCGGCGTCTATACAATGTCGTAGTCGTGAAGAATAGGATTTAAGAGGCGCGTCGTTAAAGAAGCCATAGTATATCTCTGCTACCTTTTCAATCCCGTCAAAATCTGCAAAAGAGCGTCATTTGTCTCAATCTCAAGTATTTCGAAAAGGTAAAAGGACCGCCGAGAAGGGAAGAAGGGAACTTGGGAGGTTGAAATAGAAATGAAGGACAAGGGTCTGAACAAGATTTCTCTTATCGGCATCTGTATTTTTTCAAGGAGGCGTTCTCGGCTCTGACAACCGACATCTTAGCTCCTGGACTTTCAATTTCCGCCTCCAAACCTGAGCAGTTGCTACTTTGGCCTACGTTGAAGGTAAGTATTCCTGAGCACAGCCTAAGCACGTGCTAAGTAAGCCTGAACATGCGTTAACGAGCTATCTTAATATCACGGGGCCGCAAGGGCTCGTTTTGGATCCTCTAAGAGGATGTAGTAATACCGAAAATTAGGGAGGGGAATAGCTACTCACGAGAAGATATCTGTACGAGTCTATACGCCAATGTGAATAAACGGACACCACTCTAACGCCATCTCGGGCCGTCCCGCGCTCTCATCCTTGTAGCTTAAAATGGCCTTGTGTAGCGCTCCGGCGACGTCCAATTCCACGCTCCCATCGCTGTCACTGCCCCCTCCACCGTCCCCACCACCCTCGATAGCAGGCTTAGCACCTTCACCACCGTCCTCCTCGTGCTCATTCTCTAGCTCTCGGTCTCGGCAGGCATTGGCGCCGCCCCTGCCCTGGACAAACTCGAGCTCCTCATAGAAGCGACGCGCCACCTCACCGGCGGCTACATCGTCGGCACCCCACATGGTGCCGATAACATGTTGGAAGCCGAGCGCCTGCAAAGAGTTTGCGAGGTGGATGGCCTCATCGGCGAGACGTCCGTCAGCTAGCTCCGCTGTCGAGCAGGCCGAGAGGTAGGCTACCGTGCCGGCACCGTCTGCTACTGACAGTGGCTTCTCGGCGAACGCGCGCTCGAGGTTAGTAATGGTGAGCATGGCTGGTAGCCACTTGTCCCACTCCGGGGGCCGCCTGTTGCCAGGACGGGCGACATCATATTGCCCGTTGGCGTTTGCCACGTCGGCACCTTCCTCATTGTTCTCATTCCCGTCGTGGTCTTGCGGCTGCTGCTGCTGCTCTTTGTATCGCTCAACGAGGAGTAGGCCGCTCTGGGACGGGTCGTAGGCAACCGAGGCACCGTGGCAGGCGAAGTGCACAAAGGCGTGGCTCGGTAGCTGGCTGAGCACCGCGGCCGGATCCGGCTGGGAAAGGTGGGTGAGGAAGGAGGGGCCACCAGCGGTGGAAGAGAAGGACTCAGGCCCGAAAATGTCGTGGATCACTTTCTCCTCGGCAGCAGTATCAAGGTCGTGGTGCGGCGGTGGGTTTTGCGCCACCGTAACGAGGAGCATGTTTCGCTTCTTCAAACGTGCCCGCTCGCGCGAGGCTACAGCCACGGACATGGCTCGCTGTCCTTGCGCATGGTGAAAGGCCTTGAAGGACGAGATGTAGGATGACACGACGCGGCTGACGGTGTTGTCGGTGGAGCCGGGAGCATGGCAGCCCGCGGCGTGGAGAGGAGCGCGCCCTGCCTGGCCGCTCGTGATCCACCAGACGCGCTTCGTCTCCGTCAGCTGCGTCTTCTCGAGGATGGGTTGCACAGCGGCATCCCATAGCCACTCTAGGGCAGCAGCAGCCTGGTCTCTAATACTGCGAGCATGCTCCTCCTCCTGCTCCCTTCGCACGGCGTTGCGGCGAGCCTCGTTCCCCAGCCGATCGAAGAGTGCGAGCTTATCTTGCAGTTGCCCGAACTTTAGCTTGCGCAGCTTGACTTTCTTGATGCCATCTCTACTGACGACGAAGGCGTCGGAGCGGATTTGGGACACGTTGATGGTGATAATGGGGCCGTCCGAGGCCAGTTCCTTGACTTGGACCTCGGTTAGCAACCGCTGGAAGTTCTCGAAGCCCTCGACCTCTCTGATTTTGTCCTCCTCTTCTGAAAGGGAGTGAAGGAGTGCCTGTTGAAGCTGCCGGAGGCTCTGGAAGGATAGAGACGTGGAGCTCCCCTGCATTTGATGCGAAACCTGCGCCAACTCGGTTCTTAATCCAGCGTACTTGTCGGCCAAGACCTGCTCAACCGCGCGCAGCTTAGAAAGATCCTCGTTCTCTCGCATTGCAATTCCGGATGTGACACAGCGCGCCGCCTCGAGAGACCGAAGCGCCTCAAACACCGGCCGGCCGGCCTCGAGCGCGATGGACGCTGCAAACGAAGCAAGCCCCGATGCCTGCCTCACAGTCTCATACAGGTCCTGCTTAGGTACAGCCAGCAGGTTTTCCGTGGAGAGAAGCGCTATTGCTTGCTGCAATAGCTCGTGCGCATCGTCGAATTCCTTTTCCCTCCAGTGAAACAAGCCCCCTTGGATTGCTGCTGGGATTCGAATTGGTATGGGGGCATTATCGGTCTTTGCTGCCAAGATGAAGTTTTGCTTCGCCTCGGTGTATGCGTCCGTATCCGCGTTGTTGGAATCGTTGAACCGGCTCGTTAGCATCTTAGCGAGGTTCAAGCGGCGCTCGCCGAGTCTTGGATCGCTAATATCACTTAGCTTAGTAGCTTCTCTCCCCTTCGTAATGCCTTCATCCAGCATTCGGCCAGCTTCCTCTGGGGATCTGCCCTTCAATATTTGATATTGGACTGCGAATAGGTGTGCCACGGTTGCTAAGAGGTCTGCGCGATCTCCTACACGGAATCGTGCGTCAGATTGGGGGTCAAGGAAGTCCTTGAGCAGTGTCACGCCTTCCTGCCCCCAGACGCGATTCTGGGTCATTATTGCCTTAGTTCCGTATGATGTTGCAACTGAGCTGAGCACATGAGGGGTGTTGACATCGTCCTCGCTTAGTAGCTTCAAGGCGCGACGTTTATAAACGATGGCCTCTTCGAGTGCAGCCATCGCTGTTGCCCGACCCGTATAACGAAGGTGATGGCACTTTGCTTCGAGCATCTTGCCGTGTTGGCACAGGTTCATGGCGTGATTTGCCGGGAAGTCCTCGATAGTGCGACCTGGTCTATATTTTTCGAGCCTGTAGCCTGACGCTTCCATGGCCGCAACGAGGCTGCGATAAAATCCTGTAGCCCGAAAGTGGTCAAACAGAGCCGCACTCAGGTTCATATATGCCGCATCTGTGTCAGCTTCAGGCAACCCCTTGGCCATGTCGACTGCTCGATGGCCCTGCTCGATGGCTTCGTTCAAGTCTTCGAGAGATCCCGTACGCCTATGGCGCTCTCCAAGCATCGCCGACAGGCGACTAAGATTTCCGCAAGTCCAGTTGGTGGTTGGGCACTCTGCACCAACCCCTTTTCGCTGGACCTCTATGGCTTCGTCCAAGGGCTTAATGCGGTAATCTCGTTGAGCTCTTTCGAACAGTATCCCGGCAACATTGCTCTGAGTCTGCCACCACCCAAGGCATCCACGATCCATCAGCTCCATGGCATCGCGGCCTGCTAAGAGGGCGTCTTTAATTACCGTCTCAAAGGTTTCAGCGTCGTCTATGGTCTTTGACCATTCCCACAAAATGCCGCTGAAATGGCTTCGAATCAACCACTCCTTGGGGTCGCCTGGCAACAAGGCTTCGACAGCCATTCGGCTTACACGTGCTGCTTCTGCAAGATCAGCCTGGTTCTTCTCCTTACTCTGCTGGTATCTAAAAAGCCATGCTACGCCACCCCGGTCCAAGACTGTGGCTCGATGGGGGTACTCAATTGAGGCCGAGGCAATCCGCGACTCCCCGATCGCGGTTTCGATCTCCTCAGCCGAAGATGCCCAGGAAAGGCTACTATTTGCCAGCAAAGCCATATCAGCTAAGGTAAATCTAATGAATTCGGGTTGTAAAGTCTAAAGGTGCGGGCTCGATATTTCAAAGGACAAATTGACCCGCTGCCACGGATGAAATGAGATCAAAACTGTGATCTGAGGTGGTAAAAAGGACTGAGACTCCTAGAAAATTTGCCTCACCGAAGCCTTCAAAGAAGTTCGAGCAGTTGACTGGGTATCCTTCACCGCTTAGTATTGTACGACGCGAGAGGTCACATGTGCTAGGCACCAATTTGTTGAACGAGCACATGTGCGCTCGCTCACTATTTTTATCCCTCACAGCTTCTCACAACTTCCTCACGAAACACTCCTCACTCATTGCACTGCTTGATAATAGTCCGTCCCTTGTGTGTTCCTCTAACCAGTTCTTATTCGAATTCGCCGTGCACCTCGAGAATCCGTCGAGGCGTCAAGCAGCAGTCACCTGATCCGGAGCCTCTCAAGTCCTCGTAATCGTCCTGCTTTCGCAACTAACCCTCCTCTGCCACTTCACTAGAATATCGCAATGGCAAGTGACCCCACTCGCATCCAGGCGGTGCTTATCGGCATCGATTTGTACTCCGACACCAACGAAGACGAGAACCTTGATGGATGCGTCAGAGATGTTGAGAATATCTACGATATTCTTCATACCAAGCTCGGAATACCTTCCCAGAGTATTGCCACACTGACGGCGCATTGTGGCCGTGGATCGAATACCTCCTTCAGACGCACCGGCTCGCCAACAAGGGCGAATGTGCTCAATGAACTGGACAAATGGAAAAACATGCCAAAACAGCCTGGTGATGTCTTCATTTTCCACTATTCTGGTCATGGCGATAGGCGTCGCACGCAACACCGATTTCTGAAAGGTTTCAACGCCAAAGACGAACTTCTCTGCACTTTGAATGGAGAAATTTCGGACGTCGAATTGGGTAACAGATTGGACGAACTGGCAAAACAAGGCGTTACCGTGATCGCCATCCTCGACTGCTGCCATTCTGGAGGTCTAGATCGCAAAATCGAAAACAAAAACTCAGCGATGAACGAGCCTGGGGATAATCTCAACGACGAAAACGACACGAGGAAGGCTGGAGATTGCAAAATGAGAAGGGGGAAGCGCCGCTGTCGAAACAAAGATCCAGCGACGAACGAGCTTAGGGATAATCCCAACAACGCCAACGACACGAGGGAGCCAGGAGATCGCATCAAGGCTCTCGGGACACGAAACGCTAACATTGGACAGAGCTATTTATACAAACATCGCGGATACAACTTGATTGCGGCCTGTCAACCGCGCGAGTATGCCTGTGAGGTCTGGCGCGACGTCGACGGAGTGGAGAAGCCCCATGGAGCGCTGACTTACTACCTCGTGAAGTCAATGCGATCACTTGAAAATTCCATGGAACCTGTCACCTATGAGAGACTGCAGGGCGTATTGAAGGCCGAAATTCAGTCTGCCGACGATGTCGAACAGCAGCCCAGGTACTTGGGAGATCCAAACCGGATCCTCTTTTCTGCAGATATCCTGGAGGACGGGGCGCGGCGCCTTCGGGCCAACGTCATCGAGAAGACTAGCAACTCCGTGACATTGAATAAGGGCTTGTCATCCAGTATTGCCGTCGGAGATCAATTCCAGCTGTTTTCTCCATCCCAGTCGTTTATGGGTTTAGTCACGGCAGACCACAGTAGTGCCGTGGAAGTCGAGATCAGCAGTGCAGAAGATTCGAAAGCAAAAGCCGTACTCTATGGTGAGGAAGCGACATCTCTACTTGGCGTCGGTATTGGATGGATTGGTCAGCTATCAAAGCGAGCTCAGCCTGCCATTGTCCACATCCGTCTACCAGAGATGGATCCTGATGCCAGGCAGCGCCTCGAGCAAGACTGGCCCTCATATGTCGATCCGCGCATGCCCGTAGACTTGGATTTTAGCAACCCGGTGAACCCGGTGGCCTTCTCCGTCGACGTGAACCAAGGCATCTTCCAAGTTCGTGACGAGGACGGTCGACACATGCCTCACCTCCCCCGCGTGTATGCAGACGGTCCTTCCAATGTACAGCAGCTTATGGGCTTGCTCCATCACCTCTGCTCTTATCGACTCGTTGCTAATATACCTTGTTCCAAGTCGGCCAGCGCACCTTATTACGACTTCAAGATCGAGCCCACCGATCACAGCAAGAAAGATGCTCGTACGCTGGGGGCGTGGAGAGTGCGGTTCAAAAACCGACATGATGGGCCCCTCTATGTCACGATTCTGAATCTCAGCCCCGCTTATGGAATCGAAATGCTCTTCCCGAGAAAAGACAATGGTAGCCACGAAGTCGAGCGCGGGACCGAGATAGAGGATCGTGGAGTTGGATTCGTTATCGATATGGTCCCTCCAGAACTGCTTCTCGGCAGTGTGCCGCCAACTCTCTTTCTTAACGGGCCGTTGGAAGGAAGGGCTGAGACGGGTCCCATAGACCCAAACTTTGAGATGAAAGATGTGCTTAAGTTGTTTGTCACAACAGAAGCGGAGGACTTCAATCATTATGCACTGGCAGACCTGGAAGTGGATCCCGATAAGCTGGTAGAAAGGCTGGGAAAAAAATTGAGAGGGAGGCGTGCGAAACGACGAGAGCCCGAACTGCAGACTTGGACAGTGGACGAGATTGAGATTACAACCCCGAACAAGAAGCCGAAGACAAAGACATTTGCGAAGCGAAGTCTAATGCGCCGCGAGGCGATGGGCCGGAACTTGCTTATTGGCATTTCGATCACTGGTGGTGCCGCTATTTTGTTGGGTTGGATATTTTGGCCGGCATCTCGGCCATATGGTTGGATCCGGCTATATGGTTGACCCCGAAGGCAATGAATATTTTTTTTAAAAATTTAGAAGTTCTCCGCTTGGGGAGATCCTGGAGTTGATGTCCCACATAGTATATCCTGGGGGTGCCACGTGTCATATCGCTCAGCAACTCCTTTTCAAAAGTTGAACCCAGCTACTTTGCTATCCACATATACGGCACCGTGGGTCTGACAGCACTGTGATACCCACGGTACTGTAAGCAGCACGGTGCTGTCAAATCCACGGTACCGTAATTAGTACGGTACTGTACATGATCTCGGTATGGTACGTTCGAGGCGATGGAAACCGTTTATATCTTGAGGGGCGTTGGGTATTAATGGTTACCACCCGGAGTCGAACTGGCCTTTGTCCTCTGAATTTCCTAGCACATTTCACTCGCTTTCTAGGCACACGTCCGATGACGAGCTTCAGAGTTCGTGGGGGGAATTGTCCACATCCTGCGATAGTCTGTACCGTGTAGTAGATTTGACCGTACGGTGCTCATTTCTCGGTGCAGCAATAACTCAACTATGAGAACGGTTTTAGCGAACCCGGGAAGGTTTAATAAGGGACTTGTTTTGCTGTATATCGCAAAAGGCAAAAAGAGGCTTGCAGCCGAAATCGTTCCCAAGCTCTCACGTGATAATCTCCTACTTTCAGCTACCTCTAGTATTGGAACTGCTCCAATTCTAACACCCTAGTTCAAGCCTTTTTTTGGCTTCTTATTTGATTAGATTTTGCTCTACTTTAGCGGTCTGTGCCTTCTAGGCTCCACTTTTCGCCTTACTAAGGCGTAAAACGGCTGCTGCACGCCCTTTTTTGCCCTCTGCGATGTGTAGCAAAAACTTGGCTCTGCCTAATAATATTCTTCTACATCGTGCACCGCAAGGCAGCTTCACTCGAGGTTATGCCAGCCCAAGCATTCGGGCAGCATCGCGACATGCAACAAATTGTTATTGTCAGTTACATGCATCATGGCTATATATGGGTAGGATTTCCGAGCCTAGCTCTAGATTAAATAAAACCTGCACTACTATAAAGAACTAAAGAAAAACCTTCTCCCGAAATAGAAGTTTCTTCCGCCTATTTTATACCCTTGTAGTTTCTCTCTTCTTTATTCCACCTTTGCCCTTTAAAGTTTGTAGCTAGGGGATTATCTCTTGCAAGTCTAAGATATTTGATATGCTCTAGTTTATAAGGGACTAGATCCTTGATAGCTGGCTTTTATCTTTTATTAATAGCTTTAAGCTATATTATTAAAACTATCCTTACTAATGTTACTAGAGCTTTGACATTCTTAATATTG
>Ga0302325_10036089_pt1 | contig 10080 bp, 8 predicted proteins | sample Palsa_T0_2_FD_201948 | JGI IMG/M metagenome (GOLD analysis project Ga0302325, IMG submission 201948) | Peat permafrost microbial communities from Stordalen Mire near Abisko, Sweden - Palsa_T0_2 | ecosystem: Environmental > Terrestrial > Soil > Palsa > Peat permafrost | place: Sweden: Abisko... | reverse complement strand
CGGAACCCCAAGATCAAAATCCTCAGCCGGATGAACGAACCGTTGGTTCCCCCCTCCCCGCCACGGCCCCCGGACCCCGGCCCGGCGCCCCCGGCGGCTGGCTCCGGTCGCACCGCGATCGCGCCGTTTCCCCGCTGGCCCGCGGTGCCTGGGAGCTGCCCGCGCTGCTCGCGGCGGCGCTGCTGATCGCGAACTTCGCCGCGCAGCACTCGCTGCTGTCCTGGTCGGCCTGGCCGGTCACGTTCGCCGAGCTGGCCACGCCGGCGCTGCTGGCCATGGCCTCCACCCCGGCGATCCTCGGCGGCGGCATCGACATCTCGATCGCCCCGCTGTTCGCCTTCGTCTCGGTCGTCATCGAGGTGATGCTGCTGGCCCGTGGCGTCACCAGCGCGTTCATCGTCATCCCGATCGCGGTCGTGGTCGGCGCGCTGGTCGGCGCGGTCAACGGCGTCCTGGTCAACTACGGCCGGTACCAGGCGGTGGTCGCCACCCTCTGCATGAACTTCATCCTCTCCGGCTTCGCCCTCGGCTACGCCCCCGCCCCGGTGTCCGGCACCACCGGCTGGCTCACCGCGCTCGGCTCGACCGTCGGCGGCGTGCCCGGCGGGCTGATCTTGCTGGCGGTCCCGCTGCTGGTCTGGTGGGGCCTGAACCAGACCCCCTTCGTCAAGACCCTGCTCGCGGTCGGCGGCAGCGAGACCACCGCCTACACCGCCGGGGTGAACGTGCCCGCCGTCCGCGCCCTCGGCTACACGATCGGCGGCGCCATCGCGGGCCTGGCCGGCATCGCGATCGTGGCCCAGCTGCACCAGGCCGAAGCCGACGCCGGCTTCGTCACCCCGTTCATCCTGATGGCCATCGCCGCCGCCGCGATCGGCGGCAACTCCCTCGCGGGCGGGCGCGGCGGCCTGCTCGGCGCGCTCCTCGGCGCGGCCGTCATCTTCCTGATCGAGAACCTGCTCGGCTCGCTCGGCCTGTCCTCCTTCTGGTCCCAGGCGGTCTACGGCGCCACCCTCATCATCGCCGTCGTCTTCGCCGCCCTCAGCGCCATGCGAGCCCGCTCCAACCCCCGCTCCCATTCCCGCCCCCGCTCCAATCCCCGCCCCCGCTCCGGCCCCCACTCCAATCCCCGCTCGACCAATCCCCGCTCGACCAATCCCCGCTCGACCAACCCCCGCTCGACCAACCCCCGCTCCCGCTCCCGCTCCCGCTCCCACTCCCACTCCCGAGATAACAGCAAGAAGCGAAGGGAGGCAGGCGCATGACCAGCTTGGCACCGTCGCCAGCCCCGCCGGCCGGGGCGGACACCACCCTGCGCACTGCCCGGCGGGCGGCCGCGTTGCAGCGGAAGTTCCCGCTGCTGCAGTTCCTCGTGCTGATCGCCCTGGTCCTGTACGTCGGCTCTTCTGACGGGGACTTCAGCTGGGGTGACCTGTGGGCGCCGATCCTGCTCCAGGCGTCGTTCCTCGGCATCGCGTCGGCCGGGCAGACGCTGGCCATCCTGGTCGGCGGGCTGGACTTCTCGATCGCGGCCTACATCGTCGCGGGCAACCTGCTCACCACCCACCTGAGCGGCCTCGAGCACCGGAACTTCGCCGTCGTCGCCCTCCTGGTGCTGGTCATCTGCCTGGTCTGCGGCGGCGCCAGCGGCTGGCTCTGCCACCGGTTCCACCTGGAGCCGCTCGTCGTCACGCTGGGGATGAGCTCGGTCGTGGTCGGCGTGCTCCTCGGCACCGACACCACGCTGGTCAACGGGGCGGGCCCGGGCTGGCTGCAGAACTTCACCGCGCAGTCGTCGCACACCTTCGGCATCCCCATCCCGCCGATCGTCACCGCCTGGATCATCCTCGCCGTGGTCATCACCGTGATCTTGGTCAAGACCCCGCTGGGACGGAAGATCTACCTGGCCGGCGCGGGCCCGCGCGCGGCCGACCTGGCCGGCATCTCGACCAGGCGCGTCTGGACCGGCGTCTACGCCGCCAGCGCTGTCCTGGCCGGACTGGCCGGGGTGCTGCTGGCCGGGTTCAGCACCGGCGGCGACACCAACATCGGCAACAACTACCTGTTCCCCGGCCTCGCCGCGGTGATCGTCGGCGGCACCATGATGGGCGGCCGAGGCGACTACCTGCGCACCTGCCTCGGCGCCCTGATCATCACCGCGCTCAACTTCGTGATCTCGGTGCTGAACGTCAACGCGGCGGCCGCGCAGGTCATCTTCGGCGCGCTCATCCTCCTCACCGTCGCCCTCTACGGCCGCGAGAGGAGGCTGCGTGACCGCGTATAACCACTGCCCGTTCCTCCCCGCCTCTTCCCCGCTGCTACCCCAGCTCCTTCCACCCCACCTCATCCGCACCCCTTCTGACCGCTGGTCCCACGTCCACGCTCGCCCGGGCCCCCGCCCCGGACGCCAGGCGTCATCGTGTGCAGTTCGGGTCGTATGCGGCCCCCAACGGCACACGATCACGTCCACTCTGCTGCTGAAGTTGAGGAACTTGATGAGACTGCACCACGCCGGGATCAGCGTCCCGGACCTGGACCGCTCGCTGACGTGGTACTGCGAGGCGCTCGGGCTGCGGCCGGGGTTCCGTTTCGAGGTGCCGCCGATCGGGCTGCGCGGCGCATTCGCGCTCGGCGAGGGCAGCACCGGCGTGGAGCTACTGGAGATGGCGGGCGCGGTGCCGGGAGCGCCCAAGACCGACCCGCCGTCGGCCAACGCGATCCACGGCTTCAACCACGTGTGCTTCCACGTCGCTGACCTCGACGCGGCCTACTACCGGGTGATCGCCAGCGGCGCGGTCGCCGTCTGGGACCCGCGCGACTCGCCTGAGCCGGGGATGCGGATGGCCTACGTCACCGACCCCGACGGCAACCTCATCGAGCTGGTCGCTCCGGCTGTGCCCGATCCGTCCGTGCCCGATCCGTCCGTGCCCGATCAGGGCGGGCCGGGCCGGTGACCGCGTCGTTCACCGGGCAGCTGCTCCGCCGCGGCGACGCGGCGTTCGACGACGCCGCCGTCAGCCGGATCTTCAACCAGCGGCGGCCGTCGCCCCGGCCCGCCGCCGTGCTCCGCGCCGCCGACGCGGCCGACGTGGCGGCCGGGGTGCGGCTGGCGCAGGCGGAGGGGCTGCAGGTCGCCGTGCGCGCGGGCGGGCACAGCTGGGCCGCCTGGTCGCTGCGGGACGACACGCTGCTGATCGATCTGGCCGCCTTCACCGCCATGAGCTACGACGATGCCACCGGGGTCGCCACCGTCGGCCCGGCCGTCCGCGGCGGCGTTGACCTCGACCCGTTCCTGGTCGGCCGGGACCGGTTCTTCGCCGGCGGCCACTGCCCCACGGTCGGGCTCGGCGGCTTCCTGCTGCAGGGCGGCATGGGCTGGAACTGCCGGGGCTGGGGCTGGGCGGCCGAGTCGATCGAGGCGATCCAGGTGGTGACCGCCGACGGCGGCGTCGCCTGGTGCGACCAGTCCGAGAACGCCGACCTGTTCTGGGCCGCCCGCGGCTCCGGTCCCGGTTTCTTCGGCGTGGTCACCGCGTTCCGGCTGCGGACCAGGCCGCGCTACCGGGAGCTGACCCAGACCACGTACGTGTACCCGGCCGAGGCGGCCGAGGAGGTGCTCGGCTGGCTCCACCACGCCCGGCACGACGTGCCGCCGTCGGTCGAGCTGGTGGCGGTCGGGATCACCCCGCCGCTGCCGCCCGAGATGGACTACGCGGGGTCGGTCCTGGTGGTCGACGGCGTCAGCTTCGATGGCGGCCCGGGCGCGCTGACCGTGCTCGGCACCTGCCCGGTGGCAGGCAAGGCCCTGGTCAGCAAGATCGCCCAGCCGGTGACGATCGGGGAGCTGCGCGCGGAGCAGGTGCGCGCCAACCCCGAGGGGCACCGCTACACCGTTGACAATGCCTACCTGGCGGGGGAGACGGGCCCGCTGATCGGCGCTCTGACGCCTGCGTTCACCGAGCTGCCGACGGCCAAATCGTTCTCGCTCTGGTTCGACCTCGCGCACTTGCCGAACCGGCCGCTGTCGGACATGGCGCTGTCGGACATGGCGCTGTCGGATATGGCGCTGTCGGATATGGCGCTGTCGGTGCAGTCCGACCTTTACTTCGCCACCTACGTCGTTGGCGAGGAGCCCGCGCAGGACGGTGCCTGCCGGTCCTGGCTCGACGAGACCATGCGGCGCCTCGAGCCCTTCTCGGCCGGCTGCTACCTGGGCGACAGCGACCTGACCATCCGGCCCGACCGGTTCATGAGCGACGCGGCGTGGGACCGCTTCCGGCGGATCCGCGCGGCCCGCGACCCCGGCCGGCTCTTCGCCGGCTACGACTGCGCCGACGAGTCCGCCCTGAACGGCGGTCGCCCCGGCCCCGACCACGGCACCGGCCCTAACCACGGCACCGGCCCTATCCACGCAGCCGGCCCCACTCCCTGAACAGCAGACCGAGCATCAAACCGAGCACGCGGAGCGTTACCAGCCATGAGCATCACATACCTGAAGGAAGCGGTCCCGGCAGCGCAGGTGGCCAAGAACCTGGCCGACGTCAAGGAGACCGTGACCGGCGTCATCGCCGACATCCGCGAACGCGGTGACGAGGCGGTGCGCGAGTACTCGGCCAAGTTCGACCACTGGTCACCGGAGAGCTTCCGGCTCTCCGACAGCCAGATCGAGGACATCGTCGCGACCTTGCCACCGCAGGTCATCACCGACATCGAGTTCGTTCAGGAGCAGGTGCGCTCGTTCGCCAAGGCGCAGCTCGCCTCGATGACCGAGATCGAGGTGGAGACGCTGCCCGGCGTTTTCCTTGGCCAGAAGCACCTGCCGATCGCCTCCGCGGGCGCCTACATCCCGGGCGGCCGTTACCCGCTCACCGCCTCCGCGCACATGACCGTGCTGACCGCCAAAGCGGCCGGGGTCGAGCGGGTGGCGGCCTGCACCCCGCCGATCCGGGGCGAGATCCCGGCCGCCACCATCGCGGCGGCGCACCTGGCCGGGGCGGATGAGATCTACCTGCTCGGCGGCGTGCAGGCGGTCACCGCGCTGTCGCTCGGAACCGAGACCATCGGCCGGGTCGACCTGCTGGCGGGGCCGGGCAACGCCTACGTGGCCGAGGCCAAGCGGCAGCTGTTCGGCGAGGTCGGCATCGACCTGTTCGCCGGGCCGACCGAGATCCTGGTGATCGCGGACGCCGCCGCCGATCCCGAGGTCGTCGCGGTGGACCTGCTCTCGCAGGCCGAGCACGGGCCCGACTCGCCCGCGATCCTGGTGACCACCTCGCGCTCGCTGGGCGAGACGGTGCTCGGCTATATCGAGGCGATCCTGCCGGGCATGCCCACCAACGACTTCGCCGGGCCGGCCTGGCGCGACCACGGGCAGATCCTGGTGGTCGACTCCATCGACGAGGCGTACGCGGTCGCCGACGGCTTCGCCTCCGAGCACGTCGAGGTGCTGACCGAGTCCCCCAGGGACGCGCTGGCGGCGATGCGCAACTACGGCGCGCTCTTCCTCGGCGAGGGCACCTGCGTCTCCTACGGCGACAAGGTGATCGGCACCAACCACGTGCTGCCCACCCGCGGCGCCGCCCGCTACACCGGCGGGCTCTGGGTCGGCAAGTACCTCAAGACCGTCACCTACCAGGAGGTCCGCGCCCCAGAGTCGAGCGCTTTGCTCGGCGACGTCTGCGGCCGGGCCGCCCGGGTCGAGTATTTCGAGGGCCACGCCCGTTCCGGCGACATCCGCGCCGCCAAGATCCGCGGCACCCGCCCGGCCTGGCTCGCCCAGGCTTTGGACAACACGGCTCTGGATAACACAGCTTTGGATAACCGTTGAGCCCTGGACAACCGTCGGGCCCTGGACAACCGTCGGCCGAGGCGGTCGGCATCGCCGGGCCCACCCGCGCGGGCGAGCTCGGCGGGCAGACGGCGCTCGTCACCGGCGCAGGCAACGGGCTCGGCCGGGCGATCGCGGTCGCCCTGGCCGGGGCGGGCGCCCGGGTGATCCTCACCGGCCGGACCAAGACGAGGCTGGACGAGACGGCCGGGCTGGTTGCGCTTACGGGCGCTTCGGGCCGTTCGACGGTCGCGACGGCCGACGTGGCCAGCCCGGAGTCCGTTGACGCCCTCCGGGACGCGCTGGCCGCCGAGCAGATCGACCTGCTGGTCAACAACGCCGGGATCGGCGGGCCGGTCAAGGCGATCACCGACATCACCCCGGCCGAGTGGGACGAGGTCTTCGGCGCGAACGTCCGGTCCATCTACCTGATGTGCCGGGCCTTTCTGCCCGCCATGTACGAACGGGGGAGCGGCGACGTCATCAACATCGCCTCGGTCACCGGCAAGCGCCCGCTCACCAGGCGCACCCCGTACGCGGCGTCGAAGATGGCGGTGCTCGGCCTCACCCGCACCCTCGCCTTCGAGGCCGGCCCGCGCGGGGTCCGCGTCAACAGCCTCTCGCCCGGTCCCTGCCGCGGCGAGCGGATGACCCGCAACTTCACCGCCGAGGCGGCCGCCACCGGAACCAGCTACGCGCGGGCGCAGGAGGCGTTCGTCTCCCGGGCCGCGCTGCGCAGGCTGGTCGAGGAGGACGAGGTCGCCGCCGCCGTACTCGCGATGCTGCGCATGCCCGGCCTGTGCGGGGCCGACATCGACCTGTCGGCCGGCATGATCGCGCCCTCGTGATCGCCGTATTCATGAAGAGCACGGTCATGATCAGCACCGTCATGATCAGCACCGTCATGATCAGCACCGTCATCGCAAGAAGGAGCACACCGTGAGCGTGTCGTCGGCCCTGGTCATCGGGGGAGGGATAACCGGCAGCGTCCTCGCGCTCGCCCTGGCCGAGCGCGGGATCAGCGTGGACCTGGTGGAGCTCAGCCCGGTCTGGCGCGGCGTCGGCCACGGCATCACCGTGCAGGGCAACGCCCTGGCGGCGCTGGCCAAGGTCGGCGTGCTCGACGACGTCCTCAGCCGCGGTGTGCCGTTCAACCAGCTCCGCATGCGGCAGGCGGACGGGACGCTGATCGCCGAGGTGCCGACGCCGCGCACCGGCGGCCCCGAGCTCCCCGCCACCCTCGGCGCGCTCCGCTCCGACCTGCAGGACGTGCTCTGCGAGCGGGTGTACGCGGCCGGGGTCACGGTCCGGCTCGGGCTGACCGTGCGCGGCCTCGCCCAGGACAGCCACCGCGCGTACGCGGAGTTCTCCGACGGCAGCGCCGGCCGCTACGACCTCGTGGTCGGGGCGGACGGCATCAGGTCCACCGTCCGCGCGATGCTGGGGATCACCACCACGCCGCAGCCGACCGGGATGTCCATCTGGCGGGTAGTCGCGGACCGGCCGGCCGAGATGGACTGCGCCGAGGTCTACTACGGGGGCCCGCGCTACAAGGCCGGCTACGCCCCGATCTCGGCCGACAAGTGCTACGCCTACATTCTCGACACCGACGGCGCTCTCCGCGACTTCGGCGACCAGCCGGCCTGGGAGCTGATGTACGAGCGGTCGGCCGGGTACGGCGGGACCTGGGGCAAGATCCGGGAGACGATCGGCCCGGAGTCCAACGTCTCCCACACGCGGATCGAGTGGCTGCTCGTGCCTGACCCGTGGTTCCGGGGCCGGGTCATCGTCATTGGCGACGCCGCGCACGCCTGCCCGCCGCTGATCGCCCAGGGCGCCGCCATGTGCGCCGAGGACGCCGTGGTGCTGGCCGAGGTCGTCACCGGCGACCAGCCGCTGGAAACCGCGCTGCCCGCGTTCATGGCCCGCCGCCTGGACCGGGTCGAGCTCGTCGTCCGCAATTCGATGCGCCTGGTCCGCTGGGAGATGGGCCTGGAGCCGCACACCGAGGAGGACGTCGCCCGCACCATGAACTCAACCCTCGGCTTCCTCGCCGCCGCGGAGGCATAACCCGATGGCGAAGCGACTCAGTTCCGGGCGCCCCGCCCGGTCCGCGCGGCCCGTGGTCGACGCGCACGGGCACCTGCTCGTTCCCGAGGCGAACGCGCTGGCCGAAGGCCACCCGCGCGAGGCGGCGGACGCGGCCGCGGAGCAGGCTTCGTTCTCGGCGGCGAGCATCGCCGCCAACCAGGCGCAGATCCGGCGGGTCTGGCCGCAGCTGACCGACGTCGACCGCCGGCTCGCCGACCTGGACGCCATCGGGGTGGACGTGCAGGTCGTCGGGCCGATGCCGATGCACCGGTACTGGGCCGAGCCGGAGCTGGCGGTCAAGCTCACCACCGTCGTCAACGAGGCCGTCGCCGCGCACTGCGCAAACGGCCAGGGCAGGCTCTACGGCCTCGGCACCCTCCCGCTGCAGCACCCGGCGATCGCGGTCCGTGAGCTTGAGCGCGCCGTCGGCGAGCTCGGCCTCAAGGGCGTCAGCGTCTCCACCAACGTCGACGGCCGCGAGCTCGCCGACCCGATCTTCACCCCGGTCTGGGAGGCCGCCACCGACCTCGGGGCCGTCGTCTTCATCCATCCCTGGGGGTGCAGCCTCGGCGCGAGGCTCGGCGCGCACTTCCTCGGCAACACCTTCGGTCAGCCCGCCGAGACCGCGCTGGCGCTGTCGCACCTGATCTTCGGCGGCACGCTCGACCGCCACCCCGGCCTTAAGCTGCTGGCCGCGCACGGCGGCGGTTTCCTGCCCACCTACATCGGCCGCTCCGACCACGCCTGGGCCGAGCGCCCCGACGCGCGCGGCTGCGCCCAGCCGCCAAGCTCCTACCTGCGTAGGATCTGGTACGACGCGCTCGTGTACACCGCCCCGGCCCTCCGCCACCTCATCGAGGTGGTCGGCGCCGACAAGGTCATGCTCGGCACCGACTACCCCTTCGACATGGGCGTCACCGACCCGGTCGAGCGAGCCGCCGCGGCCGGTCTCCCCGCCGCCGACCTGACCGCCATCCTCAGCGGCAACGCCGCCGCCCTCTTCGGGATCAGTGGTCGCAGGCGGTGAGCGCGCATGAGACGTAGAAGTTCGTCACGTACCCGAGAGCGTCCGATCCCGGGTACGGGCTCGGGACCTTCTCCACGAGGGACACAAACACGTGGCCGCAGGGTCGGCCGCCCGCTTCCGCGAGCCAGGCGCGCCATGGCCCGGTCATCCGGGTGCGCAGCCACCGCTCGCACTCGGCGGTGAACTCCTCTTCATCCTGCGGAACGTCGCCGCCGCCCTCCTCCACCTTGAACCGCCAGCGCATCGCCGCCAGCGCGGGCGCGTCGTCGAGCTCTGCCCGGCGGATAACGACGTCACTCATGGCCCCACTCTCGCAGGCCGGCCCGCCCGGAACCGGGCGATCGACTGACCGGGCAAGACGGGCTCGACCGGCAGCGTCATCGGACGCCACGTCCGATTCCCCGTTCACACTGGCCTCAGCCCGCCTCGCTCCATACTGCTAGAGATCTTTAATAGAACAAATGATCTTGGTATCACAATTTGATTAGAGTCGATAGAACAGGTAGTCTTGGAGGCAGACAGCCAGAGGCATAATCCACCCCGGAAGGAGGTGGCCCAGAGTGTGCGAGACGGACGGCCGGATGTCGGCCGGGTCGGAGCCGGGGAGCGTGGCGGAGGCGCTGCGAACGGCGGTCGCGTGCCTGGACTACCTGATCCCGGTAGCCCCGGAGCTGCCGGCCGCGGCGTGCGGGGAGGTGCTGACAACGCTGGGCGAGGCGCGGTCGAAGCTCGCGGCCGCGCACGCGATCGTGCTGCGCCGGTTCGACGCGCTCGACGGGCATGACGCGGACGGGTACGGGTCATCGTCGGCGTGGCTGGCCGCGATGACGAAGATGACACGGAAGGACGCCAAGGCCTCCGTCAAGCAGATGCGGACCCTGGGGGAGCGCCCGCACCTGGCCGACGCCATGGCCAACAATGACGTCTCCGAGTCCTGGGCGGCGGAGATCGCCAATTGGCTGAAGAAGCTCCCCGAGGAACTGCGCGACGGGACGGAGAAGATCCTCGCTGACGCCGCCGTGGCGGGGGCGTCGCTGGAGGACCTGGCGACGATCACCGCGCACGCGCTGCGGCAGTGGCACGCTGATCACCCCGACCCCGACGACGACGGCGACTTCCGCGACCGGCAGGTCGC
>Ga0302325_10036088_pt1 | contig 10081 bp, 6 predicted proteins | sample Palsa_T0_2_FD_201948 | JGI IMG/M metagenome (GOLD analysis project Ga0302325, IMG submission 201948) | Peat permafrost microbial communities from Stordalen Mire near Abisko, Sweden - Palsa_T0_2 | ecosystem: Environmental > Terrestrial > Soil > Palsa > Peat permafrost | place: Sweden: Abisko... | reverse complement strand
TCGGTAGTAAGAAGATATGCAAGCTCAATAATCCTCGAAAATTCTTCCTCGAAGGAATCGAAGATCGTTTCTGGGCTCGAAGGACCTGCGGTAGCGAGGATAGTGGCTGTGATGTGCTGAATCTCGAGGAGAACTGCTACTTTTTGCTCTCTAGTCGAGAGGTTCCCCCTCTCTTTCATCATAAAAGAAGCAAATGATATTTCCCATTCATCGAGCAGATTGGGGGTGAGTTGAGATAGAGGATCAGCGTCTACCTCGCGCTCTTCTAGCTCTTGGAATTGAGACGATATCATTCGATGGTAAATCGAGCACATACAGCGATCCAAACAATCTCTGGCCTCGTGCACAGAGCTGAACATTGGGGTAACTGATGGCAAAGCAGGAGTGAACGCCGGATTTATGAACTTCCATTCGCGAGGTTTTGTGTCGATGAATAGTATGATCTGTAGCATCAATCTTCCAAAGATAGCTTCCAGCTGGACTGTAAATTCCCTTGAGTGTCGAGTCGAACAGGTGTTGTTGGAAACCCAGTGATAGTAGACATATACACCGTTCGTCATATGGACTAAAGCCGCTTCAAAATTACTTTGTAACATCTCGAAGCAAACAAAAATGGCGCAAGTCATAAGTACAATCTGCAGAGACGCATCATTTTCTGCATGCATCTTTTGACTCAGGCGTCTAACTGCTTTCGTGTGTTGGCATAAGGCAAGGCGAGGAATTGTTTCAAGTCCATTTTTGGGGATATTAAGTAGATGTTCAGACAATGAAGCCACAGCCACGACGGCATGACGAACCGGTTCTTCTTGCTGTGCAACTTGTAGTATATCTATTGTCCAGAAACTCGGGTCGAAAACACCACTCAGATATCCGGCTACCTTGGTACGGAAGAAATCGAATGCTCTCGCTTCAACGTTCGTTTGACTGGGTCCTTCAGAAATGGGGTTGGGGAATGCTGCAATGGGTTGATGCCGAAAATGGACGACTTTCAAAGGGTCTGGCTCGGAAATCGGGGTAAATGCACAGTTCCTGGAACTTTTCTGGCAAGGCGTACAGCAAGGCTCTAGTTTGTCGCAGCGAATGTGCCGGGATTTGCATGTGCTGCAGCCTCCTCTGGTTTTTGGTGCCCATTTGCGTTTGACGGTGCTCATTCTGGAGGAATTCGAGACTAGATGGGCTTGAAAGTGTGCTCCGGATCTCGGATTGTCGTTTCGATACGAAATATTTCCGCAAGGGGATAGACCATTGGAAGAATTAGCATTACAGTGCGCCAGGTGTCTCATTCAACCATCAGAGTAGTTAAAGAGGGGTAAAGAATTATTTCGAGTCATTTCAAAAATCGGCTTAGTCAATCATGAAATTGATTGGTGTCGTGGCACAGCAATGACGCTCAAAGTCAAGAATATGCACCTAGTGCTAAGCACTTGTACTAAAAGGGAGGAGGCTTCGCAGAACGTAAATTTGCACACAGAAAAAAGGTGCAGCCCATTGGCAAATTAAGTAAGCATATTTTCGTACAACCTTACGAGAAACGCTTGAGGCTTCACTAGGAAGCGATTACTGAAATTCAGACCGACGATCTGCATCCCGTATTGGGAATATTTCCGTACATGCTGATTTTCGGCCTGAGAGACCAGCTTCAATCCAACTGGCATCATGCGCAAAATGAATCAGCAACGTACAGGTCAAGGTGAGCCCCTGTTCTGATTCTCGCTACACCTCAATAAAATTATTACTTTTCAAGCAGGATCACGACCGTAGGAGTGACGATCTTCCAAGAGATGAGTGTATAAAGGTAGACGATGTTGGCTTTCTTCTTGCTACTATATCACTTCTATTTTCCTGTCTGAATTCATAATCCTCCTCAATATTTCAACCATGCTTCTCTTCTTCGCTCTCCTAGCCCTCCAAAGCTTCAAAATTTGCTCAGCAGCACCACTGGAAAATTCTCAGACGCAGATAAATCTTCCAAAACCTACCGGTCAATATCAAGTGGGACGCAGTGTTGCAGAACTCATAGACTACAGTCGAAAACAGCCCCTTGTGCAAGACGATGAACCAATAAAACTCATGATCTCAGTGTTTTATCCCCTTCCGCATCAGGAACATTCCACTTTTGGCGCTTACATGCCCCCTGAGACGGCAGCAATCGAGGACTATGAATTGGGCCTCACCGGTCTCGCGACACCAAATGGCACATTTGAAAAACTCGCGCTTCATGTGGCAGACAATCAAACCCCCGAGAGTTTTACGGATCCAACTACATGTGAACACCCGCTTGTTGTCTTCCAGCCTGCCCAAGGAACAACCCGCCACTTCTACAATCAAATCGTTTCCACAATTGCTAGCACTGGATACATCGTAGTCTCTATCGACGCAGCGTACGACGTCGACGTTGTCCAATATCTCGATGGTTCCTTGGCCTTATTCAACTCTACATTATGGGACACCACAGACCTAACCCTACTCAATGCAACTGGCTTCCCAGCCATCGAAACTCGAGTCGGAGACGTCAGTTTTGTGCTGGATTCTCTGTCTAACGCAACCTTTGCACACTCGCTTATCCCAAATCTGCCTCCATCAGGCTTGAACACCACCCACACGGCTATGTTTGGCCATTCGTTGGGAGGAGCAACTGCATTCTCAGTCCTCGAAGCCGACGATCGCATTTTGGGTGGGCTGGACATGGACGGTGGCCTCTGGGGTCCAGGTTTATTAAACAATACTTCGAAACCATTCATGCTCATGATGTCCGAAGGACACACTCGAGAAAACATCGAGGATGATCCTTGGTTGACTTTGGAGCAGGTTTGGCCGCACCTTACAGGGTGGAAGAGGGACATTATGGTTGCCGACACTGCACATTATGATTTCAGTGATTACCCGATCGTGTTCGAGACGCTGGGAATTTTCCCCACAAATGAGACTGTTTTGGGGAATATTAATCTTGGAACTCTGAAAGGGACGAGGGCACTAGAGATCGTGACTACTTATGTCGGAGCGTTTCTGGATTTTGTAATTCATGGGAAGAGTTCTGCGTTATTGGATGGCCCTGTGGAGAGATTTCCAGAGGTTACTTTCGAGTATTGAGTCTGTGTGCTTCTTTAAAAGTTTAGAGGGAATACTCATTCGGCATCGAGCGAGCAGCGGGCGTGTATTAATTACAACACTTCATTATAGCGTTCATTATATCAATGACAGTCGAGATTCGAAAATAATGATTCAAAAGATTTATACTGTTTTATTTTGATCGAAACCAAAGTGAAATCCGAGCTTACCTTTGAAAGTCGAAGTGTTGTGGTTGAAGATTAAGCGAGTCAAATCCGAGCCACGCTACGGTCTAATTTCTTTATCATTGATATAAATAACTTTTCTTAAGAGGCCCTAAAGCTCTTTGAAGCTAAGCTGCTATTTTAACATTCATTGTTTGTGGATGCTTATGAAAGACAACGCTGTTCATGTACTTTGTTTACCCAAAAAGCTGGTTTTTATATATCTTAGCACGTGGACACCCACCACTGACCCAAGTCTCGGATCGAATTATAGAAAAACGCATCAATTATTATAATCCAACTGACTCGTGCTTAGTCTCAAGTGAACAAGCGCCTATTCTAGAATGTGTCTCACCAAGGTCGTCTGCCCCTGCTGCGACAATATACACTCCAGGTTGTCGAAGATTTGCCCTGCAACTCCTGTTCAGCACTCACCACATTCATCTGAGCAACTGGATGATATTCACCGCGGGGAACCTATCAATTTCAATCCAGAGAGGCTGGTGACCTCCAATCCCGCTGCAACCACAAGTTTGCAGGTTGAAGCCTGCGCACATGTTTCCGAGATTTGTTGGAAATGTCGCGAGAAACAGGAGGAAAAGAGCAGTGAAGATCAGTCGCTAGACGCTATGATTTGGAAAAGACGGCTTAAGATTTTCCAGCACCGAATAAAGGTCAAAGTAAGCCCCAGCACTAGCCCAAAGAGAAAGGTAAGTGGAGTAGGTTCTGAGATTTTGACTTCGGAAAGATAGTAGAAAGTATTCGATTCCTTTGTTCTTATCATTGAATTTTTATATGGCCAGAATTTTAATTCGAATTATCAATAGATTTAATGGCATGCGCAGAAATTGCCTTTTACTCATAACTTCCTTCATAAAACTGCAAAAGTACCCGTTCGTCTCTGATGTCTACAAGTCAAGTTCCAGTTGCTGCATCAGGTAAGTAACGGTCTTGCCTAGCTACCGCCATCTATGCTTTATCCTAAGTCGCAGCAAATGATGAATGATTAATGTGCCTGAGTGCCGAGTGAGAATGATGAGTATTGAGTAGCAATCTAATTAGCAGCTAGTAGTGGAAATGGGCCTACGTAGTTACACAAATGACCTCAAATAACGTGCAATGGACTTAGCATTCTAAACACACCTTTTAACTTCCAAAATTTATATTCTACAAAAAGGAATAACGAGCCCACACCCCCCAAGTCTGTGGATTACAGGGCATTTCACTAACAAATAACCACTGAAGAAAAATTTGAATATTCTGCGTAATGTAAATAAATATTTATATAGATAGGGAGATTGTTATTTAGCTTCTCCTCTACTAAATTATCAAGTTTAAGAGAAAAAGAATATATACTTATTTAGTTAATGCTATGTGCAGTAACAGACTTCGTTTTCGCAAAGCCTGAAAACCTCGCTTAAATGCCCTGTAATCCTCGTAAAGATCAATCGCTAGTCATTTATTTTGAGTTGTTTCAGTCTGCGTTTGTCAATTCAATACTTTCATGTGTTGGTAGCCACTACGAGGGCGAATTCTCTTAACGAGCCTGTTATCGATAAGTCTGTGGATTACAGGGCATTTTGCTTACAAATAACTACTAAAAGAAAATTAAAATTTTTGTGCAATAGGATAAATAAATAAAATAGATATGAAAAGTATTATTTAACTTCTTCTTTATAAATATATTAAGTTTAAAGGGAAAAGGTATATGTGGTTATCTAATTAATATTATGTAAAATGACTGACTTTGATTTCGCGAGGCCTGAAAAGCTCGCTTAAATGCCCTGTAATCTACAGACTTATGGGGGGTGGGCTCGTAACGAGCCCTCTGGCGTAAGTCTGTGTTTTTAGCGTATTTCGCTAACTAAATAGCTTTGAAGAGAATTTTAATAATTTTTACTTATATGACAAAAACTTTATTAAGGTTCTCAAAACTAAATATGACTTCTTTTATATAATGCGCTCGAGTTTTAAGATAATGCGCTTTATAAGTAATTAACTATCGCGAAGTGAAGTTATTGACTTGGCTTTGGTAGGGCCTGAAAACGTCGCTAAAAGCACAGACTTACGCCAGAGGGCTCGTAACTTTACTCCAGGGCAAGGAGGGCCTACAAGGATTGGTTTTAGAAGGTTCACTTGGATACCTCTGTGAGATTGGAGCACTAACTGGACCTCTTGGACAAATTTAGAACCAGGAAAATAAGAATGAATTTCATCGCTTGCGTAAACAATTGCAGGCCTACCGTACTTTACAAGAGACGTTGCGACAAGATCAAGGTTGATCCTGTGCTGGGTTCACTCCGTGCGCGTGGTAGCTTCACACCTCCTCAACTTGTTTCAAAGCTTTGTTCCACTCCATCAATCAGATCAGATCGATAAGACCCGAAAGCTCTCCAAATGGCTTACATTCGGCCAGCCCGTAAAGTATTCAGCTGCCCGCAGACGGTGTGCTTTCAATTTCTGTATGAACCAACCACGAAAAGCAAGCAATGCAGCATCTCACCTCACTTCCTGCCCACCATACGGAGGACCCCAAATCTGCACACGCTTACCATTTAGGCGTCGTTACTTTCGCCAAATCACGCTAAAAGCACTAAATCAACGAATGGTGACGGGATGTGGCATTTTGCTGACGGCTCAAAAGGACTCAGCTACGCCATGTCAGCCTCAGTCTCACAGCGTCAGACATTCAAGCTTCCCACGAATTATCACGAAACCTTAAGAATGGCTGTACATCCCCTCAATTTTTCTCGTCTCTGGGAGCTAAACAACTCGGAACGACAAAGGCCAAAATGTCTGAGCCATCATTTCCCGGCCGTGTCCTAGTTAAGGTCTTCAAGGGAGTGAACAAGATTGTGGCTTGGGATAAACTGCCTTCCTTTATCGGCGTTTTCAATCTGCTAGCCTTCCGCCTCGTGCTCCAAAAAGACAATCTCCATGATGTTTACCCAGATGCTGGTGCCCAAGGCACCGCTGCTTCATGTCCAATGAAAGATCCTCGTTATCTCGTCACACGGAATTCAGATGGACTGTTCAATGAACTTGGTGAGCCTTTGATGGGCTGCACGGGAATGAGATTCGGAAGGAACGTTTCCCGAGAACATACGAAGAAGCCGACGGATGAGGAGCTTCTGACGCCGAATCCAAGGGTTGTATCCGAGCAGTTGTTGAAGAGGACGCAATTTAAGCCGGCGACGATTGTAAATTTGCTCGCTGCTGCTTGGATTCAGTTTCAGGTTCATGATTGGGTTATGCATGAGAATGTGAGTTTGACAAGTTCCTCGGACAGATGAGAGGAGGTTCTGATGGGAACAGTACGATCCTGGTACAGAAGACATCGAGGTCCCTCTCCTCCCAGACGACACTTGGCCCTCCGGACACATGAAGATCCCACGAACAAAGCCCGATGCCCCGCTTTCAAAAATCGACAACTCCTGCCCCGCATACAAGAACATAAACACAGCTTGGTGGGATGCGTCGCAAATGTATGGAAGTGATGAGGCGACGACCATGACGCTTCGTCAAGGAGCTATTCTAGGAAAGCTAGCTATGAGAAGAGAGGGACACACGGGGTTTTTGCCGAGAGATGAGAATAACCTCCCCCAGACTGGGTTCAATCAAAATTGGTGGTTAGGGCTGGAATTGATGCACACTCTCTTTGCCTTAGAGCACAATGCTATCTGTGATATGTTGCATGAGAAGCATCCTGATTTCAGCAGGTATGTGGCAGTATTTTAAATATGATCATCAACTGACTTCAGCTCAGTGACCAGTTGTTCGACACAGCGAGAATCATTAATTGTGCTCTGATGGCAAAGATTCACACCGTGGAATGGACTCCTGCAATTCTGGACCACCCGACGATCAATACAGCTCTACATGCAAATTGGTGGGGTTTCGTAGGGGAGAAACTCGATAAGCTTCTTGGTCATTTCTCAAAGAACGAGTATCTCCAGGGGATTCCAGGATCAGGAGTAGACCAGAACAATGTCCCCTACTCACTTACTGAAGAATTTGTTTCTGTTTACCGCCTCCATCCTTTGATTCCAGGCAAGCTTTTCTTTAACCTTTCAATTTTCATGCTGATAAACTCCAGACAACATCGCATTCTTCGACACCGTAACAGGGTCCCACACAAAAACGACACCAATCGCCAATCTCGCTTTTCAAAAGGCACAGAACGCGATTGACGAAAAAACCACATTCGGAGATGCCTTCTACAGCTTTGGCATCAATTATCCAGGAGCGATCACGCACAACAATCACCCAAACTTTCTCCGCCAAGTCACCACTCCCGATGGCCAGACCAGGGACATTGCAACGGTAGATATTTTGCGAGACCGAGAGCGTGGAGTCCCAAGATATTGCGAGTTCCGCCGGCTCTTCCACATGAAAGCACCCACCACATTCCTCGAGCTCACTGGTGGAAACCAAGAACTTGCAGACAAGATCAGCTCTGTCTACGCTGGCGATCTCGAGAAAGTGGATCTCCTTGTCGGCATGTTTTCCGAGCCATTACCCAAAGGCTTCGGGTTCAGTGATACGGCCTTCAGAGTCTTTATCCTAATGGCGAGCAGGAGGATCAAAAGTGATCGGTTCTTGGCTGGCAGTGCCTGGGGCGAGCATGCCTACACCAAGGAGGGTTTGAAGTGGGTGCAGGATGAGACGATGGGGAGTGTGCTTGTGCGGCACTTTCCTGAATTGAAGCCGGCGTTAAAGGGGAAGGATAATGCGTTTCGGCCGTGGGTGAAGGTCGGAAAGGCGGGGGAGTACAAGGGTGTCGAGACGACTGCTTGAAGCTGAAGGGTTCAGATGTGCAATTTGACATCTTAGCAAGCGTTTGATGTTTTCCTCAAAATAAATTGTATGGTCTTGTCGAGGTTAGAATAGGAAGTTCAGTTTACTTGAAAATTTTGACAGGATATTTGTGCACCATAAAACGCATAGAGTGGGTGCGGAATGTTGAAACAATCAAGTTGGTGATACCTGTTGAAGGTTTTCTGACTTGAGAGCATGTCCATTCAAGACTAGGACTTTGGTTTCACCAGGTTCGCGGCGGACCCCAAGCTTATAAGGTATACGAGCCTATAACCTTCTTGTTTGATTGCAGAAATTCATCAGCAGATGAGTACAAGTGCAAAAGAAGCTATCTATACCCTTCGCGATCCTTGACGTGGCGCGCCAGCTATCTTGAAACAAGCGAAAACGGCAACAACCAGTGACAGAGAGCTCAGATATATATCTATATCAGTCCCGATATAATTTGAGAGCACATCATTGTTTATCGTATCCCGTGTTATTAGATTGAATGTTGTTGCAATCGCCGACCATGCTGCAGCCGCCGGAACCACCAATGTATCTGCCATTCCGAAGCAATACTCGAATGGAAGGTTTGAACTCGACGACAGGGCGAAGGTCAGAGTAAGAGAGTACAACTCTAGAAGACAATGCCGGCGTCCAGTCCCAAAGCACGGCAATGTTAGAAGAATGAATCTATAGGTCGCGTGTGCAAATATCCAAGATTTGCTGACGGCAGTGAAAACGAACAAATCGTCGTGAAGGACGATTGTCTTCCATCCAGCGTGATGCCCTTGTTGGACGATCCAAATGAAGAGTGCAGCGCAAGTGACCTTGCTACACATTCCTCGAAGGGTGCCGCCTGCCGGAGTCCACACCATCATGCCAATGTTGCCATACACCGCGAGATTGACGTAGGTCGTAAAGGCTGATAGAAATCTAGTCTGAAAGGATCGATTCGCAACGAGGAATGCCAGGACGGAGCCGAGACCGAGGGGAAGTTCACATATGATTTTGGTCATTTCGCCAACAGTAGACGTCTTGTCAAATACGACGATAGTCGCGCTGCATCCAAGGACTACAAGCAAAAGCAGTCCACGGTTTCGAATGGCACAACCATAGGTGAGGATGAGGATGATACTAAGCCATACGTTGAATGGGATATCAATGTACGCCTCAAGCGCTGTATGTGGTGGTGAGAAAAGCATTAGATGGGCAAGATCAGTCTCGTAGACTTGAGCTTTTCTAGCAGCATGCAGAGTGGCTGCGCAAATGATGAGGAACCACAGAATCAGGATCACAAGCAAGAATAACCTTAAGCACTAAGCAAGACCGGGAGGGGCCTTCTAGCGCCACCCGGTTGGCACGGTTGACGCTTAGACACTGGAACTTGGAAGTCATAGGGCACTTTAGCGACCCCTTATACCTTCAGGGGCATATCCTAGAAATATGTTTCAATCCCTAAAACGCCTCACAGGGCCTAAGCCTAAATTTATAGGGACTCCTAGCGTTTCCTCTCTAAACCTACAGTGGACAAATATTGTATCACGGGCAGGCTTGCCCTGAAATTGCATGGCGTTACGAAGTTTTCTGCCGCGATATCCCTCCACGTTCCTGGAACACGTTGAACTGCTCCTCAAAAGACACGCATGAAATCTCAATCTGAACTTATTCGACTCGAAAGGGACTCCCTGTTCTAAGGGGTAGTTCGTGCTAACCATACACCACTACGCTCTGAACATTGAATATTAAGTCGAGAAGACCGTCGCCGACTTGTATATAGTAAAATGAGGAAAGAGACTCGTCGGAGGCGCAAGAAAATCACTGGGACAGACTTGGAACCTATTTTGTGTATTATAAAACGCTCCGAACTGCAAGAAACGGTCTGAAGCTGGAAGGGCTTGGCTAGAGAGGCAAGAATTGCATCTTCTACTCAAAATACTCGAAGTGCTAGATATACGATGCATTAGAGGCGAGTATTGGATTTCAAAATCCAATGTTTCTAAGAAACA
>Ga0302325_10036087_pt1 | contig 10081 bp, 5 predicted proteins | sample Palsa_T0_2_FD_201948 | JGI IMG/M metagenome (GOLD analysis project Ga0302325, IMG submission 201948) | Peat permafrost microbial communities from Stordalen Mire near Abisko, Sweden - Palsa_T0_2 | ecosystem: Environmental > Terrestrial > Soil > Palsa > Peat permafrost | place: Sweden: Abisko... | reverse complement strand
GCCTACCGCGCTCGGGAACACAAACAAACGAAGTTGTTTCCAGGTGTCGCGGAGGGCCTGGCGCTGCTGGGCGGAAGGAAGTCGACGGCTACCACGAAAGGGTCGCCAATGGCTCGAACCTTGCTGCAGAAATTTGGCTTGGCCGGATACTTCGAGCACATTCAGGGGACCGACGGGTTTCCCTCGAAGCCCCAGCCTGATGTGATACTGGCCGCTCTGCGAGCGCTAGGCGCGGGGATTGAGGATTGCTTGCTGGTGGGGGACTCGCAGGTGGACGTTATAGCCGCGCGAGCTGCCGGAGTGAAGGTCTGTGCGGTGAGATATGGATACGGAGATCCTGCGACGCTGGCCGCGCTGGAGCCGGATTATTGGGTAGATGATCTTCGAGAGTTATAGAATGCTAACGGAGCGATCTTAGTTATGGGTGAACAATTCGGGCGTAGAGAGTTTATAGCGGCGGCGGCCGTGGGTGCACTGGCAGGGCCGTTGCGGGCGGCATCCGATAAGGTCAATATCGGGTGGGTCGGCACCGGCAATCGCGGATACTTCGTGATGGACCAGATGTATAAAGCCAACGCCGCAAATGTAAAGGTGCTGGCGGTGTGCGATACGTACACGGGGAACCTGGCCCGAGGCAAGGATCGCGTGCAGACCATGGGCGGCAACACGCCGGAGACTTACTCCGATTTCTACAAGATGCTCGAGAACAAGGACATCGATACGGTGTTCATCATGACGCCCGAGCACCTGCATTATCCGATGTTCATGGCGGCCATCAAAGCCGGGAAGAATATCTACGTCGAGAAGCCGCTCGCGCACACCATCGAGCAAGGCTACGAGATGGTCGCGGCTTGGGAGAAGTCTGGCAAGGTCGTTCAAGTGGGCACCCAAAACCGCAGCTCGTCGCTTTATAAGAAGGCGAAGGAGATGGTGGAGCAAGGCATGATTGGAGACTGCCACTTCACACGGGCGTTCTGGTATCGCAATTCAGCGCCGGATAAGCCGGCATGGCGGTACGACATCCCGAAAGACGCTACCCCGGAGAATACGGATTTTCCGAAGTTCCTCGGACCGGCGCCCAAACACGCATTTGACTTGCGGCGGTATTACCAGTGGAGATTATATTGGGATTACTCTGGCGGCATTTCGACCGATCTGCTGGTGCATCAGACCGATGCCACCAATTTCGTTTTGAACAAAACGGTGCCTGCGACATGCGCGGCCTCAGGCGGGCGCTACCGGTGGCTGGACAAAGACGACGACCGCGATGTGCCGGATACCTTGAGCGCGATTTACGAATATCCGGGCGACTTCGAGATCAACTATAGCTGCTACTTCGGCAACGACCATTACGGTTACGGCGAGCAGTTCATGGGCAATGAAGGGACGATTGAAGTAATGAACCGGAAGGACCTTTATTTCTATCCGGAGCAGCATTCGACGGACGGCGCACGAGCGCGCCCGGAAGTGCATCTGAATGGGCCCAAAGATTTCGGGGAGCAGGACGGCGTGATGAATCACGTGAAGAACTTCATCGAGTCCGTGCGTGGGAATGAGAAGGTGATTGCGCCGCCTACCGTGGGACAGCAGGCGGCGATTTCAGGGCATTTGGCAACGTTGTCGTTTAAGGCGAATAAGAAGGTGATGTGGGACGACAAGGCCCGTAAGTATCACTTCACCTAGAACATGTTCCAGAGGAACTGGTTGTAGACTTCGTGGTGGTATTGCACTTCAGGCTCCTTGACGAAGGTGCCGAGCAGGCGGGGGCAACGGTCTGCGCTGGCTTGCTTCAGGTCCGCGTAACGGGCTTTGACGTCTTCCCCTAGGAGTGTGGTGGTCCACTCGGCGGCCTTGAAGTTGGCAATGGCGTCGTAGATGTTATCGGGCAGGTAACGGGGCGCGGTGCGGAGGCCCTTCTGCTTCGAAATTTCGCCGTCGAGACCGGTCTTGAATACCGAATAGAGCACCATATACGGGTTCGCGTCCGGACCTACCGAGCGGACTTCGACGCGGGCGCTACGCTCGTTGCCGAGCGGGATGCGGACCATCGAACCACGGTCAACAGCGGAGGCCTTGATCTGGTTGGGCGCTTCGAAGTGCGGATCGAGACGGCGATACGCGTTCACGCTGGCGTTGAGGAGCAGGCAAATGTCGTTGCCGTGAGTCAGGATGCGGTCGACAAACTGCCAGCCGAACTTGCTGGTTTTCTCTTCGCCCTTAGGATCCCACATGAGGTTCTTGCCGCCCTTGGAAACCGACACGTTGGTATGCATGCCGTTGCCGTTCACGCCCACGACGGGCTTCGGCAGGAAGCTGACGGACATGCCCATCTTCGTGGCTACCTGGCGGCAGATCAGCTTGTATAGCTGGATCTGGTCGGCGGCGGCGACCACCTCGGCATAGCTGTAGTTGATCTCGAACTGGGACGGCGCGACTTCGGGATGGTCCTTCTCATTCTGGAAACCCATGGCGCGCTGAACCTCCGCGGAGGTGTCGATGAACAAGCGCAGAGGGTCGCCGGGCAGCGAGTGGTAATAGCCGCCGGTATTGACGTATTCGAACTTGCGGGTTTCGTGATAGTGGCGCTCGGCGTCTTTGCCCTGGAAAAGGAAGCCTTCGATCTCGTTGGCGGCGTTGAGCGTATAGCCGTTCTTCTCGAAGAGGCTTTGGGAGTAAGCCTTCAGAACACCGCGGATATCGGCGGCGTAGGGACTGCCGTCCTTGTCGATGACTTCACCGAAGACCATGACCTTGCCGGCGCCGAAGATGTCGGCGGGAGCCCAGTAGAAGGCGCTCCAATCCATCCCGAGGCGCAGATCGCTTTCACGCTGAGCAGTGAAGCCGCGGATGGAAGATCCATCGAAGGTCAGGTTATCCCAGCTGCCTACGAGGAACTTCTTGTCGTAGTCGAGCATGTGCAGGCGGCCTTCCAGATCGCTGAACAGAACCGTGACGGCTTTGATGCTCTTGGTGTCTGTCAGGTACCTGAGTCGCTCTTCGCGGATGACGTCCATGGGGACGCGACTCTTCCGTTGCTCCTTGGCGTTCAGGTTGAGCTCTTCGAGCTCTGAATAGGGAAGGCTGAGGAAGTCTTGCAATTCGTTCGGCATTTATCTCCTTCGGCTCGGCAAGATCGAAACCAAACGACAGGGTTCGGGGCGATGCTAGACGAATTTTCCATTATCGGATATCGCGCTAGTAAAACAAAATCACATCGGCGGCGAACATGAGCTGGCTCTTCTTCGTGCCGGAATCGTAGGCGCGGGCATCGAAAGAGTGGTCGTAGCGCAGCTCGGGGCGAAATACGATGGTTGAACCGATCCAATGGTCGTAAGAGATCATGGACTCGGTGTAGTTGGTTTTGAAGCCGGTGCGCTGGCCTTTGAGGTCGTTCATATCTTCGATGCGGAAGATGACGGCGTCCTTCTTGCTGAGTTGACGCGTGACGTAGACGACGCTGGCGTATTCGGGTGCGTTGCAGGTTAGCTGCGCTGAGCTATTGCAGACCGCGCCGTTGGAGTTGGTGATCAGCAGGGGCGCGGCTGCCGGGTTGTTTACGTTGGGCGTGTCCTTCATGTACTGGTACCAGGTCTCCCAATCCATGTGCCACTTGGAGTTCCCGAATTTGTGATACCAGGTAGCGTAGTAAGCGGCGAGGTTGTTGTAGTTGTACTTGCTGTCGTTGATGGAGTTGGCGCAGACGTAGATTTCGTCGCCGCCTTTCGACCAGGTGTAGGCCACGCAGGCGTTGCCGGTGAACTTGGCATCCGGAGCCCAGGGCGCAGCTTCGCAACCGCCGGAAACGCCGCCCTGCACTGTCCAGTGATTGCTGAGCTTGATGGACGCATTGATGCCGGTCTGGGTGTAGCAGTCGTAGGTGTAAGTCAACGAGTGGCTGTAAGTGTAGTTATTGGGGGCGAGCTGAGCTTCGATATCGGGCAGCGAGATGTAGCGGCCGATGCGCACGTCCATGCCCTCGGCGACGTGGGGGAAATAGAGATCGACGTAGGCCATGACGGGGTCGTAGCCGTACTTGTTGCCTAGTGTGCCGTTGGCTTTCGGGTTGTTGAGAAGCTGCTGGCTGAAGTAGCCCTCGGCGGTAGTGAAGCGGTAGTCGAAGCCGTAGAGGTTGGTGAGGCGGAAGCCCCAATCGAAGTGGTCGGTTTGTATGGTGTCGGGGACGCGTTCGATGTAGAAGGTGGCCTGGTCGAGGACGAAGGAGTTGGCGACCTGGGCATAGGCCGCGGGCGCGTTGGCGTAAGGGCCAGTATGCGAGGTGCTGACGTTCATACCGAAGTCGGCCCAGCCGTAGAGCTGGATGTTGGCCTTCTTCCACCAATCTCCGTGAGCGCCAGTTTGTAAGGCAACGGTGAGGGGATACTGAGTTGAGTTGGGGTAGCCGATCCAGGGCGTCCCGCCCATGGGCCACTGGATGAACGGGTAGGGAGGATTGGATATCGGGGCAGCGTAACCGCGATGGTCTGGCGGGGCATTGGGCGCAGGCGGCGTGGGCGGCCCGGGACGCCAGTCATCGAGATAGGCGCGGCCTAGCCGCTTGAAGAAGCTCGGCGGCTTGGCCGGATTGATGGGAGCGGGCCCTTGGCCATAAAGGGAAACCTGGAATAGGAATAAAACAGGGATGACTGCTTGTCGTAAGCGCACACCTGAACTATAGAATTCAGGCTATGTGGAAGTACTAAGGATGAGCTAAAGAAGTTATAAAGACGCGCCGCTAGTGGGGTTCGGTAAGCATTGAGGCGCTGCAATTGGTGGGCTTCAGGACTGGGTTGCAGCGGACATCGTTGTGGTCGATTTCCACCTGATAGCCGGAGGAGGCGGCTTCGTGGATGGGGTAATCGGTGGAGAGGATTTGGGCACCGCTCGCTATTGAGGCATCGCGTCTGCCGGGGTTGTTGGCTTTGATCTGCGCAGGGCTGGGGTCGGTCATGGTGCGGACCAGGTAGCCCTTACGGATCAGGCCGGGGACGAGATTGGGGTCGCTCGTGGAGTTGTTGCACTCGGTGAATGCTGCGTCGGGAGTACCGGGTTCGGCATTGGTGAAGAAGACGCGGCCTTCGAGGGATGGGTGGCCTTTCGTGTACATGGGAGTTACGCGGCGCTGGTCCAGGAGGAAGATTACTTTGCCGCGGGCGGCTTCGAGTGTTGGCCAGCCATCGGTGGTGATCGCTTCGTTGAGGGTCTTGTAGGCGCCGCGGACTTGATCGGGCGAGATCATCTCGTTGGGCCTGAAGACGGAGCGGACTTCAGCATCGAGAGCATCGAAGGTTTCGGGAGTGATCGGCTCTGGAACGGCGAAGCCTTCACCGCGGGGCTTGCCGTCTTTGTTCTCGACTAAGACGAAGATGGGCAGATGGCCGGGGTGGGCTTTCGACCAGATTCGGATGGTGGCGAGGCAGTTGACGAAGGGTTCGCAGTTGCTGCGGTAATCGATGTCCTGCACGTGTAGGACTTTGAAACCGGGCTTCAGCATGATGCCTGTGGTGTCGAAGACGGGGTCGGCGGGGAGGCCGGCTTTGACGGAAAGTTCGGGACCCTTCGGATGTGCAAAGAGTCCTCCTTTGGTATCGGCATAGACGTCGATTTCGAGTTGGCGCACACCGTCGTTGAGCTGGGTTTCGAGCGACGGGTGACGATAGTCGAGCGCTTCAGCAGCCTGTGGATTGACCTTGCGTAGATAGGCCATCTCATTGGGGCTGATGCCAGAATGGTAGCTGTTGTGGCTGCCGACAATTTGGATGTCGGTGAGCTTCAGCTGCTGGGCTGAAGCGCAGGCGATCGATAGAAGTAATAAGACAGACTTGGTCATTAAAACACCAGTTTAAGCGCCAGTTGGAGCTGGCGGGCCGGGAAGGTTGCGTTGAAGACACCGAAACCGGAGCTATTGGAGTTGGTGCCGCTTACGGTTGCGAAGTTGGTTTTGTTGAGCAGGTTGAAGGCTTCGGCGCGGAACTGCAGGTAGCGGCCTTCGGCTATGGGGAAGTTTTTGTGCAGACCGAAATCGGTCTCGTAAACGGCGGGGGTTTTTACATTGTTGCGCGGGGTGTTGCCGAAGGGCTGCGTGTAGGTGGGCACGCTGAAGGCAGCGGGGTTCAGGTAGTAGATCGGATTGCCCGTGCTTAAGTAGAGAGGCTGGCCGGGGACGAGGTTGGGGCGCGGGGTGACCAGATCGCTGATCTGTTGCTGAGAACTGGTGGAGTAGCCGACATCGATCGGGAGGCCTGAGGTCATGGTGTTGATCATGTTTGCAGACCATCCACCGATTACGTAGTCGAGCGCTTTGTTATCGACGCTGAACGTGCGTCCTTTTCCAACTGGAATATCGTAGATCACGGAGAGTGTGTCGTTGAGGGGTTGGTTGTAGCCGGAGAGTCCGCGCTCGATGCCGGGGTTGTAGTAATTGATGCGGGAGTTATCGCCGTCGTAGTTTTCGAGATGGCCCGGCGCGTTGTCGATGGCCTTCGACCAGGTGAACGAGTTCAGGAAGTAGAGGCCGTGGGTGTTCTTCTTTTCGAGCTTGATCTGCAAGCCTTCATAGCTGCCGAAGCCGCCGTCATAAGCGATCTCGATATCGGTGTAGCCCTGGATGGGACGGCGTTGAGCGAGCGTCAGGTTCTGGCCGAGTTGGTTGGGTAGGGCCTGGTTGGCATCGGAGAGAACGTTGAGGCCGACGCTGTGATTGCCTACGTAAGCGACATCGAGAAGAAGATCCTTCGCGAGTTCCTGCTGGACGGTGAAGTGCCAGCTTTGGACATAGCCGTTGCGGTTGCTGCCAGGGATGTAGCGGACTTCAGAGATGGCGGTGGAGAAGTTTGTGGGATCGATCAGACCGTTCGGGAAGCCTTGCGCAACGGAGCGGAAACAGGTTCCGGCGGCTGCGGCGGCGCTGGCGCAAATGCCCTGGCTGGGGAGTTGGTTGATGGACGAATTGATGATGAAGGGGCCGTTATAAGCGAGAAGGTTCTCGCCGCCCGCGCGGTTGAAGAGCACGTAGCTGATGCCATAGGCGGAGCGGATGACGGTCTTGGGACGCACCTGATAGGCGAGGCCCACGCGCGGGGCCCAGTCATTGGGATCCGGGTGAACGAGGGCCTGGTTGTAGAGGCTTCCGTTTGAGGCATAGATCAGTGAGTTGTTCTGGGGATCGAAGTTGGCGAGTTGGTTGTTGCTGGTGTATTGCGGCGTGGCGAACTCATAGCGCAGGCCGAGGTTCAGAGTGAGCTTGTTGCTGAACTTGTAATCGTCCTGAACGTAGCCGAAGTACATGCGCTGGCGGTAGTGGGCTACGGGATTGTTATTGAGCTGGTAGTTGCTTTCAGCGCCATAGAGATAGTCGGCGAGGGCGTAGACCTGCTTGGCGGTGGAGCTGAGGCTGTTGACGCACGAAGGATTGGTGGCGTAGCAGGGGTCGCTGAAATAGCCGCTGAAGGTGAGCTGGCCGTACTTGGGATTGAAGTCCGAGACATCGGTATTGATGAGCTGGAATTCGAAGCCCATCTTCAAGCTATGGCGGCCGACGATCTTGGTGTAGTTGACCTTGGGGTCATAGACGAGCGGGTATTGGTATTGGGGGTTGCTGCCCTGGCGGCCGAACTGAGAGAAGCCGCTGACGGAGGAGCTGATGAGTCCGCCTGCGTAGGAGGGGTCGAGAGGCTCGCCGGGGATGGTGAAGCCGGCGGTGGGTTGACCGACCGTTGAAGGGAGCTTGCCGTTGTGGCTGTAGTTGCCGCCGAGACGGAATTCGAGGATCGAGGTGGGGCTGACGGTCCAGGTGAGGCCGCCGACACCTTCATAGGTCTGAACGTAGACGTTGCCGTTGGCATTGCCGCCGGCGGGGCCCGGGATATTCGGCGGGCTGAAGATGCGCGTGTTGAGTTGGCTGTAACGGCCGAAGGCGGTGAGCTTGGAGTTGATGTAGTAATCGGAGCGGATATCGCCCTTATCGTTATAGATGGTGTCGGACGGGGCGGATTCGTAGTTGTTGGAGAGACCGGGGAGATTGGGCGCAGGGAGAGATGTGAGCGCGCCGCCGATGGGGCTGAATTGCGATGCGGGAATGATGCCGTTGGTGGCGATGGCGCCGGTGAAGGGGTTGGTAATGGGGAGGCCGTAGGCGCTGAAATCGCCCTTATCCATGGCGACGGTGGGGACGGTGGCGAACTGGAGCGGGTGATAGACGCGGCGGAAGCCTTCGTAATCGCCAAAGAGGAAGAGCTTGTTCTTCAGGATGGGTCCGCCGACGGCTGCGCCGAACTGGTTCTGGTTGAAGGGGAGGGTGCCGTTGAGGGGCTTGAAGAAGCCGGTGGCGTTGAAAACGGTGTTGCGGTTGTATTCCCAAACGGAGCCATGCAGCTGATTGGTGCCGCTCTTGATGGTGACGTTGATGACTGCGCCTGCGGCGTGATCGTACTCGGCGCTGTAGTTATTGGTTTCGACTTTGAACTGCTGAATGGCGTCCGGGCTGGGCTGCATCACCTGATTCGAGAAGCCTTGGTTGGAGGTGCCGTAGGCGTTGTTATCGACGCCATCGAGCATGAAGTTGTTGAGTTCGCTTCGCTGGCCGTTGACGTTGTAGGAGGCATCGCGGCTGGAATCGGTTCCATTCTCGAGGAGGGACTTGGCTACGCCGGGAACTAGCAGGGTGAGATCGGCATAGGCGCGGCCGTTGAGCGGGAGCTCGGCGATTTCGCGGGCGTTGATGACCTGGCCGCGGGAACTGGAGTCGGCTTCGAGGAGGCTGGCGGCGTCGGAAACGGTGACGGAATCGGAGACTGCGCCGATTTCGAGTTTGAGGTCGACGCGCTGGCGGGCATCGACGGTGAGGTCGAATGCGCTGCTTTCGGCGGGCTTGAAACCGGCCATTTCGGCGCGGACGCGGTAGGAGCCCAGGCGCTGGTTGACGAAAAGAAAGTTGCCGCTGGAATCGGTCTTGGTGCGGAGCGAGACGCCGGTGCGTACGTTGGTGAGAGTGATGGATGCGGCGGAGACGGCGTTGCCGGATGGATCGGCAATGGCGCCCAGGACGGACCCTGATTCGAACTGGGCGAGGCTTGCGGCCGCGGAGAGCAGCAACAGAGCGAGCACACTTGTGGCTTGGCGAAAAATAGTCATGTCTGTATCGGTATTTGTAGTTTTGCAGTTCGGTTTTACAGCTTGATTACGGCGGGAAAACAGTTTTGTGACAGTGCGGGCGGAGGTGTTGTGTAAGCGTTTCTCCGAGTTCAGACTTCGAGGCGGGTGAAGCGATTAGAGAGTCATAAGTGGGGTTATGCGCCGGCGTTTTGGGGCTTGATCGGGCGGCTGAAGCGGTCGTGGAGCGTGATTTGACGGTCGATTTCGGCTAAGGAATGAACGAACCCATTTTCGTGGGGCTGCCATTCGGGCTCTTCGGGAAGACGCGTGGCTTTGTCGGCGCGACGCATTTGCATGGCCTGTTCGAGTTCGGCTTTTTCGCGGGCTTTGCGTTCGGTTTGGGCTTGGACCAGCTCTTTCCGGGTTGAGGTGAAGAGACGCATTTTGCGTTGTTCGTAAATGCCGAGGGTGTTGAGCGTGGGTCCGCCAGCGGCGATTCCGCGGGCCTGGGCGAGAGCGGCTTCGATTTCGGGCGTGGTGTTTTCGTGGCGGTCGGTTGTTTTGCAGCTGAGGATTGAGATGCAGTTGGTGGTTTGAGCGCGGATCTGTTGCGTTGAATAAGAGAGTTCGGCCAGGGATTGCACCATGAATTCTTCGGTGGGCGTTGCTGGGTTGTACTCCTTGCGGAATGAGTCGAAGTGTTTGGCGTAGCCTGCGGCTTCGTGGGCTGGGATGACTACGGTTTGGCCGGCGAATCCGTGAGTGACGGCGTTCATGCTGGATTTCTTACGTCCAGAACTCGACGCTGGACCCGACGAGTGTTGAGCATTCTCTTGGTTGGCTTTGAATTGTTTATCTGATGTCATACTTTTGCTACCTTTCGCCTTGATCGTACAGGCTGGCGATGGGCGGTTCGGTAGGGGTGGGCTGTAAGTCGTTGAGGGGATGGGGAGAATGTTGTGCAACCGCACGTGACCCGCGAGCGGATTTT
>Ga0302325_10036086_pt1 | contig 10081 bp, 11 predicted proteins | sample Palsa_T0_2_FD_201948 | JGI IMG/M metagenome (GOLD analysis project Ga0302325, IMG submission 201948) | Peat permafrost microbial communities from Stordalen Mire near Abisko, Sweden - Palsa_T0_2 | ecosystem: Environmental > Terrestrial > Soil > Palsa > Peat permafrost | place: Sweden: Abisko... | reverse complement strand
CGCCAGGCCGGTCACCGCGCTGAAGATGCCGATGGCCCAGGCCCGGCGCTGCGGCGGGAACCCGGCCGAGAGCAGCGCCAGCGCCAGCGGCAGCACCAGCGCCGCCCCGGCGCCCTGCACCGCCCTAGCCGCGACCAGCGCGCCCGCGCTGGGGGCGAGCGCGCACGCGGCCGACGCGGCGGTGAACAACCCGGTGCCGACGACGAGCATGCGCCGCCGTCCCAGCCGCTCGCCCAGAGCCGCGCCGGTCAGCAGCAGCACCGCGAAGGTCAGCGTGTACGCGTTCACCGTCCACTCGAGCGACGCCAGCGACGCGTGCAGGCGCACCCTGATCACCGGCAGCGCCGTGGCCACCACCTGGGAGTCAAGCGCAACCATGAACGACGCCACCGACGTCAGCGCCAGCACCCAGCGCTGCGCGGGCGTCAGCCGCCTGCCCTCTGTTTCCATGTGTCCTCCCTGCTCCTGCCTGTCTCCTGCGGCTGTGATGTGCCGTCGGTGATACAGACACCGGGCCTGGCGGGAGTTGAGCGATGACTTTCCGGCCCGGCCGGTGTCGGTATCTAGGTGACGACAGATGCGCTTGAGCGGGCTCGCGCGGGTGATGATCAGGCCTTCGGCGAGGTCACGGGGCCGTACCTGGCCGAGCTGCGGCTGCACTGCTACCGGATTCTCGGCTCGGTCCAGGACGCCGAGGACATGCTGCAGGAGACCTTGCTGGCGGCCTGGCGCGGCATCGGCCAGTACGAGGGCCGCGCCGCGCTGCGCACGTGGCTGTACCGGATCGCGACCAACCGCTGCCTGAACGCGCTGCGCGCCAGCGGCCGCCGCCCCCGGCCGGAGCCGCCCGAGCCGCCGTTCGAGCCGCCCACGCCCACCCGCCGCGGTGAGCCGGTCTGGCTCCAGCCGTACCCGGACGCGCTGCTCGACGGCCTGCCGTCCACCACGGTGGGCCCGGACGCGCTCTACGAGGCCAAGGAGACGATCGCGCTGGCGTTCGTCGTCGCGGTCCAGCACCTGCCGCCGCGGCAGCGCGCGGTCCTGCTGCTGCGCGACGCGCTCGGGTTCCGTTCGCCGGAGGTCGCGGACCTGCTGGAGACCAGCGAGGCGTCGGTCAACAGCGCGCTGCAGCGGGCCCGGGCCACGATGACGGCGCTGTTGCCCGCCACCGACCGCGAACGCGCGCCGCTGCCCCGGTCAGCCAAGGAACGGGAGCTGGCGCAGCGGTTCGCGGCGGCCTTCGCGGACGACGACGTCGACGGGGTGGTGGCCCTGCTGACCGACGACGCCTGGTTCACGATGCCGCCCGCCAACCATGAGTACCAGGGACCGATCGCGATCGCCGGCTTCCTGACGGAGAGCGCGCGCTACCGCGGCAACCGGGGCACCCGGCTGATCCCGACCCGGGCCAACGGCCAGCCCGCGTTCGGACGCTACGTGCCGGACTCCAGCGCGCAGATCTTCCACCTGCACAGCATCGTGGTGCTGACCCTGGAGGGCGACCGGATTTCGGCGGTGACCAACTTCATCGACGGCGGCGTCGCGCCGTACTTCGGGCTGCCGCGGACGCTGCCGGCCTAGGCCGCGGCGCCCGGCGGCGCGGACGGCGCGGACGGCGCGGACGGCGCGGACGGCGCGGACGGCGCGGACGCGCCGGCGGCGCGGACGGTCCGGGGCCACCTCGACGTATCGTGGTGTCGGTAGATCAACGTGCTCTTGGGGGTGCGGCGATGGATGACGACATCCTCAGCCAGGGCGACGACCGCGAGCCTCGTCCGTGGCCGCGCCGCGCCGGAGTGATCGCGGCGCTCGTCCTGGCGGTCGTCGCGGGCACCGTCTACCTCGTCCTCCCGCACCACCAGCACCCCGCTACGGCCACTCCCCCACCCCGTCCCGCGGCCACTGCCCCGGGAGGCGCCATCCCGAGCCCGATAACGATAGCGGGGAACTTGGTAATATCCGGCCAGCTGGCCGTGCGGGACGGGATCATCGTTCGCAGCGTGCCGTGGGGCGATACCCTCCGGCTGCCAGTCACCGGCCGGCAACCCGCCTGGTACTCGCCCGCCACCGGCCGCTTCGACTCCATCGGCGGCCTCCCCGCTGACAGCGCGGGGTACCAGTTCACCCGCGTCGACGGCGGCTGGGCAGTGCAGGCTAACTCGGGCGGCAAGATCGCCTGCGGCGGTTGCGGTGGATTTGCGATGCCCGTGTGGTTCCTCGCCGACGGCGCCCACTCGGCCACCCGGGTCGGCCTGACGAACCTGGTCGCGCCCGCTACCAGCGCCGGCGCGTTGTGGCTGACGAGCTACCCGCCGGGCGCTAACACCACCGACAGCGCCGCCGGGAGGGCGCGCGAAGTCGGCCCCACCGGCGCCCTGCTTCGGCCGCCGGTCACGCTTCCGGCCGGGTACGTGATCGAGCAGGGAACCGACCGCGGCCTGCTGCTCGCGCCGGCCAATCCGGCAGCGGGAACGGGAACGGGAACGGGGGCCGACCGGCTCTGGAACCCGGGTTCCCCGCACGCCAGCCGCACCTTTGGCCAAGTGATCGCGGCGAACGCGACCGAGATCGCCTCGGCGCCGCCGTGCGCATCGACGTGCAGCGTCCAGGTGCTCGACCTCGCGACGGGCAAGGATACCGTGGTCAGGCTGCCCGCCGCGAGCACGGCGGCCAACGGCGCGTTCAGTCCCAGCGGAGGTTACCTCGCGTTTCAGGTGATCTCGGAAAACGTCGGGGACGACGGCTCGCTGGCCATGCAGCTCGACGTCGCCTCCGTCGCCAGCGGCCGCTTGACGGTCGTACAGGGAACCTTGGTCAGCGGCGACGGCCTGGCCGGCTTCGGCTGGCCGGACGGCAGTGACAGCCTGGTCGCCGAGTTCAACTTCGAGTCCACGACGCAGCTGGCGTCCTGGCGCCCCGGCGCCAGCGAATTGGCCCTGGCGGCCATCAAGCCGGGCAACCCCCAGGCCTCGTTGATCGTCGGGTAAGGGCGTTTTAACCTCAGCCCCATGGGCCGCTCTCGTATCGGGGCCCGGCAATTCACACGCTCCGACGCCGGTCAGCCGAGCTGGCGCGTGACCGCTGACCGGAAAAGTCTGAACCTTGCATTCAGACATTTCGGGCGGACATCATGATCGTGTGCAGTTTGCGGTGGCATACGACCGTAACCACACACAATAACCATGCAGGTTCGAAATGTCTTAAGTTGATCTTCAGGCATTACGTTACTAGCGCCCCTGAGGCACCGTAGAGGCAGCGGAGCGGAGCGCCCGTGGGCGCGTTGACCACGCCGCTGCCGCGTTGATCATGCCCTGGGCCGACGACAAGCGGCGAATGGGCGTGTGAGGATGGCGGGCGTGAGTGGCGACAACGCCGCGGATTGCCTCCTAGGCCGGAAGCATCGGGAGCGGGGACCGCTGATGCCGGGCGGCCCTGTCGGCGAAGACGAGTTGGCGGTCGTCTCCCATGCTGTCCCGCCGGACGTGCTCGGTGGCGAGGGCACGACCGCGTACCTGGGGCACCTGTTTGTGGAGCCGCGGCGGCACGCGCCGGGTCTGGCCGACCTTACCGATGCCGAGGCCCGCGGCGTGGGGTGGTGGTGCACGCGGGCGAGCCGGGCCCTGCGTGACGTATCTGGCGCCGAGCACGTGTACGCGGCGGTGTTCGGCGATGCGGTTCCGCACGTGCACGTGCACCTGCTGCCGAGGTTCCCCGGTACTCCCCGCGAGTACTGGGGCGTTCGCGTGAACCAGTGGCCGCAGGCCCGTCGCGGCACCGCCGCCGAGATCGAGGCCCTGGTGCGTGAGGTACGCGCCTACCTGGCTGAATGAGGGCCTGGCGGCCACCACCGGGACAATCTCATCCCAGCTGGCCAGGATAATCGAGCCATCACGCGTCCGGACTCCTTGGCCTCGTTAATCGATCGGCTTAGCGCAGGAGCAACTGGACCCCTGCGACAAGACGATCGGTGGCCGAGTCGCGGCTTGCGCCGAAGAGATCGGCCCGCTGGATTGACGCGAGCGTCCGGCCGGCGCCGAGGTCAAAGTTGGGGACTTCGCAGTCGTCGAAGCGGACGGGAATCAACCACGGAACATCGGGCCTGCGCATCCGCAGCTGATCAATAGCGAGCAAGAGTTCTTCGTACAGGTAACTCTTCTGGCGGGCAGCGCTGTTGCTGGAGAAACAGGCGATGAAGACCAGCGCGTCGCGAGAGATCGCATCCCGGATTTTGACACGCCAGTCCTCACCAGGCCACCGGTTAGCGGTATCACGCCACACCGCGACTCCTGCGGCTTCGAGCGAGCGCTGCAGGACGTCGACTTTCCCCGAGTCCTCCCGGACGTAGGAGATGAAGGCATGACCTCGGTTGCGAGAACCTGCCTTCCCGGCTGGGGCTCGCACCGGCACGCCATCGGCGTCAGCCGGTGCCGGATTGCCGTAGAAGTTATTGACCTGGATGTTGCCCGAGCCGACCTGCACGCCCGCGGCGCGGTCAATGCCCAGCCGGCCATCGCCGCTGGCTTCCCCCGGACGCTGCCCGGTATCCGGATCAGTGCTCACGTGAATCTCTCAATGTCTCAGTCGCGACAAGACGAACGCGCCGCCACCAAGCCTTATGGTGGTCTCCGCCTTTCGATACTAGACTCCGTCTATGGAGGGGCGGGGGGACTCTGCGCTGCGTGGTCATGCCTTTATCTCGTATGTTCGGGAGGACGGGAAGCGGGTTGACCGTCTGGAAGATTTCCTGAAGGCGAACGGCGTCCCGGTCTGGCGGGATGTCCATGACCTGTGGCCGGGCGAGGATTGGCGGGCCAAAATCAAAGAGGCCATCGCGGCCGACAACCTCGCGTTCATCGTCTGTTTTTCCAAGCATAGCGAAACGCGGGAGAGATCATTTCAACGCGATGAGCTGTTGATCGCCATCGAGCAGTTCCGCTTGCTGCCCCCGGACCGGCCGTACATCCTGCCTGTCCGGCTCGATGAATGCGATATTCCTCCGCTGGATATTGGCGCCGGCCGCACGCTCAACTATTTGCAGCACGTTGACCTGTTCGGCAGGCGATGGAAAGACAGCGCGGAAAGGCTGCTCGAGGCTGTCCGGCATGTCCTTGGCCCGGTGCCGCCCGCCCGGCGACGGCGGCCACCGTTCCGCGCATTGATTCCGGCCGGCCTCGCCTGCCTTGCGCTCATCGCCCTGGCCGCCGTCGGGGTGCTCCGCCTTCTCGGCGGCGCCCCGCCCAGTTCGACCAGCAGCGAGTCTCCTGGCGGCACGCACCGCCCATCAACCGGCGGCACTCCTACCGGGCCACCGTCGCCTCAACCAGGTCTGCGCGTCACCGACAACTCGGGCGATCTCTCGGCCGTTGTCCCGCAGGCGTGGGGCGACGTAGTCGGCAACGGGTGGCACCCGCAGGATCCTCCCTACAACGGGTCGTACATCGGTCCCGGCTTCAACGCAACGCCAAATCTCACACACTGGTTCAATGATCTGGTCACACCGGGGATATTCGTGGGAGTTTCTAAGCTTCTCATCACCGAGCATTATAATCCGGTAACGACGCTGGGCGCCTTTGCGCCATTGTGCGACTTTTCCTCCCGGGCGCCAATCGCCGCCGATGGACTCACCGGCTACCGCGATGTATGGACGTGCCAGGGATCCACAACACGCTATGAGACCATGGCCCTGTGGCCGAAAGACCACAGCTTCATCGCGTTTATTGAGCTAAAGATCGTGACCCCTGTTGACGAGGCAGACGGCAACAGAGTCCTGGCCACGCTCTCCATCCGCTACTAGCTGATGACCACGGGGCCTCGGGGTCGCGCCAGGCCGCAGTGGCCCGACGCGGCGCTAGCAGTTGCCAGCCTGGAGGTAGATGTAAACGTGGGTGTACTCCGGAACCCGCGCGCCGCCGGGTGGAGTCTGCTTGTCGACCCCTTCGATATCCGGTGACCCATAGCAGTGATACACCCAGGTGTAGGTGTCGAAACCAGCCGTCGCGAGCGCAGCACGAGCCGCGGCGAGCGTCAGGCCGACCAGGTGGGGCAGGGTGGTGACCCTGCAGTTGTCGGCCTGGAGGTAGATCTGGACGTGAATGCTCTGCGGGTCCGCCGCGCCGCCGCCCGGAGTCTGCTTGTCGACCTGATCGATAGCCCGTGAGCCATAGCAGCCATAGAGCCAGGAGTAATTCTCGAAACCAGCCGTCGCGAGCGCAGCACGAGCCGCGGCGAGCGACATGCCCGCCATGTTCGGCACCGTTCCCGCGACCGGACTGGGCTTGAAAGCCGTGGCCGAACTACTCGGCGAATTAAGATGCGCAGTCGACTGGGCCGAGGACGGCACCGCGGTCTGGTGCGGCGAGCCTCCACTACACGCCGCGGTAAAAAACACCAGGACTGCCATCCATATCAGAATTTGTCGGTTCCTGTGCCGCAATCGATGAGTCAGGGGTGGTGGCGCCGATGAGCGCGAATTATCGACCTTCATTTCCCCCATCCCCTCCACCCGGAGACGATTACATTTTTCCACGGGCTAAATGATCGCGACAAGACCCCGACGTCGATTGGCTGATCTGGAAGGCATACCGGGCAATTTTCTCGGCGGTATTAATGGAAATCACTGAGTAAGATTCTTCTCTCCCGTAACGGGGCACGTGACGACGGTGCGCTGGCCGGTGCACGCATTACCGGTTACCGGCAGGCGGCTACGCGGTGCGGCGCCCGCGGGTCCGGCGCGGTACTTTCTGGCTATGACTAGCCAGACGGAGAAGGCGGCCAGGTTCCTCGCGCTGCACCGGCCCGGGAGCCCGCTGCTGCTACCGAATCCGTGGGACCAGGGATCCGCGAAGCTGCTCGCCTCACTGGGGTTCCAGGCGCTCGCCACCACGAGTTCCGGGTTCGCGGCGACGCTGGGGCGCTCTGACGGCTCGGTGAGCGGTGACGAGGCACTGGCGCATGCCGCCGCGATCGTCGCCGCCACCGACCTCCCGGTCTCCGCTGACCTGGAGAACTGCTTCGCGGATGACCCGGACGGTGTTGCGCGGACCGTTGCTCTGGCCGTGGAGACCGGGCTGGCCGGCTGCTCGGTGGAGGACTTCACCGGCGACGACGATGAGCCCTTTTATGACATCGGGCCGGCGGCCGAGCGGGTCGCGGCCGCCGTCGAGGCCGCGCACGCCGGGTCTGCCCGGCTCGTGCTCACCGCCCGCGCGGAGAACTACCTATACGGGCGCCCGGACCTGGCGGACACGATCGCCCGACTGCAGGCGTACCAGGCGGCGGGAGCCGACGTGCTGTACGCCCCCGGCCTGACCAGCCTGACCGACATCAGGCAGCTGGTCAGCGCGGTGGACCGCCCGGTGAACGTCCTCGCCATACCCGGCACACCGCCCGTGAGCGAGCTCGCCGCGGTCGGCGTGAGCCGCGTCTCGGTCGGGGGCGCTCTCGCGTTCGCCGCCCTTGGCGCGCTCGTCGATGCCGCGACCGAGCTGCGCGACAAGGGAACCTATCGCTACCTCGCGGGCAGCGCCGCCGGGAGGAAGGCTTTCAAGGGCATCGTGTTAGCCGCCGGAAACGCGGCCGACCGAGGTCAGTTCGAGGGCTTGGTCAGTGCGAGGGCTTGGTCAGTGCGAGGGCGCGGTCAGTGCGAGGGCGCGGTCAGTGCGAGGGCAGCGGAGTGGAGATGTCGACGGCGATGCGCCACTGGCCGTTTGGGTCGCGGTGCCAGATGGTCGCGTCCCACACCGAGATGCTCGCGTCTGCTGCGCCCGTCCCGGAGGGGATCTCGACCGTGACGGTGCACAGGGCGTATCCCAGGTCACCCGAGGATGACGACTCGTGCAGCCGGATGGTGCGCCGCGCCTGGGCCGCCGTCGACCGGCTGATGGCCACGCGCCAGAAGTCGTCGATCGCGGCCTGCCCGCGAATGGGCTCCATGCCCTGGGCCATCAGCCGGGCATCCTCGGTGTAGTAAGAGGTCATTGACGCCGGGTCGCCGTGGTTGAACAGGTACTCAAAGGCGCGGGTGAAGGCTTCTAGTTCCCGGGAATCGAACGTCGTCAGTGGCATGGCTTCTCCTCGTGTCGCCTCATCCGGCTATTGCCTTACCTGCATGCCTTGCCTTGGCCGCAGACGTGGGCGGTGCCACGCTGCCAGCCAACAGCGGGAGCATGATGTCGTCGATGAGATGGCGGGCGAAGTCGTCGTCGAGCTCTCCCCCGGCGACCAGCTGGCGCAGCAGCTGCGCCTCAACCACCTCGTGCACCAGCGGCGCCAGCTTCCCGGCGGACTGCGGTGGCAGCTCCCCCCGCTTCACCGCGCGGCCGATGACCTGTTGCGATACCGGGTCCTTGGCGAAAAGCGAGCGCAGGCTGCGGGCCAGCTCGGGATCTGACCGCATAGCGTGGACCAGGCCGCTCATCATGCCCGTGAACTCGGGAGTCAGATGGGCGCGCATCGCCCGCATCACCCCGAGCAGGTCCTCGCGCAGGGTTCCGGCATCGGGCGCGGCCAGCACCCGCCCGACGACGAAGGCGCCGACGGCGGCGCGTACCAGCTCTGCCTTGCCCGGCCAGCGCCGGTAGATCGTGGTCTTGCTCGCGTGCGCCCGGGCGGCGACGGCGTCCATGGTCATGGCCTCGTAGCCGACCTCGCCGAGCAGGCCGACCACGGCAGCCAGGATGGCCCGCTCCCGGGCCCTCCCCCTGGCTGGACTTTCGCCGCCTTCGCCGGTCACCGCGACCTCCGCCTAGAACTGAGATGTGTACGATACCGTATCGTACACCTGGTCGGGTGGTTTGATTGTCGCGGGGCGGAGCGCCGTCGCGTGCTGGCCGACATCGTCGACGACTTCAACGACCGCAACGGCGGCCCCGGCAGCGCTTGGCCCAAGGCCATCCTCGACGAGTGGGTCGAGCAGAGCCCGCTGGCGCTGGTCCGCTTGGACCAGGCCGACTGACGCCAGGCGTTCAAGACGCCGATCAGGCGCCGGTGATCTCTTCCTGCGGCAGGGCCGATAGCACCGTGACCGCGCGCAGGAAGGCCTGCCGGTCGGCGGGCGAGAGCCTCGCCAGGACCCGGTCCTCGTTGGCCTGGATGGCCGTCTGCGCCGCCGCGCGTACCTGGCGGCCAGCCGCGGTGATCGCCAGCAGTCGGACGCGGCGGTCGGCTGGGTCTGGCTCACGGAGGATGAGCCCGGACTGCTGAAGCTCATCCAGGGTCGCGATGATCCGGGTCTTGTCCGCGCCGATCGCCAGCGCCAGCGCGGCCTGAGTGCGCGCCGGGCCGCCGTCGAGCGCGTTCAGCACGACATAGCCCCACATGGAAATCCCGTGCCCGGCCAGCACCGGCAACTCGGCCGCGACGAGCGCCCGCGTCAGGGGGTGCAGCATCGCGGCCAGGTCCCGGCGGGAGCCGCCCTGATCCGCCATGCCAAAAACATACACGTTGACAGATAATAAGCGTGCATAGATGATAAGCGTATGCATACGAACTTCTCAGTCGACATCGTGTCGCTCGACGCGCGGGCGGTCCGCGCCAGCGTGGACCTGGTAGCGCGGCTGACCGCGCTGGACCTGGCCCGGCCGACGCCCTGTGCCGACTGGACCCTGCACGGCCTGCTGAGGCACATGATCGCCCAGCATCACGGGTTCGCGGCCGCAGCCGACGGCGATGGCGACCTGGCGCGATGGCAGACCGGGCCACTGGGCGAGAACCCGGTCGTCGCCTATCGCACCGCGGCCGAGCGCGTCCTGGCGGCCTTCGCCGCCGACGGCGTCCTCGGCCGGAACTTCCCCCTCCCGGAGTTCAAGCAAGGCCTGATGTTCCCGGCCCGGCAGGCGATCAGCTTCCACTTCGTCGACTACGTGGTCCATTCCTGGGATGTCGCCAGGACATTGGGCATACCGGTGGACCTCGACCCGGACCTGCTCGACGTGGCGCTCAGCGTGGCCGAGGCCGTCCCCGGCGGCGATGCCCGGCTTGCGCCCGGAGCCGCGTTCGCTCCGACGGTGACCTGGCCGGGCGGAACCCGCCTGGACCAGATCGTGGCCATCCTCGGCCGCTCGCCCGGCTGGGAGCGCCCTCG
>Ga0302325_10036083_pt1 | contig 10082 bp, 6 predicted proteins | sample Palsa_T0_2_FD_201948 | JGI IMG/M metagenome (GOLD analysis project Ga0302325, IMG submission 201948) | Peat permafrost microbial communities from Stordalen Mire near Abisko, Sweden - Palsa_T0_2 | ecosystem: Environmental > Terrestrial > Soil > Palsa > Peat permafrost | place: Sweden: Abisko... | reverse complement strand
GGTTACCGATCGCTCGAACGGCGCGGTCTTGCCGCATAACCGGGCTAGATGCGAGCGCTCGTCGTCCTCGGAGGGCGTAGCGCCGGCGTCGTCGATGTCGGCAGCGACGCGGGTAAGTTGATCGTCCCGGTAACGCCGCCCGAAACGAGCGACGTGCTTTCGAACAGTTCGGTTGTGACGTTCGCGTCGCTGCTCGAAACGGTGATGGCGTACGTGTTCGGATCCATCGTAAAGGTCAGGAGACCGTCGCTCGAAGCGGTCGGCACGCCGAGCGCACTATGGACGTCCCACTCCGGGCTCGTGCACAGCGTACCGGCGTCGTCCGAACACGTGCCGCCGGCCGGCGCGTCGAAGCCGATGGCGGGGCAGAACACCGTCGTAGGGCCCGGCTGCGGCCCCGGCATCGAGTTGTTGCACGTGGCCGGTTCGTTCGGCTCGGCACCGACGTTGAAAGTGTTCGAAAACGGCGGAGAGCCAGGGACGAGTGCTACGCTCGTACCGGTTCCGAAGTTCGCCGTGTGCTCGCCGTCGTTCGTGTCGAACGTGCCGGTGATTGACGTGATCGTGGCGCGCGAGTCGCCCTCCAGCTGCGTGAACGCAAGATTCTGCGGCACAGGGGACGAGTCGATCGAGGGGACGGTCGGGTGCACGTCGGCGCGGAAGTCGATCGCGTAGCCGACCGTCACCGTGCCCGAACCCACACCGGCGCTACCGGACATGTCGGACCACGAGGCGCCTTCGGTGCTCGTGAGTTGGCCCGTCCATTGTGTCAGCGGCACCGGGTTGCTTGGAATGCCGCTCGCGCTGTTGACGGTGACATTACCGTGCGACCCCGGTCCCGAGACCTGGATCGGGATCACGACTTGGCTGGTCGACCACGACGCCGGCGCGATACCGGCACTGTACCCGGTTACCGAATCGGCGATCTGCACCAAGCCGGGTTGAGGTGGGAAGTGGCCGTTGATGGTGAGCGTCGGATTCGACGGGTCTTCGTTGACGACGACATTCGAAATAGTCGGCGTGCCGTACTCGATCACGGGGTTCGCGACCGACTCGCCTCCAAAATCGCTCATGAGAAACGTTGCCGTCGGGAGGCCTGCTGCCTGAGGTGATTGTGCGTACGTGACGACCGCCGAAGTGCCGAAGGGGCCGTTTCGCGTTTCCGTGCTGACGGCGCCGAAGACGTCGTCGAGCGGGAACGGCCGTTGCGCCGGCACGCGTTGCGTGACGAATTGGCCGAGCGCCGTACCGTTTTCACCGAGAAGCCGGTCCCAAATGAAAGCGTCCGTTTGATCGGCGAGGTCGCCCTGGACGGGCTCGGTCCAGCCGTAGTAGCGGCCCACTCCGGCACTCTGCAAAATGCTGCCGGTTTGTGAAGAGATGAGCGAGTTCTGCCCAAAACACGACTGATTTACGAAAATAGCACCAGGCGCGAAGTGGACGTGTTGCGCGATGAATCCGGGCGTAAACGCGAAAGTGTAATCTGCCGTGGTTCCACCGCCTAAAAGCGTGATAGCGTACACGATGTCTCCGGCGATGAAATCCGTGGAGTAAGCGCTTATGGCCGCTGGGCTGATTTCTGTATCGGAGAGCCACGCGTAGTAGTTGTTCCCTTTCGCGTCGACCGCGACCATACCGTGCGTCGCGAGATCCATGTAGTCGATGACGCCGCTCCCCGCCGCCCCGGCGATCGTGGAGAGTTGTACATCGCCGTTTGCCACGCCGTATTGACTGTTGTTGAAGCCGTCAGCAATCACTTCGTTCGCAAAGATGCTCTGGTTAACGGGATGAAAAGCGCCCGAATCGTCGGTATTGTTAACGAGAATCGCGATCGTCTCGGGGGCACTCGATGTCGACGAGGTGCGCCATCTCGCGGCCTGCACCGCGTCCGGTACGGTGGCGGCCTTGTTCGATGGGTCGCCGATATGATCGGCAAAAATGAGGGCGGGGCTACCGTTCGGGAGGGTCGCTGAAATGCCGCCGGGCGTTACGACGGCCGTCTTAAAGTTGCCCGACGATACCATCTGCGTTGCGAGCGTCGAGAGGTCCGCCGAGAGGCTCGCATGCGGTAGGGCCGCGTACATGGTCTGCGTCGATGCGAGTGATGCGGTGACGGCCGCAAGGGCCGCAGACGATGTCGCGCCGGGGGACGGCGTTGCGGCTGGAGTCGCGCTCCCTTTCGGTATCGGTGTCGGTGTCCCAGCCGCCCGGGTCGGCGCGGCCGTCGGGGTACCGTGCGCGATCGGCGTGAGCGTAACACTCCCGCCGCTACACCCGACCGCACCGCAGACGGCGACGATGCCGAACCACGGGAGCGACCGGCGTAGGCGAGATGATGATGACGGACCAACGGCAAGATGCACGATATTCACGTCAGTTTCCGCGAACGAATAAAGGCACGCATGGGAAAGTGACCCCCCGGAACAAAGTTAGGAGCGCTGCAGGATGACGCTATCATCCTCGCTCGCCGGCGCGCAATGGGGAGCTTCCCTACCGGAGCGCGTCGTTTTCGTGAGAATCCGCCCGAGCAACGAGTTTGTTGCGCGACCAGCTTAGTCTAGATACGTGAGGTTCGATTCGCATTGACCCTGCGAGTCCCAAGGCTTTTCGAAACGATGCGAGGCTACCGCGCCGCGTGGCTTCCGAGCGACGCGGTCGCCGGTCTGATGCTTGCTGCGATCGCCGTTCCGGAACAATTGGCGACTGCTCGGCTTGCGGGCTTTCCGCCGGCAGCCGGGCTCGTCGCTTTCCTCGCGGGCTCTCTTGCGTACGCGGCGTTCGGCAAGAACCCGTACCTCTCAGTCGGTGCGGATTCGACGATCGCGCCTATTTTTGCCGCTTCGATCGCAGCGATCGTCGGAGCGAACGGCACACAGTACGCTTCGATCGCCGCCGTGGTCGCGGTTGCCGTCGGACTCATTCTCATCAGCGCGAGCATCGCTCGAGCCGGCTGGATCGCCAACCTCTTATCGGTGCCGGTCGTCGTCGGTGTACTGGCCGGCATCTCCGTTCACATCGTGATCGGCCAGCTCCCCGCGTTTTTTGGCGTCGCATCGACAAGCGGCTCGCAGCTCGAACGCCTAGGACAGCTCGTTCGCGAAGCCGGCTCGAGCAACGGCTTCGACATCGCAATCGGTGCGAGCGTCTTCGGCATCACGCTTTTGTCATCGCGTGTGAACGAGCGCGTGCCCGGCGCACTCATCGCCCTCGTCGGTGCGTCGCTTGCAACAAAGCTAGGATCGCTACAGCTGCACGGCGTGGAAGTACTTGGCGCAATCTCCGCGAGCGTACCGCGCGTGCACCTTCCGGCGCTTCCCACGTTCGATCAGGCCGTTGCGATCGTGCCGCCGGTCCTCATCGTTGCCGCAGTGTGCATTATGCAGACGTCTGCCGTGGCGCGTTCCTTCCCCATCTCCGAGGACGCAGAGCCGGCGACGGGCAGCGACTATCTTGCCGTCGGTATCGGCAATGCGTTCGCCGGGCTGCTGGGAGCCTTCCCCGTCAACGCAAGTCCGCCGCGGACGGCCCTCGTCAAACAATCCGGCGGAGCGTCTCAAGGCGCTGCGCTCGTTGCTGTCGCGGCCGTCTTTGCGACCGTTCTCGCCGCTTCACAGCTGCTCGCCTACGTACCCGAATCCGCGCTCGCGGGTATCCTCATCTACGTCGCGACCCGCATCGTTCGGGTGCGCGATATCGCCCGAATCGCCAAGTATAGCCCGCGTGAATTACATCTCTTCATCATCGCCGTCGTGCTCGTCGTCATAGTTCCGATTCAAACGGGGATGCTGCTTGCCATCATGCTTTCGCTCGCTCACGGCGTTCAAATGATGATGTGGCCGCGCTCGACGGAACTCGTGAACGTACCAGGCACCACGATCTGGTGGGCGCTCCGCGCCGAGCAGAACGGCGTGCGCGTCCCCGGCGTGCTCGTCTTCGCCCCCGCGGCGCCGGTCAATTTCACCAACGTCGCCTACATTGAGGATCGTCTCGCGGCTCTGCTCGCGCAATCCGCCTCCCACGTTCGACTGCTCGTCATCGACGCCTCGAGCGTCACCGATATCGACTACACCGGATCGCAGGCGATCCAGGCGACGATCGACCGCTTGCGCGCGCAAGGCACCGACGTCGCAGTCGCGCGCCTCGTCGTCACCCACGCGCAAACGGCGGCGTCCCGATCCGGCCTCCTCGACAAGCTCGGGGCCGACCACCTCTTCATGTCCGTCGATGAAGCGGTAAGGCACTTCGCCCGGCCTTAAACGATCGAAGGGCACGGCCTCGCCGCCCCACGGGTCGCTTGTTGACAGTCATGGCCTAAGTGGGCTAACTTTGGGGCTAGATAATAGCCCTACGCACCGGCAACCAACGTTCGGAGGGATCTGTGCGAACGCTAATCGGTACAATGATCGTACTCGCACTCACTGCCTGCAGCAGCAGCTCGAATCCGCCGGTCGGCATTTCAAATTTCCCCGCGACGATTGACACCGGCGCAGGCGACGTCGCTGGAAACTTCGCGACCAGCACCACCGTGCAGCCGGACGGCTCGGCCACCGAAACGATCAAAACCTCGCCACCGGAAGTGCACACGATAACGCTTCCGAGCAGCCTCGTCTTAAAGTTCTTCAACGATCTGACTAAGGCGATGCCGCTATCGTCGCTTCCGAAGGCGACGGAACAGAACGCCTTCGCCGGCTCGACCGTCATTTCCGTAGCGGGGCAAACGTCGCCAAATATCTTGGGAGATAGCGGGATCGCCGGCACGCTCGACGCCGACGTCGACAACATCGGCGAACAATTCGCAGCACACGGCGGCTGAAGGCGCCGGAGAAAACGGCTCTGAACCCTGCAGGCCGTGAGGGCTATTCCGAGGTGGTTGCGTCAGAGCGCGATTCTCGTCGCCGTGTATGCGGTGGGGCTGATGATCGCGTCGGCTTGGATGCCGTGGCACGAATGGGACATGGGGTTGTACGCGAGAAGCTCGGCGTCTGCTTCCGGACTCGATCCGAATATTGCGCTCGTCGACATCGTGCCGCATGGCGACCAGGACCCAAGTCCGCAGGACGAGATGATCGCGACGTTCTTTACGGCGCTCGTCAGGAGCGGCCAGCATCCGAGTGCCGTCTACGTCGACTTCGCGTTTCTTCCGTGCCAGAGCGCGTCGTGCAGCACGGCGCACCGGCACATCGCGACGGCGCTGGATGCAGCCGAGCGCAAGCCTTCCGAGATCGCCGTGTTCGGCGTCGTTCGCTTGCCGACGGACGACGAAAATAACCCAACGGGGCCCCTCGTAACGCCAGCCCCCGACATCTACGACGGCGGGCACTACACCGGCGTCGGCCACACCGATGTGTTCGTGAACAATCACGGAGTGCTGTCGTATCGGCCATGTTACCCGAACGTCGTGTATTCCGTTTCCGGTGATATCGAGCGAACCGAACCGCTGTATTCGATTCTCGAGGCCGGCGCAAACAAGCCCGCCTGCGATCAGAAACCCCGGCCGATTCTCGTTGGTCCGCGCGTCGCGAACTCCGATCCAAGCCTGTACACGACGATCCCACGCGACGCGCCGGCATACTTTAGAGTCGAGCCCGCACATCCGTTCCCGCAAGGCGCGGACTTCACGAACAGATACGTGATCGTCGGCACGACCGAGCACGATAATCCGCTGCAAGATCTCTCCGAATATCAACCGGCTGCCGCGTCCGCGTGGCAGAAATTGCATGGCGATGGAGCGCTTGGCCTCTCGGGACCGGAGTTGCTCGCGTGGGAGCTCAACGGAAAGCTCGAGCCTGCTCGCATTGCTCCGGCGGGGTCGCTATTGATCTTTCTCGTTCCAGCGTTTGGAGCGCTCACCGCGCTCGCGTTCGTTGCGGCCTTCTTCTTCTTACGGCGGCTACGACTCGGGAAAGCGCGCGCCTATGTTTCATGGATCGCGGCCGGCGTGGCTCTCGGGGTCAGCCTCGCAATCTTCGGCGGCCTCGAACTCTTGCTCTCAGCGCTCAACGGCACGCAACCGCAGGTCTCACTCACGACCTTTAGCATCGCGCTCTCGGCTGTACTCTCCGGCGTTCGTGGCTCGCAGATCATGGCGAGCACTCCGGTCACCAACACCGACGACGTCCCGGACTACGACGTCTTCATCAGCTACGCTCATCTTGACGAAAAGTGGGTGCGTGACAACGTCGTGAAGCCGTTCCAGCAGACGAAGCTGCCGAACGGCAAGCCGTTGCTCGTCTTCTTCGATCGCGACAGCCTTGTCGCCGGCGACAATTGGCGCCCCGCGCTCACGCGCGCGGTTCTCAACAGTGCGCTCGTCGTCCCGATCTATTCGAGCAATTACTTCCGCGAAGAGGAGCGCGGCTATTGCCGGTTCGAGCTCGAGTGCGCGTTCAACAAGTGGATCCAGACGGGAGACAAAACGTATCTGCGGCCGATCATGTTCGGCAATCCGGCGATACCGCCGGAGTTCGGGCAGCTGCAGGCAGCAGCAATCGAGTTGCAACCCGGCATCGTCCAACGCCTCATCGCGGACGTCATCGAACGTTCCGCGAGCGTACCGGCCCCGTAGACCTCAGGACCGCTGCCAAACGGACGAGCCGAAGGAATCTAAGAGCGTGACGGTGTCGCGACCGCTGAATGTGTAGGGACCTCCGTCCGTTGAGGGCGGCGAGTAACCTCCGCCGGCGCTCGGAATTTGACGCGACCACGTCCCGTCCGCCGCATGCCATACGCCTTTTTCGCGAAGCTGGTACGAAAACGTATAACGCCCGCTCGGAGTAATCGCCAAGTCCGCGGTAACGTGATTGTCCGAATCGGAGTCACCGAGTCCGGGGACCGGCGTGGTGAAATGCTGCGGCTTCCACGTCGTTGCGATCAGACGGAGCGTGTTCAAGCCTGAGGTGCCCGGAGCGTTCGGCGTCCCCATGAAATCGCCGGCGGGGGCACCCGACTGCTGGCCCGCCGGCATCAAAAGCATGTTCCACGCGGTGCGGCCGTCCGGCGCGGCATCATAATCGGGATTGTATCCCGTGCCGTTGTTCGTGAGGAGCAGGCCGACCTGAAGTTGCGCGTGTGTTACGTCGGAGGTGAAGGTCAGCGCGTTTCCTTGCGACTTGAACGACGGCGGCGACACGCGGATCGTCCCTTCGTCGCGCCCGTCGATCGCGAGCGTATACTGCCCGGTAGCATCGATTATCAGCTTTCCTTGCGCATCGTGAGCCCTAAGCGCGGCCGCGAGCAACTGCGCAGGCACCTCCGCGGCCGCCATGCCGTTATCTACCGTGAACTGGCGTGCATCGAGCGCGCTAGCGGTCCAGCTGCCGACGAATCCGGGCGGCGGCCGCAGCCACGCGAACCACGCGATCGCGAGCAACACGACGAGCGCTCCCGCGGCGGCGGCGATCCCAAGCGGGCCGCGCCACCACGGGGGAAGCGGCGGAGGCGGGGGCTCCGGTACCGCCTTGCCGTCGAGAATATGGCGTAGGACGTCCGCCAAGTAGTCCAGGTGACGATCGAGTGGTTCCGTATACGCGTCGAGCCAGTGCGGCGTCGAGATGAAATACTCGAGCGATTTCTCCGGAACCACGTTCTCGATGCGCAGCGGAATGATCGGAATGCCTTTGTGAACCGCGCGCTCTACTTCGCGTTTGATTTGCTGTGACGCGTTCGCGTTCGCGGAGAACACCAGCACCATCGCGCGCGATCCGTTGATCCCATCGATGATCGACGAACTCCAGTCGGAGCCCGGCTCGATGTCGCGCGGAGCCATCCAGCACCGGATGCTACGCGATTCGAGCTTCGCGCAGGTCGCGTCCGCTGCCGGTTTGTCCTTGGACGAATAACTGAGAAAGACGTCGTGAGCCATAGCACCGCCTAACTACCTACAATCGCGTTCGTAGTCTGGGAACCTTCCAATGTTCCGGCCTAGGCGGCCGACGCAACGGTCGCGAACCCACGAGCGTAAGAAAACGCTTGGGAGAAGCCGATGGGACAGCAACGCTGGTTGAGCGCTCTAATAGGAGCAGTGTTCGCGCTTCTCGCTTCATCTCGTGCCGAGGCGGCTTCGGTGACCCTCACGATCGTGCAGATCTCGGTGCAACACACGAACGTATCGCAAGCGGATATCGTACTGCGCAGCTTCGACGGTTCGATAAAACAACATAGCGTCCGCACCGGGGACACGATCCCCGACGACATCCGCATCGAAGTTCCCGAAAATGCTACGCTCACGATCGGTTACGAGAGTCCGCGCGGCAAGGGCGACCTGACGTTACAAGCAGGCTCGGTCGTGGCGCTTCAGTATACCGGCAGTTTTGAGAGCGTCGCAGCCGCACCCGGCACGAGCGCGCAAGTCCCGCAAGACCCGCTTGATTTCTTTCACGTTTCCGGCCGCGGCGTCTACGCGAGCGGCACCGGAACGGCATATTCGTTCGACATGGCGGGTTCGCTGCTCACCGTCCAATGCACCGACGGCGGCGTTCGGCTGCAACTCGTCGACGCCGACTCCGCGGGCGCGGGCGGAGCTGCCTTCGCCAAACGCGTCGACGACATTTCGGCAACTGGGAAGACGACGATCGCATACACGCTCGGCAAAGAGACGACAGCCAATGTCACGTTCGCCGAGGACCTCGCGGCCGCGCAGAGAGACGACGTCGATGCCGAGGTAAACCTCGGCCTTCGGTACTACCTGGGATACCTCGTGCCACAAAACTATCCGGAAGCGCTGCGCTGGCTGCAACGTGCAGCCGACTCCGGCAGCGCTACCGCGGAAAACGATCTTGGAATCATGTATCAGCTCGGACATGGAGTGCCTCAAGACAATGCGACGGCGGTGCACTACTACAAACTCGCTGCAGATCGCGGCGATTCGTTCGGCCAGAACAACCTAGGCACCATGTACCAAGGCGGCCTCGGCGTCCCAAAAAACGATGAACTGGCCGTGCACTACTACGCGCTTTCGGCCGCGAACAATAACGCGTACGCCGAAAGCAACTTGGGCTACATGTACGCGCACGGCGACGCCGTCCCGCTCGACTACTCGCTGGCGGCACGCCTCACGATGCTCAGCGCTGCTCAAGGTTTCGCGGGAGGCGAAGTCAACTTGGGGGTGACCTACGCGTTTGGTCGCGGCGTACCGCGAGACCTCACGGCCGGGCTTTTCTGGCTTCGGTTAGGAGCCTCGCAGGGAGACGCGTGGGGCGGCCCGCTCGGATTCGCGTACGAGTTTGGTCTCGGCGTGCCGGTGGACTACGCAAAGGCACTCGACCTCTATCAACGCGAGGCGAATCAGGGCGACGCGCCGACCGCTCAGGCCTACGGCCAAGCGGGTCTCGGCCGGCTCTACGAGAGTGGGCACGGCGTCGCGCAAGACTACGCGGCCGCTCTACACTACTACCAACTCGCGGCCTCGCGCCAAGTTCTGGACGGATACGCCGGACTCGGACACCTGTACGAGACGGGGCACGGTGTGCCGCAAAATTACGCGACGGCACTGCAGCTCTACCGGATTCCCGGCGAACAACGCAATCCGGAAGGCGAAATTGGGCTCGGCCATCTCTACGAAAACGGTACCGGAGTCAAACAGGATTATGCGGCTGCGCTGCAGTGGTATCAGGATGCAGCTAACGATGGCTTGCCCGAGGCGAAGGCTGCCGTCGACAGATTACAGCAGAAGTTCGGCCAGGGTTCTAAGTCCTAACTGCGCTAGCGCAAACGCTCGAGCGCGGCGATCGCTGCCGAACGCTTAGCGTGTCTCGCCCACTCGAGTGGCGTTGCGTCCCACAGCGCGTCACGTACATCGGTTTGCGCCCCATGCCCGACGAGAAGCTCGATCAACGCAATATTCTCATCAGCTGCGGCCTGATGCAGTGCGGTGCTGTGGCTATGAACGGGGAGAAACGCATTGACATCGGCGCCGGCTTCTAGCGCTAGCGCCGCAATCGCGTTCTGCCGGTTGATCGCTGCGAGGCCGAAAGCCGTCTGCACGTCGGCGGCAGGCGCGCCGCGGAGCAATGCGCCCACGCGGTCTTCGTCTCCAAACGCTGCGGCAATCAGAAGATCGACCGGGCGGCCGCGTTCGACGAGCT
>Ga0302325_10036082_pt1 | contig 10082 bp, 9 predicted proteins | sample Palsa_T0_2_FD_201948 | JGI IMG/M metagenome (GOLD analysis project Ga0302325, IMG submission 201948) | Peat permafrost microbial communities from Stordalen Mire near Abisko, Sweden - Palsa_T0_2 | ecosystem: Environmental > Terrestrial > Soil > Palsa > Peat permafrost | place: Sweden: Abisko... | reverse complement strand
CTCCTCGACGCCTGCGGGCGCCGGCGACGATGTGCCGACGCTCGACCAGGTGCTCCCCGGGCCGAGCGTGCACGATCCCGTCAACCAGGTGATCTCCTCGGAGGAGCTGCGTTCGCTGGTGGGCTGCCTCTCGACCGCCCTGTCAGAGCTGGAGAGTCGCGTCCTCGGTCTGTACCTGGACGGCTACTCCTACGAGCAGGTGGGCGAGCGGCTGGAGTGCGACACGAAGACGGTGGACAACGCGCTGCAGCGGGTCAAGCGCAAGGTCGGCGCGCACCTCGACGCCCGCGCAGTGGCCGCCTGAGCTGAGGCCCTTGTCCTTGGTCTACCGGGAAGCCCTTTACCGGGGTGCGCCCGCGCGGCCACTCAGGGACCTGGCACCTGGGCACGCCGGCGTTCATAGACATCGCCCAGCCCACGACCGAGCGCGTCCCCGCGATCTTCGTCGGGTGGGCGTGAGGAGTAGGCCTCCCACACGATCTCCGCCTCGGGCTCGGTGAGGGAGCGGAGGATCTCCTGCAGGCGCTCCTTACTCGTGATGCTCATGACGCCGTCGAGAGGGTTCGCGGAAATAGCCGGTCCGAAAACAGCCGGTCGCATGTCTGGCTCGATCCATGCAGACAATTGTACGCAGGGCTTGCGCGGAGCGCTACGCTCAGCCGCTGCCATCTACGCGTAGGCGCTCGGTTTATCGATCTATCGCGGGTTTATCAAGAACCGATAAACCATGAAAATGCAGAGCGAATTTCACGCGCGAGACGTAACTGATATGGGTAATATTTGTCGAGTCAGGTAGGGGCAGTTGGGAGAACGGTGGTGTGCCGGACTCGAACTTTTTTTGGGTGTGTGGTTCGGGGTGCGGGTGGCGGCCGGAGCTGCGAGGGCAGTCATGCTGATATGCGAGGGCTGGGTACCTCAAGGCGGTTCTTCGCTGCGCCTGGGCCGCAGTATCAATAGACGAAACGAGCGCCCCAACGCCCCAACGGTGGTTGGTGCTCATAGCTACGTCGCGGGTCCCGTGTGTGACGCGGCGCCGGCCGCCACCCCCATACCGAACGGGATATATGTGTATGTGGTGTGCGGACTCAGTCGGGTTGTTGGGCCACCTCCCAGACGAAGCACGCGAGCTCGCGGGCGACCGCGACGGCGACGGTGGTGCGCTTCTTCGCGCATGCCGTGTCGAGGTGCGCCCAGCGGCGGTGCAGCCGGATCTGTGCGCGCCACGCGGTCTCGATCGCGGCGTGCGGCTGGTCTTTCTGGCGGCGCTTGAGCGTGAGCGACACGCTGGGCGCTCGCCGGTAGTTCCAGGCCGCCTCGACGAGCAGTCTGCGAGCGTGACTGGAGCCGACCTTGGTGATCGATCCCTGCCGGCGTTTGGCGCCGCTGGAGTGCTCGGATGGGACCAGCCCGAGGTAGCTCGAGAGCTGCTTGGGGTGCGAGAACGCGCTGATGTCACCGATCTCGGTGACCAGTCCGACCGCGGTGAGCGTCTCGATGCCGCGCAGGCACCGCAGTCGCGCGACCAGTGGCGCCCATGGGCCTTGGGCGGACTGCTCTCCGATCAGCCTGTCCAGCCTCTCGCGCCGGGCGAGTAGCACCTCGTGGTGAGCGAGGTACTCGCCGAAGAGGGCCTCCTGGACGGGCTGCTGGAAGCGAACCTCGCTCAGCCATTGCAGGTGACGTTCTGTCCATGTCTCACCGGGTCCGGTCCACAGGATCCCTTGGCGCAGCAGCAGCTTGCTGATGCGGTGGCGCGCTCTCATCAGATCGCTGCGTAGATCCTCACGGGCACGCACCAGATCGCGCAGCGCCTCGAGCTCCCGCGCGGGCACCACGACCGCACGCAGTTGCCCGGCCGCGTGCAGCCTGGCGAGCTTGAGCGCGTCGCGCGCGTCGGTCTTGATCCGGTCTCCGGGCTGACGCGGGATCGCGCCCGGCGCGCAGACCATCAGCTCGATGCCGGCCGCCTCGGCGCTCCGCGCGAGCTCGAACCCGGTCGGCCCGGCCTCGTAGACCGCGCGCACCTCTCCCGGAAGCGCCTGCAGCCACTCGATCGCCGCGGCCGAGGACCCCGACAATTGCGCCTTGCGGACCTCACCCGACTCCACCCGCACAGCCGCGGCCGCGGTCTTCCGGGCATGCACGTCGAGACCAGCAAAATAGACACCCTCAGACATACCGATGCCCCAAAACGGTAGACGAACACACGTTCGCCCCCAAGGCCCCCGCACAGCAGTCACAAAGCTGGCACATTTGCCCCCGTGTTTTCGGGGGAAAGCGGGCGGCGGGCACTTAATCTTGGCGCGAAAACGACATCGCCTCGCGCCTGGCGCCGCGCGCCTCGTCCCGTGCCGATCGGTTCGATCAGGCCTTCGTCGCGGAGGCGCGCGACGACCTCGCGGATGCGGTGGCGTTCTTCGTCGAGCTCGGACTCGAGCTGGCGGAGCAGATCGCCTGAGGCCAGCCCAGCAGCCACAAGCCGAGCAGGTTCCGGACTTCGGGCCCGACCAAGCAGACCGCGAAGCGGGCTGGTCGGGCCCGAACGTCCGTGAACCTGAGCGGCGGGACAACCTGGCGCGAAGCGGGCTGGTCGGGCCCGAACGTCCGTGAACCTGAGCGGCGGGACAACCTGGCGTCCAACCGCCCATGCATTTGCCCACAAAACCCCGCCGTCGCCCCCCTCGGAGACGCAGTTACCTCCCCCTCCGTAGGCCCTATACATGCAGTCGCCCGAGGCTGAAACGGCCGGGCAACTGCACGCCGGAGCACTGCAGTTAGGCTCTGTAGAGCCAAACTGCGCCGTCGCGTACAGGCCGGCGGGGCGAGTATCGGCGCCTCCGGGCGCCGCGACTTGACGGATCCCCGTGGCGCGCTACTCTCGATCCTTCTTCTATTTCCCTTCCCTGAGCCATTCGGCCCTCGCCGACCCTCACATAGCTCGCCACTCGCGAGCACTGAAATAGATCCACCCCTCGCCTGACGGTCGATTTCTCGCTGCGTGCATGCAACGCGCGCCTTGACCGTCCTAGACGCAGGGCCTCTCGCTCGGGACCGCTTTGCCGGTGAGCGTTTACGCGCCAACTTTGACGCGCAAGCGGAGTCCCGGATGAGATCTCCGAGACCCCTTAAGGGGGATCTCGGACTGTCGAGAGGTGGCATTTGCGCTTGGGCGCCGCCGCTTGACGATCTCCATCTTGGGCCCTACAACGGCGCTCCACCAGCCCGTTGCATGGACGCCTACCCGGCAAGGAGATCAACCATGGCCCCCACCATCTCGCCTTCGCGCTCTTCCCTGGAGAGTCGATCGAGCTCGCCCAAGCAGGCTCGCCGACGATCTGCGCAAACCGAGCATGCCTCGCGCGCCAAGCATCGCCGGAAGGGGAGACGCCACGATCTGTTGGGGCGCTACGCCGATCGGCAGGGCGACGCCAGAGAGGTGGTCTCCTTGCCCGGGGCATTGGGAAGCGTGCTGGTCGTGGATCGCGACGCGAGCACCCTCGGTGACGTCCGTCTCCTCGCGCATCTCGCTGGCGACGAGCCGCCGGAGAACGCGAGGCTCGTGTGCGACAGCTACCTCAAGGACGGCCGCGGCCGCTGGAGTCGACCCGTCACGACGGAGGATCTCCAGACGGTGCCCTTCGCCGAGGAGCAGTGCCCAAAGGCCCGAGCGGAAGCGAGACCGAGCGAGGTCGAGCTGACCGATCGCCACGGGCGTGGACACTCTCTCCAGGTGATCCCCGGTGAGCGCTGTGGCCTCCAGGTGCGCTGGTGTCGGAGCTCCCCCGATTCGGGGCGCGATCGGATCCAGGCGGTGAGCGTGCGCGACGTTATCGCCTGCATGGAGAGCTACGAGCCTGTGCGTGGTTTGACGATCGAGGCGATCGCCTGCTATCGCGATGACCGCGAGGTGTCGGTGACGATGTTGGGTCAGGAGCTCGAGCGAGTCGACGCCAGTCCATTGGTGCTCAACCGGGGGCTGCGCGAGCGGGCGCTTGCGGAGATCGAGCGTCAGGGCGTGAGCGTCAGCGAGATCGCGATGCGCTGCGGTCGTGTCAAGCGCGACCGGCGAGGCCGCTCCAGTGGCGAGACGACCTGGCTGGCCCGCCGCTTGGGCATCGTTTCCAGCGCCGGCGAGAGCGCGCCGACGCCGTGGGTCCACACCGACGTGCTCGCGCTGATCGCGCGTGAGGGCCTGCGGATCAGCCCCCGCGAGGTCGAGCTCGGCTGAGCGCCTCTGAATCTTTCTTCCGGCTCGCCTTCGCGGGAGCCGCGCCTCATCTGAAAGACGGTGGCCATCCGGCCGCCGTCTTTTTTTGTCCAACCAACCAAAAGGAGAGCAAGCATGTCCCTATCACCATCAACATCCAACAACGCCGTGCAGGTGCTGCGCGAGCTGCCGCTCGACCTGGTGCTGCCAAACCCTTCGCAGGCGCGACGCCGCTTCGACGAGGCCGAGCTGAAGGCGCTGGCCGGGTCGTTGGAAGAGCGCGGCGTGCTTCAGCCGGTGCTCGTGCGCCCCCTCGACGAGGGTTCCTATCAGTTGGTCGCGGGAGAGCGGCGCTGGCGCGCCGCGCAGCTCGCGGGCCTTCAGAGCATCCCCGCGTTGGTGTCGCGGTACGACGATCGCGCGGCGCTCGAGGTGGGGTTGATCGAGAACATGGCGCGCGAGGATCTCAACCCCGTCGAGAAGGCGCGCGCCTGCGCGACGCTGGTGAACGAGTTCGGTCTGATGCAAGAGGAGATCGGACGGCGCATCGGACGCAACGAAACCACTGTCTCGAACCTGATGCGTCTGCTGAGGCTGTCCGAGGAGATCCTCGAGCTCCTAGAGCGTGGCCGGCTGAGCTCCAGTCACGGGCTCGCGCTGCTGAAAGCAGATGACCTGCAGGCGCGTGCGGCGCTGGCTCGTGCTGCTGTGCAGGAGGGGTGGTCATTCCGGACGCTCGAAGCTCGTGTCCGTGCAAGCAACGTGGATCTGCTCGAGTCCCGGCGCGATCGCACCGAGCAGGCGCAGGAGACGGAGCAGGCGCGGGCTCTGGAGGCTCTGAACCTCGCCAGGTCATGGGGCGATCTGCTGGGCGCGGAGGTACACGTTCGCCCCATGCGCCGGCAGCTGCGGATGGAGGTCGTATTCGACTTCCCCGCGGAGGGAACTGCCTTAGCCGAACGCTTGGCCGCCTTGACCGCTCGGGGCTCGAAGGGCTCCTAGCCGAAGGGCAGGGCAGTGCGCTCGGCCCATGCGCCGGCGAATCAATCGACCAAACACAAGCAAAGGAGCAAGCATGTCCCAAGTACAGGAGTTGCGAGAGCTATCGATCGACGCAGTGACGCCCAATCCTTCGCAGCCGCGGCGCCACTTCGACGAGCAGGCGCTGAGGGCGCTGGCGGGCTCGATCGACGAGCGCGGCGTTCTGCAGCCGGTGCTCGTGCGTCCCCTAGAGGACGGTAAGTACGAGCTGCTCGCGGGAGAGCGGCGCTGGCGGGCGGCCGGGATCGCGGGCCGCCAGAGCATCCCGGCGCTGGTGTCTGCATATGACGACCTCACGGCGCTCGAGGTTGGGCTGATCGAGAACATGGTGCGCCGGGACCTCAACCCCGTGGAGGAGGGCCGCGCCTGCGCGACGCTGGTGAGTGAGTTCGGTCTGACCCAGGGGCAGATCGCACGGAGCATGGGGTGCAACCGCCGCGCGGTGAACAGGTTGATTGGCCTGCTGAGGCTGTCCGATCAGATCCTCGAGCTTCTGGAGCGCGGCGAGCTGACCGAGGGTCACGGGCTCGCGCTGCTGATGACAGATGACCTGGAGGCGCGTGCGGCGCTGGCTCGTACTGCCGTCCAGGAGGGGTGGTCACTGCGGGTGCTCGAACGCCACGTGCGCGCGAGCAAGGCCAACGCGCTTGCACCGGGGGGCACCGGTGAGCAGGATCTGGCCGCTCTGAACTTCGCCAGGGCGTGGGGCGATCTGCTGGGCGCCGAGGTGCATGTCCGCCCAATGCCTCGCGGGCAGCTGCGGTTGGAGGTCGTTTTCGACTCCGCCGCGGAGGGGATCGCCCTGGCCGATCGGTTGGCCGCGGCGATCGCGCGCGGCTCGAAGGGCAGGTAGTTGCAGGACGGGACCTGCCCCAAGAGGTCCTGAAGCAAGCGCGCCCCGCGGCGCGCCTGGCAGCACAGCAGCACCACTCACGACGGCGGGCCAGACGGCCCGCCGTTTCCACGTTAAAGAAAAGGAGGGACTCAAATGTCCCCGACGTACCCGACGTACCCGACTTACACATCCCCGGGACAGGGGATAAATCCTCTGGCGCCGCTGGAGGAGATGTTGGATTGGCTGGCCAGTACGACGTTGCATGTGGCGCTCGGCGTCTTGTTGGGCTGGGGCGTGGCGCGTTTGATGCGCTCACGCCAGTTGAGCTGGACGTGGGCGGCGGCGGCGTTCCCTGTCTGGCTGATCGTGCGTCCGCTGTTTGGTGGCCTCGGCCTGACGCTCGGCGTCGCTGCGCTCAGCGCCGCGAGCCGCGGTCGTCGTTGGCGGCGCGAAGACATCCAGGCGGGCGGCGATCTGGCGCAGATCGTTCGCAGCTTCCAGGGACCGCTGGATGCCGTGCGTGCCGCGCATGCAAGGGGCGCCTTGCGGCGGATGCTCAGCGGTGGGGGGTCGTGGTTCCTCGCGGACGAAGTGCTGATCGGCCAGGACGTGCAGGACGGCAGTCTCGTTCGGATCCCACTCGGCGGAGGCAGGGGCGGTACTCATACCCTCGTCCTCGGCGCCGCGGGCTCGGGTAAGACGGTCACGATGACCGGGATCGCCGTGCACGCGGTCGAGCACGGGATGGGGGCGGTGCTGATCGACCCCAAGGAAGACCCGAAGATGTTGGAGCACGCTCGGGCTGTGGCCGCAAGGGAGGGACGGACGTTCGTCCACTGGACGCCGCAGGGATCGGTTGTTTACAACCCCTATGCGCACGGCAGCGATACCGAGATCGCCGACAAGCTGCTGGCCGGGGAGCACTACACCGAGCCGCACTATCTGCGCCAGGCGCAGCGCTATATCGGCCACGAGGTGCGTGTTCTGCGCTGGGCCGGCGTTTTGGTGAGCTTGGCGAACGTCGTGCGCTACCTCGATCCGTACGAGCTCGAGGTGCTGGTGCGGGAGCTGCCCGAGCGGAGGGTCGAGCAGGTGACGGTCTACCTGGAGTCGCTCACCCCCGCCCAGCAGAATGGCCTGTCGGGCGTCCGCGATCGCTTGGCGGTGATGGCCGAGTCGGACGTTGGTCGCTGGCTCGATCCGGAGACCGAGGGGGTGGCGTCCTTCGATCTGCGCCAGATGATTGAGCAGCGGGCGGTCGTGTATTTCAGCCTGGAGTCTGATCGCAGGCCGCTGTTGGCGCACATGCTGGGGGCCGCGATCGTCCAGGACCTGCAGAGCACCGTGGCGGCGTTGCAGGGCCGGCCGATCCCCACGGTGGTGGTGATCGACGAGTTCTCGGCGCTGGCCGCCGAGCAGGTCTCGAGGCTGTTCGGGCGCGCACGGGCGGCGGGCATGAGCCTGGTGCTGGGCACGCAGGAGCTCGCGGATTTGCGCGTGGCCGGGCCGGCGTTGCAGGAGCAGGTGATGGGCAACCTGACGGCCGTAATCGCCCACCGTCAGGTGGTGCCGGACAGTGCCACGTTGATCGCCGATGTGGCGGGCACGCAGGGTGCGTGGGAAACGACGATGCACAGCGACGGTAGGGGGACGCGCTCGAGGGGACGCGAGTACGTGGTCCATCCGGACGAGATCAAGGGCCTGCCGTGTGGGTGTGCGCTGGTGATTGTTCCCACGGGGGTGCGTCCGGTGCGTATCGCAAAAATATTCTCACTCGATCGATAGGGAAGGGAAGGGATTTATATGAAGAGTGCAACGTATATTCCTAAAACGATTTTCCGGCAGGCGGCGTTGATTGCCTGGGCGGCGGGGTATGGCGCGGTCACCCCTGAGGCGTTGGGTGAGCGTGAGGGGGTGAGCGCGGTGCAGGCGGGTGAGCGTTTGGATCAAGCCGTCCAATATGGACTTTTGAAAAGGGAGTCGGTGTTGGTCGGCTATGCGGCGCTGTATACGGTGACCTCGAAGGGGAGGGGTCTGGCCCGCAGGCATGCGAGGGGGGGTGAGTATGTTTATCCGAAGGGGTTGCGCACGCCCGTGGTGAGCATTAAGGAGGCTAGGCACATGATCGCCTGTGCGGGGGTGAGGGCGGCTTTGGAAGGTCGCTATCCCGACCACCGCGTGATCGGTGAGTTGGAGCTGTGCAGGGATGAGCGCGAGCAGGGGAGGAGGCTGGCGAGCGTGGAGGTGAGGGGTACGGGGAGAAGGCGATCACATGTGCCCGACTTGGTGATCTGGCCGCCGGTGGCAACGCCAGATACCCCGACCACACCAGCCCCACCGACCACCCCCGAGCCGCCGGCCACACCGCCCGTGCCGGTGGCGGTGGAGGTGGAGTTGACGAGGAAGGCAAAGGCGGAGCTGATCGCGAACATCCGCGCCTGGGCGAGGTGCAGGTATGTGGAGGCGGTGGTGTATTTCGCCGAGGGGAGGGAGATCGAGGAAAAGCTGCTCGATGCGATCGAGGAGTGCAGGGCAGAGGAGAGGATTGTGGTGAATCCATTGCGAGAGATCCTCAGTCCGCAGCCGGGATTCCCTTTGATCGACGAGTAGAACGCACCGCCACACCGCGGCACCCAGCAGTAACGCCACACCAGTAGCACCCAGCAGCAAAGCAGCAAAGAGGCCTCGTCACACCACTAGGTGACGGGGCCTTTTGTCGTTCACGGTCGAAACCCCGCCGCCGCCGTCGTCGCCGCCGCCATCGTGTTGTGCGGCGCGCGCGTGTCGGGGTCCAGGACGGGTGGCGCCGTCCTGCTGATGAGACAAGCCGACAAAAACCAAGCAAGGAGAGAAACATGCTGGCTCAGGTAACAGGGCAGTCGTTGTACGTGTGGCAGGAGACGGAGGCCGAGGAGCGCGAAAGGCTGATGGATTACCGCGCGGAGTTGGCGGCGATGGTGAAGGCAAGGAAGCTGGAGGTGGGGAGGGCTATCGAGCGCCGCTGCAATCACGGATGCGGATCGGCAAGGGAGGTGTGGCAGATGATCGGAGCGATTTGGCAGGGGCAGAGCCAGATTGCAGTGATCGACCTGCAGTTCGAGTCAAGCAGCACCTCCTAGCACCCAGTACCAGTACCCAGCACCAGTACCGAGCACCCAGTACCAGTACCTAGTACCTAGCACCGTGGCGGTCGTGGGGTTGATCTCTTGATTGAGACGCCCCACGACCCGCCAATCGCCCCCAAGTGACTAACCACGAGTGTCTTTTTTTATGCCCAGGGCGTCTTTTTTTGTGCCCAAAACCCGCAGTAGTAGTGGTCACAGGCTGCAGTAGACCCGAGGGTCGCCACGCCAGCGGCCGGCAAGCTCAGGACCCGTGGGTCCCCATCCACCCCGGTGGCGTAGCTGGGATCCCCACCTCCCCGGACCCCGTCATCCGCCAGGATCCCACGCCCCTCGCCGTTCCTCCCCCAGGGCTCCCACTCCCAGCGGCCGGCAAGCTCACCACGCTATGGGTCCCCAGGGCCAAAGTGGCGTAGCTAGGACCCCACGCCCCTTGTCGTTCCTCGCCCAGGGACCCCCAAACCCCCCGCAAACATTGATCTTCCGTAAGCCCTTGACAGGGGGGTCTCCGGTCGGCTAGTTTTAAGAGCAGCTCAACCTTGGGCTAGCAGCGAGTCGGGTCAACCGCAGGAGAGGAGCAGGATCCAGGACAGGGGATATGGGGACCCAGGGCGTCTGAAGGCTCAACCGGGCTGTGCTCACACGTGCAGGGCAGTTCATGTACGGGAAGAGACTTCCGGAAGGACCGAGCGAGGCGCAGCCGCGAGGGGCTGGAGGCGGTGGGAAACAGCCGTTGTTTTTTAGAGCCCCAGTCCTTAAGATCGTCTTTAGAAGTTGAAGCACCAGGTTTTTTTAGTCGGGCTGTTTCATTTGCTTTCTTGTTGTTGCTTCTTTGTAGGGAATTGGTTTTTGCTTTCTTTCTACCAGTGCAGTTTGT
>Ga0302325_10036081_pt1 | contig 10082 bp, 9 predicted proteins | sample Palsa_T0_2_FD_201948 | JGI IMG/M metagenome (GOLD analysis project Ga0302325, IMG submission 201948) | Peat permafrost microbial communities from Stordalen Mire near Abisko, Sweden - Palsa_T0_2 | ecosystem: Environmental > Terrestrial > Soil > Palsa > Peat permafrost | place: Sweden: Abisko... | reverse complement strand
GTTCAATGATTCGCCTTCGAACGGGAACGGGAATGGCTTCCATGCCGCGACTCCTTTCGTATCGCCGCAGCATAACGCATTGATATCAAGGGCGCTACATTAAAATGAAAAATGCTCTAAGGTAGGCAAAGAGGGCTTCGCCCACAATGAAGTCATGTCGGAGCAGTTGACAGGCTACTTGCTCACGCAGACGAACGTCATTGCGGCTGTCGAAAGCGGAACCACTCCATTGCCGGAGGCAGTCTCCTTGATCACCGCTGGCATCAGTCCGTTTTTCAATGGCGGACTCCGTACAATGAAGTTCGGCGGCTCGATCTGGTATCTACGGCGGACGGTCGGAGGTGTCAAAACTCCGGCCTGTTCTGACTCCGCGTGCGCAACGGTTGGTGCGCGATTTCGTACCGGACTGGCCGCGGCATTTTGACTTTCTTGCGTCCCAGTTTCTTTGCTTATACAGTTAGTTTTGAATTTCGGCCCTACAAACTGGAAATCTGGCGACGTGGGTCTGACAAATGAACTTGGACGTCCAAGCAAGGTGGCAGCATGTCGTTTTGCTGGCGTCGGCGGTGGGTTTGATTGTTGGATCTATGATACTCATTATCGCGCTCTCCGGTAGCGGCACCGCACAAGCCGCTCCTTGGTGGGCGGGGACAACGATAATTGCGATATCAGCCGTTATAGGTGTCTGGGGCGTTCGCTCGCTGCTTAGTTCAATGGCTCGGTCATTAGCGTTGCAACGAGTAGATGACGGCTTATTCGAGTTAAGTCCGTCTTCGCCGAGCCAGCTCATTATTTTCAACGCCGCCATTGCCAAGCATTTTGGACTTTCAGTAGTCGGTGCCAAGCAGCATATGCCCGGCACGTTCGGCGAGCTTGTCGCCTCTGTCACGAAGCAAGCTGCGGCATTAGCGACGGTAAAACCTGCGCAATATGAGGCCGCGCGAGCCGCTTTAGCATCCGTCCTTGCACGAAGAGCCCAATCGATATCCTGGAGCAGCCGCGCGACCGATTTGCTTCCCAGCGGTAAAAGGCGTTTTGAAACTTGGGAACGATTGCGCGAAGCCGCACCCAGCCTCCCGTCGGTAACTTTGAATCGGTGGGTCGAGAATGTCGCCTTTTATGGACTTTTTGCCACGCTGATAGCGATCGCCGTTCCCATCGCGCGGGATTTTGACGAGAATGGAGCGACCCATATCAAGCCAACCGCCTTGGGTCATATTGTGGGCCACGAGCTCGGCGTATATCTTTTTGGCTTGATTATTGCGGTGTTAATGATCCCTATTTACCTAATTGGGAGGCGCTATGCTTCGCGGATACCAGCGTCCTTTGACAGCCTCGATTCTCTGGCGGCAGCATTTCCCGATGGAACGACAACTTGGACCTACGACCTGGTAGCTGCTCACCTTCGCGACGTAGCTCGTGACATTCTCCGTTTGACGCCTGCGCAGCTACGCAATGAAACTCCGCTCATCTCTACCGGGCGGCATCGTAACCAGTGATAACACGTCCCAAGCCAAGAACCCTGATTGCGGCGCGAAAACACAGAGAATAAAACTATAGAAGCAGGGTCTTCCGGTGAGCGGCGATACATTAGATCGGAGGATCCGAAACGCCGGCGCGTTCTGACCCCGCGTGCGCGTTGATCGGCTCGATGTTCAGAACGACGGCATCTCTAGCTGCTTAGAGTGATAATGCGACGCGGGCCGATCCACAGCAGTCAGCCGGTTATGTCGCCGACCCATTGGCTGGCGAACGTGGGCGAATTCTTTGCCGCTTTGAGCCGTGTTACGGCTCAACCGTCCCTTCCCATTGTTGGGAAGGGGCTTGGGAAGCCCATTTGGGCGTTTCTGTATGAAAGGAAGGATAGCAATATGGTAGACGTGGCACCGACGCAACAACCAACAGGTCGCCCCGAAAATCAAATCAATGTAGGCGGCGAGGAGCCGGACATCGTAATCAGGATTCATCGGGGGCTATTTTGGAAGATGCTCGGTGGCGGCTTCACAATGGCCCTGATCTGTGGTCTGGTTTCCTGGGCAACAGTAAAGGCAACCCTCGAATCTTCTGAGGCCGGTCGAATAATGAAACAATTACGTGACGATCAAGCTCAAGCTGATAGTGTTCAGAAATCCGCCCAAGACATCCTAACCGCCATCAACACCGAATACGCTCAAGCGAAAGATATCCCAACTCGCGTCAAAACTCTGGAGGTGCATACAAATGCGGTCGGGAATGCTTTTGAGCAACTCCCGTCTCTTAAGGAAGGTGTTTGGGATACCAGTGTTCGGATACCTGACGCCGATCCAACCAGTAAGAACACTTTCAAGGACAAACACTATAGGGTCATTTTCCGTGCGGATGGGACGAACCATGGGACGTTTCGAATAGAACTTGTGGACGGCGCTCCACCACCTACACCGGCAAGCAGCACGTATACATGGAGTTTTGGAACTGTCAGGCTTCAGTATTTTGGCGGATGCTATACGCTTAATGATACGGGCGATCAGTTCTTCGGTGTGGATCCCAGCAATCAAGTCATCGTTGCAAGATGGATAGCTAATGCCGCACCTGGAGAATAGCGAGGTCGGTCCGTAATGACGGAGCATGTTCTCGTCCAAATCCGCGCCCACGGCTGGATCGTCAAGACCTTCCGCGTGAACGGCACGGTGGAAATGCATGCGGTTGATTCGGCTATATACGATCGGTCAACCCCGCCTGCATCGCCGGCGTAACGCGGAGCCTTTGGTTAATCCGGCAATAGTTGTATCGCATGAAGGGCAACACGACGTTGTTTGCCGGCATCCTACCGATCAAAAGAGGCGACACTCTAAATAACGTTATTTAGGATGACGCCACTGGGTACGGAGGCCTGGCAGACCACTTTTAGGCAAGGCACCACAATGGCCCTTGCCGCCCCGGATTGAGCTCTGGAACGAGTTTTGGAGGCGAGACCATGAGATTTGCAGCCCGGAAAAATGGTTTAATGCCCTGTTTCCAAGATAAAAGCCTTGCCAAAAATGAGTTGCGTGCGATCGTCGAATCATTCGGCAGCAGGAGATTCGCAATAGGAGCGATTCGGAGCGACTTGGGGGTCGGAGGGACCAGCGACACCAGTACCGCGCTGGGAGGCCTTGATCAGGGTTGAGTATTACACATCCCCCCATAGGGGATAGATAGAAACCAAATGGCGTCTAAGACGCGAATTTGTTATGTCAACCGCGACGAGGTGTTTGACTCTTCCGTGGTTGGGACTAAACCGAATCAGAATCGGCGCAGGAATTAAGTGTAGGGTTAGCACCTGAATCTTGCGCGAACGCTAGCCTTGGCCTTACACTAACTGGCAAATCCGGCAGATCACCGCCGCCATAGCTGGCCGGTGGCGCCGACGAAGGGTCTTAACCGGAAAGTAGCTTTTCAAAGGCTCGATTAGATTCAACTGATTAATCCTAAATGAATTACATGAGCCAATATCAACTCACGACGGCTGAACCTTCACTCATCCGGCAGTTCGGCCACCGGCCTCATGTTCGTTTTCAACAATATATCTATGACCAAAAAGGGTGCCTTCCCAAGGCGTTTACGGCCCCACGAGGTTCAGAATAGTAGCCACGGTTTGCGCGACTTCGATGTCGGTGCATTCGCCGGGATCTTTCTTGTCGGCTGGCGTAGAGACAACAAACACCGGTGCGCCGTCATTCGCGGCAAACTATTTGAAACATATCACATCTTCCATCATCATGCATCAGGCCGCCTTGGTCGGACAAACGCGAAGAAGTCCATCGCCCGGGCAACGCAACAAAAGCCGTCTGCCTATATGCGTGGGGAGCCTATATTATCGCCCGCGCAACAAAAATCATTTTGCGGTCTCAGACCTTACGGGTTGTCGCGGCCATTTTGCCTGTAAACACAATCTTCGGCATCATTCGTCAAACGGTATTACGCCAGAGTTCACCGGTCGATCGGTCTCCCTCCTTGATGGATCATCCGCGGCCGCCGCGAGCAAATTGATGCTTGGTTACTCGCTGTGCGATGACACACCGGGTGAATGCCTGGCCAAGCAGCCGCGAGATCCCATACCGCGCAAGCATTTTGCCACGATCGTTTCGCCGGGAATTGACGCCTGATCGCCGTTTTCCAGTGAATCCTATCCGACCGCAGCCATGACTCGCTTGGCGGCCTCAATATTCTTTTGCGCATAAAGCTGCGATGTTTCAATCCTGCGATGTCCGAGGATCACCTGCGCCACTTCCAAGCCGTGTTCTTTTCGAAGCAGGGTGGCCGCGGTGTGACGAAGCTGGTTTACGTGCCACCGGTGTTTCCGTCGCCAGGCCTTCAAATCATCCGCATTGGCGGCGATCTTGGGAGTCGCCGGGAATGCCGCATCACATCCACGATACACGGCGATCAGATAGGCGTTGGTGCCGTAGACATTCCCGGGAGTTCGCTTGGGTTTCCGGCGCCGGTTGCTGCCAGGTCGGTTGCCGCTGCTCAACGGCGTCTTTCGGCTTTCGTGTAGCGCGGAACGCCGCCAAGCCTCCGACTCGGCTGGTGAAAACAAATATGCCGTCACATCTGTTTTTAGGAACGGCCGAATGATTTGCTCCGCTCTGGGCCCAAGATAGATCACCCGTTCATGACCGCGGTGCTGGTTCTTATGTCGGGCGGGTCGGTAGGCCCAGGGCCTGGCGCTCGTATCGATGTCCATGCCACGCATAATGGTCACTTCACCGGGCCTCATGCCGGTGAGCAATTGCAGGCGGATCATCGCCGTAATTTGTGGCGAAACCAGTGGAATGACCGCTTCGACCAGCTCGACCGGGACCGGCTTCACTGGATCACTCTCCGCTGCACTGCTTCGCCCGGCCTGCAGGCCGCTCACCGCCGTCAGGCCGTAGTGAACGGCGGCGGGAATCATTTCGTTTTCAGTGGCCCACTTAAAGACGTGTCGGATTCGTCCGACTAGGCGATTGATATTCGATCGTACGCGACCGGCGTCGATGAAACTCTGTCGAACGGCTTTAAGGCGCAGCGGGCCGAACTCCACCGCGGCTGTATTGGAATACAACTTGAGAAGCGGGCGGACAGCTTCATCGATGTTCGCCACATGCTTGCCAACCTTCCCATCGGCGTCCCGATAGTACGAAAGGGCGTGGCGCCGGAAAGCGGCAACCACTTCGGCGACCGTGATGGTTTCCCGGTCAATTGGCAGCCGGCGACCGGCAGCCATCCACTCGGCGATTACCCGGTCATATTCGGCCCTGCTGACGGCGGTGCCGTATCGGCCCAGGTATATGTCGCGGCTTTCCAATGTGACAAATGCCTGGCCAGAGGCTTTGTGCCGGCAGTATTTCGGAATGTGATTGTCATATTTAGACATAGGCGCGCTCCGAAGAGTAAAACCGTAGACTACGGTTTTTCCAGCTATCTTCGGCCGCGCCATCCGACATCGGACGGGTACGCTATTCCCAGCGTTCGGCGGGATTTACTTCAAAAGCGGGCGAAGAGGTTCGAACTCTCGACATTCAGCTTGGGAAGCTGACGCTCTACCAACTGAGCTACGCCCGCGAAAGACGATACAATTTTAACGGCGGGCCGCGTTCAGTCAATTCACAGCCTGACGAATGGAAAAAGCGACATGCGTTGCCGCCTTCGCCTTGGTATATTGGCGTCGTTGCGACATGTCCCGCTGGAGGTCATCATGAGCGAAGCCGAATTGCGGCGGGTGGTGCGGGACCGTTTCGGACTTCGCATCGAGCCGGAGATGAGCAGGTATCTCGTGGGCAGATCGACGGATCTGGATCAGTCGGTCGCGGTGATCGGCTCCGATGCTCGCACCGGCGTTCCGCGGCGGGAGATTCTTGACCTTCGACTCCCCGGCAGGGAGTGCCAATGATCTACACAGCCAATGCGTTTGCCCGTGCGGGAATGGTGGGCAATCCATCCGATGGATATTTCGGCAAGACGCTGTCGTTTGTCATCCGAAATTTCAAGGCGACAGTCCGCCTCTGGGAATCTCCGCATTTCGAGATCGTTCCCGATCGCGGCGACCTGACCAAGTTCGACACCATCGACGCATTTCTTCGCGATATCCGGCTGAACGGATACTACGGCGGGATGCGGCTGATCAAGGCGGCGGTCAAACGATTCCATGACCATTGCCGGCAGAACAACCGCGAACTCAACAAGCGGAACTTCACCATTCAATTTGAGACCAACATCCCTCGATTGGTTGGACTTTCCGGCAGCAGTGCGATCGTCGTAGCCACTTTACGGACGCTGATGAAGTTTTACGAAGTGGAAATTCCCAAGCCCGTGCTTCCCACGCTGGCCCTGAATGTGGAGAAGGAAGAGCTGGGCATCGCGGCGGGAATGCAGGACCGTGTCATTCAGACGTATGAGGGGATTGTCTGCATGGATTTTGACCGCAAGCTGATGGAGGGCAGAGGATATGGGGAATACCAGGAGCTTCATCCGCCGCGGGTGCCGCCGGTTTATCTTGCGTACGATCCCGACCGGGCGGAGATCAGCGACGTTCCGCACCGGAATTTGCGGGCGCTTTTCAACGGCGGGGACAAAACGGTTGTGGATGCGATCCAGAAATTCCGCGATCTGACTGATCGCGGCCGGGAGGCACTCATGCGGGGCGATTGGGACGGGCTGCACGAAATCATGAACGCCAATTTCGATTTGCGGCGAACGATCATGAACATCGCGCCGGAGAATCTGCGCATGATCGAGGCCGCCCGCGCCGTCGGCGCCAGCGCGAAATTCGCCGGAAGCGGTGGCGCGATCGTCGGACTCTATCACAGCGCGCGGCAATACCGCGAGCTCGTCGACGCGCTGGGCGCGGTCCGCTGTTCGGTCGTGCGCCCGATGATCTTCGAGAGTTGAATCGATAATCGCTCCGATGAAAATCTCGGCGCGGGATATTGACGCCTCGTTACGGCGCGTTATCTTTTATCCGGCAAAGCGAAACTCTGATGCGGACCGAGGGCGGTGGCTCCCCTTCGGTCCGTTTTCTTTTTTCAATCGGATTGCGATCGCGACTGTTCATCCCCGCTTGCGGCGGATGAATTCCTTCAGCTTCGCCAGGGTCATGCAATTGATGACGTCGGCAGCCGTCGCCCAGGCGCGCTGGGCCACGAAGATGCCGAATCTCATCTCGTTGAAACCCTCGATGCTGTGCGCGTCGGTATTGATGGAAAGCTTAACGCCTGCGGCCAACGCGCCGTGGGCGTTCACGTCGTTGAGGTCGAGCCGAGGGAACGCCGCGTTGATCTCCAGCGCCGTGCTCGTGTCGGCCGCGGCCTTGAAAATGCGGGGGAAATTCAACGGCAATCCCTCCCGGCCAAAAATGATCCGCCCGGTCGGATGACCGATCACATTGACATAGCGATTCTCAATCGCGCGAAGAATCCGGTCTGTCGCCTTGGCGGAATCCTGTTTGAGCGCGATGTGCGGACTGGCGACGACAAAATCCAATTCGGCGAGGATTTCGTCCTCGAAATCGAGCCGCCCGTCGGCCAAAATATCCACCTCGCATCCGGCCAGAAGTGTGATTCCCTTTATCCGATCCGAAACACGCCGGATTTCCGCGGCATGCTTGATGAGCCGTTCCGCGGAGAGGCCATTGGCGATCACCTGGGTTTTTGAATGATCGGTGATGGCAAGGAATTCATATCCGTGGGCCTTGGCGGCGAGGGCCATTTCTTCGATCCCGACCCGGCCGTCGGACGCCGTCGTGTGGGAATGCAGATCGCCGCGGATGTCTTGGAGTCGGACGAGCTTCGGCAGCTTGCCGGCCAGGGCCGCTTCGATCTCGCCGCGATCCTCCCGCAAAACGGCTTCCATGCACGGCATGGACAGCGCTTGGTAGATATCATCTTCGGTTTTACTCGCCACCGGCTTGGCCCGCGGTGGGAATCCCGCCTTCTTTTCGGAGCGGTCGTATTCATCGAGTTTATATAGGCCCCATTCATTGAGCGTCATATCGTTCTGCTGAGCGAGACCCCGAAGTTTCGTGTTGTGCTCCTTGGAGCCTGTGAAATACTGGAGGGCTGCGCCGAAATTGTCGGCGGGGACAATGCGGAGATCGACCTGCAATCCGCCCGTGGTCAGGATAGTGGCTTTGGTCTGGCCCTGACCGAGAACTCGCTGCACCAGCGGCAGTTTTACAAATGCCGCCGAGACCTTCTCCCCGGCCGCTGGATCGCTCAGGGCGCAGACCAGATCGATATCCCCGATCGTTTCTCGCCGTCGCCGCAGGCTGCCGGCGATCTCGGCGCGCATCACGGCCGGCAACCGCTTCAGCGCGTCCAGCAGCGTCTGGCCGACCTCCATCGCTTCGACAATCCCCATCCGCCCCGATGCCTGCGATCGCAGCTCGATTCCCTGCTTAATAGCCTCGATCTTCTTATCGCCGATGCCCTTCAAGCCATCCAGCTTTCCCTCGCCGATTGCTTTGGTCAGCTCTTCCAGCGACGTGATCTTCCGCTCTTTCCACAGCAGGGCGATCGTTTTGGGGCCGAGGCCGGGGATTTCCAGCATCGGAATCAATCCCGCTGGCACACTGGCGGCAACTTCCTCAAAATCGCTGCTTTTGCCCATGGTGATGAACTGTTCGATGATCCGCTGGCTCGATGGGCCGATGCCTTCCAGGTCTTTTAACTTGCCTTCGCGGCAATATTCCTCGAGATCGATGGTCATGTCCTTCAAAATCCGCGAAACCTTGGAGAAAGCGATCGCTTTGAAGGTGCTCTCTCCTTTGATGTCCATCAGAGCGGCCAAGGTACGGAAGAGGTCGGAAAGGTCGGTGTTGAGAGACATGAGGGGAAGGATAAGGGATAAACTCGAAATTCGAAATTCGAATGATGAATCAAATTCGAAATTCGAATTTCGAACGGGTATTCATTCGGTCGTCCTGGTTTCGAGCTTCGAATTTCGAATTTGATTCGTCATTCGAATTTCGAATTTTCCACCTCCCACCCTATCATTCCGCCATGCACCTTTGCCTGGGCACAACGCCGACGGTTCAGCAGACGATGATTTTCGAGAAGGTTGAGCACGATGAGGTCAATCGCGCCATCGAAGTGCGCCGAGCGTCCGGGGGCAAATCGATCAATGTCGCTCGAGTGCTGCATACGTTGGGTGAGCCGGCGATTGCTTCCGGCCCGCTCGGGGGAGACACCGGCCGGTTTATCCGCGACGAGCTTACGGCTCATGGCGTCGATCATGATTTTGTCGAAACTCCGAGCCCGACGCGCACCTGCGTGACGGTGATCGACCGCCATCATGGGACGGTGACAGAGCTCGTTGAAGAGCACGCGGCCATCCCGACGTCCGTGCGGGAACAATTGCTGGCAAAACTGCAAACACATTTGCCGAAGTGCCGGTCGCTGGTTTTATCGGGAACGCTGGCGCCGGGTGCGGGTGACGATTTTTATGCTGAGTGCTGCCGGGTCGCGCCAACCGGGTTGCCGATTATTCTCGATGCATCGGGCGAAGCGTTATTGCACGCATTGCCGTTGCACCCGCTGGTCGTCAAGCCCAATCGTTCGGAACTCGGCAGGACGATCGGCATCGACATCTCTGATAATGCGTCGCTTCGCAGGGGCATCGTGGATATTGTCGGGCGCGGCGCACGGTGGGCTGTCATCACCATGGGCAAAGACGGCGCGATCGCGTCAGACGGTAAATCGCTTTGGAAGATACCCGCGATTGAGGTCCGGGCGATCAGCGCGATCGGCAGCGGCGACGCATTTGCCGCGGGCTTGGCATCGGGAATTGCCGCCGGGCGCGATATTCCCGAGGCTTGCCGACTCGGCGCGGCCTGCGCCGCGGCAAATACATTGAGTCCCGGCGCTGGATTTGTTCGCCTTGACGATATTCACAGACTGCACCCGCTGACTCGTGCTGAAAAATTGTAAATCCGATCGCCGGGCGAATTTTGCCTCTGGGGCCAAATTGTGCGGGCCGTATATAATCCGGGGCGCGAGGGTATTATGACGTTGCCAGCATCCGAGGTTCCGACGACGGCACCGCATCCAAGTGGATTGCGACGCTGGATTCTCCGCGCTCTCAGG
>Ga0302325_10036079_pt1 | contig 10082 bp, 9 predicted proteins | sample Palsa_T0_2_FD_201948 | JGI IMG/M metagenome (GOLD analysis project Ga0302325, IMG submission 201948) | Peat permafrost microbial communities from Stordalen Mire near Abisko, Sweden - Palsa_T0_2 | ecosystem: Environmental > Terrestrial > Soil > Palsa > Peat permafrost | place: Sweden: Abisko... | reverse complement strand
CTGTTGACCAGCGTCTCCGACTGGTGCAGCAAAGTCGCGATCTCCACGCCGATCACTGTGTTATTCCGGTCGATGCGAGATCCGTTGTGCAGCTTGGTCGTGGCCGCATGCTCGGGAGGCACCAGGTCGATGTACTGCTCACCGATGGCCGACACGCTCTTCACCGATGCGGTGACATTCGACGGGACATTGGTGCCGCTGTTGAGTCGCATCACCGCGTCGACTCCGTCGGGGGTGAGACCCACCGAGTCGACGCGTCCCACAGCGACCCCGCGATAGGTGACGTTGGCATTTTTGTACAGCCCGCCGCCGGCAAGGAAGTTAGCCGTCACTCGATAGGTGCCGATGCCCATCGCGGCCGGCAACCGTAAGTAGAAGATCGCCATGATGACGACGGTGATCACCGTGACCACCGCGAAGATGGCCAGTTGGACGCGAGTCAGTCGATCCAGCATCAGTTGTTCCCTGCTGGTGTGCCCGGCGGGATCTTGAACGGATCTGCGGCCTGCCCGGAGAGGTTGGCCATTTCACCGAGTAGGAAGTCCGGCGGATTGAGGATGTCCTTCATGTGCAGCATGTTCGGATCCAGTGGCCAAGACGTGGTGAAGATCGTCTCGCCCAGCCGTCGGACCGTGAGGTCGAAGGTGGTGAACACATTGAGGTAGTCGCCACGTACCGCCTGCTTGATACCGAAGTTCGGGAACGGGAACGTCAGCAGCAACTGGTTCGACGTCACGAAATTCTTGCGGTTGTCGGCCAGCGCCTTGGTGTTGGCGTAAATGTCTTTGAGGTCCGCGGCGAAATCCACCTTCGTTTGCGAAAGCACATGCGCCGCAACCGTTGACACCTTTTTTAGAGCGCCGAACGCCTCGACGATTTTGTCCCGGTTCTTGTTGAGGACTCGCAGCGCCTCGGGAAGCGTTTCCAGCGTTCGCCCGAGGCTGTCCTTGTTGTTAGCCAGAATCGTCGAGAACCGGTCCAGTCCGTCGATGGCCGCAACGATGTCGTTCACCTGGTTGTTCAGCCCTGCCGTGAGTTCGGCCAGTCGCGGCACCAAATTGTTGAACTGGCCTTCCTTACCGGCGACCGCCTGATAGGTCTCGTCGGTAATCTCTTGCAGCGCACCCAGGTTGCCCTTGTTGACCACTACACCGAGCGCGGAGAACACTTCCTCGGTGGTCGGAAAGCGACTAGTCCGGGTTTCCTGAATGGCCGAACCGTCGACCAGCTTGCCCGCTGGCGGCTGATTAGGTGGCGCCGCCAACTCGACGTGCTGGGAACCAAGCAGCGAGGTCTGCGCCACCCGGGCAATGGAATTGGCCGGTAACACCACGTTGCGGTCCAGCGTCAGCTTGACCGCGGCATAGAAACTTCCATCGCTGCGCTGCATCGCGTCAATGCCCGAAACGCTGCCCACCGTGACGTCGTCGACCATGACGGGCGAGTTCTGCGGCAGAGTCGCCACGTCGGCCAGATTGACGGTGATCGAGTATGAGCCCGGGCCGTGGCCGGCGGTACCGGGCAGGGCAACTGTGTTCAAGCCGCCGAACTGACAGCCCGCCAGCAGCGCGCTGCCAGCCGCTAATGCGCCGCCGCGCAACCAGATCCGCCTCATCGCCCAGCCCCTTGCTCGGCCGGCAAGGGCAAGGGGGGCGCCGGGGCAGCTGGTGCAGGACCCGGCCGTGGGCCGAATGGATTCGGCGCCGGGGCGGGCGCGCCGGGTGCTGGGCCGTTGGTCGATGCCTGCGGAACCATCAGCGCCTGCAGGTCAGCCGGATTGGGCGGATGCGCGCCGGGCGCCGGTATCCAGTGCAGGTCCGGAATGGGTGTCTGCGATTTAGCCTGGGTTTCCGGGGTGTCGTATTGGATCTGGCCCTTGTACGCGGTGATCATATTGAGTGGGTGGAACATGAGCGGCGGGTAGTTGAACGTCAGCCGGCGCAGTGGCGGGCCCAACCGCTCGCGGCAGATCTCAGCGCGCTTGTAGTACTCCGGTCCGGACAGACCTGCAGCGGTGTCGAACGAACCGCCGCAGATGAACTGCACTGGGTTGGCGAACTCGGGGATCGAGATCAGCCCGTTCAACGTTCCCTGCGCGGGGTCGTAGATGTTGTAGAAGTTGGCGATACCGGGGCCGGCGACGTGCAGCACCTGTTCGATGTCTTCGCTTTGGTCGCTCAACACCTGGGTCAGGTCGGTGAGCTTGTCGACCGTTCCGATCAGCGTCGAGTTGTTCTGCTGCAGAAAGCCTTTGACGTCAATCAGTGCCTGGTTCAAGGTTCCAAGCGTGTTGTCGAGGTGCGTCGAGCTCTTGGCGAGCACCTGCGATACCGAGGCCACATGCCCCGAGAACGCCACGATCTGCTCGTTGCTCGCCGAAAGCGCATCGACCAACACCTGCAGGTTCTTGACCGTGCCGAAGATGTCGGTGCGCGAATCACCCAGCCGGCCGGCGGCTCGCGAGAGCTCGCGCAGTGAGGTACGGAACGAGTCACCGTTGCCGTTGAACGTATCCGCGGCCTGGTTTATGGCCTTGCCCAGCGGACCCTGCAGCTGTCCGGCCGCGGGGCTTAGCTGCTTGGCCAAATCGGTCAGCGATTGCTTGACCTCGTCCCATTCGACCGGCACGGCGGTGTGGGCCAACGCGATGGTCGCGCCGTTGGGCAACGCCGGCCCACTGGCGTACGCGGGTGCGAGCTGGATGAAGCGCGCCGCAACCAGGTTGGGCGACATGATGATTGCGCGAGCGTCCGCGGGAAGCTTGACATCGCGATCCACCGACATGGTGATTTTCACGTCTTCGGCGCGCGGTTCGATCGACTCGATGGTGCCTACCGGCACGCCTACGATCCGGATCTGGTCACCGGGGTACAGCCCGACCGCCGAGGTGAAGTAGCCGACGATTTTGTTGCCGCCGCGGCCCGGCCAGGCCAGGTAGGCGCCCACCACGACGAAGACGGCAAGCAAGACTGCCAACGCCAACCGCAACCCGCGGCGACGTTCCCGTAAAGCGGAGGAAAGTGTCATGGCGACTGCGGCCTCAACTTCCAGCGCTCTTGGACGAGGCCGCGCAGATAGTCCGCGAAGCTGGCCGGCAGCTTGCCGGGCTGGAACACGGCGTCGAACATGATCCCGACGATCGGTGCGGGGAGCACGCCATAGACATTCACGTTGAATCCAGGCCCGGAGCCGACCACCTCACCGAGCGTGGTTGCATAGGCCGGCAACCGTTTCAGCGCCTCACTGATGTAGTCACGACGTTCGTTGAGGTCGTCCAGCACGGTGTTGAGCTTGCTCAATGCCGGGCCGAACTCCTTGCGGTTATCGGCAACGAAGCCGGAGAGCTGCGCCGAGACGTCGTCGATGCCCGAGATCAGCTCCGCCAGCGCGGCTCGGCGCGCATCGAGCGCGCCGAACAACTGGTTCCCGTCGACGATCAGCTTGTTCACCTGCCCGGCACGCTCGGCGAGCACGCCGGTCACTGATTTGGCATGCGCCAGAAGCTTTTCCAGCGCTTCGTCGCGGGTGTTCAAAGTGCGGGACAACGAGGTGATGCCGTCCAGTGCCCCGCGGAGCTGCGGCGTGGCGTCGTGCAAGGCGTCGGTGAGGACCTTCAGCGATTTCTCGAACTGGGCCTTGTCCAGGTCGCCGGCGTTGTGACCCAAGTCTTCCAGCGCGGAGCCAAGAGCATAGGGCGTCGTCGTCCGGCTCAGCGGAATGGTGGTGGCGATACCGGATCCGGCCGGGGTCACCGCGACCGCCCGCTGACCGAGGATGGTCTCGGTGCGGATTGCCGCCAGCGACTCATTGCCGACGTTCACGTGGGGATCCACGGTGAAGGCGACCTTGGCGTTGTCGCCGGCGAGCGTAACCGCTTGCACCTTGCCGACTTTGATGCCCGAGACGTAGACGTCGTTGCCGGGGTTGATCCCGCCGGCGTCGGCGAAATAGGCCGTGTAGGGCCGGCCTTGCGGCCAGAACGGTAACTTGGTGTAGCCGAACGCGACCAGGATGACGCACACCACGAGGACCACTCCGAAGATCCCGGTGCGGAGTGGGTCGCGGTCGCGGCGGTGGGTGCTACTTGTTGACAAAAGCGCACCTGCCTTTGCTCGGATCCACCTGGCCACCTAGCGGGAGGATGATGTCGCTTCCGGCTGGGCCGTTGATCTTCAGCGACACCGAGCAGAAGTAGATGTTGAAGTACGCACCGTAGGCGCCGAGCGCCGACAGCCGGAGGTAGTCCTCGCCGAGTTGCTCGATGTCGTTGTTCACCTCGGGCAGTCGATCGTTCAGTTCGCCGGCGAGCGGGCGGAGGTTCTCCAGGGTGCCTTGCAGCGGTCGGCGTGATTTCTTCAGTAAGTCGGTCAGATCCGACGTGGTGGTGGCCAGCGGTGGTATCGCGCCCGCTATCGCGTCGCGGCCCTCGGCCAGTCCGGTGATCAGTTTCTGCAGCTGGTCGACGGTGTCGGAGAACTGCGCCCCCTTGGCGTCGACGGTGGCCAGCACGGCGTTGAGATTGGTGATCACGTCGCCGATAGCGCGGTCGTGCGCGCCGAGCGCCGACCCGAATGAGTTTGTGTTCGCGAGCAGGTTGGACAGAGCCCCGCCCTGGCCCTGCAGCAGGTCGATCACGTAGCTGCTGACGGTGTTGACCTTGTCGGCATCCAGTCCCTTGAGCACCGGGCGCAGGCCGCCGAGTAGCGCATCGAGGTCCAACGCCGGCTGGGTGTGGCGCTGGTCGATGGTCCCTCCGGGCGGGAGCTTGCGCAATTCCCCAGGGCCCGAAGTAATTTCCAGGAACCGGTCACCCACCAAGTTGTCGTACCGGATCAGCGCGCGCGTCGACGAGTACAGCGTGTAGCGCTTGTCCACACTGAAAGCCACGTCCACGGTGTTGTTCGGGTTGAGTTTCACCTCTTTCACCGCGCCGACCGGCACCCCGGCAATGCGGACCTTCTGATTTCCCTTCAGCCGGGTCGCGTCAATGAAGTTGGCGTGGTAGGTGTTTGACGGCCCGAAGCGGAACTCCCCGAACGTCACCACCAGACCGAATGCCACCAGCAGCATGGTCACCGTGAAGATGCCGACCTTCACCATGATCGAGCGCTGCGATTCGTGGCTGTCCATCAGAAGTCGTCCCGCTCTGCGAACGCGCCGTGGAACAACCATTGCAGCGTTGACGGGGCGTCGAACTGCAACTCGGTGAACGGCTCATAGGGGATGTTCGCGTTGTCGGTCACCAGGAATGGAGCGCGGTACCAGGAGCCGCCGGTCTGCTTGGTGGGCAGGTCGGGTAGTCCGCGGCAGTTCGGACCTCCGGAGGCGTTGACCCTCGGCAGGCTCTCCGGATAGGTGTACGTCGGCGCACCCAGGACGAAGCTCGACGAGGTGAACAGACCCGCTTTCCGCACACCGAGGATCGGTGCGAATTCTTGGATACCGCGGTTGATTGCTCCGAAGAGGCAGCCGAATTCCGGTGAATAGTCGGCGGTGACTTTCAGTGGGGCGCGCAGCCGTTTGATCGCGTCGATCAAATTCTGCTCGGCCGGCGCCAGCGTGTCATAAGCGTTGTTGGACAAGCCAATTGCCGACAAAAGCGCCGTATTCAGATTGGTCTGCTCGTCCACCACCGTCCTGGCGATCGTCGGTGTGTTGTTGAAAACGGTGACAAGGTCGGGTGCCGCATCCGCGTAGATGTTGGCGACGGCGGCCGTCCTCCGGAAGTCCTGCTGCAGAGCGGGCAGTTTCGGATTGAGTTGCCGCGTCAAGGTATTCAGGCCCGACAGCACTCCGCCCAGGTCTTTGCCGTGTCCCCGTAGACCTTCGGCCAGCGCGCTCAGCGTGCCGTTCAACTCGACAGGATCGATCTTTTGCAGCAGACCGATGAGCGACTGGAACAGCGTGTTGACCTCGAGTGAAACCGCTGACACCGCGAGATGTGCACCCGGGCGCAACGCGGCGGGCGACGGTGATTTCGGTGGAATGAACTCCACTGACTTCGCGCCGAAGATTGTGCTGCTGGCAATGTGTACGGCGGCGTTGGAGGGTATGTAGTGCAACTCACCGCCATCGATGACCAGCCTCAGCTGGGCCTGTTCGCCTGCGTAGCTGATGTCGTCGACCTTGCCGATCTGGATGCCGCGATACTTCACCTTGTTGCCGGGGTCCATCTCCAGCCCGGCCCGCGGCGCGGTCAGAGTGACGGTGTCGGTCGGGGAAAACGCTGCGGTGTAGGACAGGTAGGTAAGCACCACAAACGCCACCAACAGAGAGGCCAGCAGCGCCGCTGCCAGCCTGACGTGAGTGCGTTGCGCACCGGTGCTTGCCACTGTCCCCCTTACCCGGACAGGTTGAAGTTACCGGACGCGCCGTAGACCGCCAGCGAGATGAGCAAAGTAATAACGACGACCACGATCAACGACGTGCGCACCGCCTGGCCGACCGCCAGGCCGACACCTACCGGACCGCCAGAAGCGTTGTAGCCGTAGTACGTATGGATCAGCATCACCGCGATCGACATCACGATGGCTTGCAGGAACGACCAGAGCAGATCGGTGGGAATCAGAAAAGTGTTGAAGTAGTGGTCATACAGACCGGCCGACTGCCCGTTGATGAACACCGTGGTGAACCGTGCGGCGAAAAACGAGGCCAGCACCGCCAGTGAATACAGCGGGACGATCGCGATCAAACCCGCGATCAGCCGGGTCGACACCAAGTAGGACACCGAGTGCACGGCCATGGCCTCGACCGCATCGATCTCCTCGGCGACCCGCATCGCGCCCAGCTGCGCAGTAGTGCCCGCGCCGATGGTGGCAGCCAACGCGATCCCGGCAACCACCGGGGCGACGATGCGCACGTTGAGGAACGCGGACAGGAACCCGGTCAACGCCTCAATACCGATGTTGCCCAACGACTCATAGCCCTGCACCGCGATCACGCCACCTGACGCAAGCGTCAAAAACGCTGCAACGCCGACCGTCCCGCCGATGAGCACCAATGCGCCTGTGCCCATGGTCATTTCGGCGATCAGCCGGATCGTCTCTTTGCGGTAGCGAGTGAGCGCGTTCGGGATGTAGCGCATCGACTCGCCATAGAACAGCGCCTGCTCGCCGAAGGTGTCGACCGGCCCGGCGAACCGGTGAAAGAAGCGGCGAATCCGGATCGTGGCGTCGTAACTCACCTGCTCACCGAGCCAGCACTCGAACACCGATCGCCGTCATGATGACGTTGATCACGAACAGGCAGATGAACGCGTAGACCACCGTCTCGTTGACGGCGTTCCCGACACCTTTGGGTCCGCCTTTGACGGTCAGCCCCCGATAACAGCCGACCAGTCCGGCGACCACCCCGAACAGCAATGCCTTGAACTCGGAAAGAACCACCTCGCCGAGGTGAGTCAGCACGGTCAACCCGCTGACGAACGCGCCCGGGTTGACGCCCTGCAACAACACCGAGAAGACATAGCCACCGGCGATGCCGATCGCCGAGACCAGCCCGTTGAGGAGCAGCGCGACGAAGGTCGACGCCAGCACCCTGGGCACCACCAGGCGTTGAATCGGATCGATACCCAGCACGCGCATCGCGTCGATTTCCTCGCGGATGGTGCGCGCACCTAGATCGGCGCAGATTGCGGTGGCGCCCGCGCCGGCCACCACCAGCACGGTGACGACGGGTCCCAACTGGGTGATGGTTCCGAATGCGGTGCCCGCACCGGACAGGTCGGCGGCGCCGATCTCACGAAGGAGAATGTTGAGCGTGAACGCCACCAAAACGGTGAACGGGATGGACACCAACAGCGTCGGGATCAGCGAAACCCGGGCGATCATCCAGGTCTGGTCGAGGAACTCACGGAACTGAAAAGGCCGCTGGAATGTCTTGCGGAAGGTGTCCAGGGCCATCTCTACGAAACCGCCCACGGCCCGCGCCGGGACCGCGAGCTGTTCGATCAACCTGGTTCCCTTCTCGCGCGGGTATCTCCACGTTTCTCGAGCGATGCCCTTGTGTCCCCGGTTGCGCCGCCTTAGCTTATTGCTTGAGCGGTGGCGGTCCGCGTGAGCCGGCCAATCGTAACTAGAACAAGTTCCGAGTGTCAAAGAACGGCAACATTAGACAAAAGTTAGTAGTTTTGCCAGGTCAGAGGCTTTGTGACACAGGTCATTCTGTAACGTGTTCTAGTCCGCTCAGCGCGCCGTGCAGGCCTCGCCAATCACTCCATCAATGCGGTCGCTGCAAAGTTGCGTTCGGGATCGCGTCCAGCAAAGTAATTTGCCAGCTCGTCCCTGAGTTCGGCCGGCTCCCATGCCTGCGCGTCGGTGGCGAATCGGTGCTCGACGCTGGGCGCCGACACCAGCGTCACCCGTGGCCCGTAGACGATGAAGACCTGGCCGTTGACGTCTTTGGCCGCGGGCGATGCCAAGAAGCGGACCAGCGTGACCACATGCTCGGGCGAGAGTGGGTCGACCTGGCCGTCGGCGACCTCGGGCGCATCGCCGAAGACATCGGCGGTCATCGCGGTTCGAGCGCGCGGCGCAATCGCGTTGGCGCACACTCCGTAGCGACCGAGGCCACGCGCGGCAGTCAAGGTCAGCGAGATGATGCCCGCCTTCGCCGCTCCATAGTTCGCCTGCCCGACCGGGCCCACCAGCCCGGCCTCCGACGAGGTGTTGACGATGCGGCCGTAGACCGATCCGCCGGCCTCTTTCGCCTTCGACCGCCAATAGGTGGCGGCATTGCGGGTCAGCAGGAAGTGGCCGCGCAGGTGTACGGCGATCACCGCGTCCCAATCTTCGTCGGACATGTTGAACAACATCCGATCGCGAGTGATCCCGGCGTTGTTCACCACGATGCTCAGGCCGCCTAATCCGTCGGCGGTGCTGATCAATTCGTCGGCTGTGTCACGTTGACTGATGTCGCCACTGACCGCGACGGCTTTGGAGCCGGCGGTGTTGATCTCGTCGATGACGTCGGAGGCGTCGAGCGCGGCGGCAATGTCGTTGACGACGACGGTTGCGCCCGCGCGGGCTAAGCCGATCGCCTCGGCGCGGCCCAGGCCTGCGGCCGCGCCGGTCACCACCGCGACCTTTCCGGATAGATCGGCCGAATTTGTGCTGCTACTCAATTTATGAATACCTCTAGTCTTCGCGCACCAGGGCGGCTCGTGGGCATTCGTGGATCGCCTGCTCGGCCGCCGCCTCCTGATCGGCCGGAACCGGGTCGGTCTTCACCACTGCGTAGTCCTCGTCATCGAGGTCGAAGATATCCGGCGCGATTCCCAAGCACACTGCGTTGCCTTCACACCGGTCGTGGTCGACTATTACCCGCACGACGCCCTCCTAGAACGTGGCTTTCAATTCGGTATGCCCACCATACGACCCGTCCCGGTTGCCTCCGGGCGAACGGTCGCTGGACCCTCAGACTAGAACGTGTTACAACCAGGGAAGCGAATGGGTAGCCGTTGATGCAGGCTGCCGCACAACTCACCCACGACTGGAGGGCGGCCAGAATGCGCATCAGTTACACCCCGGAGCAGGAGGAGCTGCGTCGCGAACTGCGGTCGTACTTCACCAAGCTGGTCACGCCGGAGCGCCGTGAGGCGCTGAGCTCGACCTCGGGAGAGGTCGGCGAGGGCAACGTCTACCGCGAGACGGTCGAGCAGATGGGCAAAGACGGGTGGCTCACCTTGAACTGGCCCAAGGAGTACGGCGGCCAGGACCGCTCCCCGATGGACTCGCTGATCTTCACCGACGAGGCCGCGATCGCCGGCGCACCGGTGCCGTTCCTGACCATCAACAGCGTCGCGCCGACGATCATGTCGTTCGGCACCGAGGAGCAGAAGAAGTTCTACCTGCCGCGCATTGCTGCGGGGGAACTGCACTTCTCCATCGGCTACTCCGAGCCCGGCGCCGGCACCGACCTGGCGAACCTGCGGAGCACCGCGGTGCGCGACGGTGATGACTACGTGGTCAACGGCCAGAAGATGTGGACCAGTCTGATCGCCTACGCCGACTACGTCTGGCTGGCGGTCCGTACCAACACCGAAGCCAAGAAGCACCGCGGCATCTCGATGCTGATCGTGCCAA
>Ga0302325_10036074_pt1 | contig 10083 bp, 5 predicted proteins | sample Palsa_T0_2_FD_201948 | JGI IMG/M metagenome (GOLD analysis project Ga0302325, IMG submission 201948) | Peat permafrost microbial communities from Stordalen Mire near Abisko, Sweden - Palsa_T0_2 | ecosystem: Environmental > Terrestrial > Soil > Palsa > Peat permafrost | place: Sweden: Abisko... | reverse complement strand
CCCGGGCCGGCGCGACAGGACTCGCTCGACCAGGTCCAGCGTGGTCAGGTTGTTCTCGACCAGAAGCACACGGAACGTCCGGCTGGGCCCGGGCACGGGCCCGGGCCCGGGCCCGGGCGCCACCGAAGCATCCGACCCACCGTCGATGCCGACGGCCACCTGCGTCTGCTGTGCGCCACCCATCGTCAACGCTCGTGCGGCCGGGCCCGTCGTCGTCGGCAGCGGGGCAAGCTCAGCCCCGCCGTCGCGATCGCTGGGTGCGGTGCCCGGCACCGAGGCCGGGAGCTCGACGACGAAGGTGCTGCCCGCGTCGATCACCGACTCCACGCTGAGCTGTCCGCCCATGCGCTCGCACAGGTGCTGCGACAGCGCCAGGCCCACGCCGGTTCCCTCGATGCCGGTCTGCTCCAGCCCGAGACGGTCAAAGGGCACGAAGAGGCGGTCGAAGTCCTCGGGCCGGATCCCTCTGCCGGTGTCGGCCACGGCCAACCGCAGGCGCCCCCGGGGCCCTTGCTGGCAGGTCACGTCGACACGGCCACCGGGCTTGTTGTATTTGACGGCATTGGACAACAGGTTCAACAGGACCTGCATCAGCCGCTGGCGATCGGCGGTGACGACCTGCCCGTCGCGCTGGTCCACCAGGGAGCGGATGACCACCTCGGCCCGCGCCGCCATGGGATTGGTCAGCTCCAGAGCCTCGGAGACGATCTCGGCCACCACCACGGGCGCCAGGGTCAGCTCGAGGTATCCCGACTCGATCCGGGCGATGTCGAGCACCTCGTCGATCAGGTCGAGAAGGTGGCGACCGGCCCGCAGGATGTGGTCCACCGCGTCGGCCTGCTGGCCGGGGATGTCGTCCATCTGGATGAGCTGCGCGAACCCGAGGATCGAATTCAGCGGCGTCCGGAGCTCGTGGCTCATGCGCGACAGGAAGTCGCTCTTGGCCTTGCTGGCCTGCTCGGCCGACTCACGGGAGCTCTGCAGGCGCTGTTCGGACTCGAGCTTGTCGGTGATGTCGCGCGAGACGACCACGGCGCCGGCAAAGTGGCCCTCGCCGTCCAGCACGGCCTGGGCGCGGGAGTCGACGGTCACCCAGTGACCCTCGGCGTGACGAGCCCGGTAGCGCAGGTGCAGATGCGACACGGCTCCGGTGACCATGCGGATGAACAGCGAGGCGACGTCGTCGAAGTCGTCGGGATGGACGAAGTCGAAGACGTCGCTGCGGGTGAACACCTCGTGGCGGTGCCCGAACAATGCGCTCTCGGCCTCGCTGATCTGATGGATCTTGCCGGCCCGGTCCATGAGGGTGATCATGTCGGGGCTGGCCCCGATGACCGAGTCGAGCAGGCGGTCCCGAGCCGCCAGGGCCTTCTCGGCTCCCCGGCGCTCGGTGGTGTCCGAGGCGATCCCGCCGATGGCGAACGGGGTGCCCCGATCGTCGCGGATCAGGAAGCGGCTCACCATGAAGTCCCGCGTGCCGTCGACGGTGGTGCGGGACTCGTCGCTGACGACCGACACCCCGTCTTCCAGGAGCTGGCGCTCGCATGCCGCGATCGTCTCGGTGTCCTCGGGCCAGCACTCCACCGCCGTCAGCCCCGCCGCCGCGCCCACGGGCAGGCCGGCTGCCCGCGTGAACTCGTCGTTGACCAGCAGGTAGCGGCCGTCGAGATCCTTCACGAAGATGATCGAGGGCGAGTACTGCATGATGGCCCGCAGCCGGGCCTCGCTGTCGCTCAGGGCGACCTCGTCACGCCGCCTCTCGGTGACGTCCCGGGCCGCTCCGTAGACGCGCTGGCGGGCGAAGTCGACGCGGGTGGTCCACTCGAGCCAGCGCCACTGGCCCTGGCGGGTGCAGAAGCGGAGCTGGGTGAGCCCGGCTTCGCCGTTCTCGGCCAAGACCGCCTGCGCGCCTCGGCGCACCTCACGGTCGTCGGGGTGGACCAGGTCGTCGAGCCGCAGGCCCCGGAGCTCCTTGGCGCTGTAACCCAGGGTCCGCTCGAACGCCGCGTTCCACCAGACCAGCGCGCCGGAGCGGTCGGTGATGCAGAAGATCTGGGCCGACAGGTCGAGGAACGTGGCCAGCTCGGCGTGGGCCGAAGCGGGCGGGCCGACCATGACCCGGGCGCTGACCCTGGCGCTGGTGGCGGCGGTGGCGCTGGCGCCGGCGCTGGCGGCCCGAGGGGTCACCGGGACACTCCCGGCGCGCAGGACATCGTCTCGACCACCCGCAGCAGCTCGCGGATGTCGATGGGCTTGGTCAGATAGGCGGCCACCCCGATGTCGCGCAACCGTTGGATCTGCGAGGGCGTGGCGTCGGCGGTGACGACGACGACGGGGATGTCGGCGGTGCGTGGATCGACCTGCAGGATGTCGAGGAGGTGGACGCCCGACATGTCGGGCAGATGCAGGTCGAGAAGGATCAGATGGGGGCTGTGTCGGCGGGCCAGTTCGATCCCCAGGCTCCCGGTCATGGCGGCCAGAAGCTCGACCACACCTGATCGGGTCAGGACTTGTTCCACCAACTCGAGGTTGGCCAGGTTGTCCTCGATGTGCAGGACGCGCAACGTGGCGACGCTGGGCAGCTGCTCGGGCGATGACTGCGGTCCGGGCACCGGGAGGTCGGGTGCGGCCGCGGTGGGGAGGTCCACGGTGAAGGTGGTGCCCTCGCCCACCCTGGAGTAGACGTCGATGGTGCCACCCATCCGTTCGACCAGGTACTTCGACAGCGTCAGCCCGACACCGGTGCCTTCCACCCCACTGGACTCGGCCCCCAGCCGGTCGAAGGGCTCGAACACGCGGTCGATGTCCTGGGTCTTGATGCCGTTGCCGGTGTCGGCGACGGTGATGCGGACGAGGCTGGGCGAGACCGCCTCGACCGCCACGCCCACGCGCCCCCCGGTGCGGTTGTACTTCACCGCGTTGGACAGCAGGTTCAACATCACCTGGAGGAGCCGCTGGCGGTCGGCCAGGACGTGGAAGGTGTCGGGGCACAGCTCGAGGTCGGCCACGATGGTGATCTCGCCCCGCTCGCCCAGGGGGCGGGCGATGTCGATCGCATCTCCGAGGACCTGTCGGATCGGGACGGGCTCCAACAGGAGCTCCAGATTTCCCGACTCGATGCGGGCGATGTCGAGGACCTCGTCGATCAGGTTCAGCAGGTGCCGTCCGGCCCGCATGATGTGGCCGACGGCCTCACCGTGATGGGCGGGCAGGTCGTCCATCTCGAGCAGCTGCGAGAAGCCCAGCACGCTGTTCAGGGGCGTGCGCAGCTCGTGGCTCATACGCGACAGGAAGTCGCTCTTGGCCTTGCTGGCCTGCTCGGCGGCTTCGACCGCCACGTGCATCTCGGCTTCGACCTCGAGCTCGTCGGTCACGTCGCGCGAGACGACCACCGCTCCGACGGTGGTGCCGTCCTCGCCCACCATGGCTTGGCCCCGAGAGTCGAGGACGACCCAGCGACCGTCCGCGTGCCGGACGCGATAGGTCAGGTCGAGCTGGGCTTCGGGCATCGAGAAGATCTTGGCGGCCTCGTGGTGGACCCGGGTCAGGTCGTCGGGATGGATCAGCGCCTCGATCTCTTTCTGGACGGGGCTGCGGAGGTCGTAGCCCAGGATGCGAGCCGAGGCTTCGCTGATCTCCCCCACCCGCCCGTCGCCGTCCAACACCGTCACGATGTCGGGGCAGGCCCGGATCACGGTGTCCAGCAGCCGTTGGCGTTCGGCCAGCGCGGCTCGGACCCGGGTCCATTCGGTGATGTCGGTCGCGATGGCGGCCATCCCGCTGATCGACCGCGACGAGTCGAGCAACGGGAACCGGGTCGTCATCATGACGTGGACGCCGTCGTCGAGGGGCACGAGGTCGTCGCGCGTGATGACCTCGCCCTGCTCGAGCACACGCAAGTCGGAGTCGTCCACGGGGACACCGGGCCAGATCTCGGCCACGGTCTTTCCCAGGACGTCCTCGCGCTCGAACCCGAAGGCGCGCAGGAAGACCTCGTTGACCACGACGTAGCGCTGCATGCGGTCCTTGACGAAGATGGCCGCGGTCGAGTGGTCGAGAATGGCCTGCAGCCATGCTTCGTTGGCACCCAGAGCGGTCTGGGCGACATGGTGCTGGGTGACGTCGCGGGCTGCTCCGTAGACGAACCCGGTCTCGGGCGACATGCGCGCCGTCCACTCGAGCCAGCGCCAGCTGCTGTCCTTGCAGCGGTAGCGCGACTCGATCCCCGCGGGCTCCGCCTCACCCGACGGCTGGTCGAACAAGGCCAGGGCCTCGACCAGGTCATCGGGATGGATCAGGTCGACCAGCGACATCCGCGCCAGCTCGTCCTCGTCGTAGCCCAGAAGGGCGGCCGCGGTGCCGTTGCTCCAGACCAGACCCTGCTCGAGGTCGAACACCCCGAAGATCTCGTTCGACATCTCGAGGAACACGGCCAAGTCGTCGTCGGCCAGCTCCCCGGGGGTGTCGGTCGGACCGGTGTCGGTCGGACCGGTGTCGGTCGGACCGGTGTCGGTCGGACCGGTGTCGGTCGGACCGGTGTCGGTCGGACCGGTGTCGGTCGGGCGCGCCGCGACCGCGGCGCCGTCGCCGTTGGACGACGAAGACGGTGCGCTGCTGTGGCGTGCTCTAGGGCTCAACCCCCGCCGTCCTGACCTCGGGCCGGCCCGTACGCCGGTCAACCAGTTGGGTATCGGCGCGCGACGGGCTTCTGTTGAGACCTCCCCACGCACGGTGGTGGGCATCAAGGACCGGGATGGGGGAGCAAATGTCCTGGTCAGTCTCCGATTGGGCCACCGGGACGGTCTGGGACGTGGATTCTCGGGCCGAGCCCTCCCGGGGCGTTCGAGGCGGTCCGGGCGGTCGGGGCGGTCACTCCCCGGTGAACCCCAGTCGACGGGCGTCGGCCCGGACCTGCTCGACGGCCTCGGGCGAGTCGGAGTTCTCGGTCACAAAGGCCAAGAAGCGCTGGGGGACGAGCTCGATGAAGATGCCCTCGGCCTCGGCGGTCAGGGTCTCCCCGTTGAAGATGGCGCCGTAGGTACGGATCTTGCGCCCTTCTCTGCCCATGAAGCGGGCCTCGAGGCGAAGGGGGGTCCGCAGCGGAGTCGGTTTGCGGTACTTGATGGTGAGGGTCCCCGTCATGCCCGGGTTCCCGGCCATGATGTTGGCGGCGCCGAGCATCTCGTCGAAGACCATGGCGATGACACCGCCGTGGACGCAGGTGGGCGGTCCCTCGTACTGGTAGTCGAACGTCGCGGTCCCTCGCAGCTCGCCGTCCACCGCTTCGACCACGACGGGGGGCGCCACGGGGTTGGCGAAGCCTATGACCGGGCTCGTCGGGAAGAACTCCTGGGGGTCGCCCACCGGGTCGGGCTGGGCGCGCAACCGGCGACCAGGTCCGGCGCCTTGTTCCAGCCCGTCAGCGACGTCCTTGAGAGCAGCCGCGGCGCCGTCGATGTCGGCATCGGCGACGGGAAGGCCCACCATGGCGCTGGTGATGCGGCGCAGCTGCTTCGCCAGCTCGAAGCGGGCGTCTTCGACCGGAGGGCGCGGTGCCCCCGAGTCGAGGACTTCACCACCGGGCGAGATGCCGAAGTCCGATACACCCAGCTCGCGGTCGGGCCGGTCGGGCATCAACGCCGCTTGTAGTCGGGTGTGCGCTTCTCGGCAAAGGCTTTTTGACCCTCTTTGGCATCCTCGGTGGCGAAGATGGGCCAGCCGACCTCGAGCTCGATCTTGAGCGCCTCGACCTCGGGGATCCCCTCTGTCTCGCGCACCGACCGTTTGATGGCCTCGACGGCAAGGGGACCGTTGGCGCAGATGACCTCGGCGATGCCAAGCGCCTCATCGAGCGCCTGGCCGTCGGGGACCACGCGGCCGATGAGCCCGATCTCCTTGGCCTCTTGGGCACTCACCTCTCGGGCGGTGAGGAGGAGGTCCATGGCCACGGTGAACGGGATCTGTCGCCGCAGCCGGACCGTGGAGCCGCCCAGCGGGAACAGACCTCGACGCGCCTCGAAGACGCCGAATTTCGCACTCTGGCCCGCCACGCGGATGTCGGTGGCCTGGAGGATCTCGGTCCCCCCCGCCACCGCCCAACCCTCGACCGCGGCGATGAGCGGCTTGCGCAGCTGGTAATGGCGCAGCAACGCCTTCCAGTGCAGATCGGGATCAGCTTCCTGGCGGTGCCGGTAGGCCTCGGCCTCGGGCGCCGACATGGACTTGAGGTCCATACCCGAGCAGAAGGTGCCACCGGCGCCGGTCAGCACGGCGCAACGGATCTCGTCGTTGCCGTCGATCTCCTCCCAAGCGTCGGCCATGCCCACCAGCATCGGGAGGCTCAGGGCGTTCTTGGCCTCGGGGCGGTTCATCGTCACCACCGCGGTGGCGCCATGGCGCTCGAAGGTCAGGTTCTCGGTGCCGGGGCTCGGCATGGCATCTCCTTCACGTTCTCCACGTCCGCGTCTCGACCCGCCGCCAAAGCTGGAGGGGTGCCGGGGACCCCGGGCTCCTCCCCCGCCGGCCACGGGACGCCCCGACAATAGAACGGATTCCAGTTCGATCGGCAGTCCGAGGCCCGGACCAGGTGCGACACGACGCCGACTACTTGGGGGGACCCGAGGCGGCGGCCCGCCATCGGACTACCGCTCGCGCAGCAGCTGTCCGGGCCGGGAATGAGACGCCGCCAGCGCCGGCGCGACGGCCAGAAGGTTGGCGACGACGACAACGCCTGCCGCCAGGCCCACGACGAGCCAGACCGGCACCACCGACACGGGCACGACGCCGAGGTTCGACGCGAACGCCCTCCACACCTCTTGTCCGATCGCCAACCCCAGTGGCACGCCGATGACAATCCCGACGAGAGCCAGCGTGGTCGCCTGCCACGACACGGCCGCCGCCACCTGATGGTTCACGAACCCGAGCACCTTCAGCAGCCCGACCTCCCGTCGCCGGCGCGCCACGCTGACGACGAGCAGGTGCAACAGCGTCGCCGCCCCGAACAACGCCAACATGACACCGAAGATCAGGGGGAAGTTGACCGCTTCTCCGAAGTTGACCAAGGAGACCGGCGTCGTGGGGAGCACCGACAGGGTGGCGTAGGTGCGCAGATAGTGGTTGATCGCAGCGTTTCCCCGAGGGCCTCGCACGAAGCTGGCCAGCATCCCTCCATTCGTCGTTCCGATGACGGCCTGTCGACATTTGGCCTGTTCGGGTCCCGACGGACAGACCGCACCCTCGTAGCCCGCGATGGTGAACAGCGCACCGTCTCCGAGGCCCGCGATCCCGGCCAGGACCGGGAACGCCACCTGGGACACCACCCGGAATGCAACGGTCCGCTTGGCACCCGACGGCGCCGTCACCGTGACGGGCACCACCGATCCGACGTGCGCGCCGACCTGGCGCATCGTCGATGCGCCCAGGGCGACCTGACCGTCACCGTCGGGCAGGTAGCCCGTGACAGTGGTGAACAGCGGCCTGCCCCGCAGGGCTGTCGCCGCCACGGCCCCCACGGTCACCTTGCCGATCGCGACCTCACTTCCCAGACCGCGCGTAAGTCCCGTCAGGGCCGGGTCGTGCTCCAGACTGCGCAGCAGGGAGGGGTCGGGCTGGCCGTCGACCAGGTTGAAGTTGATCTGGAACGACTCGCCGTAGAGTCTGGGGGTGGCGGTCAGGTGCGACAGACTGGCGCCGAAGACCGCCGTCCCGCACAGTGCCGTCACGGCCAGGGCCATGCCCAGCAGTGCCGTGCCCACCGGGACCGTCACCCGACCCCGACCCCGCTGCAGGGCGTGCCGGACCCCGATCACCGTGCTGGGCGGTGCGCCGGTCGCGGCCAGTTGGGTGACGATCGTAGACGGCCGCGATTCCCTGACGTCATCCGCCCCGTCCAACGTGCGCGCCGCCCGCCACGCCGGCCAGATGCCCAGCCCCAGGACCACGGCGATCAAGGCCACGAAGCCGAGCGGGAGCACCAGGGGGTCGAACACCACGCCCGTGGAAGGCTCGGCGATGCGCGCTTCGCCGACCGGGGCGATCGGGGACAGCGCCACTGCCAATGCCACCGCCCCCACGGCCCCGGAGATCGCCACGAGCAGGTTCCGAGCCGTGGCCAGCGCCACGAGCTGGCGCTGCTCGAGCCCGATTGTCGCCAGGGTGGGATAGTCCTCGCTCTCGACCGCGCTCTGCCGAGCCAACGCCTGGCCGATCACGAGAAGGCCGACCAACGCGGCGAGGACCGCCAGCACCCACCACCCGATGGCCTGGGGATGGATCGACCCCTCGATCGCCGCATTGAACTGGTCCACGCTCTCGTAGCCCGCCACGCCGGCGGAACTCAACGAGGTGGCGTCAACGCCGAATTTGGGAAGCCCGGCCGCGCCGTGACGCAGCCGCACGAGGTAGAGACTGAAGGTTGCCGTGCGGGGGGCCACGGTACGGGCAAAGTCCTGGGTGGCGTACAACGAGTAGGTCGGCGTCGCCCCGGAGGGGAACTCACCTTCACTGACTTCGAGCCCGACCACGTGCAGAGCGACGGTCGGGCCGGTCGGTCGCGGCGGGCTGCCGGTGGCGTTGAGGATCGCCATCAGTTGCGACGGCGCATAGAACGGGACCCGAATCACCGTTCCGATCTGGACGCCATAGTCCCGTTGCAGGGTGATCGAAGCCAGGACCTGGTCCGGAGAGGAGGGGTTCGGCCAATGGCCCGAGACGAGCTTCGAGTACTCGTGCTCATCGGGCGGGAGGTCATCCACAGCGAAGTCCGTCGGATTGATCAGACGACCACACGAACACTGCGGCTGACCGCTGCCGGGGCTCAAGACCCTCGTCACAGAAGCCACCTCGGGCAACCGGGGCAACTTGGGAACCGGTTGGACGGCGTAGGCGAGGGCGTCGAAGCCGTAGTCGGCGACGAACCGAGGGAATGCCGAGTCCGTCCGACGGCCGGCGACCGTGGCAGCCAGGACGAACCCGCCGACGAGGCTTACCAGCAGGGCTATGGCCAGCCAAGATCGCCACCGGCGTCGCAACTCGGCGCGAAAGACCAGCCTGACAGCCTCCAAGGGACCTCCCGCCGCCAGTGTGGCCCATCCCGGGGTGACCACCAAGGTGGCCAGCCGGTTTCTCGGTCTCGTGCTAGCACCACGTGGCGCTCACCGATGTGTCCGCTGTGTCCGATGTGAAGGGCAGCGAGTCGGGCGGGTAGACAGTGCCCGGCAAGCCCGCACGCTCGACGACAGGCTCGACGACAGGCTCGACGACACAGAGGGAGAGATGGTGAGCGAGGACGTTCCGGGGAGTTTCCATCCCGCCATCGCCGGCCGGGAACGACCCATGGCCGAGCTCTCCGACACCGTCCGGCGGTTGATCGAGCTGGTCGTGACCAACACCGCCCCTCCCGACGTGCTCGACGGGGCCGTCGCGCAGCTCCAGGCGACGGCCGACGTGCTCGGCGCGTATGTCCCCGCAGATCCGGTCCCGCGCTTCGTCGAACCTCCCCCAGGTAGCGAGTCCGGTCCCGAACGCGCCGGTGCTGCGATGACCGGTTCGATGCCCTATGACCCGGTCATCGGCCGCTACAACCCGGTCGCCCTCCCGGTCGCCATCTCGTTCGAGCCCCCCTTGGCCATCGGCACCGCCCTGTTCACGACGCCCTACGAGGGCGGGCCCGGCTGGGTCCACGGCGCCGCGCTGGCGGCGACCTTCGACATCGTGCTGACTGCCGCCAACAACCTCAGTGGCGCCGCGGGCCCGACGGTGTGGCTCACCATTCGGTTCCGTCGCCCCACGCTGGTCGGTGTCGAGGCCCGCTTCGAAGCTGAGGTCGTCTCCAACGACGGCCGGCGCGTCACCAGCCGGGGCCGCCTGGTCCAAGACGGTCTGATCTGCGTCGAGGCCGAGGGCGAGTTCGCGATCCTCGATCCCACGCGGATCCGCGCTGCGGCCGAGCGGTCGCGGCGATCACGACCTGGGCGATCGGCCGAGGAACGCGACGGCGCAGCCTGAGGACGCGCAGGAACTCAGCGACTCAGCGACTCAGCGACTCAGCGACTCAGCGACTCAGCGACTCAGCAACTCAGGGAA
>Ga0302325_10036073_pt1 | contig 10083 bp, 4 predicted proteins | sample Palsa_T0_2_FD_201948 | JGI IMG/M metagenome (GOLD analysis project Ga0302325, IMG submission 201948) | Peat permafrost microbial communities from Stordalen Mire near Abisko, Sweden - Palsa_T0_2 | ecosystem: Environmental > Terrestrial > Soil > Palsa > Peat permafrost | place: Sweden: Abisko... | reverse complement strand
AGGATTGGATGACGACGAACTCGCGGGGACAGAAATGCCTGAACAGGCGGCCAGGAAAAGGAGAGAGGACACCAAAGTAACCAGAATCGTGCATTGGGACAAATTGGCTCGATGCGAGCGCCGACGATTATCAGGTCGCAAAAACCCATTCCCTTCGCGCGGCTCACACAGATCCCTCTTCGCCGCCGGTAACATCCTCGATTTCGGGATCGCCGCCGTGTGATTTGACCTTCGTGGCTGGCGCTGAGAATTTCTGCCATCGTTTCTTGCCAAGCTCTCACCGGCGTAACCGACATAAAGGTAACAGAGGTCGCATTACGAATGGGTCATTGCGCTAATGCAGATCAGATCGTAAGCTGGTGGTGAGCAGTTTTCGGGGGAGGGCTGTTCGACGAGCGTCCCGTGACTCTATGAGTCTGGGGCGCTTTTGTTTTTCCACGGGTGCTGCACTGGGCTGGGCGTTTCTGTTGCATGTCCCCGCTTTGGCGGGAAAGCGGGCCCTCAATCGTGGCCGGATGCCATCCGGCTGGGTTGGTGCTTCTCGATCTCTTCGCCGGCAATGTGAAAACCGGAGTTCGCGGCGGGACTCCGGCGTAAATGGCGGTCTGAGAAGCGCTTCTTTGATGTCGCAGGGGTCCAGGCCGCGCCCATCCAGCCGAGAGGCCGAGCCGAAACTCTTCCCACCGCGTTCCGACTTCACTGCCGCGCTATTTTGCCGGTGAGATCAATCTGCGCGGAGGAACTCCCGACATATACGTTGAAGTCTCCAGCGTCCACCGTCCAGTCATGATTCTTGATGTTGTAGTAAGCGAAAGCTCTTCGGTCGAGCGTGACTGAAACGCGCCGGGTCTCGCCGGCATTCAGCTGAACCCTTATAAATCCTTTCAGTTCCTTCACGGGCCGGGGGACGGTGGCGTTCGGCTCGCCGACGTAAACTTCAGCAACTTCGGCGCCGGCACGATGGCCAGTGTTGGTCACGTCGAGGCTGACATCGATCACCTGTTCGCCTGCGGCAGACGCGGGAGTGATGGAAAGATTCTTGTAGGCAAACGTGGTGTACGAAAGTCCGTAGCCGAAGGGGAACTGTGGCTTGACGGGTACCTTATCGAAGTAGCGGTATCCGAAAAACACACCCTCTTTGTATTCAATTCTCTTTTCGCCTGACTTGGGATAATAGTTGTCGTGGGCGGGATTCTCTTCCCAACTGCGCTCAAACGTGACAGGCAGCTTGCCCGACGGGCTGTACTCGCCGAATATCAACTGTGCCAGCGCCGTGCCTTGCTCCTGGCCCGCGTACCAGGATTCGAAAAGCGCGGGAACATGACCGAGCCATCGATTCATGTCGACCGCGCCGCCGGAGGTCACGACGACGATCGTGTTTTTGTTCGCACCGACAACCTGATTGATGAGTTCGTCCTGTGCCGGCGGGAGTTGAAACGTGCGGTCGGCTCCCTCGCTCTCGCTCTCGGAGTCAAAGCCCACCGCTAACACGACTGCATCTGCCTTCGACGCCAGGGCTTTGGCGGCCGCGTTCACAACCGCTTCTGGACGTATAATGCCGAGCCTTACGCTCGCGCCTCCCCAGTGAAAGTGTACGGAATATTCGAAACGAATCTTGTGTGCGCCGGCCGCTAGCGGCAATCGCATCTGGCTGACCCGGGCGCGAGCAAGTTCCCAGTCGTCGATTACCAGTTTATCGTCAACATAAACGCGATAGCCGAAGCCTTCACCGGCCTCCTGCACAAAGAGAATGTGCTCGCCGGGATTGCCGGGAATGAAATATCCTGACCAACGTGCCGATACGTAATTTTGATTCACGCCATTGCCCAGCGAGTGATCCGCATCAATGTGTCGATCGACGCGATGGATCGCGGGGGTGCCGCTGAGATTGGGATTGTTGAACGCATCCAGATTGATGCCAGGCTCGTTGCCTGCTGCATCTACCGAGAAGGACGTGGCTTGCGCCAGTTCCTTCAGAGATGGGAGCCCGCGATCGTAATACACTGTTGCGCTGCCGCCCAGGTAGCCGGCGAGACCCTCCAGATAGCTCACCCCATGGAACGGACGCACGCCCGCGCTGCCCCCACCTACCACCTGAGCGGGATAGGCATCCGGTCCGATTACGGCGATCGACTTGATTTTCGCTCTGTCGAGCGGGAGAAGATTGCCATCGTTCTTGAGCAGGACCATGCCGGAGCGAGCCGCTTCGAGCGCCACCCATTGGCCCTTTTCGTCGTACAGCGACACCGACAAATCTGCCTGCTCACGATCGAGCCAGCCGAAGCGGATGGCCGTGCGCAAGATGCGGCGAACTTTGTCGTCAATTGTCGCCTCGCTGACGCTGCCCTCTTTTACGGCTGGCAACAGCGTCGTGCGATTCATGAATTTCGGCGACGGCATTTCGAGATCGAGCCCACCATTGGCGGCGGCCACGCCGTCGTAAGTCGCATCCCAATCGGACATGACGATGCCCTCGAATCCCCACTCCTTCTTGGCGATGAGATTATTTAGAGAGCCGTCCTGGGTAGCATGCTGGCCGTTGATCAAATTGTAGGAGTCCATGATGGCGCCGACGTGCGCTTCCTTCACGGCGGCTTCGAAGGTTGGCAAATAGATCTCGCGCATGGTGCGTTCGTCGATGATGGAATCGCCGTCATGGCGCAGGAATTCCTGGTTGTTGCCCATGAAGTGTTTGATAGTCGCGCTCACGCCCTGACTCTGCATACCGGTGATGTAGGCAACCGCGGTGCGGGAGGCGAGGAACGGATCTTCGCCAAAGTATTCAAAGTTTCTTCCGCACAAAGGGGAGCGCGAAATGTTGACGCCTGGCCCCAGCATGAAGTGGACGCCGCGGGCGCGCGCGTCCTGGCCGATGACCGCGCCGATGCGTCCGACGAGTTCTGGGTCCCAGGTGGCGGCGAGGCCAATGCCGCCGAAGGTGGTCGAAGGTCCGTAGTTGCGGACGCCAAATGGCCCGTCGGCCATCTTCAGCGCGGGCAGGCCAATGTGCTTGATTTCGCGAATGTAGAAATCGTGGACACCGCCGATAAGGTCGATTTTCTCTTCCAGTGAGAGTTGTTTGAGGAGTGCGTCCACACGGCCTTCCACGGCGGGAGTGGTGGCGGAGGGCGCTTGGGCGCCAGCCGGGAGCCACGAAATCAGAAGAAGAAGGGCGAGAAACTTCACGTTGCGTGTCATGACAGACCTCAGGAGAAATTTCATATCACTCTCGAACAAACCTGCGGCCAAAGCTGCCTGTCATTGTCACTTGTCTCCTGCCCGGACTCGCGGTGGACTGGCGCACCACTAACTCCGGCTCGATAGCAATTTCGGGAACGTATTCCGTGCGTCCCTCGATTCGATCGAGCAGGGTGCGCGCCGCGATCTCGCCCATTTTTTGCAGGGGTTGTTTTACCGTAGTGAGGGGTGGATTGATGTAGGCAGCGCTTTGAATGTCATCGAAGCCTACTACCGACACATCGTCGGGTATCTGCAGGCCGGCTTCCTGAAAAGCCGAGATCGAACCAATCGCGGAAATATCGTTGTAGGCAAACAGCGCCGTAAAAGGCTGTTTGCGCGCCAGCAGTTGCTTGGCGAACGGGTAGCCAAGATTCGGCGTAGGGTCGTCGCCTTCAAGTTGCACGATTAATTCCGGGAGTATGCGAATACCCAATTTTGCAGCGACTTCGGAGATCGCGTTCCAGCGTTCGGCAGAATCGACGCTTACCGTCGAACCTTTCATGAAGGCGATTTTTTCGTGGCCTAGATCGGCTAGGTGCTTCAGGGCCAGCGAGGCGGCATGATGGTGATCCAGCACAATATTAGTTACCCGCTTGATCCGGCGATGGCCGGCAACCGCTACAGTCGGCAGCGGGGGTTCTTCAGTCAAGAAAGTATCCACTGTGATAAAACCTTCCACTCCTCGGTCCTGAAGCATCGCCGAGTAGGTTGCGAGCAGTTTCGTATCGTGGCGGTGAGCAACGGTAAGGAAGAAAAAGTTTTGCTCTCGCAGGTAACGTTCGATGCCGCTGATCACCAGAGAACCGTAGGCGTCGCCGATTTCCTCCAGAATCACTCCAATCGTGTACGTGCGGTTCACTCGCAGGGAGCGCGCGAAGAAATTCGGCCGATAGTTCAGGTCCCGTACCGCCGCCAAAATTCTTTTCTTAGTATGCTCAGGAACCGAATGCGAGGCTGAAGAATTGTTCAGAACGGCCGAAACGGTACTGGGAGTGAGCCCGACGCGTTCCGCCACCGATTTCAGAGTGACGGCCGGATTTCTGTTCCGATCGGCTTTTGTTTCATGAGATTTCATACGGCAGATGTCCTTGCTAGGTCCTTCTTGGCCTCTTGCGGCGCGTGATGTTTCCCCCGCCTCGATTGGGGAGTGTATCTTAGCGCAAGCCACGGCAGAACCACAAAGTACATATTTGGCGAATTTCCCTCAAGAATATCGATATTTTTGTCTTGACAACGAAAGGCGTTTCGGGCTACAACCTTCGGCAGGATCGAATAGTACAGAAGTACTAGCTGAAAAGCCAGTAGAACAACGATATTCTTAAACGTTTCCGAATCGGGAGCGATTTTGGCAAGAACTGAAACGGCTCGGAAAATCTGACCCGTCGAATTCGAAAACCCCATCTCTGTGGATGGGATCAAACTTATAGCGTGGGAGAAACTCCATGACGAGCTTCATTCGCTGGGCACTCGCCTTTTGTGTTCTGCTGGGCATGACCGGGCTGGCATTTTCCCAGAGCAGAAATACCGGTGAGATTCGGGGTACGGTGTCGGCCGCTGGAGCCGTTGTGCCAGGGGCGACCGTTACTCTTACGAATATCGACACCGGCGAGACGAAAGAGTTCGTCACCAACCAGGACGGTATCTATGACACCGTCTCGACTCCTGCGGGAAACTATAACATCACGTTCTCGGCCAAGGGTTTCAAGAAAGTGGTGGTTGGCCCCATCACGCTGCAAGTAGACGTGATCACCGAGAACGCCGCCCTGCAGGTGGGAGCGGTAACAGAAACGGTAACGGTGGAGGGCACAGGAGCGCCGCTCCTGGAGACCGAAACTGGCCAGCAGGGTGCCATTTTGGATGCCAAGACCATGACAGAGCTGCCCCAGGCGGGGGGCGGCATCACAGGCGCCGACTGGGCTGCTTTCAACATCTATCTGGCGGGCGCTTCAGGCACTACAAACGGGCGGAACTCGCTGGGAGGAGGGGCTTGGAATGCCGGCGACGCGGTTTCCATCAACGGCAACCTGCCGAACTTCGGCAACTTCCTTCAGGACGGAGCCAGCACCTTACTGCCGGCGAGCTACAACAACGACGATGAGATCTTCGAGACCATTCAGGAGGTTCAGGTCAACACCTCCTCCTTCTCGGCGCAATACGGCATGGGCGGCGTCATGTTCAACCAGATCAGCAAGGGTGGAACCAACGGTTGGCATGGGTCCGGTTATGAGTTTTTCTCGCAGAACTTTCTAAACGCCAACGGCTATTTCAATGATCAGGCGCCCAAGTTGGAGGTAAACCCCCTGAACCCCTCGGGCCCGGAAATTCCTAACCCAGCGTCTCAAGTGCCGTATTTGCGGTACGACCAGTTTGGCGCCTCCGTCGGCGGGCCTATTATCAAGAACAAGCTCTTTTTCTACTTCGACATAGACAGGATCGTCAATAACAGCGCGTCGAACGGCTTCGTCACCGTTCCTACGGCCGCCATGGAGGCGGGTGATTTCACCGGCATGCCGCTCATTTATGACCCGCTCACCACAACCTGTCCTAGCGGTCCACCGTTTTGTGCATTCACAGGCCCCCTTAATCGCGTCTCTTTCGCCAGCGAATGCGGCGGCCTCAACATGATTCCGAACGGCACCAACTGCGGTGGCGCACCCAGCCGGATGGACCCCGTGGCGGCGGCCATCACGGGTTCTAAGTATGGCTGGCCCACCGCACCGCAAGGGGTCGGAACATGCGCGATCGCGGCCGGGTTCCCAAACCAGTGTACAAATAACCTCTACCTCGCGCATATCAATCCCGCCCCGGTTCACCGGTATTTTGGGCGGCTGGACTATAACCTGAGCCAGAACAACCGCATCAACTTCTCAATTAGCCAGAAGGATAACCCCGGGGTCGACAACGGCCTGTTCCCCTGCCCGCTGAATTGCGGTAGCGGGGACGTGGACGGTTGGAACACGCAGATCAGCGACGTATGGACGATCAGGCCCACGATCGTCAACGAAATCCGGATGGGTTATACCAAGCAAGGCAACTGGTTCCTTTCCCAGTCCATCGGGTTGAACCCCGCAACGGCATTTGGCCTGCAAGATACCCATTTTAACCAACTCCCCTTCATCGGCAACTCAAGCATTTATGGTGGATTCGGCGGCCCGTCCGCCGTAAGCACCTTGTCGCCCGCCACCGACGCCATTTACATCGAGAACTCGTTTGACCCCTCCGATATGCTGACGCTGGTCAAGGGCAGGCACGTTCTGCATTTCGGGATTGAGGTGTTGATGGCTGAGGGCAACACCACGGCCTGGGGCTCCAACAGCGCCGGCAACTACAGTTTTACCGGACAATACACCGCAGGCGTAAATGCCAGCGGAACGCTGAATACCGCCACGGGTTCGGGCTTCGCGGACTACCTGCTCGGCAACGTCCAAGGCTGGGCCGCGAACAATCAGGGCCTGACGGGCATGCGGCTGAAGAGCCCGCAGGCCTTCGTTCAAGACGACTGGAAGATCAAGCCCAATCTCACCATCAACCTCGGCTTGCGCTGGGAGGGGAACACGGGCATGAGCGAGGTACAGAATAAACTTGGCGATTTCGACCAGAATCTCGTCAATACCTTCGGCCCCTTCGCGGGCACCCTGGGCTCGATATGGATTGCCCCTCAGGATAACCGAACGACCTTGCAGAAGCCGGTTTGGAACATTTTCCTCCCTCGGGTAGGCTTTGCCTGGTCGCTCAAGAACAACACGGTCATCCGAGGCGGTGCAGGGTTCTTCGCCTATAACTACAGCATGGATCTCTACGGAGGCGAGGGCGGTGCGCAAATGGGCTTCGGCGCTACCTCTCAGGGCAACATCAGCGACCCTCTCAGCGGCGCCGGGGACATAGGCTGGATTAAAGGCACCGGCAACACTACCCCGCTCTATTTAAGCTCGAGCGCTGCGATGATGGCCAACGCCCTGCCTTACATTCAGGGTTCGAAGAACCCGGCGTCCTACATCACCAGTCCCGCCCCCTTTAGTCCACCTTACGAGCCCTATAACATCCGGCCGGGAGAGATTTGGGAATGGAACCTCGCCGTCGAGCACCAGTTCGCGAAGGACTTTGCGGTGTCGGCCACTTACGTCGGCAGTCACGCGGCGAATCTGCAATACCTCACCGACCTGAACCAAATCACCAACCCGGCCCTGCTGAACCCGAACGATATATCGGCCTGTGACGGGGCAACACCCGCAACAATCACCGCGAGCCCCAGCACTTGCGAGCGTCCATATCCGGCGTTCGGAGGCCTTTCCGGCTCAAACTTCAACGGCATCTCCAGCTACAATTCGTTGCAACTCGACGTGCGAAAGCGTTATTCCTACGGGCTGACCTTCGATGTCAACTACGCCTGGTCGCATATGCTGGATGACCAGGACTCGGCCGGATGGGGCAGCACCGCCGGGCAACAGGTTTGGCAAATTGGAAACAATCCCCGCGCTAACTACGGCAACTCGAACTTCGACATCCCGCAAGCGCTGAAAGGGACCGCGGTATACGAACTGCCGTTCGGCATAGGCAAGCGCTTTATGAACCAGCATGCTGTCACTGACGCTGTGCTTGGCGGATGGCGCATATCGGGGACGTTTATCTACCAGGACGGCACTCCGTTCACGGTGTTGGACACCGGTGTTAACGACTATTCGCAGGCCGGCAATGTGTTTGCCAACCCCACAGGTACCTCCCCCAACTCAGGCACCTGCGCCAATGGCGCGGCGGTACACGCCCTGAGTTGCTGGTTCAACACTGCTGCCTTTGAGACCCCAGCCGAGCAGGGCAACGGGGCGTTCGGGGATGGACGCAGAAACACGCTCTTCGGGCCAAAACTGTCTGATGTTAACCTGTCTCTGGCGAAGACCTGGCATTACAAGGAACGAGCTGGGCTCACGCTTCGCGGAGACTTCGTTAACGTCATGAACCATCCGAGCTTCTCACTACCGACCAATGACATGAATAGTTCGAGCGTGGGCGCTATCACGAGCGTCTCGAACGGGCCACGTACGATCCAACTGGGCGCGCGGCTGTTCTTCTAACGGCGCTCGCGTAACAAAGTAAGGACGGCGGCATGCCGCCGTCCTCAGCTCTACGCGGGAAGAACGAGAGATACGTCTTGTCCGCCGTACAATCGTGACATGAGGACAAAACAGGTCGTTGTCTTGTTCTGGGTGGTTCTCTGTCTGGGGTCGCTGTCAGGTTTTTCCCAATCGAACCCTAGCCTGGGGCAACAAATCGAATCACACAACCGCAAGGCTGCAGAATATCTGAAAGAGAACAGACCCGATCTGGCGATACCGGAATTTAGAGCCATTGTTGCCCTCGATCCGAATAATGTAGATGCCCGCGGCAATCTCGGTGTGGTGATGTTCTTCCAAGGGGATTATACGAGTGCGATTCTACAGCTTCGTGCCGCACTAAAATCGCGGCCCACCCTGTCGAAGATTCAGGCTCTTCTGGGCATCGGCGAAAAGCGGACGGGCGACCTCAATGCGGCTCGCCGCGATCTGGAGGAAGCGTTCCCCAAGGTGCAGGACGAGAAGATCCGCATTGAGGCTGGGATGGAGTTAATCGAAATCTACTCGGGCACAGGCGATCTGGATAAGGCCGCGGCGATCGTGACTGATCTTCGAAGGCGGGAGCCTACGAACGAAGTTATTCTCTATACTGCTTACCGAATTTATTCGGACCTCGCCGCCGAGTCGATGCTCAGCTTATCGGTGGTGGACCCGAATTCTGCTCGAATGCACCAGGCGATGGCACACGAGCTGGCAAAGCGTGGCAACACCGCGGAAGCGATTGAGAACTACCGGGCTGCGCTCAAGATCGACCCACAGCTCCCGGGACTTCATTTTGAGCTTGCCGAGATGCTCAAGACTTTGTCGACTGTAGAGGGCCGGCAGGAAGCTGAAAGCGAATACAAGGCAGCGTTGCAGGCGAATCCGTTTGATGAACAGTCCGAATGCAGGCTGGGCGATATCGCTCTTCAGAGAGACGATCTAAAGGAAGCGAACGAGCGTTTCACCCGCGCCATACAACTGCAGCCCAACGACCCCGAGGCGAGTATCGGCCTGGCGAAAGTGTTTATGACCATGGATCAACCGCAACAAGCAGAACCGCTTCTGCAGCATGCCCTCGATCTGGATCCGACGAGTGCGATGGCGCACTTTCGCCTCAGTACCCTCTATCGGCAAACGGGACGCACCGCGGAAGCCAAACACGAATTCGAGGAATATCAAAAGTACAAGCAGATGAAGGAGAAACTTCGGGCGATTTATCACGACTTGCATCAGGACCAGGCCGTGGACGAAAACGTCGATACGAATCCGAAGAGATAGTTAAGAGACCGGTCATTTGCGCGGCGCCAGCGATTTCAGGAACTGGTTTTGTCTCGAAGAACATGGCGATGAGGAAGACACTTCTTGCGGCTGCGATCTGGTCATCGGTTGTTCCGGCGTTTGCTAGTTCTTACTACCCGGCCCGGTTGGACGATCCAAAAGCAATTTATCTGACGCCGCATAATTTTTCTGTAAAGGGTGACGGCATCGCGGATGATTCCGCAGTCCTACAGCACGCCATCAACACAGTTCAGGAGAAGACCAACCAAGGCATCCTGTTCGTTCCGGCTGGCCGCTATCGTCTCACCAAAACGATCTACATCTGGCCCGGAATCCGTCTGATTGGGTTTGGGTCCGCCCGGCCGAGCTTTGTGCTCACTGCAAACACCCCAGGATTTCAGCAAGGGCCCGCGTACATGGTGTTCTTCGCGGGCGCGCGGCCGTCCAGCACGGCAATGCCCCCTGACGCGAATCC
>Ga0302325_10036071_pt1 | contig 10084 bp, 8 predicted proteins | sample Palsa_T0_2_FD_201948 | JGI IMG/M metagenome (GOLD analysis project Ga0302325, IMG submission 201948) | Peat permafrost microbial communities from Stordalen Mire near Abisko, Sweden - Palsa_T0_2 | ecosystem: Environmental > Terrestrial > Soil > Palsa > Peat permafrost | place: Sweden: Abisko... | reverse complement strand
CGATGGCTGGCGGTGGCTCGGCTACCGGACCAGTCCTGCGCGCGATTGTCCCCGCGACCGAACTGGGGCGAGAACTCCGTTCGAAAGTTGCTGGAGATGGCCGGGAAGCGGAGTGGTTTATCGGTCTAACTCGCCTGCCGCCTCTTCTGATAAGGCAGACCCTTGGCTTCCGCCCGATCGGCGCGCAAGATTCAGGTCGGCCTCCGACATACGAATCGTGACGTTTCTGGAAGCGCGAGCCGCCCCGGCCAGGCGCTGCGCCGTACCCTGTTGAACCGTCCCGTCCCGCATGGCTCGGATCATGTTCTCCTCGACCATACTCTGGCGGTCGTCCCACCACTTTGCCTCTTCCGACTCGGTGGCGAATCTCGGCACTTTTATTCGATCTGCTTTGCTCGGCATCTTTGTCGTCCCTTTGTCGCGAAGTACCCCGTTCGCATTCGTACACTGGCCTCGTAGGCCGTCACCGTACGAACCGCGTCGCCGCGCATCGTGAAAACAACGATCGGTACGCGCGCTTGGTCCGTCTGGCCGACGAACGGTCCACCGCTGCTCTCCCCCGGTGACGTCGAGTCGATGTCCATCTCATCGTTGGCGAACACGAGTCACCTCAGCCGCCCGCCACCCTACTTCAAGTACTTGATAAACAAAACCTCATTCCCCTTCTCGCTATAAATCAATTCATCCACCAGATTCCGCGTCAGCAGTATCCCAAACCCGCCCGGCCGCACCCCCTGCTCCGCGCGAATCTCCAGGTGCCTGGCTGGCTCTCCCGGCGGATTGGCCACCGCGGCGTGCGCGATATCGTCGAACGAAAATCCCTTGCCGGGGTCCTGGATCAGGTAGACGATGGCGCGCGTGGTGCGCACGTAAGTCACCTGCACGCGCTTGTCGGGGTCCGACCCGCCGCCGTGCTCGATGGCGTTCATCAGCAGCTCGCGGAACGCGGCGGCGATGTTTTCGCGTTCATGCGGCGAAAAGTCCATCTCGATCTCGCGCACGAACTGCATCAGCCGGTCGGCCGTCTCCATCTTGCAGCGCAGCCGCAGGCTGATCCACTGCGGACTCGCCGACACCACTTCGATGTCGTCCTGCCAGTGGCTGGTATTCACGGCCTGCGCGATCATCTCCGCCACCGCGCTGGGCGAAAACGGTTTGCTGAAATAGCAAAAGGCTTGTTCGCGGATGGCGCGTACGATGTTGGCCGGCGTGCTCTCCGCCGTCATCACCATGACCTTCGCCTCGGGCCGGATCTCCCGGATCTGGTGCAGCAGATCCAACCCGTCCATGCCCGGCATGCGCACATCGGTCAGCACCAGGTCGTAAGGGTGGGCCTTGGCGCGCGCCAGTCCATCGAGGCCGTCGTAGGCGCTGTCGATTTGCCAGTCGGGCCGGCGCAGCACGGCCGCCAGCAGTTCGTGTACGGCGGGATCGTCGTCCACCAGCAGCAGCGTATGCGCGCTCATGCGGTCTCCAGCCTCAGGGTGAAAGTGCTGCCGCGGCCCCAGTCGCTTTCCACTTCGATATCGCCGCCCATCAGGCGCGCCAGCTTCCGGCTGATGGCCAGTCCCAACCCCGTGCCCAGATGCTGGTAAGGGGTCGGCAATTGCTGAAACTCCTGGAAGAGCAGGGGCACCTGGTCGGGGCGCAAGCCGATGCCGGTGTCCGATACGGCGATGCGCGCCCGCTGCGGAACGCCGGCGTCGCGGAAGCCGCTCACCTGAATGTGTCCGTGCGCGGTGAACTTGATGGCGTTCGAAACCAGATTGACCAGAATTTGTTTGGAACGCTGGCGGTCGGCGCGCACCATCAGCGGCGCATGCGTCGCGCGCGGCTCGCATATGACGTCCAGCCCCAGGCGCTTGGCGCGCGCCAACGGCGCCAGCATGTCGGTGACCTCGGTGATGACTTCGATGGCATCCACGGGCTCGATCAGGCACTCCAGTTCGCCGGCTTCAATGCGCGCCACGTCCAGCGCGTCGTTCAACACGGCCATGATGTGCTGCGCGCTGGCGGTGATCATGCGCACCTGGCGCATCTGCTCGGCGTTGAGCGATCCGGGAATCTGCTGCCGCAGCAGATCGGCGAAGCCCACGATGGCCGTCATGGGCGAGCGCAGCTCGTGCGTCATAGTCGCCAGGAAGCGGCTCTTGTGTTCGCTCGCGGCCAGCGCGGACTCGTGCTGCTGCTTCAGCCGGTCGTGGAGGCGGGCGCGTTCGATGGCGAGCGAAACCTGCTGCGCCACCACCTGCAGCAGGCGGACTTCATTCGCCCGGAAGCGGTGCGGTTCGGCCAAGTATTGATTCAAGGTGCCGGCGGGCTCGCCTCCCACCACCAGGGGCACACAGACGATCGCGCGCACGCCCTCGCCCAGGCTGATGTGTTTCCAGCTTGCGCACAGCGGATGGCGGGCGATGTCCGCCACCCAATAGGGCTTCCCGGTGGAAAACGCCATGCCCGAGGGCGAAGACTCGTCCGCCGGCAGCAGCCCGATTTCGCGGAACCGTTCGCCGTAATCGGCGGACAATCCGTGGACCGCGGCGAACTCCAGCCTGGTCTTATCGGCGGAAAGGAGAGTGATGCTGCCGAAAGGCGCGCCCATGGCCCGGCCCGCCCTTTCGAGCGCCACATTGAGCAACTCGCTCAATTCCAGAGGCGACAGCATGGCCGAAGCGATATCGGCCACGACCGTCAGTTCCTCGATGCGCTGTCGCAGGTTCCTGGCTGCCACTGCCCCCAGTCTAGCAGTGGGAGTGGCATCCTGGCCGGTCCGCTACTGCTGCTCCTTCAACTCCTTCTTCATGTGCTTCAACCCGTTTTTCAAATCGTCGGTAGCGTCCGCCACCGACGCCGTGTCGTAGATCACGTGCGGCGTCAGGAAAACGATCAGCTCGTCCCGGCTGGTGGTCTTCGATTTGGCGCCGAAAGCCGCGCCAAGGATGGGAATCCGCTGCAGGAAGGGGATGCCGGTGGATGAATCGTTGACGGTCTCCTGGATGAAACCGCCAATGGCCACGGTGTCGCCATCCTGCACCGTCATCTGCGTCTGGAAGCTACGATTCGAGAAGGATGGCGAGTCGATGCCGGAGGCGGAACTGGTTGGCTCGCTGACTTGCTGATTGATCAGCATGGTAATGATGCCGCTGGAGTTGACCCGCGCATTAACCACCAACGTCACGCCCGTGCTCACGTTGGAGATGGTGTTCGCGAACAAGGAAGTGCCGCCGTTTTGCACGCCGGTGGCGGCCGTAGAGCTCAACGTGGGTACGGTCGTGCCTACATTCATCACGGCCGGGATGCTATCGGTGGCGATCAGCGACGGCTCATTGATGGTCTTGACCTTGCCGGTGCTCTCCATGGCCATCAACTGCGCCAGCAATTCGCGGCTGTGTCCCACCAGCAGTCCGCCCGTCAGGGTCGTGGTGACTCCACTCCCGATGCTGCCCAGCACGCTGCCGAGAAACCCGCCGGCCTGGCCGGGTGCGCTGAAACCGCTGGGGACCGCGGTCCCCTGGTTTTGCAGAAAGTATTGCACGCCGTATTGCAGGGCGCCGCTGAGCGACACCTCCAGGATCTTGGCTTCCACCAGTACCTGCCGCGGCGCCACGTCCAACTGCACCAGCAGCCGCGATATCTGCTCCCACTCCTCCGGCGTCGACTGTACCAGCAGCGTATTGTCGAATGGATTCGGGATGATGCGCGGACCGTGGGTAGTGGAAGTGCCGGAGGCGCCCAGATACGTGCCGGTCTGGTCTCCGGAAGCGCCCGCCGCCGCGCCAGCCTGGTTCCCCGTTTGCGTCGCGGAGGTGCTCCCCAGCATGCTCGCGAAGGGGTTCGTGCCGCCTTGATATCCGCCATACCCACCTGCGCCGCCATAACCTCCGCCGCCATAACCCCCGCCGCCGTAACCTCCGCCGCCGTAACCTCCGCCGCCGTAACCTCCTCCGCCGTAACCTCCTCCGCCGTAACCCCCGCCGCCATAACCCCCGCCGCCATAACCCCCGCCGCCGTAACCGCCGCCACCATAGCCCATTCCGTTGTTGAGGCCCGGACTGATATTGTTCATCATGCCGTTCATCATGCTGTTATTCATTTGGCTTAGCGCCATCAGCGCGGCCGGGTTGCCGCTATATAACGCCATGATGGCCAACGCCACCGTCTCGGCGCGGCCGTATTTGAGCCGGTAAACGTAGTTGTCCACCGCGCCCGCCGGCGCCTTGACGGGAATATCCAACTTCTTCAGCCACTGTCCCACCTCGTCGAATACCCCTGGATTTGGGGCCACCGCCACGATCGTATTGATCCGGTCGACAGGCACGAACTTCACCGCGCTGGACTTGTCGGAAAGCGATACGGCTTTGAAAATGGACTCCAGTTGTTTCACCAGGTCGGTGGGCCGGCCGTTAACGACGTCGTACAGGTGCACTCGCTGGCTGACGAAGGAGTCGCTGTCGAACAGCGCCAGCAGATCCATGGTGCGCTTCATGTTGCGGTTGTTGTCCTGCAGGATCAGCAGATTGGCCGGATCGTAAGTGGCGGCCGCCGCGCCCTCTCCCAGAAACGGTTGGATGAGCTTCAAGATCTCGCCGGCAGTGGCGTACTTCAGGAAGACCAGGTTCATCGCCATGCGCTCATCGTCGGGAAAGTCCTTGCCGTTAACGGATGGAGGCAGCGGCGCCTGCGCCACCCTGTCCATGGGGACCACGCGATAGAGGTTGCCGACTTTCACCAGCGCCGCGCCGTTCACGCGCAGGACGGTTTCGAGCAGAGGCAACAGATCGGTCGACTTCACTTCTCCGTAAGTGTGGATGGTGACGCTGCCGCCCTTGAAGCGCGGATCCAGCAGGTAGTTGATTTTCAACTGGCGCGCCACGAGGTCGATGAATTCCGTCAGCGACACGTTCTCCAGCCGGAAGCCGCCGGTGTCGGTAACGGTCGCTCGCCGCGGACTGGTCTGCGGCGCGGTGGGTGGCCGCGACGGAGGGGGTACTTGCGGCGCCGTTTGCTGCGCCGAAGCGATCCACGTTCCGCACCACACTGCCGCTATCGCTGCCGCGCATAGCCTGTGGCGAACGCCGTAGCCCGATGGTGGGGCAGGCGCTTCCGCCTGCCATACCGGCCCTCGATGGCTTCCGCCAAAGTCCCCTAAAACTCCGCTGAATTCCACCGATTACTCCTTTTCCGCAGTACGGCCGGCCATGCTATTTTTCCGCTGGAGATCCCAAATCCGCTGCTCGGAATCGCTCAGCTCAGTCTTCTTGCGAACCCACGTGCGCTTTCCGAAGGGCGTCGACTTCTCGAAGCGGATGGAGTCGCCTTGCTCCACGGCCGTGATTAGATCTTCCCCCGCGCTCTCCTTATCCGCCGCGGCCTGCGCGGGATCGTCGGCTTCCGCCGGCCAACGCCGCACGCCGAAGGGAGTCAGGCGATACGTCCAGGCCTTGCCTGCCTTGTCCGTCCAACGGTAAAACCCTGGCGAGGTCTCCACGGCGCCTTTCGGAATCCCGGCGACCGGTGGCGCCTTCTTGGCCGGCTCTGCCGCTGGAGCCGTGGGCGCCGCTGGAGGCGGCGAAGTCTTGGCGGTATCCTGGGCCGCCAGGACACTCGACAAAACACACATGCATACTAGAATTCTCATTCGCGATTACTCCTTTTCGTGACCACTTTTCTCACTCTCCCAATAACACCTCGCACCAAACGGGGTCGCCCGGATCACTTTGCGCATGCCGTCGGCGACGGTCCCGGCCGGCGACGTATCGCCCGGCACGCACGCCTTGACGCCCGTTCCGAGATCTATCCCCGGAGCGGCGGCCGCTTTAGCCACCGGCGGCGGCGGGGGAGCCGCTGAGGCGGCGGCCGCCGGCTGGCCCGCGGCGAGTGGCGGGGCCGGGCCCCGATCCAGGATCTCATCCACTTTCTTCCGGATGGTCTGGCCTTCCCACTCCAGCACGAGTTCCTCGTTGTCCACCGCCACCAGCTTGAACGCCCCCACCTTGTCGCCCGGCTGGTAATCGCGGTGCGGCCCTTTGGGACCTTCGCTCATAATGGCTACCGCACCGTCGCCCAGATTCAAGACCCCGTGGAACAGCGGCAGAGCCGGCATCGGGATGGGCTTCGGCGCCGGCGGCGGCGCCACCACCACCACCGGATTGCGGTCCTTCGAGAACAGCATTTTCTGCGCGATGTCGCTATAGCTGGCGGCCCTCACCGGTTCGGTTGCGGGCAGCGGAATCATAGGCGGCGGCGGCGTGGGCTGGATGTGCTTCCGGAGTACGGCCTGCTCGCGCGCGCGCGCATCGATCCATTCGCGGCGCAGATGCACCGCGCCCGCCACGGTCACCGCCAGCAACGCCAGGTTCGCTAATAATAATTTGCGCTTCACGGCAATGATTGCGCCTTACAGCGCGGCCGGTCCCTTCTTCTGCGGCACCAACTTGCGCGGCACCACGCCCGATAATCCGAGCCGCACCTGCACCGTCTTCTCCTTTGGATCGATCAGGGCCACCCGAATGTCGCTGGTGGCAATCAACTCGGGCCGGGTGGTTAAGTCCGCCATGAAATTCACGAATTGCTCGATGCGGCAGTTAAACGATACTGCCACGATGGCCTCGCCGTAATCGTCCGCCAGTGGACGCACCTTCATCTCTTCCGCGCCGCGCACGTCGATGCCGTCGTCTTTGCCCACGCGCCGTATGATTTCGAGCAACTGCGCCTGCGCCTGCGCGGCGGTGTCGGCCAGGATCATGCCTTTTTCCCGCTTCGCCAACTCGTCGGCAGCCTGCTTGGCGGTCTTCTCCTTACCCGGCACGGTGGCCGCCGTCTCGCGCAACTTCGCCAGCCGTTTCTCGGCCAGCGGAACCGAATCGTACGCGGCCACCGCCTCCGGCGGCTTATCCGAGGTCACCCAGAAGCGCAGCACCACCACCAGCGCCACCCCGGCTCCCAGAATCAGCAGCGTGCGGCGATCCAGCGTGCCCGTGGTCATTTGCCCGGCCTCCGCTGGGTGTGCAGGCGGAAGACTTCCGCGTTGGGCACTTTGCTGATGCCGTTGAATTCGGAGTTGTGAAACAACGGCGAGGCGTCCAGCACTTTAATCAGCGGCGCGGCCTGGTCCGCTTCGCCGACGATCATGGCCGCGTCGCGCGAGAGTTCCATGGTGTTGGCCCACGCCGGCATCGGAAACAGCCGGCTCAGCTCGTTGATGGCATCCAGATCCGCGCGCGTGCGGGACCGGAATTCTTCCAGCAGGCGCGTGCGCCCGCGCAGGTGGCCGATCTGGCGGTCCAGCACATCCGCGCGCGCCGCCCGCGCCCGCAGTTGCGCGATCTCGGCATCCAATCCCTTCAGGTATTGGCGCTGTTCGTAACCCGGCCAAGCCAGGCTGGCGCCCAGCACGATCAGCAGCGAGGCCGCCGCCACGGCGGTCGGAATGAAGATGCCGTGGGAAGCCGACTCGCGCCGCTCGGCGGGCAGCAGATTCGCCGCCGGCGCCAGCCGCGGGCAGGCGCTCTCAAGCGCCGCCGCATAGGGCAGGGGATTGCGCGCCAGATCGTTCTCCACCGGATTCACGCGCGGCGCCGGCAGCAGGCTATCGAGAGCCAGCGGCGCCGTCTCGGGCGCCAGGCGCAACTCCGCGGCCGCCAGGGCCGCGGCTTTCTCCGCGGGCAAGTCGAACTCGGCCGAAAATACCGGCCGCGCCTGGCTTTCGCCATAAACCTCTACGCTCGAGCCTGCGCCGTGTCCCAGCGCCACGAACTCGTGCGGCGGCGGAGCGGCCAGCCGGATCGCGCCGTGGATCGCGGCCGCCACGAAAGTGAAGCAACCGGTCGCGATGCCAGCCTCCGTGAAGAGCTCCAGGTAGCGATCCACAGTCTCGCGCCGCACGATGCCCACCAGTACGCTGCCCTCCGCCAGACGCGTCCAGCCGAACAGCACTTCCTGGTCGCCGTAGGGGTTGATGCCGTCCAATTGGAAGGCGATGGCCGCTTCCAGATCCTTCGGCTGGACGCCGCGCATGGGAATCTGGCGCACCACGACTTCCGGCCTCGGCAGCAGCACCGTGGCGCTCAGGTGCGGCGTGCCCAGCTTGCCCAACAAAGCGCCGTATTCCGCGCCCCATTGCGCCGCCGGACGTTCGCGAAAGCGTGGAATGGTGGTGCGCGCCAGCACCCGCACCCCGGTGGGGCGCACGCGCGCGATGGCGATTTCCAGGTCCGGGCCGGCGATTTGAATCCCCGCGCCCGTGCCGAAGGCCGCCAGCTGCCGGAGTTGAGAGTAATTCCCCAAATCGTTGAGACGCGGGGGGAGGGGGAAAAGACGAATTGTGGGCGGCCAATCTTGATACGATAGGCGCTCCAGCCTCGCTGGCGAGGATTCCGGCGCAATTAGCGGCAATTGGCGGAGCCGGATTCCGTACAACACTCCGTGGGCCGAACGCGTCCGATGGTTTAATCGTGAGAGCCGATTCCGAGACGATAGGTCAATCGACGATCCTGTACAACGCGCAAACGCGGACGGTACAGGACTTGGTGCACCTCTTCCAACATGCCAGTTGAACCTTAACCCCGGCTTCCAACGCGAATCCGTGTGGTCGGATCGAGATTGATCGAAACTGGTCGATTCGATATTGGGAAGGTATCCGATTCCAGCCATTTTTCTCCACCAGACCCATGTTGACTTCCATTTTGCGCGAGACTATATTCGATGAATGATTTGTTCGGCTGACGGGGCAAGATTTCTCTGCACGCTGGCCGCGCTCGCATCGCTCTCGCTGCCGTCCGCCAAAGCTCAATCGGCCGACAATTCGGTGAGGGTTCTTTATGCCTTCACGGGCCAGAATGGCGACGGCTTCATACCTTATGCCACTCTCGCAATCGGACCATCTGGCGGCGCCATCTACGGCACGACAATCGACGGTGGAACTGCTGGTGGGGGTGTGGCTTTCCAGTTAACCCCGCCAGTGGCGCCTGAACAAGCCTGGACCGAAACGATTATCCACGAGTTCGGCACCCAAGGCGTTGGGCCCGACGGATTCGCCCCCAACGCCATGGTTTTCGGGCACGACGGCGCCCTTTACGGCACGACCGCCTATGGCGGTCCGTACGGATTGGGCGTTGTTTTTCGCTTGGCACGCCCGGCAGAACCGGGAGGCGACTGGACCGAGACGATACTGTACGCGTTCAAGGGAGGGGCCGATGGCGCCTATCCGACTGCCGGTGTGCTGTTGGACGGGTACATCATCTACGGGCCCACGGGCGCGGGCGGCGGTGCCGGCTGCGGCGGAATCGGATGCGGAACGATCTTCAGGCTAGAACCCCCAACCGTTCCTGGACACGCGGGGTTGGAGTCCGTCCTATACCCCTTTACGGGCGCCAGTGACGGTTCCGATCCGCGCGGCTTGGTGATGGGCAGCCACGGCGCGCTATACGGCACCGATCCCATAGGCGGCGGCAGCGGGTGCGCGGGATTTGGCTGCGGTACGGTCTTCGAGCTAACTCCGCCAACCTATAAGGGCGAAGACTGGACCTTCAAGGTACTTTATACATTCGAGGGCGGCGACGACGGAGCCAAGCCATATGGCCTGCCGAGCATCGGCTCCGACGGTGTGCTTTATGGAACGAGTTACGGCAGTACAGTCGTTCCGAATGGCGCCGCGTTCTCGCTCACTCCCCCAAAGCTCACCGGCGAAGCGTGGACGTTTCGCGTACTTTATACTTTTCAAGGCGGTACGGATGATGGTGCCAACCCATGGGGGATCGTGCCCCTCGGCTCCAAAGGTTCGCTCGTCGGGGTTACCAGCAGCGGCGGCATCTCGAACAACGGCGTCATCTTTGAGCTCATACCGTCCGAACCGGGCAGCGGTATCTGGACGGAGAAAGTTTCCCACCGGTTCCCAGGAGGCAGCTTAGGCATGGAGCCCGTTCAGAATCTCGTGAGCGATGCTGGCGGCAACTATTACGGCATTACCTACCAGGGTGGCATCCAATACCCGGAATGCCCAATCGTCGGCGGCTGCGGCGTGGTCTTCAAACTATCTTTTTGAAATCGATAACGTGTACCGCTCCTACTTGCAGACGGTTCTTGA
>Ga0302325_10036070_pt1 | contig 10084 bp, 10 predicted proteins | sample Palsa_T0_2_FD_201948 | JGI IMG/M metagenome (GOLD analysis project Ga0302325, IMG submission 201948) | Peat permafrost microbial communities from Stordalen Mire near Abisko, Sweden - Palsa_T0_2 | ecosystem: Environmental > Terrestrial > Soil > Palsa > Peat permafrost | place: Sweden: Abisko... | reverse complement strand
ATTGTTGTCTCGATGTATAAAATCCTAAATCTTGTTCGGATTTTCTCCAAAACTCTGTGCCGTGGCTTGCAGGACCACCACTGCTTATGATTGATTTGTTAAGTATGAATCATCGTTATCACTGATGTCTAGAAAGCCATTGAAGCCATAGCTGGGAGCCCTTTGGGTATAATGTAATCATTTTCTAGCTGATCTCTGCGATCATCTTCAGCCTCAAGAAGTAGCACAGAGTTTCCAGCTTTGGCTAGATCCGCAGCCAATGGTCCTCCTGGTCCTGAACCGACGACTATATAATCATAGGTGTTGCTCTGAGCAAATAAACTCACTAGGGGAGAGAAAAGTGTAAGAATTTTATAGCTCCAAGCTTGAACCTATCAAGCTTGCCTCTAAAACCTTGTGTAATCCAGACTTCGCACACACTCAATAAAAGGAAAAAAATTTCCCCCAGAACATAGAAGGAATATATTTCATTCGATGTTAATAAATAAATCCTGCAGAATACTTTATGCTTGTCATTTGGAAGATGCCGCGGGATTTATGGTTCCTGAACGCGTTTGACGGGGCTGTACGAAGTACTTCCGACACTGAGATTTGGAAGTGTTCCATGCATGGCTCCAATACCACAGTGACATTCGGGGCCCATGTAAGCAGGCCGTTTCCGCTGCGAGCCAAAAATATGAGCTGTTTAACCCTGGGGGTGGACCGGTTTTACGGAAGGCCAGATAAATGTGAATCTCCCCGAGGCTAGCAATTCGGATGACTGCCGATTCTCGAACGATCCTCTGCTCGATTTCGAATGCAACGATACCGTTGCTCGGGCCATGTGATAGATGACAGGGAATATGACAGATGGATGGCTGACGAGGTTCATCCAAGACAGATTTGGAAGGAGGTTGATCCGAAAGCAGGGTATAACCACTTCTGTCCCATCCTTACTGGCGGGGTACTTATAGAAGGCCAGGTTGACCTTGCTTGTCTAGATCTCAAAAGACATGTACCCCCACGGCATGTACCCCCCACGTGGGTTCTCACTTTGAAACTTATGCAGCTGAGTGCATAAAAGAACGCCTAAAAACACCGCGGTTGTGGGGAAATCCGCTTGATGATCTTCAGTGGCACGGCATGGAAAAATCCTCCTATTCCCCTGTCCTTGTCATAGAAAACACTATTTACCGGTGGATTGGATGCAGCTTTCAAGCAGGGAGACCCTTGCTCCTTCTGGATTATTGCTGGAATAATTTCCAAATTCGTGAATATGAAGACTCAACGACAGATGTTTAGAAAAGTAAAGAAATCACCGGCGGAGATGGAATTGAAGAGTTACGTTTCAAAGTCGACTCTTGGAAGCAGTATGACGCTGTTGCAGTACGCTGCAATCTCGCTGATTTCCATGTCGAATTTCCAGCCCTGGAACTTCATGAGAAACGCTTTACCGTAGGACAAACTTCCTATTTGTACAGTACAGAGTTATCATATTGCATCCAACGAGCTAAAGGAAGTTCAGGATCAGTATCCATCCACCTAACCATTTTCAGAAATATTTCAATCAATTGAAAGCTTTCTTGCACACAGAGCAGAAGTGCTTCGTACATCTTCCCTTCACGACATATTCAGCATGGTATAGATCCTTCTCCGGGCATGGAACCTTTCCGTGGCAGTAAAGATTGTAGAGTGTCCGAATTGGGACGCCGTGGAGCACTGAACGGTAGGTGGAGAGAGATGTGCTCGGAACACTTCCAAGCCAATCTCTCCCTTCTCTTTCCATAGCTCAACGAACTCCTCTCTATCAATGAGCTCTTTAGCTTTATATCCAGCAAAGCCGATAGCTACATTCTATAGCAATCGATCGCTTTCTGGAGTTTCTTCGTAGATGAACCTCAAGCTGGTGCAGAACGCCTTGCTGTTCCATCCATTTGGCAGGGCTTCTGCATATTTCTTCTTCGCGAGCTCTTTCAAAGCGGGGATGTCTTTCTCTTCAGCGATCAGATAAACTGCTGTATGAATGAGAAGTTCTTGGGATGTATCCGTTTGTACTTCCGCTCCTGTTGTATCGGATCTGGCGACCTCTTCTGATGGGGCCTCAGATGCAGCAAACTCAGTAGTTTCGTCTTCGAGAGTGACGTCCAGTTGTGGAAGGGAGGCTGTGTAGTTGCCAGAGTACATAAACTTGATCATGTGTCCAACAATCTCCGGATCGTGTTCGTCAAGTTTGAGTACTCCCGACTTAGCTTCCTGTACGCAGTAGTTGGTCTACGTCAAACACAAATTTCAAATGATGCCGAACAGATGAGCTCCCCTTGAATTCACTATTGATCGCTGCACGAAATGGCCTTGATTGCAGACTGACCATGAGATAATGGACCTTCCAGACCTTGCCTTTGCACGTGATGGTGAGATCGGACCACATCTCGGATTCTAGGAGTCTGGAGAAAGTTAGACATGGATTCCACGAGGATGGTTCTGAGGACTCACGATGCTGTCATGGGAGGTAGACCCGTGGGCTGACCTCTCATAGACATCCCGTCGAAGGTTCGTTTGCTCTGGACGTTGATCAGCAGTGAGACTTAAAAAGTGAACAGAACGGGTCTGGAAGTTGAATCAACGCGGGATATGAACAGGTTGGACCTTTTTATCATTTTTGACGGCTTCTCTCTTACGTGTCTCTGTTGGCGTGTTGGAAGAGGATGGGGCTGTTGAGGAATCCGAAAGAAGCTTTGCGACCGAGTTTGGCGAAGCGAGTGGGTTCACTTTTGAGCTACGACAGGAAGGCAGCGAGCAAATGAAGTAGATTCAAGAGAATTTTGTTTGTACTTAATGCTTCGTAGCTTTAATGGAAGAGAATTCGCACGTTCGGCTCCCTCAAACTGTCCTATCCAGTGAAAACGCTAGTGTGAAGATGCATTGCTTGGTCAATTTTGCCGCCAACGATAGGTTAAACAGACGGCATGAGTTAAAAAGGGAAGCCGTACTTCAAGAACACGCTCACAAGGGTAGAACAAAGTCAGAGAGTCTATCACAAGGGTATCAGTTGACGCTAAATTCTTGAGGTTGTGATTGATGAAGACTATTAGCAGTACAGCTAGGCCAAGGCGAAGCGACAATTGCCTCAAATTTATGTTTTATCATGATGAACCCAACCAAACAAAGTCAGGGCGATGACTTCTAAGGCGGAGTATTTGGGGCAAGAGGGGCACTGTTTAGTAACCTCTAGAGAGAATGAGACCTTGAGCACATCAAATTCAATCTCCCCGTTCTTCTTGCACAAGTCGGCGAGCTCGGGACTTTTCACCCGTTCCTTAACATGACTTGTAGCTGCCTTGGTGGCAAAATCCTTGAGAAGTTGGTCCGTCTTGGGGGTTTCTGCATGTAGGAGCTCCAAGGGAGATGTGTAAAAAGTACAATCCCACACCGCAGATACAACGCTCTCGTACTTCTTTTTGGCTAAAACCTTCAATGCAGCGACGTCCCACTTCTCGCCTGCGATGTATAGAGCAGTATTGATATGTAGGGCTTTTGACGGTTCAAGTGCGGATTTGCTAGTGTCCGTGGCCGTCTTCGTGGATCGTCTATCATCATATTCCTGAGTATAGAAGAAGTGGATAAATTATTCGACAATGTCGGGACCGTCCACCGCGAGATCAACCACTCCAGTCTTTCCTTCCTAGGTGAACTATTAGCCTTCAATCTACGGATCATCCTGGACGATCTTAGGGTAGACATGAATTTCGATATTCGTTCGGAGGAGAGAGAGGGCAGTTGAATGTACCACAGCTCGCTGACATTCAGATATAGGAAATAAATCAAGGACATGGTCGACATTTGCTTACCACGAAACCGCCATCAAATGCAGCAGCAAGGGGCTTGGACTAGACTCCAACGATGTTGCGATGTACCTTAAAGATCTTTCCCTTGCATGTGATGGTGAAATCCGAATAAAGACCGGACTTGAGCAACCTGAGAGCGTCAGACTAGGGACAAGAAAAATTCGAGGGACAGGTGAAACTCACTCGGCAGTCAGAGAAGCAAGATCTTATGCGGAGTTGTGGGCATTTTCGGCTTTCTGAGACGACATGTTGACTATCCTAGTATGACTCTAAGTCAATCTAGGACAGGACATTAGCTAAGTTTTGATGAAGCAAGTGACCGGCCTAACAGTACCTTTGGGCAGACCGAAGGTGGTTTGAATTCGAAAGATCGAGTCAAGACGATGGAAGTTAACGTTGGTTCGACTTTATTATCCCACCTAAGTAGTTCAGCTTTGGCCAAGTAATCCACTCCGCGGCATCGAAAATTCCCGTATAGCCCTGCACGTGGCTAGATAGATGCCCAGGAACTTCTTTTATTGAAAAAAACGGGCCTCCACCACTGAACAAAGTTTATTCGTGTCCCGGGCTTGGGATGCAATTCAGCCAGTGCGATCGACCCCCTTTCCCTTTCTGTCGAAGTCTGTCGTCTTTAGTAATTCTCTCAAACTTCCTTCAGCATGAGAAGCGCTTCTCATCCTGCCTTGGAAGCTGCTTTCGCCTTGTCCAGATGATTTACCCCACGGCAACCACGAACCAAGATTCCCGAATATTGAGGGTCTCGGCTCAGGCTCTGGCCTAAGAGTTGAAGACATGGATTCGTGACGAAGCATTCCTGGCCTCGAAGACATGAAAGAGTAAAGTGTGGGAGATCTTTCTTGTTCCGTTTCATCGAAGACTGGCATAGTTTCTAGGTCTGTTGCTGTCGATGTCTGAGGTCGAGCCGGCTCACTGATCAAAGAAGTCGGCGGGATCGAAGTCGAAGCTGCATCGTTTTTGAAGCCCTGTGCGCTGTCGATGATCATTGATGCAAATGTTGCGGATCTAGATCGAACATGTTTTGGTGGTATTTGCTCCGCGGACCCATTTTCTACGACACTCTCGGCCGCATTGTTTTCTATCGACTCTTGAAGCTCTTTCTTCGCGGCTCTTCCACGCACCTCCTCGGCCAAAACAGCAGCTGGCTTCTTCTTTGACTTGTCTTCATCGGAAGACCTGGACGATGACATAATTGTTTCCAGGGTCCCGTAGGCAACGGATTTCGTTCTCCTCCCACCTCTTGATCCTCGTCCCATATGCCGAGGCCCTTCGTCGTCCGAGCTGATTGCTTGTAACGTTGGGCCACCTCCATGTCCATGCGAGCTCACGCCAAGTCCAACGCTCTGCAGAATTGGCTCTCCGCGCCCATGAGGTGGCATGTGCACTTCGTACTGATTGCTAAGGCTGTACTTGCTTCTGGCACATATTTCGGCAATCCTTTCCAGATCATCTGCCACTCCATGCCTTATTTCGTCCATGATTCCCTTGAAACTGAAAGCTTCAACGGGTGGGAGCTTCAGCTCCATCTTTCCATTGGCCATTGCCGAGAGCCCTTTTTCCTTTTTCACAGTGATCACGTCGCGGTGCTGAGAACGCGGGCGAGCTGCCCCCGAATAAGTTCTCACGATCACCGGCTGACTAAACGTGCTACTTCGAGCTCCTGTTGATTTCGCATATCGATGTCTAGACCGAGTCGCACCGTTAAGCTGTCGCAGGGCAGATATTCGATGCGCAACAGTAGCCTCATCGAGTATGTGCTCTCCACGAGCTGCCTCTTCAGATTCGACTAGACTTGCGCTCGAAGTATTGGCACTCCAGAGGCCAGGAGGAAGGAAGTGGAGAGGAAGGGAATGTCGACGGCGGGAGTCTGGTACGGATGGTGCATGTTTCGGTGAAGGTAGCGTGGGGTGTTCGAACATTGGCAACGCTGTTGGCGCCGAATCATTGGGGGCTTCATCGGATGCCATGTTGTGGATCTCAAGATAGAGGTAGAGACATTGTTTGTGATTGTCAAAGCAATTGCACGTCGAATGGAGCGTGTTTTGTCCCGACTGCTCGAGATCATGCAAAGTGAGCTGTCAAAAGCAACGTCGGTGGTCGAAAAGTTTCCCCCGCGTTGAGCCGAAAGCGGCAAGGAGCTGTTTATGTAAGCACCCATCGCCCGCCACCCAGCGCCCCGCCCCCAGTCAACGTCGAGCTTGGGCCGGTGTACCCCTTGGGTTGACAACTTGCAACTCCCAAGCTACTGGGCCCTGATACAGCATGTGAGATGGCTTCATCTTCTGATCCTGAAAAGGATTCGAACAAATCCCAATCGATGTCCGACAATCCATTCATTAGATTTCGACAGTTCGCAGATCAACAGATCAGCTCACTTCTCCAAGGCATCATCGGTCTCCCCTCTGCCTTCTCCGGAAAGCCATCGGAAAACCCTCGATGGGCCGTCTTCGACGACGATCTTCGGCGGCGGGATGAGCTACAAGCAAGGCAACAGGAATTAAAAGAATCCGAGGCCAGGAGGTTGGACAGACGGAGCACGAACGAGGAAGTGGACATACCTGTGAAGAAGTCGCCGGACTGGGGAGCGTTCCCACGCTGGCACGACAATGTTCCAAAGACAAACCAAGACAACGAAGGGATGAGGGACCTTCCGCTATACGGTCCTGTCACAAAATCACTCTTCGCGCACCTCAGTCAACCAGCTGACAGCGATGTTGACTGGAATTCAAAGGAGCATCTTTTGGATCCATGGAGGGAGGCAGGAGAGGCGCATTTCAGGATTAGGCAAGATCAATTGCCTTCGGATTGTCTGAGAATGACCCAACACTTGGTCTATAGTCGGCTCAACACTTCACCAAAATTGCGTTCGGACTATTCCTTACTACCATACCTGATGTTTTCGCCATATTCTCCCATCAGACTGATTGAGAGCAGGTCAATATATTCTCGATCGCAAGCACAAGATACATTCCCATACTGTGATGCGTTCGAAGACCTGATTCGGACAACTCAGCCAGCTCAGAGGCCTACGCCTTTCTCGCAACTCTTCATACCCTTCAGGGGATATAAATATTTCGATGCATTGGCGAATGGCCCGAGCTACGTGACCGTCACCAGAGCTTTGCTGCATGAAACTTGGATTGAGCATCTTCACAAATCTAATCTCCTACAGGAGAGTGAAATCGGATCTCTTCCTCGCGAACGCACAGCTTTTCCTCGGTCTCCGCCCTTTCCTTTTGCCAGTACCTATCCGGAATCCGTTGAATCCGTCACTGAAATGTCAACCTCGGACGAAAAATTGGCATCAAAAGAGGCGCAAACGGAGCAAGAAATGTACGACCACTTTCTTCGATGGGCTTCGAAACCCAGCGCCGTGACAGAAACAATGGAAACCGTACTCGCCGAAGCAAGAGCAGCATTTGCGAAACAGCTCAAATCAGACGAGGTTCCTGATCTGCCTCGAGCCTTCAATGAATTGATGGAATCGAAGCTTGTGCGAGAGCTTTTGGGGGAATTTGAACCCGACAAGCAGAACCAGGCTGAGCGCAAACCAGGTACCACCAACCCGGTCGAGGATCCAGATAAAGTTGTGTCAGAACACACTGTGACTCAACGGGTGAAGCAGGTGGATGGATCGGTGCAGACTTATGTCTCAGTGTGGAAGATGTTTGCAGACGGGCGTGAAACGACTACCACTACCAGCCACACGGAGGAACAAGAACGTGATGAGAATGGAAGTCTGAAGCCTTTGGTATATATGGCTGAGGAATCAAAGGCCCTTTCAGAGAAAGCGGAGAAGGAAGCCGAAGTCAAGAAGGTGCAGAAGAAAGGTTGGTTTTGGAATTGAGCATCATACGTCGTGGAATTCGGTTTTGGGCGTTGGATGACATGGAATTGAGGGGGAAACGGCGAACTTGGATGGATTTTGATGACGCCGGAACTGTTCATACTCAGCTCAAAAACAACAAAGCAGTCTTTGTACAGTAAGATTTCGTTTATGTTTTGCTAACTTGCATGATTGTGACTGCGTAATTTTGAATTCGTCCAAAGGATGATTAGAAGTCGTATTATATTGTACCCCATGCGCAATGCCGCTTCGAAGTTATCGCTGGCGACGTTTCTCTTGAGAAGGTAAAATTAAAACAACTACTCAACTTAAGGGCCTTGCAAGGTCTTGAGTGGAGAAAATGCCCCCCAAAAGGTGGTGGCGCGGTCAAGCGTCTACTCACAAGTTGGAATGCGGAGTGAACTGACGATCTTTGGCATTGCCCTGGGACTTTCTGTAGGGGTTGGCTTTGGTCCGGATCCTGGATTTGACGTCAATGCTTCTTTTGGCGATGTTCCTAAAATTGTTCCTAGGATTTGGGGCTGAATTTGGCGGTGTTGGTGGAAAATTTGCTGAGATTTTCGAAGTCGTCATATATGATCGGACTCCATCGTAGTGTCGAATATGTTTTCTCTGTCTTGAGAGTTCCGCCGTACTTTTCCCCCCGAATGTCTATACCATTGGCACTATTTCCCTAAAATTAGTTGCATGCTTTGAAGGAAAAGTATTGCTAGCAAGTTGACAGCTTGACCACTTGTTTTGTTGAAACAAATAAACTATTAGGGTCATAGGGAGCTGGAGGAGGATTCACGTCTCCCTGATTTCGAATCCCCGTCGTCTCTGGTGGTCAGGGGACTTGCGCAAGAGTACACTAGCTCAACTCGAAGATGGCGTTTTGCTTTGATTCATTTCTCCGGTTCTAGCTGCGCTCAAATGGAAGGGCTGATCCAGAAGTTGATGGCCGCGTCAAGAGACGGGAGGTTTTAGGGGGGTTAGGTCACGTGGTAGGTACTCTTCAGAAGCTGCTTGCGAAGGGAGTTTATTTTCGAGATGCAGGAACCACTGAAAGAATAGAAATAAAATGCAAACTGCCGCTTTGTATTGAAATGCATAGTGCGCAATAACATAAGGCTTTCCTCATGGGATAAAAAATCGAAATGATTCAGGTCTACTGATCCCGGGCCTTAATATCTGTGCGAGATTAAGACTTTCAAATGTCCGAGCAAACGTGACTGCGCCCAGGCCTATACCTCCCACATTGTAGGTCTCTTGGCTTTGTTATTTATCAAATCCTCATTGGCTGGTGTCGTGCATGCGAGCTCTTTGCCAGGGGTGTTGTTGTCCCCTTCCTGATTTCGTTCTAGGCTCTCACCAAATTCTTTCAACAATACCGTCCCATCTTTCCGACGAAATCTTCACACTTCCAACAAAACCATATCGAGTTTGTTCATCAAGCTACTGTCACAGCCCCGCTGTTCGTCTTTCATTTATCCATCTGCCACCTTCGGTTGTACCGACTTCCCTTCTGGTCCTCGTCTCGCATTGTTCACAGTCCCGGGTCTCAATCAAAAGCTTTCCCAAAGCCCTTCGATGTAAGTCTTACATCATCCATGTTTGACTCTTCAATTGACCTTACGGCAGCCTCAATCTCCTTACTAGATCAAACCTCATAACACTTTCCTAGCCACCACCCCCTTTTGGCCCCTTTCACTTATACCTTCCGTCTACACAAAGATATTCAACTCAGCCGAAACACAAACTTTTGAGCAACGTGATCGACTACAATCACTATAAAGTTCCTGAGATCAGAACGGAGTTAAAGAAGAGAGGTCTCCATCAAACCGTCAATAAAGCAGACCGGTTCGCTCGGATTCAAGGATCCATCGAGAACTAATCATTCGCATTGTTCCCAAAGCTTCCGATCGAGGTTCGTCACAGAATATGGGTCTTTGTTCTCCCACCACGTCGAATGGTTGATATTTGGATAGGCCCTCTGGGAAATTCGATGTCCGCGGATGCACCACGTTTCAGTGTGGTCATCAACATTATGCCCACAAGCAAGGAAGCCTTTTCGATAGCATCCAAACGTTACCGGCGAACACCGGCTCCTACTTGGTGCCAAGCACCATCAACTGATGACAGATTTCTGCCATGCAAGGTCAATTATTTCGACGACGTTTGCCACCTAGCGGATTGCCCACTTTGAGTACTATCTTGGCCTAGATCTCATCTAATCAGTGGCATTTTCAATTCAAGATCTCCAATACTGCCTAAATATGCTCGACTTACAGTCTCTTCTTCAACCCAAGGCCTTGCAAGAAATTATCCTGATCAAAGCCTTCCGCCCGCCCCCGAAGCAGAAGAATCGCCCGCAATCATTTGCAACAGCCTTGATTAATATGATGGCTCCACCAAG
>Ga0302325_10036068_pt1 | contig 10084 bp, 6 predicted proteins | sample Palsa_T0_2_FD_201948 | JGI IMG/M metagenome (GOLD analysis project Ga0302325, IMG submission 201948) | Peat permafrost microbial communities from Stordalen Mire near Abisko, Sweden - Palsa_T0_2 | ecosystem: Environmental > Terrestrial > Soil > Palsa > Peat permafrost | place: Sweden: Abisko... | reverse complement strand
TGGAGAACGCGGTCCCGGACCGGCTCCGAAGAATGACTGGGCACCGCGTCTCGGCTTCGCCTATCGAATCTTTGGAGGCGATAAGACGGTCCTTCGCGGGGGCTTTGGCAAGTACTTCGACTCCATTGAAGACAACGAACTAGATCAGCAAAACGTCAACCCATTTCCGACTACAGCTGGCTTTTCCGACGGTCCGGATGCGGGACTTTCCTATCCTCCGTTGCGCAACACCAACAATTTGCCCAATGCTTCGGCGACAGGACAATTAACAACGGCCAATTTGGGTTTCTTGGTGATCCAAGGCGAGCATTACAAGAACCCGTACTACCTGGCATGGAACCTAGGCGTTGAACGGGAACTGCCTGGGGCAAACAAGCTCGAAGTCGATTACATCGCCAACCATGGCACCAACCTGTTTTCGCGTTCCAACCCTAACGCGCCCAGTCAGTGCATCGCGATCAACGGTTGCATTGCATCGTCGAAAGGGCCCTCAGTCGCGATAACTGCACGCGTGCCCTACCAAAACATGGGAACTCTGGTCAACGCCATTTTTGACGGCTTTGCCAACTACAACGCGCTGGACGTCAAACTCGAACATCGGGCGCGCGATCTCGACATGGTCGTGGCTTATACATGGTCGAAGGCGCTCGACACCAAATCCAGTGTTGCCGGCTTGAGCGGAGGCGGCCTTTCGGACAATGCAGGATGGGCAGGACCTCAGGATGGACACAACGTATCCTCGGACTATGCTCGAGGCGGCTACGATGTGGGAAACCGCCTGGCGGTCACCGCCGTCTACGCCCTTCCCTTCGGCGAAGGGAAGGCGATCCTCGGTAACCCTTCGAAGTTGGTCGATGAGGCCATCGGGGGTTGGAAGATCGGAGTCCTCTCGTCCTTCCAGGGAGGAATTCCCTTCACCATCGTTGGGGCCGATGGTGGCAATAACGGCACCTATTCGGAGAGGGCCAACTTCAATCCCGGGGCGCCCGCCTGCCATAAATCGCTCGCGCAATTTTTCTGCTCCGACCCGACCGCAGGTTCAACCGATGCGACTTTCACGCAGCCGGCGTGGGGGTATTATGGCAACTCGTCACGCGACGCACTGCGCGCGCCTGGGCTGATCAATGCCGATCTATCGTTGGCCAAGCGCTTTGTCGTTACGGAAAAGGCGGGCCTTGAGCTGCGGTTCGACGCATTCAATGCTTTCAACCATTGGAATCCAGGACAACCTGACGATACGATGACCGATGCAACTGTGGGACAAATCTTGCCAAACGACACACAAGGCAGCGCACGCATACTTCAGCTGTCAGGGCGCTTCACCTTTTGACGCGTGAAACTTTGCCGCAAGTCAGGCTCAAAAGGGGCGCTGTGTGCGCCCCTTTGCTCGTACTGAACATGCAAGCATCTTTAGCGGTCTCGCAATCAACCTCCACCTCGGGCATTCAGAGTCTCTCAATGACTTCGCCAAGACAATTGAGGACTTCGCGAAGACAAATGAGCCGCTGCATTCTCCTGTGCCTTCCGGTCATTCTTTCTTCGCTTGCCTGCTACGCCTATGGCCAGTCGAAAGAACAGGCGGACCCAGGCCGGACGGCACTTCAGCATGGAGACTATTTATCCGCTGAGATGCTATACCGCCAAGCCCTGCGGCAAAACCCAGGCTCTCCGGAATTACTCACCGATCTTGGTATTGCCCTTCAATTCCAGGGCCGATCCACCGACGCCATCCATGCCTTCGAACAGGCTTTGAAGTTGAAGAACCTGCCGCGCACCTATGCACAGCTCGCCGAAGAGAAATGTAAAATCCGAGATTTGGATGGCGCGCGGCCCATGCTGAGCAAGATCATCCGCGACTACGCCGGGGACACCAGAATCATGGCGGTCGTTGCTCCGTGCTATCTCGATCTTGATGAGCCTGTCGAATCGGTGACTGCCTACACAGTTCTGCTGCACGACGACTCATATCCGCACGACCTGTCACTGATCCAGCTGGCCAAGTCGTATCTGGCGGCTGCGCAGTACTTCGTCACCAGGCTGCGGGAACGCTCGGACGGTAAAGCGTATGTCGCGGCGCTCCGCCAGGCGAGCACTGCAGGCGATCCGCGCAGCGCCTTCCCCATGGCGCAGGGCGCGTCCAGGAATTTTCATCCCGATCTAGGATTCGAGGCCGTTCTTCCGATCTGGCATCAGCATCAGGAGGATTCAGCTCTCCTCTATCAATTGGCGGTCATAAGCGGAGAGCAGAGCATGCAGCAAATCGAACTTTGCAGTCAGCAGTATCCGGACTCTCCTTATCTCGCGCAGCTCCGGTTGGAGATGCTCGCTGACCGGGGAAGGGAAGACGAGGCGGTCAGCGGATTCGAAGAGTTACTCCATTCGCATCCGGAACTGCCGGACTTGCGCTACGACCTTGGCATGCTTTACAGAAAACAGCGTCAGTGGGACAAAGCGCTTGCCGTCTTCTATCAGGAACTCGACACCAACCCGAAGGATGAGCGAGCCGCTGCAAGGGTCAGCGAAGCTCTTGAGCAGATGACAAGGTGGCAGGAATTGCGCGATTTCCTTGCGCCGCGGATGCAACAGAAGTCTCCTCCGCTCTGGGCCTCTCTCGATTTTGCCAAGGCGCTTGAGCATCTCGGGGAGAACCGAGAGGCAATCCATGTTTTAGCCGCCACTTTAGCGAGTTACCCCTCAAGTAAAGAAGTTCATTGGCGCCTGCTTCATCTCTACCGTCTTAGCGGGGACACGCAGCAAGCCTCCGCCGAGGCAAAGTGGTTCAAGAGTCAACCAGAATAGATGCACCGTTCGAAGGCTGCAGTCAATGAGGCGAACGCAATGACCCCTATCTCCAGACGTGATGTTTTAACTGGGCTGGCCGCTTCAGGTGCTGCCTCTATCGTGACAGCTCGCAGCGAGCAGCGCCAAAGCTCCGCTGCGGGCAACGCGGCGCTCCTCTCCGCTGACGAGCGCGCTCAACACGCAGACGCATTGCTGCACTACTTTGCAGAGTGTGCGCCAAAACTCCTTCGCGATCCGACGGGTATCCTGACGCATCCCAGCATCGCGCCCACTCTGCCGGGCAAAGCGTATTCCACGAATCTTTGGGATTGGGACACGCTTTGGACCAGCCAGGGTCTCTGTCGACTCGCGGCGTTGCGTCATGACGATCAGCTCAAACAGCAGTTGTGCGAACACGTTTCCGGAAGTCTCTTGAACTTTCTCGAGCACGCTTCACCGAGTGGGCAGCTTCCAATCATGATGACCGCAGACGATCCGGACCCCCTTGGAGCCACGGGCAAGAACCCGGCGTCGAGAAACCAGGCCAAGCCTGTTTTCGGTCAGCTCGGGCTGCTCGCCTGCGATCAACGCGGGGATGCACACTGGTTAAAGCCGTATTTCGATACGATTCTGCGCTTCTACGATTCGTGGATAAAACACAACTCTTCCCCGACTGGCCTGCTGGTGTGGGCCGATGATGTTGCGATCGGTAACGACAATGACCCAACCACCTTCGGCCGGCCTTTCTTTTCCTCGGCAAATCTGCTTCTCAATTGCTTGTTCTATCAAGATCTTTTAGCTTCGGCGGAACTCGCACGACGGCTCGGACGTTCGGCGGATCATGATCACCTTTCGAGCCAGGCGGGGGAGTTGGCGCAACGGATCCAGACGTTCTGCTGGGATCCCAGGGATAGCTACTACTACACCGTCGATGTTCAGTGTGTCGATCGGCGCGCTGCACTCATCCGAACTGTGCCGCGAGGAATGGACATGTCGTGGAAATGCCTCCCGTTGAGGATCCAGATGTTTACCGGCTTCTTGCCGCTGTGGTGCGGCATCGCGCCACAACAGAGCGCACACAAGCTGGTCAGCGCAAACTATCTTGCGGACGACCGCCTCTGCGCGCGATGGGGCGCCAGGTCGCTCTCGGTCCGCGAGACCATGTACTCTCTGGAGTTTAGTTCCAACCCGAGCAACTGGCTTGGGCCAGTCTGGATCATCGTGAACTATTTCGTATGGAAAGCTTTGCAGAGATATGGATACAAGAACGAAGCCGATGCGCTGGCCAACAAGACTCTCCTTCTGCTGTCGAGAGACCTTGAGGCAAACGGCTCACTGAATGAGTACTACCATCCCGATACCGGGGCAGCACTGAGTCACAAGGGATTCCTGGACTGGAATCTTCTTGTGCTGGAAATGATTTGAAAAGGAAACCGTTAGCTAGCCTTGGATTGCTAGTGAACTGTAACAGCCGATGCAGTAGAACATGGAAAAGCCGCGTTTCAAGGAAGGGCACCGCTTCAGCCGTGAGCCCTGCGGCTTCAGCCGCCGAGGTGCGATTTTCTTCCGGTGTTTTCGCGCTGAATCATGAAAAAGCCGTACCGCAGGGGCTAAAGCCCTGAATGGCAATGGCTCTTATGGCACGGCTAAAGCCGTGCCCTTCCTTGAATGTGGCTTTTCCATTTGTGAGAAGAAATGCACCCGAGTTCGTGGCAGGGAGAATTCCTGAAATCTAGTTCTCACACACCCTCTTTTGCCCCTGCGACTCTACTGAATCAGCAGTTACAGTCCACTAGTCTTGAATTGCTAAGCGCAGGGTCATGACGGTAATGTCGTCATCCTGGCCAAAGTCCTGCGCAGCCTGCACGATGGAATCCGCCGATTGCGTCGTCATCGCCTTCACGCGATCAAAGCCGAGCAGTTCGCCGCCGGCTGCGCGGGCTTCTACGACGCCGTCGGTCATCAGGGTGAGTTGCTCGTCCGCCCCGAGAGAAAAGACAGATTCTGCGTATTGCTCGTGCGCAGAGAGCCCGAGGGGAAGTCCGTTCGCTAGCGTCAGCTCGCGCCCATTTACGTAGGGGGCGATGTGGCCGGCGTTGGCCGCGGTAAGCGTTCCTGCGGCGCTGACCGTGAGCACGAGGCAAGTGGTGAATCCGCCGGAACTGCGCGCCAGCATGCGCTGGTTCATGGCGGCGAGGATCTCTGAGGGCTTTTGCGTGTAATGCGCAAGAGTGCGCAGCGTTCCGACCAGGAGCGCGACCGTCATGGCAGCCGGCATGCCCTTGCCGCTGACGTCTCCGATAGCCACCAGGACGCCGCCGTTGGCGATGGGGATGATCTGGAAGAAGTCGCCCCCGACCTGGCCGGCGGGCCTGTAGACGCTGGCCAGTGCAAAGCCGGGAATGGTGGGAATTTCGTCGGGCACGAGAACCTGTTGCACGGTGCGCGCGGCCTCGAGCTCCGTCTTGTAGCGCTCTTCGTCGCTGCGGGTGCGGACGAAACGGAACAGGAGAATGGTGAAGAGCGCGAGTTGAACGACGATCCCCGTGGTTTGATACGTTCCCAGCGGGAAGGGCCAGTCGGTGAAGCCGATGAAGAGTTGAACGTAGTGGCCCACCCGGCTTGCGCCCTGGGTCAGCAGCGCGAACGCTCCGTAGACGGCGGTGAGATTCAGGAAGTAGACAGCGACCGGCAAAGCAAAGACCCGCATCTCCACCTTGCTCTCCTTCGAGGTCTGGAAGAGCAGCCCGCAATTCAAAGCTCCGAGCAGAAGCTTCATGGCTGACTCAGCTACGGAGAACCAGAAAATGCTCATCCCATGGAAAGCGACGAGAACGTTGATCGCGGAGTCGAGCAGCGCCACCGTGATGGCTGCCCAGTAAAGACGGGTTCGCTCGGTCCTGCCAAAATGCCGGATCAGGATCGGTAAACACCCATTGAGCCCGGCGAGCAGGATGGCCCCGCGCAATCTCCAAAAAATGACGTCGAAGGAATGGAAATTACACCAGACTCCGGAGATGATGTAGAGAACATTGAAGGCCTCCCACACGCCGAACCAGAGAAATTCGCGATCGGTCGGGCGCAGGAAGAAGAGCACCAGGGAGCCGAGGCCGGCCAGCAGGCAAACCAGGCAATCGATGTTGAATTGCGTGTTGGCCCAAAATATTGTGCGCCATCGCTGTGCCTGCCAATCCCGCATGAGGCTGGCATCGCCCAATTGCATGGATTCCTGCAGGCCGCCGAACAGCTGATACTCCCACTGATAGTGCCATACGCGGATGGCCAAGCTGAGGGGCTGGCCGGAATGCGCAAGAGCGGCGGGGATGGGGAAGACAAGGTTCGGTCCATATTGCGGGCGGGGATGCAGGGGCATGGCGCCGTTCTCGCCGATCAGCCGGCCGTCGGCATAGATTTGAAAGTTCGTGGCAATAAGCGGAACCCAAAGGGCAAGCGGGCCTGCGTGGTTGGGCAGCGTGACCTTGAACCGGTACCACGCAAACCCGGTGAGCTTTGGATACCCTTGCGCGTACCAGGTTTCGTTGCCGCGGATGAGAGGCCATGACGAGTCGTCGAAGGCAGGGTTGGCCCAGGCGAGCGTGGGATCGTCGCCGGGGTGGAAGCGCATGAGCTGATTAAGAGCGATGACCTGCTGGCCGTGGGCAGTCAAATCGAAGCTCTGCGCGCTGAGCGAGCCGCTGAGACCAAGGCCGGCCAGGACGACGGCGATCAGGCATGCCAGGCGGGGAAGCATTGATTGCCATCTTGTCACCCAAGTCAATGGGCCACAACGGAAAACGCCGGCCTCAATCAGGCGAATGCAGACAGGCATGGAGATACTCCACGCATTCCTCGAGTTTGGTCTGGGATGTATCCAGGATCTGGTATCCGGCTTGCATTGCTTCGGTCCTCAGGTACGCTGCCCAGTTCATCATTCGTTCCGTCGCCAGGGATGGTTGACCACGCTCGCCGGAGAGCCGCTCTGCGCGAGTGATGTCATCGCAGTCGACCAACACAATATGAGCTGCGGTGATCTCAGAAACGTCCAGCGCTTCATGGATAAAGGCCAAACGCATCTGCCCCTCGAATAACACAGATCTTCCCGTCTTACGAATCGGCGCCAACTTCCGAAACCACTCCAGAGTTGTCGTCCGCTGCCATGTAGCGCCAGGGTCCGGCCCACCCCACTTTTTCATTTCCTCAGGGGAAGGGACGCCAACGGAGTCGAAAAACATCACCTCGCATTCCTCCGGGTAGCGCTCCTGAATTGCCTTTGCCAGAGTGGTTTTGCCACTTCCGGAAGCACCCGTCAAAACAATCAGAGAGCCTGTCATGCGCCAATTATCTCTGACCCCATCCAGGTTGACGCCCAGCGGTTTTATTGGCGGTGTGGCTGGTTGCAGCAGGCAGTTGGAAATGCCTGGGCTTCGTCTTGACAGTCGCCTAATACCAGTTTACTCTATGCCTCTAGTGAACAGGCCTGTGGCAGGCTATCCAGCGCTGCAGCGGTTGCTGAAAGCAAACCTGAACCCGGCGAAGCCACAAAAGGCTGACGAGGCTCGCCAAGGGGCAAACTGATTTGCGAGCGAACGAGCAGCACTCCGCCGGAGACGTGGTCGTCACGCCGGACTACTTCCAACTCCTCGGCGTCCCACTGCTGGGCGGTCGCGCCTTCAACGATCAAGACGATGGCGCTTCGCCTCGTGTCGTGCTCGTCAACCAGGAGTTTGTCCACAAGTATTTTCAGGGCCGTAGTCCTGTCGGTAAGCAGATTCAGCTTGACATTCCCAATGCTCCGTCCGGGTGGAGCGAAGTCGTAGGCGTCGTCGGTGATGTCAGAAGCGTCTCGTTGGATTCACGCTATGAACCTGCGGTGTACGAGCTTTACGTTCAGCGGCCGGTCGCCTCCTTCTCCGTGATGCTCCGATCAACCGTGGATCCAGCCAGTCTTACGCCTGAGTTGCGCCACGCCGTGACACAGCTCGATGCTGAGCTCCCGCTTCTCCGGTCGATGAGCATGGACGGCGTGATCGAAACGCAAAAGGGTGGAAATCCACTCTTCACCAAGCTTCTTGCCACCTTCGCTCTGCTCGCGCTTCTGCTTGCTGCCATCGGAATTTACGGGCTGATCGCGTATTCAGCGGGCCAGCGGACCCATGAGATCGGCATCCGCCTGGCTCTGGGTGCGAAGGCTTCAGACATCTCGGGCATGATCCTGCGAGAAGGCTTCAAAGTCGCCGCTGTCGGGGCGGCAATCGGGTTTGCGCTGGCCTTGCCGTTGCCGAAGATCTTCGATTCGATCTTCGGGGGCGCGCTGCCCTTCGGCGCGCCCGCAATTTATCCACTCGTCCTCGCAGTCATGCTCACCGTCGTCTTCTGTGCAACGGTGGGGCCAGCACGGCGCGCCACTCATGTGGACCCGACTGCCGCACTACGCAATGAATAGTTGGCGCGGAAGCTCGGCTACCGCGAAAAATTCTCCTGCCCGCGCTTGCGTCCTGCGCTCAGCAGCTACGTATATACATACGTATGCCGTGCTTATAGAAATGCAAGCTGTGGTCGAAGGAAACCATGAAAGCCGTTTGTCTCTTCTCCTGCTTCCTGCTTGCCGTTGCCGCCAGCCCCTCGAGCGCACAACAAGCCGCACCCAATCCCGCCGCCACCGCCTGCGGATCAACCGACGCCAACTATACCGTCAAGCACAGCCCCGGCTCCTCCGGCCCTACCCAACCCCCCGTGCGCGAGGCGCTGGTCTACGTGATTGAAACCATGCCCGAGGTTCCGTGGGTCACAAAGAAGGTCAACATCGGCCTCGACGGCTCCTGGGTCGGCGCGACCGACGCCCAGACGCACATCAGCTTTGTCGTTACGAAAGGCACGCATCACCTCTGCGCCGTCTATCAAGGACACGCCGAAAGCATGGACGAAGAAGGCCATACCCTTCTTCTAAGCCTCAAGGCCGACGCCGGCCACATTTACTACATCCGCTATCACGCCGTGTTCTTGAAAGACTCCCCCGGCATCGCCTTCTTCGAGAAGGTCGACGAAGACGAGGGCCTCCTTCTGTTGCAGCGCACGGAAGAAGCAACCTCAACCCTCAAGAAATAGCAGCCTCCCTAAGCTGCCACCAGCCTGAATTTGTAAAATTCGATAAAATTTGGCTTTTTATTGAGTTCAGCGGCGCCGCCCGGAGGCTCCGAATTCTAAGTGGGGTACCCGTGATTTCGTCGTGGAGCCTAATTTGGACAAGACTGACTTTCAGCCGTCCCTTCGGGACTGGTATCGACACGCCCTGGGGGCTCGTCTCGTTTCTGGTTTGCTGGAGATTGGGTAAGGATTGGTTTGCTGCTGTCTTTGGGAAACAAAGGGGGGAATCAAAAGGGGTGGAGAGCGGCGGCGGGCCACTCATGACTGGTGTTGGGCGGGTGCTGGTGATTTTGAGACAGGGATAGGGTGCGGTACCGGATAGCGGTGAAGCTATCCTTCGCTCACGCGGAAGGCCGAAACTACCGGCAACTGCCGACTTAGGCGCGGCTGCGTGAGAAGCGGTCGCCTGCCGATATCTTCTATTCTAATAGATAGAGCCTTTCCAGGTTTGATGTAAGTGGCGAGATGCTTTTCTCAGCGCAGGAGTATAAGCCAGAGGTTACTTTGGTTTGCTATGCGCGTTGGCAGCGGAGATAAAACAGGCATATACGGAACAAACTACCGTTCTGTCAGGATGCATCAGGACATGAAATTTCAGTTAGGCAGCGTAGGTTGGCTTGACCAGAGGCTCTCACAATCGATTGAAGCCCTGCAGCAGATCGCATTGCAGGACCCTGAAGCTGAAACAAGAGGTCCTGGCCAGCGCTCCGGAAAGCCCAACCCCTGAACCGCGACACTACCCAGCCGGAAGGGTATTCGCCCATAGGATCCGGCGCTACGCTAATTGGGGTGAAAGTTCAGGCTTTCGATCTTGCCGTCGGGCGACATGATGATGTGCCACTCTGTGGAACCGTGTTCGAAGTCCACCGTGTAGGTGTCCGCCCCGTTCTGGGCAACGCCTTTGAAGGTCACCGACTTCACCGCGCCTAAGTTGGCGAACATGGTCTTCAGGCCGGGAAGCTGCGTGCGCGTTGCCTCAGCCAGCCCCGCGCTCATCAGGTCGTACTTCGGCTCACCGGCCTGCAACTCCGCAATATTCCTGCGGATGGCGGCTTCACTTCCCGGTGCGGGCTGTTGATCCTTGAACCGTTTCGCTGCAGCGGCGGCCTGCGCTGCAGCCTGGTCAACAATGCGCTTGCCCTCGGCATCCTCCAGTCGA
>Ga0302325_10036067_pt1 | contig 10084 bp, 7 predicted proteins | sample Palsa_T0_2_FD_201948 | JGI IMG/M metagenome (GOLD analysis project Ga0302325, IMG submission 201948) | Peat permafrost microbial communities from Stordalen Mire near Abisko, Sweden - Palsa_T0_2 | ecosystem: Environmental > Terrestrial > Soil > Palsa > Peat permafrost | place: Sweden: Abisko... | reverse complement strand
AGCAACAACGGGAGGGCCAAAATATACTTCCCAGCATTCAGCAACGGCGGCGTGTCCGAGTACGTCGGACTTGTTCCGGTCGAGTTGATTTGGAGGGGATACCTATATGACTGGTAGAGGGTGCACAGAAGAAGACCGGCCCAAAACAGCCACATCCCCCTACCGCTTTGCAGCTCTTTGACTCTCACCGCAACATTGTAAACGAACTGCGGCGGACTCATTTATACGAGTCGCGCCCGCTGCGGGGGGACCACCCGCTATTTCAGCTAGATTTTCAGGTCTTTACATTCCCGCTGGAGTATACTTCCTCGCTTGGTCGTGCCGGTGACGGTGGACATTCCGGACACGCTAAACAACTCCCGGGAAATTCCCGACGACGTTGTATGAAGCGCTCATCTGCCTCGATGTCCCACCTCAAATTCCGTAATGGAAGATTTTTCGCTGAATGAGCGAGCCAGAACTTCCGACAATTGCTTCTCTGTCTTTTCCCATGAAAACTGCCCAGCCCGGGCCAGACCCTTTACTCGAAGCTGTTGGCGCAGGTCTGAGTCAACGATGCTTCGCTCAATCGCCAATGCGATCTGCTCCACCGAAGTTGGATTCACCAGGAGCGCAGCGTCTCCGGCAACCTCTGCGAGAGCTGTGGTATTCGAGGTCACAACCGGCGTTCCACAAGCCATTGCCTCTACCACTGGAAGCCCGAAACCCTCATACAACGAAGGAAAAACCAGTGCCTCAGCCCCGCGGTAAAGGGACGGTAGCCTGTCTTCAGCGACAACTCCTGCGAAATCCACTCTCGATCGCATCCGATGCCGTTCCATGCATTCTACGAGTTCCGCCGTCGGCTTCCCAGTAAACACCAAGCGGATTTCAGGAGGGATGACGGCCCGCGCAAAAGCCTCTACCACCCGGAACTCGTTTTTGTGCCGCTTGCGATTACTGACGCAAAGAAGATATGGGAACGAAAGTCCGGAAGCCTCTCCTCCCGGATGATAGGCGGCGTCCACACCGTTTTGAACATTAAACACCTTGTCTGGTGAAACCCCCGACCACTCGACGATCTGGCGGCGCGTAAACTCCGATACCGTGATAATACTCGCCGCGCGATGACAAGCGCGCTTCATGACGGTTGCGTAATACAACTGGACCAGTGGGCTGCTGTTCTCAGGGCAGTAGATATGACTAAGATCGTGAATTCCGAAAACGAATGGCGAAGGGCAGAAAAGCGGGCTGTTGTAACCCGGCGAAAAGAAAAGGTCATCGTGATTCAACTGGCGTAGCGCCCGCGAAAGTGCCAAGGCATCCAGCGGCGCCGCCGGATTCGACCTCAGAGAAACCGGACGATAATCGAGGCCCGCCAGCACATGCCGCGCAAAGCGACCAATGCCATGATTTCCGATCCATCTCTGATCGGCATAAATCATGGCAAACTCTCCGTCAAAGCACCATCATCATTCTCCTTAGCGCTCTCCGCCTTGACCCTCGCCCTCCAATAAACGAGCAAGTCTTTGAGTGAGCTCTGCAAAGAGATCCGCGGCGTCCAATTCGTCTCCCGCATAATTTTTCCGGGATCTCCAACCATCAGAGCGGGTTCACGCGCCCGAAGCCGCTTGGGATCGGCTTCTATTTCAATCGCTACGCTACAGTTCTCTTGCAACTCTCGCACCAGGTCTGCCAAAAGAACAGCGCGGCCCGAGCATACGTTGTAAACTTCCCCGGTTTTGCCCTTGGCAAGCAACTCGCAATAAGCCACGACCACATCACGAACATCCGTGAAGTCCCGCTTCACTTGGATGTTCCCAACCTTGAGGACCGGAGCGCACAGCCCTGCTTCCATTTCAGCCAGTTGTTTCGCGAACGAAGGCAACACGTAAGCTGGACTCTGGCCGGGACCGGTGTGGTTGAATGCCCGAACCGTAACAATGCCACCGCTCCGGGAACCTTGATGCTGCACCATCAACAATTCCGCCATCGCCTTGGTCGCCGCGTAAGGATTATCGGGACTAGTCGGGCTTGTTTCCTTTAACGCCACATCCGAGGGCGCATAAACTTGTGCCGTGCTCACATTCAAAATTCTTGGCGGAGACGGTTGCCGCATCGCAGCCTCAAAAACGTTGTACGAGCCGATGACGTTCACTTCTAATGCCCGTCGCGGATCATTCCATGAAGCCGCGATCGAAGATACGCCAGCAAGGTGAAAAATTTGATCGGGATTCGCTGCGCGGATCGCCGCCGCTGTATCGTCTGCATTGCGGATGTCGGCTACGCAGTAATTTACGTCCGAATCATGCCTGGCGGGGACTTTGGAAGAAACCACCGTCAAATCGACATTCGAAGATTTCAAATAGGGAATCAGGTGGGATCCGACAAACCCTGTGCCACCGGTGATGAGAATGCGCTGTGCTTTCAATTTTGCCGGGGGCCTTTGCGTGACTTTAGCGGGCGAAGGAAACCGCTCCCGTAACATCCTTGGACACCAATTGAAGATCGCTGTCGACCATCATCTCGACCAACTTTTCGAAAGAAACTTCCGGCTCCCAGCCCAGCGTGGCGCGAGCCTTGGCGTAGTCGCCCCGCAAGTGTTGCACATCGGCCGGCCGCAGCAATTCAGGATCGATTTCGACATGGTTCCGATAGTCCAACCCAGCCCGAGAAAAAGCAACCTCCAAAAGCCGCCTCACACTATGGGTCTGGCCGGTGGCAATTACATAATCGTCGGGCTTCTCTTGTTGCAGCATCATCCACATCGCCCGCACGTAGTCTCCGGCAAAGCCCCAATCCCGCTCCGCGTTCAGATTCCCCATCTTTAGCTTTTGCTGATGTCCCAGCTTAATGCGCGCAACGTTGTAACTGACCCTCCGCGTGACGAACTCTATGCCACGGCGCGGCGATTCGTGATTGAACAAAATACCCGAACACGCGTACAAACCGTAGCTTTCTCGCGCATTCACCGTGATCCAGTGGCCATATAACTTTGCCACTCCGTAAGGACTACGCGGATAAAATCGCGTCGCTTCCGTCTGCGGCGATTCGTGCACCATGCCAAACATCTCGCTCGAAGACGCCTGGTAAAACCGGAGTGAAGGATTTACCACGCGAATCGCCTCCAAAATGCGCGTCACTCCCAGTGCCGTAAACTCGCCCGTCAACACCGGCTGGCTCCACGAAGTCGGAACAAACGACTGCGCGGCCAGGTTGTAAACCTCATCAGGCTCTGTTTTCTGAAGCGCACTGATTAACGAGCTCTGGTCGAGAAGATCGCCGGGAATGAGTTCAATCTCGTCTTGCAGATGGTTGATGCGCTCGAAATTGATTGTACTGCTGCGGCGAATCAGCCCGAAAACCCGATACCCCTTCTTTAGCAGAAACTCCGCCAGATAGGAACCATCCTGACCAGTAATACCTGTAATGAGGGCTTTGCGCTGCATTTCTATTAGCTAGCAAGCTCACAGTTCACCACATTAACTTACCACATCGTTACTGGTACTGCGTTGTGGAAGCCGAGCCGTGATCTCACGTTCGCGCGATCACGAGAGTATGGAGTGCCAGAAGAAGAAACCTTGCTCCAGCCACGGAGGCAGCGTGTTAAGGTCGTTGGCGCCACAAGATATCTTCTTTTAGCAGCCGAAACGAATCAAAATGAACATTTGAGCTTTGGTTGCGGCAGACTAATCCGTGGCAAAAATTTTGTCCGGCGGTAGGGAACAGAATTGGGCACAAGAGAAACGAGGGATAATGTTTTCCATCTATAAGCGTCCGTTTGCGTCACCAAACGCGGTGATCTACTCGTACGAATTATCGAAGTTGTTCTTAGATGACGGTGCTGCCTCAATCCTGGAAGTTGGCTGTGGCATTGGAATTTTTTCTTTTCGCTACGCTTCGGTACACACAAATGTTTTTCTATTGGGGGTCGACCACTCAGAAAGAACGATCGAGTTTCTCACCCTGAACTACGGAAAATACTACGAGAATTTGCAACTGAGAGTGTGCGACTTTTGCGAAGAAGGGCTCTGCCTTGGGAGGGTTTTTGATGTCGTGTATTCGTCGGATGTTCTAGAGCATGTCGCAAATACACGGTCTTTCGCGGACAACGTTTTCCGGCATCTGCGCGCGGGAGGAAAGGCTGTAATAAATTTCCCCAACCAAACGACGCACGGCATTAATCATTTTCGGGAAGTTGACGATGTTCGCAAACTGTTCGGGGCATTCAGCGACGTAAGAGTCTTCGTTGTTAACATCAGCCATCCGGTAGATAAGTTGTGGTTCGCGGCGAGGTCATTATATGAGGGCTTGTTCTCCCCTTCAAGCAAAGAGGCAAGAGAGCATCTGTATTCCGGCCGGGACGAACAGGGAATTGATTGCTTTGAGGATTCCACGTGTTTCAAATTCATTAATAACCAAAGAAGGAGTCTTCATTTGATGGCGTCCATTTTTGCGGAGGTATTTCTTCTAATCAGGCCGTCGATCGAGGTATGCCAAATCGAACGCGGTACTGTATTGAACAATCCTCGACTTGTTGTCGTGGCTACAAAATAATGCGGCGCGCCCTTTGGTGGCAATATTTTTCCAGCGGCACGACTCGAGCTCATCTAACTCAAGGAAGAACATACCCGAGAACCTCCTCAGTTTTTTGCCCTTCGCATTTCGGATCCTTGCTGACGAAATGATCTTGGCCTGTGCTGCAACGATATAGCTCCACTAAGCCGAGCCCCGCCACCGGACTGGAATATGCGTAACCGTTCTTGCCCAAAACCCGCTGCCCCTCGCAACCCCTGTCCAGCGATACGAAGTAGTCCTTTTGTTCCGCCTTGCACGCATAGAAAGGTAATGTCGCTCCGTTGCTGGGGCTCGGATAGAGATGGCCCAGGATGCTCTCCAGTCGAAAGCCACCGTCGGGACTAATCCAACCCGTAGTCACCTCATGTGCACTCCCATTGAAGTAGCGATTAAAAGGAACCGCCGGGTTTACCTGGGGCACCCACTCCATGGGCATCAGAATCCAGTTTCCTTGGGTCGCGGACATTCCTGCCTGGGCCGGATCTGCATCCCACCTCGGGGCCGGGTAGGAGACGGAGGTATAAATCTGGATGGTGGGGTACGGTCCCACATTGATGTTGCCGTACAGGTCGCGCACCAACCCGGCAATAAAGTTCGATTCGAAGCCGATCGCATTCGTATCCAGGGTGCCCAACTGTTGCCAGGCCGTCGCGCCCGTCATTAACGAATCCTGCGCAAGTCTGTAAAGTTCGATCCCATATCCCCCTCGCTCTACCACTCCTCCCGTGGTGGCAGGCGGGCGCAGCGGCCGATTAAAAATGGCATACCAGACCCCGGCATTCGAATCGTAGGCAACATCTCCCCACGGCGCTTGCGGGTCATCCGGATCCAAACCATTGCTGGTTAGCGTCCCTTGCACCTTGAAGTGCACCCCGTCAGTTGAGACGGTTTCTACGTGGTGCGTGGCCGGATTGGAGTCTTCATAAAACAATGTGATCGCGGACTTTTGATCCGCATTGTACAGAGCTGGCTGGCCAACGCCGTATCCACTTTGAGTGCTTGAGGGAATGACTGGCTGCGGATATTTGTTCCAGTTGATGCCATCGTTGGAGAAGGCTACCCCGATGCTATTATTGACTCCGCCAAGCTGCGCTGTGGCCACGTAGTACATCGCATAGCTATAAGTCTGTCCATCCCCGAGGGGATTCTTAAAAACCCCGCCAATCACCTTGGGATTGCACGTGTAAGCAGAATCCCACGAACCCGGAGTTTCGGCCATGACCAACACCGGTCCGTAAGCCTCGAGCGTCGTCATATTGATCCATTCGTAATAAATCGCATCGGAATATTGCGATGTGTCGCTCGGATTTACCCCCTGACCGCACCACCAGAACTGCCGTATATTTCCCGTTTGAATCACCGATGGCGAGTAGTTATAGCGCCCAAAATTACCCACCGCTCCCCTGGGAAGAGACGGGGATCCGCAACCCGCGCATATGAGAATCGTACTCAATACGACTAAGATCCTGACGGCCCTGGGAACTCGGGCACTGAGAATGTTCATGCTCCCCTCTTTCGAGTCAAGAGTTTTGCCACCCGGGACTGGACCAACACCACTAGAAGCGGCCACGTATCTGGGAGTGGCCTGAGGGGTTGGCCGATCCGAAACTTGCAACGCTAGCCGCCGTCCAAAAAATCTAGGCTGGCATTTCCATCGGCGCGACCGCTCAATAATGAGCGCCATTCTAAACCATAGAATTTACGGAGCCAGAATCGCCAGCGCCGCGGCCGTCAACGCCAGTTGCGAAGAAATCTGCGTCCAGCCCTGCAGTCCGCGCAGGAATGCTCCCGTAGGCAGTTTATAGGGCACCACGATCTGATCCCCAGGATACAAGCGGACGCGTTCGAACTTCGCCCCAGTGAAAAGCCCGTTCACGTTATTGGCGGCGACCACCACACCATTGGCGCGCAGCACAAAAGCGTGGCGCATATCCGACTGCGGCTTCCCCTTGCCCGCGATGTCCAGATACGCGCCGGCGGAGTTGCGCGGCTCATAAATAAATGAACCCGGATTGTATACATCCCCCACCACCGAGACTGTCGATGGAACGTGAGGAATAGATAACCGATCACTGTCTTCCATCACCATGTCGGGGAAATCGGTATAGTCCTTATCCTTTGGTTTCACGGGAAGTGCGACCCGCCCGCTGGCCCGAGTGTTGCGCAGTTGCGTAATGATCGCTTCCTGCGCCGCCAGCATTTGTGGCAAATCGCCTGGGTTAGCGGAGGCGGCTGCCGACACCGCCGATTGCCGGATTTGCACTTCCATGGTGCTGGCCAGTTCATCCAGACTTTTTTGTTGATCTATCCGGGCCGATTCCCGGGTCAATTGCGTACCGTAGACGTAAGCGTTGGGCGTTAAGCCACCGGCGCGCTCCAGAACCGACCGTATCGTTTCGTTTAGTTCGAGCTTATAGACACCGGGGCGCATCACCTCGCCTTCCACGATCACATATTGAGACCGGTCGGCCTGTGGCACACTGATGTCCCGCTGCGAAAAAATGGTCACGATGTCGCCCGGCTGTAATTCAACATTGCTGGCCTCATCGCGCTCGATGATTGCTTTTCGGGGACTCATCCAGAGGAGCTTCGAAGTCAGATCGATAGGATTGACCCGCTGAATAATCGCGTAATCCCAATTGATTTCCGGAGCATAACGCCGCACGTCTTCGGCTACATCTCTAACTGTATTTGGATTCGTATTTCTTCCCATCACCTCAGAGGACGGCTGGGTTTCTGCCGTCGACTCTCCCGGTTTTCCGGAACCACTAGCAGCCTGGTTTTGCTGATTCTGTGCATTTGCGGAGACTGCCACGTCGTTGGAACCTGTGGTATCACGGAACTCTCCCGATGGGTTCACGTTCTGAGTTTGGTCTGAGCTTCCCGATGTCGAGGCGGCATTGGGCGTAGCGCCGTTAGTGACTGCGCCGTTAGGGCCGGTACTGTAAGGCATCGTGCCGTTGGCTCGATTGAGACCGGTATTACCCTGCGGCAGCGCTGGCGCCACCGGATACTCCGTGGCCCGCCCGCTAACGATGGCAGCACGATTTCTCCAGTAGCTGCGAGTCAGCAACGCCTGCGGATCCGGAATCAGATCGCGAATGCGCATCCCCGGCTTCCATTGATAACGGCCCGGGTTGGCCACGTTCCCGCGCAAGGTAACGGTGTCTTCGAAACGTGGAACGATGGAAAACACCCGAACAATATCGCCATCTTTAACCGGTTGCGCACGCGACTGATCATCGTAGGGAAACTCCAAAGTCTTGCGCGCCTGGTGGTCCACAAAACGATCGATCGTGATCTTGTTGGTGTCGGCAACCGTGCTCAACTCGCCCGCAGTTTCGATGAGATCGTTCAGCGTGGAACTATCTTTCATCTCGTAGATAGCCGGCGAATTCACCGACCCGGCAATCGCTACCAGCGGGCCCACGTGAGGTATGTAAAGAACGTCGCCCGGTTGAAGGCGAACGTCTTTCGACTTGTCCCCTTTAATCAGCAAGTCATAGAAATCGAAATCCGTAATCGTGGCCCCATCCCGCCGCACCTGAATGTGCCTTAAAGATCCTTGCGGCAGCGGCCCACCCGAGGCGAAAATCGCATTTACCAGGGTGCTCAGCGAACTGATCGTGTAGGTCCCGGGAAAGCGCGCATCGCCCACTACCACCACCTGGATGGAGCGTAGATGACCAATGTTCGCCGTCACCGTGAAATTCTTGAATATCTTCGAAATCTCACCTTTCAGATGTTGTTCCAAATCACCATAATGAATTCCCGCAACCGTTATCTGCCCTACCTGCGGGATATAAATCTGGCCCGAGCGATCCACGTATACCCGCAAGTTCGCCTCGACCTGCCCCCAAATCTTTATTTGCAACTCGTCCCCCGGTCCGATGATGTAATCGCTCGGAACCTGCATCCAGTCGACCGGCGAAAACGTGCTCGGCGCCTGCACAAACAAAGACTGCCCGAACAACGGCAATGGCCGTCCCACCGTATCCGCCACCATCTGCTCGAATTCCGTCTGTGGCCGTGGGGGCGTTGTCGGACGCCAAATTTGCGAAGGATTAAGCGGGGGCCGGAGCGGTATGTACTGATCCAGGTTAAACCCGGGGTTGGTCAGCACCGGGGTTTGCGTGGGAAACGGCGACTGCCCGGTTCCCTGCGTACCAAACGGCCTCTGGCCCTGCTGCGCACCCGTGCATTGCACGCTTGTCGCCATCGTGGGATCGGTGCAGTCGATCGTTTGTCCCTGAGAGTTTGCGCCCTGAGACGTGGTTCCTCCCAATCCAGAATCGGTAGGAAATTGCGAAAAACACATGCCAGCAGAAAGAACTACGAACAACACAAGCAGCAGCGATTTTTGCATGATTGATTTCAGAACCCTGTAATCCTAAAACACAGACCCCATTGTCGTTGATTCTACCAACTGGGCGCGCGCCCCTCTTCGAACGAACCGAGTGTTGCCGGAACGCTGGCAGAGATCTGCGGACCGCGATCGCAATTAAGGTTACGCAACCTTCACTCCCTCGGCAAGAGGCACGGAGATAGCGCAGGTCTCGAATTAATTCTTGGCCCTTCGCAACTTCCCTGCTAGAGATGGGTTGCTGGCTCAAGGCAGATCTGATAAATTTGCGCCATTCAAGCGGCCGTCTACATTCGATGGCACCTCAGTTTCGAGCAGTGACCCCAGGGGAGCACCGCCCCGAAAGAAATGGAAGATCAACGAGCCGGAGGCCGGCAGAACGCCGGCGTCGGTTGGAAATGAGGCTCTTAATGTATAAGGCGAAAACGTGGTTTTCGTGCGCCTCAAGCCTGGCTCTAGTATCGCTCTAGTATCGCTCTTGCTCTCTGCAGCCCTGTCCGGCCAAAGTGTCTTCAATGGTCCACGTGACTACATCGTCGGATCCTATCCCGATTCCGTGATCGTCGGAGATTTCAACGAGGATGGCCTCCCGGACGTTGCTGTCGCCAATCAGTACTCTAGCGGCATTTCAGTACTTCTGCAAAATAGCGATGGAACCTTCCAGCTAGCGGTTAACTACGCGGTTGGCAGTCAGCCGACGTCGCTGCAGACCGGGGATGTCAATGGCGACGGCAAACTGGATCTGGTAGTGCTCAATTCTCAGGACAGCACCATATCGGTTCTGCTGGGCAACGGCGATGGTACCTTCCGGGCGCAAAAGGTGACCAGTATTCCGCAATTTCTTGGCGTCCCCAGTCTGGCTGTCGGAAATTTCAATGGCGATAGCTATCTAGATGTCGCCATTGGCGTCCCTTTGCCGCAAGTTGGAACCTATGGGTTTGGGGTACTGCTGGGCAACGGCGACGGAACTTTTCAGCCGCCCGTAAGCTATCCTCTGCCCGCAGGCCCATTGCCCTGGCTGCCGCCTCGGTTAGCGCGACGGGAACCTCAGCGACTCCGGTCACGGTAACTGTAGGCACACCGGCCCCCGGAACCGCAGGCAGCGTATCGTCCACTGATTACCCAACCGGCCCCAGGTTCATCGCATGGACTCTGCTCCTTCTC
>Ga0302325_10036065_pt1 | contig 10085 bp, 13 predicted proteins | sample Palsa_T0_2_FD_201948 | JGI IMG/M metagenome (GOLD analysis project Ga0302325, IMG submission 201948) | Peat permafrost microbial communities from Stordalen Mire near Abisko, Sweden - Palsa_T0_2 | ecosystem: Environmental > Terrestrial > Soil > Palsa > Peat permafrost | place: Sweden: Abisko... | reverse complement strand
CACTTCGGGCCATAGGGACCAGGGCAGTCCGGAATCCCTGAGAGAGTGAGGGGATGGCTGCGGAGAGGACCGCTGTTCTGGACCCCAAGCGCGAGCGCCTGCGGCGCACGCGCCATTTGCTGCGCGAGGCGCGCGGCCACCTGACCGAGCGCGCGCTCAGGCTGATCGGCTTCGTCGTCTTCGTCTACCTGTTCCTCAGGCTGATCCCCGGGTTCGAGAAGGCGCTCGCCGACCTGAAGAACGTCAGCTTTCGATGGGTCCTCGGCGCAATGGCCGTGGAGACCGTGTCCGAGATTGGCTTCGTGATCTCCTGGCGGGGGATTCTCGATCCCGACAACCTGCTGCGCGAGGGCGGTCGCGGTAGGCACCTCGGTGCTCGGGTCGCCTGGGCCCAGTTGGGGGGCGGCATGATCGTGCCGGGCGGGACACTCGGCAGCATGGGAGTCGGTGCCTGGATGCTGCATCGGCTGGGGCTTCCGATGGACCGCGTGGGCGAGCGGCAGTTCACGCTGATGTTCCTCAACACCGCGGTCGACGCACTGGCGATCGTGCTGTTTGGCGTCGGTCTCGCAGTTGGTGTGTTCAGCGGAGAGGAAAACCTGGCGCTCACGCTGCTGCCCGCGGTCCTCGTCGTGGTGGGGCTCGCGCTGGCGCTCTTCATCGCCCGCCGGGCCGAGCATCTGGCCGGCCGGCTGGCCCCCAGACGGCCGAAGATCGCGAAGGGCGTGCTTACGCTCGCGACAGCGGTCGCGAGCACCAGGCGTATGCTCCGCCGCGGCGGCAGCACGAAGATCGTGCTTGGTGCGGTCGTCTACCTCGGCTTCGACATGGCGGTCCTGCAGGGAGCGTTCATCGCCATCGACGCTCACCCGGTCCCGAGCTTTGCGGTGGTGTCGATGTGCTATCTGATCGGCGGCCTCGCCGGCTCGATTCCGCTGCCGGCGAACCTGGGCGCCGTCACCGGCATGGCGGGAATGCTGATCGTGTTCGGCGTCAACCACGATCAGGCGGTCGCCGCGGTTGTGCTCTACCAGGCAATCGGCTATCTGGTGCCGCTGATCGGCGGTGGGATCGCCTACCTGTTCCTGCGCCGAGAGTTCGGCTCGATGGACGGAGCTGAACCCGAGGTTGCGCCGTCGGCTCGCTGATCGCGCACGTCGTGGGCTCGAGCCCTTGGCGCGGCCTTTCGCGGATCAGTCTCCTAGCCGCCTTCACCAGACGAGGGCCCGGACGATAACCAGGTCATGGCGCGACCGGACGATCGCAGTTTTACACGCCTTGACACTAAAGTCGCCACCCCGTCATGCCGATCCCGGGGTACGACATGACAAAGGAGCCTCCGATGGACGCATCAGAGCACAGGCAGCAGTTGGACCAGTTGGCAGCGAAGGTGGAGGAGCTGAGTGCGGAGGGGGCCAAGCGGCACGGCGGGCTCTACGACACCTCGGTCGAGGCGCTCGATGGGATGAGCGCGACCCAGATCGCGATCGTCGCAAATGCGGCGCTGTTCCTGCTCGCGAGGGATGCGGACAACGGCATGCTTCCGACCAAAGAGCCGTGGAAAGAGCTGATGGTGTCGATCGCCTGGGCGATCTCCACGGTCGACCCGCTCGTGAACGGTGAGATCGCGGAGGCGATCCCGAACCCAGTGCGTCTGCGCCTGCTCAAGCCCGATGTCGATGCCGAGACCCTGCGCGCCGGCTCTTGAGCGAGACTCGCAGCCGCTGCGCCGGCCGCTAGGCGGCGAGCGCAGCCGTCTTGGCGACCGGAAGCGCCGACCTCACGAACACGTGCACGACGGCGGCGTCGAAGCGGCTACCTGCGCCCTGCCACAACTCGCGGCAGGCGGCCTCGTGATCGCGCCCGGACCCGTCCGGGATCCTGCCCGTCATCGCCAGGTATGCGTCGATCACGGCGAGGATTCGCGCCTCGTAGGGGATTTCCGCACCCACCAACCCGCGTGGGTGGCCCATGCCGTCCGGGCGCTCGCGGTGACAGAGGATCCACTCGCGGATGTCATCCAGGCCGCTGGCCTCACCGAGCAAGGTTGCCCCGAGTTCGGGCAGGCGGCGAACCGCGCTGCTCTCCTCGGCGGTGAGCGGGCCCGTGTCGCGGATCCGCGGCGAGATCTGATCGCGGCCCATCGCGCACACGAGCGCCGCGAAGCGAACCCGAGCGAGCTGAACCTCGCTCAGACCCAGAGCGTGGCCCGTGAGCCCGGCAAGGTGCCCGGCCAACAGTCGGGGGTTGGGCGCGTAGTCGATCCTCCCCAGGCGTGCACGCTCGGCTCCGCAGCCGTCGCATACGAGCAGCATCTCAAGCTCTCCGGTCTTGGCGAGGTAGCGCATCATGCCGCTGTGAAATGTGGAGTGATGGCAGCCCATGACCGGGTTATCGGCCGCACTGCGGGCGGGCTTACCGATGGCTGAAGCGGCCCCCCTGCCGAGACGGCGCCCGCGGCTGATCGAGGTTCCACAGCTCGGCGGGAAGTTCGCCAGCACACTCGACCGGCCGCCCCGCCCGGAGGGGATCAGGGCCTTCATCGCCACGGTGCGCAAGGACCTGCGTGCGCAGCGGACCGATCGACGGCCCGGCGCCTGAGGCGCAAGGCGCTGCGCAGGAAAGGCCGAGCGTTGGCCGGCGTGGCGGCGCTAGGTCGCGGGCGTATGCGGGCTCGGGGTGGGCGAGCCCGGCGCGGGAGGAGAGCCTGCCTGCGCCGCGTCGGCGATGCTCGCCAGCGCGGGCGCACTTCCCAGGGCGTCGCCGGCAGCTTCGGCGGCGGCGCGATTCTCCTCGGTGACCGCGAGCCAGATCTCCTCGCGGTAGACGGGGATGCCCTCGGGCGCGGCGATCCCCACGCGAACCGTCTGCCCGCTCACATCGAGGATCGTCACGAACACCTCGCCGCCGATCACGACGCGCTCCCCTGGACGACGCGTCAGGATCAGCATGAATCGGCATTATGGCGCATCCGCCCTCGGCTCCCCGGGCGAGATCCCGGAGTTGAGCGAGAATGAGCCTTGCGTTCGACCCGGCTCATTGGCCGAATGCGAACAGATGCGCCTGTAGTTCGGCGCCGGGTGCGGCGTTCAGGACCTGGTGCCCGCGTCCCTGCCAGATGGCGATCGGGGCACGCAGATTCACGACGATGTCGCTTGGGTCTGGTGCCGCGCGCACGGTCACATAGAGCTGGGCGGCAGCGGGGTCCTCGGCACCGATCAGCTCGCGGTCCTCCTCGGAGAGCTCGAGTGAGAACGGGCGGAAGAACTCGCGCGGGTCGATGATCGGCAGCGCCAGAAGCCCGTCGTCGAGCGAGTGAAGCCAGCGAAAGCCGCTACCGGGGTTGACGTCCAAGACCGTGTAGTGGCGGCTGTCGAGGCCGATCAGGCCGTGCGGGAACTCGATCACGGCGTCAGGCTCGACCCGCAGGACGCCGAAGCGCGAGCTCTCGACGACGGTCGGCGACGTCGACGCGCCCTCCCCCCCGGCCGGCGGGCTCTGCGGCGTGGTCGGTAGTTCGCTCGGTGAGCTCTCGGTCATGTGCGCGATCTGATGTGAGCGTGAAAGGCTAGCGCGGGCAACGCCGGTCGGCCGTTGGGAATTCCGCAGTTCGGAGGCGAGCTGGCTCACTGGAGGAATTCCAGTAGCGACTTTTCCTGGACGATCGAGGCACCTGCACGCAGCGCGGCATCGTAGGCAGCCTGCTGGTTTGAGAATTCGATCGAGACCTGGGCGAAGTTGGCGTCCTGCACGTTGGACAGCTGCGAGGCGGTCGTCGACTGCAGGCTCTGGATGCGGCTTTCGGCTGTCTTGAGCTGGTCGGTGGCAGCGCCGACGTTGGCCTGCAGGCTCGCGAGCGCCCCGGCGTTCGTGTCGAGCTTCGCCAGGTCTTCGCCGCCCACCGCATGCAGCGCGGCGGGTGTGCCCGTATGCAGGTTTTCGGTGATCGTGCGCAGCGTATCGAGCAGCTTGCCGTCGTTTGCGCCCTGCCCTTCACCAAGCACGGAGGAGAGCGAGGCGTTGACCTGAACCGAGACGCCGGGGCCGACCGTGCGCGAGATCGTTTCGGCGTTGCCGCCGTAGGCGTCGTTTGCGCCCTGTTCGTAGGGAGGCGTGTTGGTGGCGGTGCCGGAGAAGACGTACTGGCCGGCGTACTGGACGTTCGCGTCCTGCTTGACGGTTTCGGTGAGCTGTTCGATCTCTTGGGCGATGTCGTTGAGATCCGACTGGTTCTCGACGCCGTTGGCGGCCTGCAGCACGAGTTCGCGAACGCGCTGCGTCACTTCGCCCACGTTCGACAGCGAGGCGCTCGCGGTCTGCAGCCAGGCAACCCCGTCGTTGGCGGCCTTTTCGTAGGTCGTCAGCCCATCGAGCGTGCTCTGCAGCGCGATCTGCTGGCTCGCGCCAACGGGGTTGTCCGAGGGTTCGAGCAGCGACTTGCCCGAGGACAGCTCGCTCTGGCTACGGTCCATCGCAGCCTGCGCGTTGTTGATGTCGGCGAGCGTCGAGGCGGTCACCATGTCGTTGGTGATGCGTGTGCTCATCACATGCCCGCCGTGCCAGTGTGTTCGATCAGGGTCCCGAGCATTTCGTCCATCGAGGTGAGCGCCCGCGCCGAGGCCTGATAGCCGCGCTGGAAGGTGATCAGGTTCGTCATTTCTTCATCGAGCGACACGCCCGAGACGCTCTGGCGCTGCTCGTTGATGGCGCTCACAACCGCCTGCGAGTTGGCCTCGTCGCTGTTGGCGCTCTGGACGTCGCTGCCGACCTGCGCGATCAGCGATGCGTAGCGCTGTTCGGTGCTGCCGCCGCGCAGAGCGGCGATCGCCTGCGCGACTTCGTTGCCGCCGTAGGAGCCATTGCCGGAGGTCTGCACTTCGGACGGTTTCACCGCTACGGCGATGGTCGCGGCGGTTACGCCGGTGAAGAACGGGGTCGTCGTGTGCAGCGCGTTCACCGATTCCGCAAGCGAGGCGGCAACGCCGTCGAGCGCTGTCTGGTAGCCGGCCAGCGCGCCGCCGGAACCGGACAGTTCGAGCAACGCGCCGAGCTTGCCACCGGCGGCGGCGGTGAGGGTCTGGGGCCAGTTCACCTGCGAGCCTTCAACCAGCGGTTCGCCGGCGTCACCGAAGGAGACCGTGTCGGTGCCGTCGGCTTCCTTGGTCACGGTGACGTTCGCGAGTTCGGAAAGCTTGTCGAGCAACAGGTCGCGGCGGTCTTCCAGGTCGTTGGGCTGCTGTTTTGCCTGCAGGGAGAGCTTGATCTGCTGGTTGAGCGCGGCGACCTGAGCGGCGTCGCCCTGGACTTCGCCGCTGGGGCCGGTGATCGTCGTGTACTGCTGCGCGGCCTGACCGCGGATCGTCTGCAGCTGGGAGCTGACCTGGTTGAGCGTGTCTGCCAGCTGCGTCCCGGCGCTCACGACGGCCACCTTCGCAGCTTCGCTCGTGGGCACGTTGGCCAGTTCCCCCCAGGCACTCCAGAATGTGGACAGCTGGCTCGCGAGGCCCGCGCTCGAGGGTTCGTTGAAGGTGCCCTGGGCCTGCTGCAGCTCGTTGGCCTGCGTCGTGGCGGATCCGAGCTCGGCGTTCTGCGTGCGGTACTGCGCGTCGAGATAGCTGTTGCGGATGCGCGTGTAGGTCGCCACGCTGACGCCGGTGCCGAGCTGACCGCCTTCGCCGTTGGTGGGCGAGAGCGCGGCGATCCGCATCGGTTCGTTGGTCTGCAGAGTGGCCACCTGACGCGAGTAGCCTTCGGTGTTGGCGTTCGCGATGTTCTGCCCGGTGGTGTCGATCGCCTGCTGCTCGGCCAGCAACCCCGACATCGATCAACCTCTCCGATCAGGCCTGCAGATCCAGCAGGTGCAGCGCGCCGTGCTGGCGCGCCTGGTTCTCAGATGCCGTGCCGCCGCGCGGGTCATAGCCGTGGACCCCGCCATCCAGCGCCAGCGACTTCATCAGGTGATCCAGGAAGGACAGCTCGATCCGCATCAGCGCCCGGTTGCATGAGTGTTCGCGACGCACGTCGTCGATCAGACCGCGCAGCTCGGCGCTGCGCAGCTCGGCGAGCTCGGCGCCCGCGGGATCCATGATCGCGCGCAGCAGCGTGAGCGTCACGAGTCCCGCCGGCACGCCCAGCCGGGCGCCGGCGTGCTCGAGCAGCAGCGAGCGCTCCTGCTCGATCTGCTGACGGCGAGTGACCTCCCCGTGCAAGAGGCCCGCAAGCCGGACCACGGTGTGCACGTCGCGCGAACGGATCGCAGCGCCCTGTTCGAGCACGATCCCGAGCAGGCGCCGCACAGAGCTGAGCTGCGCGTCCAGGTGCGCAAGCACGATCGCCGTGAGTGCCTCGCCCGTGTCCGGGGCCTCTCCCAGCGCGGGCGTTGGGAGTGCGGCGCTCACGCCGACGTCCCCCCGTTTGCAGCACTGCTGGGCGGCGTGGCGGCGACCGGGCTGCCACCGGTGGGGCTGAGCGGAGCAGCGGTGGGCGTGGAGGCGCCCGTGCCGGCCGCGGCGGTGACCGGGGCGCCAGCTCGCGCCTGGCTTGAGGCGGTGGGATCGAGCGTGTTCATCAGCTGTGCCGCAAGGCCGATTCCGCCGGCGCGCATGACGCCTTCGGTGAGCGTCTGCGGCAGCAGCGCTTCGAGCTCGCCGCCGCCGGCTTCAAGCCCCCCGCCTTCTTCTTCGCCGCCGCCACCGCCACCGCTCGCGGATCCTTCGCCACCGAGCCCGCTGCTCTGCGCGAGCGACTGCGAGAGCTGCTGCAGGAGCATCTCTTCGAAGCCCTGGGCGGTCGCGTATGCCTGCTTGGCGGCGGGTGAGCCTTCGCGCACCGCGCGCGGCGCCCGAGTCTCGCTCGTGATCGGCAGCGAGGCCTGCGTGGAAGGCACGGCCGTGATGGCAGCGGACGGGATCGCTTGCGGCAGGCTCATGACACGAGCTGGTTGGCGATCGACATCATCTGGTCTTCGGTCTGGATCGCGCTGCTCTCGAGCTGGTAGCTGCGCTGGGTGCTGACGAGCTGCACCATCTCGGTGCCGGTGTTGACGTTGGAAGCCTCGAGCGCGCCCTGGTGGATCGCGCTGCCGGTCAGCGCTCGCGCGGGACCGCTCGCAGCGGTCGTTGAAAGCAGTCCGCCGCCGTCGGCCAGCAGATGATCCGGCGAGGAGACATTCACCAGCGTGATCCTGCCGAGCGTGCGTCCGCCGGCGGTCACGGTGCCGTCGGCAGCCACCGAGACATCGCTGGGCGAGACCCCGGCGGGCAGGGTGATCGGGGGATCCAGGAGATCGCCTTCGGAGGTCTCGAGCTGACCGCGGCCGTTCAGCCCGAACGCGCCGTCGCGGGTCAGCGCGACGCTGCCGTCTGAGCGCTTGACGGTGAAGTAGCCGGCGCCTTCGATCGCGAGGTCCAGCGGGTTCTCGCTGCTCTGGATCGCGCCCTGGCTCTGGTTGCTGCCCAGCACTTCAGCGGCCGCGCCCGCACCGACCGTGGTCGCGGTGCCCGCCTGGTTGACCTCGCTGTAGAGCAGATCGCGGAAGCCGACCCGCTCTGACTTGTAGCCGGTCGTCGAGCTGTTCGCGAGGTCGTTGCTGATTGCGGCGAGCTGCTGTTGCTGGGCGCTCATGCCGGCCGCGGCGGCGTACATGCCTTCGAACATCTGCTCCTGCCTCCTAGCTGTTCCCGTTCAGCGAGCCGACCTGTGAGGAGGCCGCCTGCAGTGTCTGGTTGATCGCCTGAATTGCCTGCTGGCCGGACTGGAAGCTGCGCAGCGAGCTGATCATTTCGACCATCACCGTCGAGGGGTCGACGCCCGATTCCTCGAGCACGCCCTGGCGCACGGTCCCGGTGCCCGGCCCGGTGGCGGTACCGGCGAAGAGGTTTTCACCCTGCTTGACGGCGGTCGGGACGTTGAACACGCCCAGCGAGCCTGCCGGCACGGTGCCGTCTGAGCCGACCGTGATCGGTGCGCCACTCTGCGCGAGCACGTTGTCCCCGGCGCCGTCAACCAGCAGTCCCTGCTGGGAGGTGGTGAACTGGCCGTCGCGCGTGTAGCGCACGCCCTGCGGCGTCTGGACGGCGAAGAAGCCTGTGCCGACGATCCCGAAGTCGAGCGGTTCGTTGGTGGTCTGCATGCCCGCCGGCGTCATGTTCGTGTAGGTCTTGCCGAGCGAGACGCCGGTGCTCAGTGAGCCGATCGGCTGGCCGGTGACAGTGTTGTCGAGCAACATTTCGCCAAAGCTGTGCACCGGCGTGGCGTCCGGCTTGTAGCCGGGCGTGGAGGCGTTTGCGAGGTCGTTGGAGAGCTGATCCTGGCGGGTCTGCGATGCGACCATGCCGGAAGCGGCTATGAAGAGGCCAAGATCCATCTCACCGCGAGTGATCGCCCTCCTCGCTTGATTCTTTAGGGCGCTGCTAGCCCACCATCCTCAGCAGCGCCTCGTCGTTCTTCAGGCACTCGCGCAGACGACTGCGCAGTTCGGTGTGGATCTGCGAGACGCGGCTCTCGGAGACTCCCAGGCGGTTGCCGATGTCGCGCAGCGCGGCACCCTCGACGTACAGCAGCACCGCGACCTGGCGCTCGCGGTCAGGCAAGCGCGTGAAGGCTTCGCGGAAGCGTTCCTTGGCGGCGCTGCGTTCGGCACTGAGCGCGGGATCGCAGGTCTCATCGTGGCTCTCGAGATTGTCGATGCGCTCGATCGTCGTGCTGTCCTCGGCACGGATCGTCTTGTTCAGCGAGCCGACCCGGGCGAGCGCCAGCTCGTCCATGCGCGCCCCCAGCTCGGCGGAGCTCATACCAGCCGCCGCGGCAAGCTCGCCGCGCGTGGGCTCGCGTTCGTGCTCGGCGACGAAGCTCTTCTGTGCGGTCTTGATCGAGCGCTCGGCACGACGCAGCGAGCGTGGCGCCCAGTCGTGGCGGCGCAGCTCGTCGAGCACGGCGCCGTGGATGCGTGTCCACGCGTACTGCTCGAGCGTGGCGCCACGGGCGGGGTCGTAGCGGTCGATCGAGCGGATCAATGCCTCCACTCCGCAGGAAAGGAAGTCATCGACGTCACACTGTGCGGGGACCTCACGGATCTTGCGATACACGATGTAACGGACCATCGGGGTGAACGTGAAGATCAGCCGATCTCTCGCCTTCATGTCCCCGGTTCGCTTGTATTGCTTCCACAGCGCCAGCACCTCTGTCGCCGACGTCCTAGCCTGCTGCTCGATCGGTGTCATTTACCGCTCCGACTCTCGAGGGATTTATGGTCGCCTCCGCGTCGACCCGGGACCTCATCCTCAGCCCCCGGAGCGTCCGACTTTTGATGGAGACTCCACGCTCATCGGAGGGCCCCTCGGTTTTGCTTGAGCATCTGACAACAGCTCTCGACAATCGTGTAATGGCCGAGTTTGAAACCGCCCCGTTTCCCGGCCGAAAAGCACGGGCTCGTGTTGATGGACGCCCGGCCAGTCACGTCCAGCTTCACCGCCACGCGTCTCGGCGGACCGTCACAGAGCTCGACGCTCAAGGACGCGCGAGCGCGGTCGATCACCGGCGCCATCGGATCCAAGGAGAAACAAGCCGGCGCGATCATCGCTGCCCCCGCAGGTGAGCTCTCGGCGCACGCGCGGTCCGCGAGCGTCACCTCGCCGGCTCACGCCTGCTGGACGCTCGGCGGGTGCGCCCGAGCGCACCGGCACGGATTTCAACGATTTGACACGGCTCCCTAAAGTTCTTCCACGTGTCTGCCGATCACAATGACGAAACCAAGAGCGAGCGGCCCATGGATGGGACCGCTGGAAGTGCTTTCAGGAGGAAAGCTGACATGAGCTCGCCAATTGTTCCCCCACAGAGCAGTACCGGCACCGGGTCGGCGACTCCGGCATCTTTGGGTGGCGCAAAGGCCTCAGCCGCTCGTGAGGCAACCTCTGCAAGCTGGACCACGGAGCTCGAGTCCGCCGTCTCCGAGCACGACGCAGCCGGTAGCCCTCCGGCGGAGGTGCTCGATCAGATGGCGCAGGCCGCCTTGACCCACGAACGCCTCAGCGCGCAGGGCCGCGAGCTGCGCTTCGTGCGCGACGAGGCCAGCGGCCGCAGCGGGT
>Ga0302325_10036064_pt1 | contig 10085 bp, 9 predicted proteins | sample Palsa_T0_2_FD_201948 | JGI IMG/M metagenome (GOLD analysis project Ga0302325, IMG submission 201948) | Peat permafrost microbial communities from Stordalen Mire near Abisko, Sweden - Palsa_T0_2 | ecosystem: Environmental > Terrestrial > Soil > Palsa > Peat permafrost | place: Sweden: Abisko... | reverse complement strand
CGCCGACGGCGGCCGGGTGACCGAGCTGGTCGCCCGGCCGCTGCTCAACCTGTGGTGGCCCGAGCTCGCGGGCATCGTCCAGCCGCTGGCCGGCGAGTGGGCGGCCCGCCGGGACCTGCTTGAGTCACTGGCCATTCCGGTCGGGTACGGCATCGAGCTCGCGGTGCTGCTTGACACCGCCGCCGACCACGGCGCCGACGCGATCGCCCAGGTCGACCTGGGCAGCCGCGGGCACAAGCACCAGGCCAGCCACGACCTCGCGGTGATGGCCGCCGAGCTGATGCTGGTCGCCGACCGCCGCCGCCCGGGCCACCGCACCGGGGACGAGAACCCGGAAGCCGTCAGCCAGGTGCTGCTGCGCCAGTTCCTGCGGTCGGACGGCGAGGTACGGCAGCGCGCACGGCCCGTCCCGGTGACCGAGCGCCCGCCCGCCCGGCTGGTGACGAGGTCCGCTCAGTGACCACCGCCTACGAAACCGATGAGGGTGTCGGGTGGCGCAAGCCCGGTCCGCTGCGCCTGCACGGCGCCGAGTTCCCCCCGGGCCGCCTGCTCGTCATGGCGATCGTCAACCGCACCCCGGACTCCTTCTTCCGGCCCGGGAGCACCTGGGACCCCTCGGCCGCGCTGGACCGGGTGCACGAGGTGGTCGCCGAGGGCGCTGACATCGTTGACGTGGGCGGCGTGCCCGCCAAGCCGGGCAGCATGGTGACGCCGGACGAGGAGATCGAGCGGGTCGTCGCGTTCATCGGCGAGATCCGCGGCGCCTACCCGGACCTGGTCATCAGCGTCGACACCTGGCGCCACGAGGTCGCCGGGGCGGCCTGCGAGGCCGGCGCCGACCTGCTGAACGACACCTGGGGCGGCTGGGACCCGGCGCTCGCGGAGGTCGCGGCGGAGTTCGACGCCGGCCTGGTCTGCTCGCACGCCGGCGGCCTGCCGCCGCGGACCCGGCCGTTCCGGGTCGAGTACCCCGACGTGCTGGCCGACGTGCTCGACCGGGTGCTCGGGCTGGCCCGCCGGGCGGCCCGCGCCGGGGTGAACGCGGACCGGATCATCATCGATCCGGCCCATGATTTCGGCAAGAACACCTGGCACTCGCTGGAGATCAGCAGGCGGCTTGACGAGATGACCGCGACCGGCTGGCCGGTGCTGATGGCCGCGTCGCGCAAGGACTTCGTCGGCGAGACACTCGGCGCCGACGTGGAAGACCGGCTGGCCGGCACGCTCGCGGTGACCGCGCTTGGCGCCTGGGCGGGCGCCAGGATCTTCCGCGCGCACGACGTCCGGGCCACCAGGCAGGCGCTGGACATGGTCGCCGCCATCAAGGGCGACCGCAGGCCGGCGCGAACAGTTCGGGGGCTGGCGTGATCCGCCCCGTTCATCTGACCGAAAAGGAGGACCCATGGCAGAGCCTGTTAACATCGGCGGCCAGCTCGATTCCTATATTGGAAAGCACCGCACGGGGAAGCCCCGGGCTGAGACGCATCCCGTTCAAATGAGCCGCACCAGGAGGCCCCGCGCCGGAAAGCCCGGTCTTGGGAAGCTCAGGGTCAAGAAGGCGCACGCGCGATGAGCGCCGCGCCCGACAGCATCCCGGTGGAGTCGACCGACCTCCACACGACGGCGGGGAAGATCGCTGACCTGGAGCGGCGCCGTTACGAGGCGGTACACGCCGGGTCGGCGGCCGCGGTTGAGAAGCAGCACGCTAAGGGAAAGCTGACCGCCCGCGAGCGGATTGGCCTGCTGCTCGATGAGGGCTCGTTCGTCGAGTTCGACCAGCTGGCCAGGCACCGGGGGCACGACTTCGGCATCGACAAGACCCGCCCGTACGGTGACGGGGTGATCACCGGGACCGGCACCGTGGACGGCCGCCCGGTGGCGGTGTACTCGCATGACTTCACCGTGTTCGGCGGGTCGCTCGGCGAGGTCTACGGGGAAAAGATCGTCAAGGTCATGGACCACGCGATGAAGGTCGGCTGCCCCGTCGTCGGCATCAACGACGGCGGCGGCGCCCGGATCCAGGAGGGCGTGGTCGCGCTCGGCCTGTTCGCGGAGATCTTCTTCCGCAACGTCCGCGCGTCCGGCGTCATCCCGCAGATCAGCCTGATCATGGGCCCGGCGGCGGGCGGCGCGGTGTACTCGCCGGCGGTGACCGACTTCACCCTGATGGTGCAGGGCACCAGCCACATGTTCATTACCGGGCCCGACGTGATCAAGACGGTGACCGGCGAGGACGTCACCTTCGAGGACCTCGGCGGCGCGCACACCCACGCCACCCGCTCCGGCGTCGCCCACTACCAGGCCGCCGACGAGGAGGACTGCATCGAGTACGCCAAGATGCTGCTGTCCTACCTGCCGTCCAACAACCTCGACGAGCCCCCGGTGGTCCCGGTCACCCCGGACCTGGAGGTCACCCCCGAGGACGAGGAGCTTGACACGCTCGTCCCCGACTCGCCGAACCAGCCGTACGACATGCACCGGGTCATCGAGGCGGTCCTCGACCCGGACAGCTTCTGCGAGGTCCACGAGGGGTTCGCGCAGAACATCCTGGTCGGCTTCGGCCGGGTCGCCGGGTCGCCGGTCGGCGTGGTGGCCAACCAGCCGATGCACTTCGCCGGCTGCCTGGACATCGACGCCTCGGAGAAGGCGGCCCGCTTCGTCCGCACCTGCGACGCCTACTCCATCCCGGTGCTGACCTTCGTGGACGTGCCCGGCTTCCTGCCCGGCACCGCCCAGGAGTGGAACGGGATCATCCGCCGCGGCGCCAAGCTGCTTTACGCCTACGCCGAGGCCACCGTGCCCAAGGTCACCGTCATCACCCGCAAGGCCTACGGCGGCGCCTACGACGTCATGGGCTCCAAGCACCTTGGCGGTGACATCAACCTCGCCTGGCCCACCGCGCAGATCGCCGTCATGGGCGCCCCCGGCGCGGTCAACATCATCCACCGCCGCACCATCGCCGCCGCCGAAAACCCGGACGAGGTCCGCGCGCGGCTCACCACCGAGTACGAGGACACGCTGGCCAACCCGTACATCGCGGCCGAGCGCGGCTACCTCGACGCCGTGATCCGGCCGTCGGAGACGCGGGTCGCCGTCACCCGGGCGCTTGAGTCCCTGCGGACCAAGCGCGACACCCTGCCGCCCAAGAAGCACGGCAACATCCCGTTGTAGGCCCCGGACTGCTCAGACTGCCGCATATGACGAAATTTCGGTCAATGTCGCGGCGCCCCCGGCGCCCGACATTGACTGACCGGACGGGTAACTGCTTCCCGACGGGGCCTAGCGCTATGACCGACAATACAAGTAGTTATCGTCAAAGGATTGCCATGGGAGACATGCTGACTCCCCGGATCGCGGTGACCCGGGGCACGCCGACGCCGGCTGAGCTGGCCGCGGTGCTCGCGGTGCTGTTCGCCTCCGCACAAGCCCCGGCAACGGCGCCGGCGGGCACCGGGCGGCCATCCGCCTGGGCGCGAGGATCCCGCCTCCGTTCCTCTCTTCCTTCTTCAGGACCGCGCGCCTGGCGTACCTCCGCCCAGCCGTGCTGACCGTTTACGCTGATTGCCATCCAGGAGAATCATGAAAAAGCTGGCCAAGGTCCTCATCGCGAACCGGGGCGAGATCGCGGTCCGCGTCGCCCGGGCCTGCCGGGACGCCGGAATCGGCAGCGTCGCGGTCTACGCTGACCCGGACCGGGACGCACCGCATGTCCGGGCGGCCGACGAGGCGTTCGCGCTCGGTGGCGACACCCCCGCCACCAGCTACCTGGACATCGGCAAGATCCTGGCGGCGGCCGAGAAGTCCGGGGCGGACTCGGTCCACCCGGGCTACGGCTTCCTGTCCGAGAACGCTGAGTTCGCCCAGGCGGTCATCGACGCCGGACTGACCTGGATCGGCCCGCCACCGCAGGCCATCCGCGACCTCGGGGACAAGGTCGCGGCCAGGAAGATCGCCCAGCGGTCGGGCGCACCGCTGGTGCCCGGCACCACCGACCCGGTCTCCGGCGCGGACGAGGTCGTTGAGTTCGCCAGGGAGCACGGCCTGCCGGTTGCCATCAAGGCGGCGTTCGGCGGCGGCGGGCGCGGCCTCAAGGTCGCCCGCACCCTGGCGGAGATACCCGAGCTTTACGAGTCGGCGGTGCGCGAGGCGGTTGGCGCGTTCGGCCGCGGCGAGTGCTTCGTCGAGCGCTACCTGGACCGGCCCCGGCACGTGGAGACCCAGTGCCTGGCCGACGCGTACGGCAACGTGGTGGTGGTGTCCACCCGCGACTGCTCGCTGCAGCGGCGCCACCAGAAGCTGGTCGAGGAAGCCCCCGCCCCGTACCTCACCCCGGGGCAGGACGAGCGGCTGCGGGCGGCGTCCAAGGCGATCATGCGCGAGGCCGGCTACCGCGGGGCGGGCACCTGCGAGTTCATCGTGGGCCAGGACGGCGCCATCTCCTTCCTTGAGGTCAACACCCGCCTCCAGGTCGAGCACCCGGTCACCGAGGAGGTGGCCGGCGTCGATCTGGTCCGCGAGATGTTCCGCATCGCCGAGGGCGAGGCGCTCGGGTACGACGATCCCGAGCTGCGCGGGCACTCCTTCGAGTTCCGGATCAACGCCGAGGATCCCGGCCGCGGCTTCCTGCCAGGCCCCGGTACGGTCACCCGCTGGGAGCCGCCAAGCGGGCCCGGCGTCCGGCTCGACTCCGGCGTGCAGGCGGGCTCGGTGATCGGCCCCGCCTGGGACTCGCTGCTCGCCAAGCTGATCGTCACCGGGGCGACCCGCCAGCAGGCGCTGCAGCGGGCCGCCCGGGCACTTGGCGAGTTCGAGGTGGCCGGGCTGGCCACCGCGCTGACGTTCCACCGGGCGGTCATCACCGACCCCGCCTTCGCGCCCGAACTGAACGGGGAACCCGGTCCGTTCCGCGTGCACACCCGGTGGATCGAGACCGAGTTCAACAACGAGATCGTCCCGTGGAGCCCCGACGGCGACGCGGCGGCCGAGGACGCCGACGGCGGCCGGCAGACGGTTGTCGTCGAGGTCGACGGCAAGCGGCTTGAGGTCACGCTGCCCGCGAACCTCACGCCGCCCGGCGGGCTGGCCGGCGCCGCGGCCCCGGCCGGCGCGCCGGCCAGGCGGCAGCGCAAGTCCGGGCCGAAGGCGGCCGCCTCCGGCAACGCGCTGACCGCGCCGATGCAGGGCACCGTGATCAAGGTGGCGGTGTCCGAGGGGCAGCAGGTGGCGACGGGCGACCTGGTCCTGGTCCTGGAGGCGATGAAGATGGAGCAGCCGGTCAACGCGCACAAGGACGGCACCATCGCCAACCTGGCCGCGCAGGCGGGCGCCACCCTCAGCAGCGGCGCCAGCATCTGCGAGATCGTCGACTGACGGGCTGAGCTCGCGGCGGACGAAGGCTAGGGCGCCGGCCGGCGCCCTAGCCTTCGTCGTCGGCAACACCCCAGACGCGCGTCTACCACGCGGCACCGGGAATCGACAACCGCCGCTCCCGGTGCCAAAAGCGTGCTGGTGTTTATTTATGCACATATATCGATGAGCCATTTATAGGTTCATATGGTTGCCTCTCGGGTGATCATTCGTTATTAAATATGCCTGTGAGTCTTTTGGGCGGGCAGTCCCGCTCGGGACGGGTTGGGGTCACAGGCGGGGAAGACGACACGGCCATCACGGCGCTGTACCGGGCGTACCGGGCGCCGCTGATGTCTTTCGTGCTGCGACTGACCGGTGGCGACCGGCAGCACGCGGAGGACATCGTGCAGGAGACCATGGTCCGCGCCTGGCGGGAGGCCGACCGGCTTGACCTTTCGGTGCCGTCGCTGATGCCCTGGCTGACCGCCGTGGCGCGGCGCATCGTGATCGACGAGCACCGGCGGCGGCTGGCACGGCCCGCGGAGAGCGGCGAGGCCGCTCACCCCGAGCCGCCGATCGACGACGACACGGCGGCCACCGTGCTGCGGGTCGCGGTCGCCGACGCGATGAGCGAACTCACCTGGCCGCACCGGCAGGCGCTGAACGAGACGATCCTGCGCGACCAGACCGTCAGCCAGGCGGCGGCAACCCTGGGCATCCCGGTCGGCACCGTCAAGTCCCGGGTGCACTACGCGCTGCGCGTGCTCGAGGTCGTGCTGGCCGAACGCGGCCTTGGGCCGTGAGCCGCACTCGGCCTAGCCGCCCGCTGGGTGCCTAGGCCTGGACGATTGAGGTCCCCTCGATCTTGATGGCGATCCCTGGGAGCGGACTGGTAGCGGGGCCGTGGACCACCGAGCCGTCCTTGATGCTGAACTCGCTGCCGTGGCAGGGACAGTCGATGGTGCCGTTCGCGATCGAGCTGACGATGCAGCCCTGGTGCGTGCAGACCGCGCTGAACGCCTTGAACACCCCGGCCTCGGGCTGGGTGAGCACGATGTTCTTGCCGTCGATGATCTTGCCACCGCCGTTCGGCACCTCAGCGGTGCTGGCCAGCACGGCGGCCGCGGCCGCGGTGCCGGTGCCGCCTGCTGCGGACCCGGAAGGGGTACTGGCGGCAGTGCTGCCGAGGAAGCCCCCGTTGCCGTTCGCGTCGTAGGTGGTGCAGCCGGCCAGCGCCGCCGCGCAGCCGACGGTCGCGCCGAGGAGCAGCGCGCGACGGCCCGGTGCTGGCGGATACGGTGCTGGCGGATACGGTGCTGGCGGATACGGTGCTGGCGGATACGGGGCCGACTGATGCTCTGCTTGCGGATACTCGTTCAACGCCTGAATCCAAAGAATGAGAAGAACCAGAAGGCCGAGGTGAACCAGATGAGGACCAGCAGCGCGAAGGCCAGGCCGCCGAGCGCCGGGAGCACCCAGCTTGGCGTGCCCCGCCTGGTCAGGGACAGCATCTTGGCGGTGAACACGCCGAAGAACAGGCAGCCGGCGATGGAATGGGCGAGCACCCGGGCGTCGAAGCTCTCGAACCCGAGCGCGTACAGGCAGTGCACCGCGACGATGACCGTGAGGATGAACGCGATCCGCCCGGACCAGCGGTGCAGGCCGCCGATCCACCGCGGCGCGCTGATCCACGGCAGCTTGCCGTACATGACCAGGGAAGACACGAACTGGACGACCGCGAAGAGGAGCGCGCCGGAGGCGAGCCACGCCTTCACCGTGGCCGGGCTCGAGAACCCGATGACGTCCACCGCCACCCCGGTCGGCGAGTGCAGCCGCCCGTAAAGGCCGAGGGTCAGCGCCACCAGGCAGCCGACCAGGGCGGGCACGACGAGGAGCTTGGCCGCCGAGTCAGGCTGGATCGGATCCAGTCTGGTCGGCGGAGACGGCTCCGACTCTGTTGCCATTGCTGTTCCTTCCGCTTATCCGGTCCGCTCGCCGGGTCAGAACCCGCTGCCGGTCTCGGCGTCGATGGGCGTGGCGACGAGCGTGACGCCGTCGTCGGTCGCCGTCAGGGTGGAGAGGTTGAGTTTCGGCGCTGCCTGCGAGACCGAGCTGGCGGCGTTCACGTTCGGGTTAAGCGAGCCGATCTGCGTCGTCCCGTTGGGGAGCACGATCCAGCCCGCCTTGACGGTGGCGCCGCGGACGACGGCGATCGACTCGAAGAGCCCGGACGGCTTGTGCACCGCGATGATGGAGAAGACGTGGCTGATCCCGTCGACGGTCACCGTGCCGCGCGCGTGCCCGAGCGCGTAGGTCATGGTCAGCTTGGAACTGCCCGCCCCCGTCATGGACAGGTTCCCGTCGTGCGGGGCGCCCTTGAACCAGGCCTCCTGGGTGCTCCCGTTGCAGAAGTAGGCCACCGCGAAGGTGTCGTGCACGGCGACCGCGACCGACCCCAGGTCGCCTTGCACCTCGCCGTCGTAGTTGGCGTGCGGGGGGATCACGAACCCGGAGGCGGTGGCCGACGGCGTGGACGACGCCTGCGCCGACGCGGTGGCGGTCCCGGCAGCGGTCGGCTGCGAGGCGGTCGCGCCGCTGGCCACGCCGGCGTTGGCGGAGGCCGCCGCGAGCGCGGCCTTCTTGGCGGATACCGCCGACATGCTGGAGATAAGCAGCGAGGCGGCCAGGGCCGCGCCGACGATCAGCGTGAGGATCGGCGTCGGGATCTTCATGTTCCCTGGTACGCAGCCGGGTCCCCCGGCGGTTCAACCGTTAGGCAACAATTAGGGATCTCCTGCCAGCCAACATTTAAGGACCTCGCGGATGCCGGGTACTGGCCGGTATCGTCGCCATCGTGGAGCCATTGGCTGACTACGATCCGCGCCAGGTCGGAGACTTCCGCCTGCGGGCACGGCTGGGCGCGGGCGGTATGGGGCGGGTCTTCCTTGGCTACTCGCCAGGCGGCCGGCCGGTTGCGGTTAAGGTCGTGCACCCGGACCTGGCGCGCGACCCCGAGTTCATGCGGCGGTTCCGGCGCGAGGTGGCCGCCGCCCAGGCGGTCAGCGACGCCTACACGGCCGCGGTCGTCGGTTCCGGGCCCGACGACGACCCGCCGTGGCTCGCCACCACGTACGTGGCCGGGCCCTCGCTTGCCGACCTGGTCAGCCGGGCCGGGCCGCTGCCCGAGGACGCCCTGTGGCGGCTGGCGGGCGGCCTGGCCGAGGCGCTGCAGGCGATCCACGCCGAGGGGCTGATCCACCGCGACCTCAAGCCGGGCAACATCCTGATCGCTTCCGACGGGCCGCGGGTGATCGACTTCGGCATCTCCCGGGCGACGGACGGCACCGTGGTCACCGCGACGAGGATGACGATCGGCACCCCTGCCTACATGTCGCCCGAGCAGGCCGAGGGCGGCACCATCGGGCCGTCAAGCGACATCTTCGCGCTCGGCAGCGTGCTCGCGTTCTCCGCGACAGGGACGTCGCCGTTCGGCGGCGGCGAGATGTTCGCGATCGCCTACAAGGTGGTGCACGCCGAGCCCGAGCTCGGCGGCGTGCCCGCGTCACTGCGCCCGCTCATCGCCGCCTGCCTGGCCAAGAACCCGGCCGACCGGCCGCCCCTCGGTGAGCTGATGCGCCTGGTCGGGACCGGCTCGGCGGCCTACCCGGCCGTCACGGCGGGGCGGTTCTGGCCCGACACGGTGGCCACCCTGCTTGAGTCGAGCACGTTCACCCCCGCCCTGCCACCGCCGCCGACGCCGCTGCCCGGCTCGCCAGGTCCCGACACCGCGACCCAGCTGCCCAGCGTCCGGCCGGCCGCCTCGGGCCCGCGTCCCGGGGTGGCAACCGATGTCATCCCCGGCAGCCAGTACAGCCCGACCACGGCGGCCCCGGTGGCCCCGCTGGCATCGCAAGCCGTCCGGCGGCGCCGTCCCTGGTGGGTGGTGCCTGTCGTGCTCGGCGCGCTGGTCGCGGCCGGTGCCGGCCTCGCGATCGCGCTGGCCAGCAGTAAGCCGCCACCCACGCCGAGTTTCCTGACGACGCCGAGCGCGAGCACATCGAGCACGGCTACCCCTGGCGCGGGCAGCCAAAGCACCGGCACGTCAACGACGGGCACTGGTAACCCGGGCGCCGCCAGCTCAAGCGCGGCGGCGCCGAGCACGGGCGCCCCGAGCACCGGGGCATCGCACACGAGCTCGCCAAGCACGGGGGCATCGGGCACCAGTACCCCAACCACCGGCACCTCGACTACCAGCACCCCGACGACGGGCACCTCGACCACGGGTACCTCGACGACGGGCACTCCAACCACCGGCACCTCAACCACGGGCACCTCAACCACGGGCACCTCAACCACGGGCACCTCAACCACGGGCACCACCGGCGGCACCTAGCTAGTGTGGTGCATCTTAAATTTCCGACATAAGTCCCTATAGCGTTGCCCCGGCCGCCCGTGCGGCGTCGGCACCGTGGCCCACGGCGCTGAAACGGCATTGCCGCTGGGGCCCATGGCACCAATAGGAATAGCGCGGGGAGCCACAGCGCCAGGAAGGGGGAAGTCGATACTGGCGGCGGACTTAGGGCCCGAACCTCAGGTCCGGGACACTAGCGTGCTTGCGGAGTTCTCCGGCGATGGCCTCGACGCCGCGGTCGAGCTCGGCGAAGCTGGTGCTCAGCGGGGACAGCCCGATGCGGATGCCGTCGGGCGGCCGGAAGTCGGGGATTACCCCCTGCCGC